>JAANMV010003609.1_pt1 | contig 13284 bp, 13 predicted proteins | sample 7279661 | NCBI WGS metagenome assembly JAANMV01 (sample SAMN14094540, study PRJNA606508) | bioreactor metagenome | isolation source: A lab-scale SPAN reactor treating ammonium-rich wastewater day 121 | place: Ireland: Galway | collected 2017-05-16 | reverse complement strand
GGCACAATTTCACTCCTTATTCAAAGCCGCAAGCACTTTATCGGTGATGTCCAGGCGAGGATCACTGTAAGCAAGGTCGGACTGCTTGAAAATCATGTGATATCCATTATTCGCGGCAACATCTTTGATCGTGGTTTTAATCTTTTCGATCAATGGCCCCAGGGTTTCCCGGCTTTTTCGCTCGAGATCCTGGTCTTTGGTTGCTTTGTACTCGTTCAGGATATTCCATTTTTTCCTGAGATCCTCGAGCTCAGTCTGTTTTTGCTCTTCGGTTGCGAACAAGCCTTCTTTAAGCTCATACTGGCGGACAGCCTTGTCGAAAGTGGAGCTCATTTCATCCAGATTGGCCTGCTCCTTGTCTTTTACTCCGCGGATCGATCCCAGCGCATCCTGGTAACGCTTGTACCCCTCACGGATTCGATCCAAATCCACAAAACCGATGCTCAAAGCTTCCCCAAAGGCTTTTGAACCGGGTGTGCTGACCGCAGCAATGGCAATTCCGATCAGGACAACAGGCCAGACAGCACGATATCCTTTCATTTTTCTCCTCCTTCATCCATCCCTTGATTGTTGTGATGCTATCCTTGCACCCCAGAGGTGATTAGAAACTCGCCCCGAAATTGAACTGGAAGTTCTGCTTTTTGTCCTCATCTTCTTTGGCGACAGGGAATCCGAGGTCCAGCCGAACCAGCGCGTTGTTAAACAGGTTGAGCCTCAATCCGGTGCCAACTGCGGCGCGGGTCGTGTTCAGATCAAAATCGGTGGCTTCCTCGAAAACATTGCCTGCATCGACAAAACCAACCGACTGGACTGTATCATTCCAGCGGTAACGCAGTTCGAGGTTGGTATACCACTCGGCTTCGCCCCCAACCCGCATGTCATCATCAAAAATTATCTCATTCCCATCGATATCCACAATCCGGCGCTGAGCATATTTCACCGGAGAAATTCCCGCTACCCGGAATCCGCGGATGGTATTCGAACCTCCCAGGAAATACCGTTCATGCAATGGAATTCGCTCGGTATCTCCGAACGGAAACTGCATGGCATAATGGCCCCGAAGCGCCAGAACCAGCTTCTCTTTCAGCTGGATGTATCGATCGGCTGTTCCCGCCAGCCCCACGAATTTATTGTCGCCACCCAGGCCGGCTCCCTCAATGCTGAAAACATCCCGCAACCCTTTGGTCGGAAAGAAGACATAATCGCGTGTGTCTCTGGCAACCCTCAGCGCCACGCTGCTGGTGACTGTGCTGTCTTCGGCGTAGAGCTTGTCCACCAGAGTCGCATTCTTGTCATCGGGATCCCGCAGGATCAGGTCATTGCCGATATCTTCCAGCTTGACCTGTTCGAGGCGGTACTCGATCTCAGCATGGACCTCTTTGGTAAGCTGCCGGCCGACCGCGACAGTTCCTCCAATCCGTTTCTCGGAGAAATCTTTCCCACCGATTTTATCTGTCCGGCGGTAATAAACACCATACCGATTGGTGTAATCTGTATTATTGAGGTGCGGATTGAAAAAAGTCAGACTCACACTCTGGCGCTTGCTGCCGACATCCGCCGCAAAGGAATAGCTCCAGGCTCTCCCGAAAGCATTGCGGTCTTTGAACTCAAAGTTCAGGCTGGCTCCATAGTCAGTTGAAAAACCACCCCCGAGCTGAATAAATCCGGTGTTGGTTTCTTCCAGCTGCAGCAGCAAATCCGCTTCACGTGTGCCGGGGATTGGTTCAAGTTGGAAACCATGTTTCAGCTTGGGTGGAAAAGCGCCTTCCTGGGTTTCAAAAAACTGGAGATTCACCAGTTTTCGTTCGGTTTCCTCGATTTTCGACCAGTCCAGAACATCCCCTTCCTCCAGCTCGAATTCCCGTTCAACGACATAATCTTTCGTTTCCATAGGCACATCGAAGGTGCTGTGATCTGCAGCTTCTCCGACACCTTTGATTTGAACATTCCGCAACCTGAGCCTTTGCCCTTCATTCACACGCAGGAACAAATCCGCTACTCCGGTTTCACGATCCGGGATGATCTCGGGTTCGATATCGACCAACCGGTAGCCCTGGTTCCAATACAGTGAACGCACATCCTGAAGGTTCTGAACCAGCCGAGGCCGGTCGAGAATTTCACCTCGTTGAACAGTAAGCGGGTGGAGAATATCTGAGCGGTCAAAGATCGAGGCCCCTTCGATGACCACCTTGCCGAGTCGATACTGTGGGCCTTCGGAGATGTCAAAGTTGACATCGAGGCGGCGGTCATCCTTGACCAGCTTTCTGGTTCCCTCGGAAACCTTTGCCTCGAGGAATCCATGCTGCTGGTAATAGTATTCAAGGGCCTTGATATCTTTCTGGAATTGCTCGTTGTCGAATTTCTTCCGGAAAAGATGAAGAAGCTTCGGTTTTGTCTGGATGTGTTTCCGAAGCGTATCATCGGTAAATGCGGTATTCCCTTCAAAGCCGACCGATTGAAGTTTGAGCTTGCGCCCCTCCTCGATGGCGAATTCAAGAACGACTCCGGCATCGGTCTCCTCGGCCTGGCGTCCTTCGACAAGGACATTGGTAAAACCTTTTGAACTGTAAAAAGTTTCGAGTTTTTCATCGAGGCTTTTAATCAGTTCCGGTTTGAAGAAAAGCGGTTCACCCGCCTCGAAGCCGATTTCCGTATCGAGGCGTTTTTTCTTGTACTTGGTGTTTCCGCTGTAACGGATATCTGAAACGACCGGGAATTCTTTGACAATAAAGACGAGAGTTTTCAGGGTTTCTGAGCCACGGGTTTCAACACGCAGGCTCAGTGGATCATACCGTTCCAATTCGCTGATCCGGGTGAGATCTTCACTGATCGATCGCTGGGTGAGCTGGCTTTGAAGGGAAACTCCAACCTTGGTCTTGATAACTTTCAGGACTTCAGCCGGATCCGATGTTTTTGTCCCTTCAACCTGAATCTCCCCGATAACCTGTCCCTGGCTGGCGGTGGTGGTCAGACACAGGAATAGTATGAAGGTCAGTACCCTTATCATTGCATCAGCCCACGGGACTCCCAACCCGCATCAATTGATTTCTGCCAGAGCCTCCGAAGTTACCGCCCCCTCTGGGGTGGAAAAAACCAGATCATCATCACGACGGTCCACATAAATATCGGTATTCTCGAATATTTTTCCACGTAAAATTTCATCTGCCAATGGATCTTCGAGGTATCTCTGCATCACTCGCTTGAGCGGGCGGGCGCCATAAACCGGGTCGAATCCCTTTTCGAGTATAAACTCCCGTGCTGAATCCGTTAAATGAATGCGTGTCGAACTTCCTTTGAAGCGGCTCTCGATATCCCGAACCAGGATATCGATGATATAGCGCATGTGATCTTCATCCAGTGGATGGAAGATAATCACATCATCGACCCGGTTCAAAAATTCCGGACGGAAATTCCGGCGCAGCTCGCTCATCAAGCGTTCACGGATGCTGGCCATATCCAGCGATTGTGCGTGTGCCTCGAATCCCAGCCCGGTTTTGCGTGTAATCTCCTGGGTTCCGATATTCGAGGTCATGATCAGGACTGTATTCCTGAAATCGACTGTGCGTCCGGTCGTATCGGTGAGGCGGCCCTCCTCAAGAACCTGAAGGAGGATGTTATAAACATCCGGATGCGCTTTCTCGATCTCATCGAGCAGGACCACGGAATAAGGGCGGCGGCGCACTTTTTCGGTCAGCTGGCCGCCTTCGTCATGCCCGATATAGCCGGGAGGCGCTCCAACCAGGCGCGAAACCGCGAACTTCTCCATGTATTCGGACATATCGATGTTGATGAGGGCATCCTCATTGCCAAACAAATAGGCCGCCAGGGCTTTGGCAAGCTCGGATTTCCCGACACCGGTAGGCCCGAGAAACATAAATGACCCGATTGGGCGTTTCCTTTCGGCCAATCCGGCGCGTGACCGGCGGATTGCTTTGGAAATGGTCTGAATGGCATCTTCCTGCCCGACAATGCGCTTGTGCAGCTCATCCGCCATTTTGAGCAGGCGCTCGCTCTCGCTCTCCTCGAGCTTCACCAGGGGAATTCCGGTCCATTTCGAGACGAGATAGGCAATCTCCTCCTCATCTACGACAACCCGGTTTTCTTCCCGGGATTTGCGTTCTTCCCACTCGCTGGTCTTTGTCTGAATTTCTTCCTTGAGTTCATCGCGCAGCTGCTTGAGATCCATGCATTTTTCAAACTCTTCGGTCACCGAAGCAGCTTCGATCTCCTGGTTGAGCTGTTCGATTCGATCATCCAGCTCCTTGAGCTCGCGCGGTCGGGTGGTGGCCTTGAGGTGGGCACGCGCTCCCGCTTCATCGATCAGGTCGATTGCCTTATCCGGGAGGAAACGATCCGTAATATAACGGTCAGAAAGTTCCGAGGCTGCCTGGATGGCTTTGTCGGTGTAATGAACCTGGTGGTGTGATTCGTATTTCTCGCTCAAACCTTTCAGTATTTCGATGGTTTCCTTGACCGATGGTGGATTGACAATGATTGTCTGGAACCGACGTTCAAGAGCGCTGTCTTTTTCGATGTGTTTTCGGTATTCATCGAGTGTGGTAGCGCCGATGCACTGCAACTCCCCTCTCGCCAGGGCTGGCTTGAGCATGTTCGAAGCATCCATCGATCCTTCGGCAGCGCCTGCCCCGACCAGTGTGTGCAACTCATCGACAAACAGGAGAATGTTGTCATTGCGGCGAATTTCTTCGAGGACCGCTTTCAGGCGCTCTTCGAACTGGCCACGGTATTTTGTCCCTGCCACCAGCGCGGCCAGATCGAGGGTGATGAGGCGTTTGCTTGCCAGCAGGTCCGGCGCCTGTTTATTGACAATCTTCTGAGCCAGGCCTTCAGCGATTGCTGTTTTCCCGACTCCCGCTTCACCGATCAGAACCGGATTGTTTTTGGTTCTGCGGCAGAGGATCTGGATCACCCGTTCGACTTCATCATGGCGGCCGATCACCGGATCGAGTTTCCCCATTCGTGCCAAGTCGGTCAGATCGGTTCCAAAAGCATCCAGAGCAGGTGTTTTTGATTTCTTTTTGGTCGCCTGGGCCTGCGGATCACTCGAATTTCCGCTGAGTCCCATCAGGCGTAGAATTTCGGCGCGTGCCTTGACCAGGTCGATCCCTTGAGACAGGAGGACCCGTGCTGCAATCCCATCGCTCTCGCGGATGATTCCGAGCAGGAGGTGTTCAGTGCCAATGAAATTGACTCCCAGGCTTTGAGCTTCCTGGTGGGCGAACTGGATGGCCCTTTTTCCGCTGGGAGACAGCTGCGTTGCATCTTTCTCAAGGAAATAGGAGGTATTCTGGATATGGGCGATCGTTTTCTTCCGCAACAGGGAGAGATCAGCCCCCAGATTTCTCAGGGCAGTTACCGCAACACTGTCCGTCTCGGCGATCAGCCCCAGCAGGATATGCTCGGTTGAGGCATGGCTGCTTCCCAGGTGGGCGGCTTCTTCTTTGGCCCGCCTCATGACCTGTCGTGCGCGTTCGGTTAATCTTTCAAGATTCATATTTGAATGCTCCTCTTGGAATCGCCTTGGGAGGGGCTATTCTCCTTTGTCTTTTTGATACGGACTCACTCAACCTTCATTATAGCACACAATGCTCTCCATGGCTTCCCATCAATCCGGGAAGTGGGAAAGAGGTTGAGGTGCACAACGGGATTATCCTTTCCGCCTGAGACCCGTATTTCCTCTATTCTATCGACAGCATTATCGGGTATAAAAGGGGTAGGGTTGAGAACCCTCTTTTTTCCCCTGGGATAAAATCATTTCCGCCACCAGCAAATCCAGGGCTGTGGTGATTTTCAGGTTCCTCTCATCTCCAGCCACCAGGGCGATTTTCATCCCCTTTTTCTCAAGCAGCATGCAATCATCCGTAACTCCCGGATCCGGATTGCTTCTGAAAATCTGGTGTGCTTCCCGTATCAGATCATACTGGAATGCCTGGGGTGTCTGGATTCGAAAGAGCTCCTTGCGCGGGAGCGTTTCGTATAAAAAGCCATCCCGTCCCCGTTTCAAAGTATCGGTCAGAGGGATGGCGACAGTGGCTGCTCCGTTGATCTGTGCCAGTTCAATCGAGCTGGCCACCATTTCCCGGGTAAAAAAAGGCCGGGCCGAATCATGAATGAGGACAACCTCCGGGGGCTGTCCGGACAATGCTTCAAGGCCATTGAACACAGAATCCGGGCGTTCATTGCCACCCTCACACACAAGAATTTCCTTATCGGGTGTGCAGGAGGAGAGAGTTTTTGTGATTTCATCCTGGTCGATTGACCTATGAACCAGGACAATCCGGCGAATCTCTTCACATTTCAACAGAGAAACCAGCGAATACCACAGAATCGGATGGCCCATCAGAGGCAGTAATACTTTATTTCCGCCCTGGCCTGCGGATCCCATCCGCTTCCCACTTCCCGCCGCGAGCAGGAGCGCATCGACAACAGGTTGCTTCCGGTTGGATGAGGGTTTCAGTTGTGTTCCGGTCATACCGATTTATGGGCTACAGACAATCGGATTGGAAAGAACACCCACACCCTCCACTTCGACCTCGATGAGATCCCCGTCTTTGAGAAAGATCGGCGGATTCCGATGAACCCCGACCCCGCTGGGCGTTCCGGTCAGAATGATTGTCCCGGGGAGCAGGGTGAACTGGTGTGAGAGGTAACTGACGAGGTGGCGGCAGTTGAAAATCAGGTCACTTGTGTGGCCATCCTGCATGGGTTCCCCATTGAGGCGGCTTCTGACCGAGGCGGAATCCGGATCCTCACCGATGCAGATAAATGGCCCGAGAGGGCAGAAGGTATCGAAGGATTTTCCACGCGCCCACTGGCGGTCGTGTTTCATCTGGCAGTCGCGTGCACTGACGTCATTGGCAGCAGTATAGCCGAGGATCGATCCAGCCGCTTCCTCGACATTCACTTCCCGGGTTTTACGGCCAATGATCAAAGCCAGTTCGGCCTCAAAATCAACCGCATCCGGTGCTGGTTTCGGAAGCAGGATGGGGTGATCCGTCGGGATCACAGTTGTGGTTGCCTTGATAAAAATAAGAGGATGGTCCGGCTCTGGCACTCCGCCTTCCGCAGCATGAGCACGATAATTCAGCCCCATTGCAAATATATTGGGTGGGCAGACCGGTGCGAGGATCTGTGCGATCTCCTCACGATCGATGCATTGGTCCGTCACCGCCCAGAGATCCAGAATATCTCCCGCTACCAGGCGAATCCTGCCGTTGTCTTCCCAGACACCATACTGGATATCACCTTTGCAGGTCTTGAAACGGGCGATTCGCATCGGGACAGCTCCTTTTGATCCGGTTTATTCCTCGAAGATATGATCCTTCAGGGCATCCTGCCAGGGACGCATGACTTCCAGCCCCTGTTTTTCCAGGCAGAAATTCCGCATTGCGGAATAAGTCGGCCGTGGGGCCTTCTGCTTAAACTCTGTTGAAGTTACCGGTTTGACCAATGAGGTATCCAGGCCGGCACATTTCACCGCCTCACAGGCCCAGTCATACCGGCTGCAGCAGCCTTTTCCTGCACAGTGATAAAGCCCCTGGGCGGATGTTGAGAACAGATGGATCACCTGATTGACCACATCCCCGATCCAGGTGGGGCATCCCAGCTGGTCTGTGACAATCCGGACCGGCCGGTTCTCGCGGACTTCTCCGATCACCCAGTCGGTGAAATTCCACCCCCCACTGCCATACAGCCAGGAAAGTCGCAATACGATCGAACGGGTGCAGTTGAAGAGAGCTTCCCTCTCTCCCATCAGCTTCGATCTTCCATAAACCGACTGTGGGTTGGGAGTGTCATATTCGATGTAGGGTGGCCCCTGGCGTTCCCCATCGAAGACAAAATCGGTCGAAAAATGAATGAATCGCGCACGGGTGGATTCTGCAGCAACCGCCAGGTTCCGGACCGCAAGAGCATTGATCTGGTAAGCCAGGTCGGCTTCGTCTTCACAACGGTCCACTGCGGTGTGTGCGGCGGCATTGATCAGTATATCCGGCTGAAACTGGAGGATTTTCTTTGTAACATCCTGAAGATTGCAGATATCCAGTTCCGGCAGATCGAAGCCAAGCAGATCGTGTGAATAGGATAACACACGGATCAGGCGTTGGCCGAGCTTCCCCTTCGAACCGGTGACAATGATTTTCATTGGCCTGCCATTCCAATTGGTTGTAATCTCAAGTGCATTCTGCTGTCCCTCTCCGGGAGGTTTCATGACATCTTGTTGGCGCCGGTCTGATAGACCAGGTTGCTGACTTCAATCAGGGATTCAAATGATTCTCCCGCATCTCCCCACCAGCCCTCCAGGATCGAATAGGACATATCCCCCCGCTGGATATAAGCATTGTTGACATCAGTAATTTCCAGTTCACCCCGGCCCGATGGTTTGAGGGTATCGACAATCTTGAAGACCGTGTTATCGAAAAAATAGATTCCAATCACTGCCAGGTTCGATTTAGGCTGCTGGGGTTTCTCCTCGATCCCAAGGACCTTGCCACCAGAGACCTCAGCCACCCCGTAAGGCCGTGGGTCAGTGACTTCTTTGAGGAGGATCTTCGCTCCGGCTTCCTGGGCTTCAAAATCGTTTTTGGCCTGCAGGAAATTGTTTTCGATGATGTTATCTCCCAGCATGACAGCCACACGGTCGTCATCGACAAAAAAACGGGTCAGTGCCAGTGCATCCGCAATTCCACCCTCCCCCTCCTGATAGGTGTAGTTCAGGTGTTTCAACCCAAAGTCCTTTCCATTTCCCAGCAGCCTGAGAAACTCACCGGCATGATTTCCACCACAGACAATCATAATATCCTTGATGCCTGCATTGATCATGGCCTGAATGGGGTAAAAAATCATGGGTTGGTCATAGATCGGCAGCAGGTGCTTGTTGGTAATTTTTGTGAGGGGGCGAAGCCTGGAGCCAAGCCCCCCCGCCAGAATGACACCCTTCATGTTCGAATCCTCCCGGTTTACAGTTCTTTCCATTATCAGCAAAAACAGAAAAGACCTGAAGAGGCTGTTTCCTCAACCATCTGTTTTGGATAAGCAGCGGCTCATATCCAGGATTCTGGAAAGGAGCCGCCTCGATGGCTGATGATAATCGGGAGTGTCAACTCAATGGTGTTCCATCTGTTACTCATTTCGATGATTTCCGCCCTGGCTCAGCCCACATCGGAAGCCCCTAAAAAGGAAATTCTTGTGGGGGTCAACTACTTTGCGGGATGGTGGGAGGCCTTGCCGAACAAATGGCATGACAGCACAGGCCGGGATTGGCGTCCGGACTACCCGGGCCGGGCACCCCTTTTGGGAATGTACAACACCCAGGAGGCAATGGATCAGGAAATCCGGGCAGCCTCCGGGAATGGTGTGGATTTCTTCCTGATCCTCTGGTACCCGGTGCATACCATTCCCAACCCGGAACCAGGCCTGGTCTCCCTGAATGCTGGTGTCGATCAGTATGTTCATTCACCGGAATCCGGACGCATGAAATTTGCGATCGAATTCTGCAATCATGATCCATTTGTCGTGAAGACTGATGAGGAATGGCAGCGGTGCATCCAGGCCTGGTTGCCTGCTCTGGGCCATCCGGCTTATCTCAAGATCGATGGAAAACTGTTTTTAAAGTTCCACAGCCTTCATCATCTGTACAAGCATTGCGGTCAGGACATCAATCTGTGCCGTCAACGCATCGAGTCGCTGAGGGAGGCTGTCAGAAAAGCGGGGCTGGGGGAGATGCTGATCGGTTGTGGGGTTTCTGCACATGAGAAGATCGGGGCAGGGCACCCTGCCTGCCAGCTGTTCGAATTCACCACAACCTATATGGATGTGCCAACGGGTGACCAGACCCCCCTGGATCATCCGTATGAAGAAATCGCCGACCATGCCCATCAGGGCAGACTGGCCCATGCAGAAGATGCGCTTCCCTATATCCCATACCTTCCAGCTGGCTGGAACCCACGCCCCTGGCATGATCCCCGGCCGTGTTATCAGCTCCCCAATCGTGAGCAGTGGAGGCATGCCCTGGAACAGATAAAACACGATCTTCAGGGGAATCCCAGGCTGGGCTTTCCCCATCAGAAGATGTTCACTATCTATGCCTGGAATGAGTATGGAGAGGGAGGAATTGTAGCGCCCACACAGGGGGATCAGGCCATGAAACTCGAGGTGATCCGTGAGGTCTTTCCGACACAGTCGATCAAGCCCTGAAAGGCGCTGAAACTCTTCACTTTTATTCGATTAGTGAGATTGTCTCCTGCTGCTGGCGCGAGGCCAACTTCTGCCCGGGTACCACATCAGCAGGTTTTTTGTGATAATCTCAAGCGAAATGCGATTTTGTTTCCTCCAATTTGTCCTGGTGTGCACCTTCCTTGCTGTTGTGTCGGCTCAATCGAATTCCCAGGATCAATCCTATATCGACAGCTTCGATTACTACTGGAGAAGCCTCGGCCAGATTCCGGATACAGTTCCAACTCTGGAACAGTATGCAGTTCCACAGACATACGACAGCCGGCACCTCTATTCGGTCCTGCAGATTTGGCTGAACCGTATCAACAGCAGGCAGAATCTCGACACTGACATGGCATGGGGGTCTTCTTATCAGGCACAGTCTCTCAATGACATGTACCGTGGGACCGGGGACAGGAAATACCTTGATGTGAACCTCGAAATTATCCGTGCCACCATGGCCAACCGCGATGATAAAAAGGGATATGCCACCTTCTTCGGTGAAACCGCCCCCGCCTGGGGGACTTCATATTACGCTGGAGGGCATACCATTCATGCTGTCCATACCGGGATGATTGCTTTCGGAGTTGTCGAATTTCTGGAGCTGGTTCAAAGGGAGCCGGATCTCCTGAATGAAATTGGTGCAGAGTTCAACACCTGGCAAACGGAGATTGGAGAAACCCTTGACTGGCATGACCGCCAGTGGGTTGATGGTCCGAGTCCGGATGAGGGGCATTACATCTTCAAAGACGACCTTCCCTCTGAGGAAGGAAATATCCTCCCCGGGAACTGGCAGAGCGCCATGGGATTGGCATTATGGGGTTCCTGGAAGGCGAGTGGAAATATCAAGCACAAGGTCATGGCGCGAAAGATCGGCCAATATATGAAGCGGAGGATGGGGCTGTATGCCGGTCCGAAGTATGGTCCCGGAGCCTTTTTCTGGCCCTACTACTTATCGATTCTTCCATTAAACAATCCCTTGCCCGAGCAGCAGGTCACGGATCTCAATGGCGGAGAGGATTTTTCTCATGCCGCGCTCACTGCGGCGTTTCCTTTAACCCTCGGATTGGAGGGGGAGGTTTTTACCGAAAGCGACATGCAGGCATTCGCACGGACCATCATCCGGGGCTTTGGCAGGCTCGGCGAGGGTGTGTTGTTCGGAAACATTGTCGGAACTACAGCATTTGGCCCCAACCAGGTATTGATTCCTGGATATTTTCTGCGTATCGCGCCATTCAGCCGTGAAGCCTATGATGTCGTCGCTGAATTCTTGCTGCGTTACCAGCAGAATCCACGGAATGTAGATATCTCTCAGCTGATTCGTTTTTATCCGCGACCTCTTTCCGCCAATCACCCCGCCTGGTCGTTGTATGAATGAACAGCCCTTTTTATATTTTTATGGTTATCGATGATTTTTTTCAAATGAAAGAGAAGATTCCAAAATTGCAGCCCCAGGTCCATAAATAAAAACCTGGCTGACCGAAAGGAAAGGATGTTCCAGATGTTTATACGTTTTATTTTTACAGTGGCTCTCCTGGTTTTTTTCTGCCTGCAGACAGTGGCAACACCCCTGGATGACTACATTGCAGCCCCCGATCCGAATTATTCTTACAGCCTCGCGAATTCTATCAGTGGTCCGGGTTATACAGCCAAAGTATGGGAAATGACTTCACAGGCCTGGCGCAGCCCCTCTGAGGTCGATCGCACCTTATGGAAGCATTGGCTTATAGTTGTTGTTCCATCGATCCTGCATCATGACAAGTCCTTGCTGTATATCAGTGCTGGAAACAATGGCGGCCCCGCACCCTCTACAGTCGATTCCAGCCTCCTGTCGGCAGCCTTTCTCACCAACTCTGTTGTTGCTGAGATACGGATGATTCCGAACCAGCCGATCAAGTTCTCCGATGCCATCCTCTCCGGTCGCCCGATCGAGGTTTACGGCGAAGGCAGGATGAGCCGCGACTTCACCTATGTCGACGACATCGTGGAGGCGATCATGCGGCTTGTCGACGTTGTGCCGCGGGAAGAAAGCCGGGTCACGACGCCCGGCATCATCGACACGCTCTCGGCCGGCGCACCCTTCCGCACCGTCAATATCGGCGGCGGCCAGCCGGTCGGGCTGATGACCTTCATCGAAACGATCGAAAAAGCGCTCGGCCGCCCCGCCACGCGCAATTACCTGCCCATGCAGCCGGGCGACGTCCCCCGCACCTTCGCCTCCACGGACCTGCTCGCGCATCTCACCGGCTTTGCGCCAAGCGTGCCGCTGGAGGAGGGTATTGCGGCCTTCGTGGCTTGGTATCTCGAATGGCGCGGGTGCTAGATTTTGAAAAGCCGCCGCTTTGGTGTCAGGCGATACGGTAGAAATGGGGACCTCCCTTAAAGGCAGGAACATTTGCGGGCCGTTTGGATTGGGCTTCTAAAGGAGACCGTCATGGCCATTGTTCCCAGTGTCCCCGATCCCGTTCCGGATCTTCCGCCAGCCGGTGAACCGACACCGCCGATCAAGGAGCCGGAACCCGACCGACTGCCGGACGAGAAGCATGACCCGAATCCGGATGAGAACGGCGAACCGCGAAAATACCTGCGGTGACGATGCGGCTTGCGCCTCGCGGGCGCGGCCGGTCACGTTTCCTTGCCGGCAAAACTGGCATTACCGAGGCCGGTGCCGATCGTCACGGCCGCCCAGCGTTTCACATCCACCATGCGCGGCACCTCCGACAGACCCTGCACGACGGCATCGTTGTGCATGATGACGAAGGTCGGCTGGCCGGCGATCTCGGGAACTGCCTTTCGCAGGGCCTCGGGAAGATTGAAATGCGTGCTTTCCCAGTTGCCGCCCGGCAGGTTCTGGCCACCCCGCGCTATTGAGCCGTCGGCGGCGATGATGCCGGGGCAGCCGATGCCGATGACGGGTGCGAGTGCGAGCTTGCCCTTCTTTGCCCTGGCGATGAGGTTTGCAAATTATAGAAGTAAACTCCGCTGTTGAACCCGGAAGCATTCCATTGAGTTTCGTAAACCCCAGGCGCCAATTTAGAATCTACAAGAACC
>JAANMV010003606.1_pt1 | contig 13291 bp, 6 predicted proteins | sample 7279661 | NCBI WGS metagenome assembly JAANMV01 (sample SAMN14094540, study PRJNA606508) | bioreactor metagenome | isolation source: A lab-scale SPAN reactor treating ammonium-rich wastewater day 121 | place: Ireland: Galway | collected 2017-05-16 | reverse complement strand
GCCGGGCTTGGAATGGTAGAGTTAACCGTGGCGTTGCATTATGTGTTCAATACGCCGGAGGATAAAATTGTGCTTGATACGGGGCATCAGTCTTATCCTCATAAAATCCTTACCGGCCGGCGCGACCAACTTCATACCATTCGCCAGAGGAACGGATTATCGGGCTTCCTTAAACGCACCGAAAGCGAATACGACGTATTTGGCGCAGGGCACGCGAGTACTTCAATTTCAGCCGCACTCGGCATTGCTACCGCTCGTGATTTTACCGGAAAAGATTTTAACGTTGTATCTGTTATCGGCGACGGCGCAATGACCGGCGGGCTCGCTTACGAAGCCATGAATAATTGCGGCGTGCAGAAACGCCGAATGATTGTCATACTCAATGACAACAATATGTCCATCGCTCCAAATGTATGGGCTTTGTCCAATTATTTTTCGGAGCTTTTCGCCACGCCAACTCTTCAAAAAGCACGCTCTCGCGTATGGGATTTAGCCGGTAAACTCGATGATTTCGGCGACCGTCTGCGGATTCTCGCCCAGCGTTTAGAGGGCGGCGTAAAGGCTGTAATTACGCCCGGAATGTTGTTTGAAGCACTCGGCTTTCGATATTTCGGCCCTATAAACGGGCATCAAGTAGGGAACTTGGTGAAAATGTTGCGCTCTGTCAAGGAAATGTCCGGGCCGGTATTATTGCACGTTATTACTCAAAAGGGCAAGGGCTACTTGCACGCAGAAAATGACAAGCAATTTCTGCACGCTATCGGCAAAATCGATAAAATCACCGGGAAATCTACTGCAACCGTTCCGGAAAAGCCGCTTCCTCCTACGTATCAAAAAGTATTCGGCGATGCAATGACCGAACTTTGCGATAAAGATTCGCGGATTGTAGCGATTACTGCCGCAATGCCCGACGGTACGGGGCTTGATATTCTGGCAAATTCGCATCCCGAACGAGTAATTGACGTTGGAATTGCCGAAGGCCATGCCGTAACTTTTGCAGCCGGGCTCGCAACCGAAGGCGTTATTCCCGTTTGTGCAATTTATTCTTCGTTTTTGCAACGTGCTTTCGACCATATAATACACGATTGCGCAATTCAACATTTGCACGTAGTATTCGCACTCGACAGAGCCGGATTAGTCGGCTCTGACGGTGCCACGCATCACGGTGTTCTCGATTTGGGCTATTTAAGACTGATCCAAGGTATGACGGTTATGGCCCCGAAAGATGAGCAGGAACTGCGCAACATGCTCTTCTCGGCAATTTATTCTTATACGTCCGGCCCCGTCGCTCTACGCTATCCCCGCGGCAATGCCGAAGGGTCTATGCTGCAACCAATGACCGCAATTCCTTACGGCAAAGGCGAAATTTTACGTAAAGGTAAGGACATTGCCATTATAGCCGTTGGAAATATGGTCTGTAAATCTCTGGCCGTCGCCGAACTGCTCGCCGACGACGATATTGAAGCGGAAGTAATAAATGCACGTTTTATCAAACCTCTCGATACAGAATTACTTGACGATATTTGCAGTCGTTTCGGCAGAGTTATTACTGTAGAGGACGGGCAAATACAAGGCGGCTTCGGCAGTGCAGTCGCAGAATACATAGCCGACAAGCATATTCGCCCCGAGCTTCTAATTCACGGAATTGGCGATAAATTTATTGACCACGGAACTCAAGAAGAACTTTGGCGCGAGCTTCGACTTGATGCGGAAGGCATAGCAAATACAGTTCGCGAGTTTATCGGACTCCCCGAAACTGTACAGTCTTTCGTCTGAAGTTTCGACAGAACAACCAATCAAGATTAAGCGAAAGAGTAAAGTGCAGTCGTCATTTTGCGCAATAATTTCTTTGTGCGACGCAGATATGTTTTTACCGTTTCGTTCTTCTTTTCGTCTACACCGACAGAAATCATCTCGAAAACAAGGATAGTATAACGCTATGAATTTCCAGAAATTTACCCTGAAAGCGCAGGAAGCAGTCCAACAATCGCAGGTAATAGCCGCCGAGCATAACAATCAGGCGATAGAACCGATACATTTACTCGCAGCCTTGATTGATGATTTGTCCGGACTTACCCCGTCAATGCTCATGAAATTAGGCGCGAATATGGGTAGGGTAAAGCTTAAAATCGAAGAGCAAATAGACGCTTTGCCCAAAGTGGCGGGTGTCTCCGACCGCTATCTTTCGCGTGATTTATCTGCCGCACTCGAATCTGCCATGAAAGAGGCGGCAACAATGAAAGACGACTACGCAAGCGTTGAACATCTCTTGATTGCCCTTTGTTCTCAAAAAACTCCGGCGGCGCAATTATTGACAGACCAAGGTGTTACCAAGGAAAATATTCTAAAAATTCTAAAAGATTTTCGTGGCTCCGGGCGTGTTTCCAGCCAGAATCCGGAGGAAACTTACCGGGCATTAAGCCGTTACGGCCGTATTCTGAATGACGAAGCACGAAAAGGAAAAATTGACCCTGTAATAGGGCGTGAAGAAGAAGTTCGGCGCGTTTTGCAGGTACTGTCACGACGCACCAAGAACAATCCGGTGTTAATTGGCGAGCCGGGTGTCGGCAAAACCGCAATCGTAGAAGGCATTGCACAGCGCATAGTATCGGGTGACGTGCCGGAAACGTTGAAATCCAAGACAATAGTCGCACTCGATATGGGTGCATTAGTTGCGGGAACAAGTTATCGCGGTCAATTCGAGGAACGCTTGAAAGCCATCGTAAAAGAGGTTTCCGAATCCGACGGCGAAATAATTATGTTCATTGATGAATTACATACACTAATCGGTGCCGGTGCTGCCGGCGGCAGCATGGACGCGGCCAATATTTTGAAGCCGGCACTTGCAAAAGGCGATTTGCGCTGTATTGGAGCCACAACACTTGACGAATATCAAAAATATATTGAAAAAGATCCTGCTCTTGAACGCCGTTTTCAGAAAGTGCTTGTTGAAGAACCATCGGTAGAAGATGCAATTTCAATTCTTCGCGGTCTGAAGGAACGCTATGAAGTTCATCATGGAGTTCGGATTACCGATGCGGCTATTGTGGCGGCGGCGCAATTATCCTCACGCTATATCACCGACCGTTTCTTGCCTGATAAAGCCATCGATTTGGTGGACGAAGCGGCCAGTAAGCTACGCATAGAGATTGACTCCATGCCCGAAGAGCTTGATTCAGTCGAACGAAAAATACGACAGCTCGAGATAGAGCGTCAGGCATTGTTACGCGAAATCGGCAACGGTAAATAGCGTGCGGTTTACAATGCTCGCGCAGCAATATCGCGACGATATGTTTTACCGTCGAATTTAATTTCGTCAACGGCTCGATATGCCAAGTTGACCGCATCGCGCAAAGTTGTTCCGTGTGCGCACACGCCGACTACTCGCCCGCCGGCCGATACAATCTCGCCGTTCTGCTCGGCTGTTCCGGCCTGAAAAACGTATGCGCCAAGTGCTTCCGCACGCTCAATGCCCGTAACGACGGAGCCTTTACCGTATGCGTCGGGATAGCCTTTAGATGCCAGCACCACATTGCAAGCATATCCGTTTTGAGTATTGCTTGCAGTTTCAAAATCAAGATTTCCGATAGCCGCGCTATAAAGAAGTCGTGCGAAATCGCCCTCGAACACAGTAAGAACAGCTTGTGTTTCGGGGTCACCGAACCGTGAGTTAAATTCAACTACTTTCGGCGCACCGTCGCAGATCATCAATCCTATAAACAGACAACCTATAAACGGCGTTCCTTGTTCCGACATACCCGCAAGCGTAGGCTCGATTATTTCTGTGCATACGCGGCGCAATACATCATGAGTAACAATTGGTGCGGGGCAATACGCCCCCATTCCGCCGGTATTTTTACCGGTATCGCCCTCGCCGATACGCTTATGGTCCTGCGCAGGAGCAAGCGTAACATATCGCACACCGTCCGACACTGCAAAGATAGAAGCCTCTTCGCCTTGCAGAAATTCTTCTATAACAACCGATGCTCCGGCTTTACCGAACATTCCGCCCAAAATATCCCTAACTGTATCGGCGGCTTCTTTCGGCAACTCGGCTATAATAACGCCTTTCCCGGCGGCAAGTCCATCGGCTTTAATTACTGCTTTACCGGATTTACGAACAAGCTGCTCCGCATAGCCGACCGCAGCATCTTCTTCATAACTCGTAAAGCGGCTAAAATCTGCCGTTGGAATATTCCATTGCTGCATAAACTCTTTGGCAAATCCTTTTGACCATTCAATCTGTGCCGCCGCGCGCGACGGGCCGAATACTGCGAATCCGCGCTCGCGCAAATCATCGGCCAAGCCGTCGGCTAAGGGTTGCTCAGGGCCTATAACCGTCAATTCTATTTTATTTTCTTGACAGAATCCGGCTATAATATCAACATTATTTGCATCGCCGGTAGATATATTTGCCGGCTCGGCTACGGTAAAAACTCCCGGATTACCCGGTACGGCAAAAAGCCGTTTGCATGACGGTGAATTGCGAAGTTTCCATGCTATCGCGTGCTCACGCCCGCCCGAACCGATAAGAAGTATATTCATAAATGCGTATTTTTATCTCGAGAATTGAACTGTTCGGCACTACGGCGGTTGCCTCATAACTTTAACAAAATGTTGCGGACAAGCCGGTTCCGCGTAAAATGGAACGGTGAATGTGATTAACAAAATGTAAATATTTTATTGCAAAAATACCTAAATTCCGTTGCTTCATCGGCTAATACGAAGAAAATCAGTATACTTTGCGCTAAATACTTGGCAAATTCGGAATGTTACCGTATTTTTGCAGTCTTGCTTTTCAAAATAATTGTAAAAAGGGCGTTCCAATGTCCAAAAAATGCGAATTAACCGGTAAAACCGTGCGGTATGGCAACAATGTTTCTCATGCAAACAATAAAACACGTCGCCGTTGGTTGCCGAATCTACAAAGAAAACGTATTTGGAATGCCGAAGAGGGTCGCTGGGTAACGATGCGTATTTCAACGAGCGCACTTCGTACTCTCGATAAAAAAGGCTTTTCGGCTATGATGAAAGATATAAAAATGGGCTGAAAGTCCGATTTTTAGTCCTACGTTCCGGCTTTCGCTTCTCGGCGGAAGCCGTTTTTTATATTCAGCCCGAGCGATGTTTTTTTATACGTGAATGTTTGTATCTGTTGTGATTTATGGAATTTTGTATTTTTAAAATGCGAATCACTCCACCAAAGTTTAGAATGCCATGATAAGAAACATAAATCACATAGGCATTGCCACTCACAATCTTGAGACGGCAATGAATCTTTACGGTAAGATTTTTGGCATTACAGAATTTCATCGTGAGCGCGTAGAAGCGCAAAAAGTTGATATTGCCTCATTTCGCATCGGCAATGTATTGATTGAACTGACCGCACCGACCTCACCGGATTCACCCATCGGAAAATTTCTTGATAAACGTGGCGAAGGTATTCATCACATTGCCTTTTCTACGGATAATGTAGATGTTGAACTAGCGCGGCTTGAGAATGAGGGTATTGCTCTTATCAATCATTCGGCCCAAGCCGGCGCACACGATATGCTAATCGGATTTTTACATCCTAAATCAACCGGTGGCGTATTGATGGAACTATGTCAAAATAGATAGCATACGCTGTTTTATAGATTAATATTCCGCTGTTTTATTTTCGTTACCAGCAATTTTGCGTATTTCCGGTTTTTCATTCGTTCGCAATGCCATATTGCTCGACTATCCTGTAAGGGAAGCAATATGCTCGGCATTGCCGCTATGCGATGAGTTTATTGTTGCTGTCGGAAATTCCGATGATGATACGAGGGAACTCGTGAAGTCTATTAATTCTCCGAAATTGCGTATACTTGATACGCAGTGGGATAATTCTTTGCGTGAAGGCGGTATTATTCTTTCGCAACAAACCAATATTGCCATGAAAGAATGTTCGGGCGATTGGCTCATCTATGTTCAAGCCGACGAGGTATTTCACGAAGACGATTACGATATAATTCGCCTTGAAACAGCTCGTGCATCTGCCGAAAGCGACACGGACGGATTATTGTTCAGATACAATCACTTTTACGGTAATTATGATTACGTAGGAGTCGGACGCGCTTGGTATCGGCGTGAAATCAGGGCATTCAAGAATGGACGCGGCGTAATGTCCGTAGGTGATGCGCAGGGTTTTCGCAAATCCGGCGGTGTAAAATTACGTGCACGTCAAATCGAGGCTCGTGTGTTTCACTACGGCTGGGTACGCCACCCTCGCATACAGCAGTTTCGGCAGCGTGATTTCAATCGGTTATGGCATTCGGACGAATGGATATCACGGCAAATTCCCGATGCCGACGAGTTTGATTATGCAGCATACGAATTACGGCATTTTACTGATACACATCCGCCAATTATGGCTCAACGCATAGTGCGAGACAGAAGTTGGACTGCTCGTTTTGACCATACGCGCCTGCGTTCCAAACCATTCTTAATGCGCTTAACCGACTTTTTTGAGAGAAAAACGGGAATTCGCATCGGTGAATTTAAAGATTTTATGGAAATTCGATAAAATCGTCAAACGACAACATTTTTTCTTTCTCATCATCCTAAACAATACTGTATACGTGCATCGGGGCGACGCAGTATCTACGCCGCCCCGATTATTTTTAAGCACTTGGTATTGCGGCAGGAATGCCGCAAATGCTAAGAAGTAATACGCAAAAATCTTACTTGATTATCTGCAACGAGCGTACCAAACGCTCCGAGCCGCTGCGCAATACTACCTGATACATTCCTGCATCTAATGACGCACCGTCTACACTCACGCTGCCTTCGGTGCCGGTGCCGCTGTATAACAAACCAACCTCGCGTCCCAGTGCATCGTATATGCGTATATCAACCGATGAACCGTCGGTTACAGAATAATTCAATACGGAAACACCGGAACTCGGATTCGGCCGGGCAGTACCCAAACTTACGCTCGAAACTCCGTCAAAACGTACTTCTACGCTGTGGCTAAGTCCTTCGCGACCGTCGCGGTCTACCATGCGCAAGCGGTACTCGTATACTTCACCGGTATGTACGTCTGCATCGCTTACACCGTACTCGCGGCGAACACTGCTGTTACCATTTGCAGTTACACGCTCTATCTCGCTGTATTCCGAGCCGGAAACACGGCGCTCTACCGCAAAATACGCGCTGTTCTGCTCACTCGCCGTAGACCATACTATATCTACACCGCGTACCGAACGATATGCCGTAAAGTCTTCCAACTCTACAGGTATTACTTTGCCGTCATTGTCGTCAAAATAGTCAAACGAGGCGCGAAGTACGCGCTCGGCTCCCGTGCGGTCGCCTACCTTACCGAAATGACGCCATTCCGTTCCCAAGTATAATACGTTCGCACGAGGTCCTGACGTGGCTACTGACATCAAACTGTCGCCTACACCGGCATCGCGGCTCATGTATTTATAGCCCGGACGTGCCAAGCCTTCCGTAAATGGATCTACGTATATGCTTACCAAGGCAGGGGTCGGTGGATAGTCTGTCAATAATCCGTTCGCAAATCCAGTGGATTTTACCAACTCGCCGATACCACGCTGAACGGCCATGCCCGTTACCATCTTATTGTCATAACCGGCAGACAACGGGGTACGGCGGTATGTGGCTTGATTCGGAGCGGCCATGCTACCACGCCGAGCACGCAATACATAGCGCGGGAAAAATTCGTCGTAAAACGGATTTAGCCCTACGTGTTGCCATACTACGTCCTGACTCGACATTATCAAGTTCTTTTTAGATGATATATTACCGCCGGATACATAATCGCGTATCTGCTGACGGTTCGCATAAGACAAGTACCAATAGCCCGGCGACCATATCAACGTGCGATACCAAGTATAGTCTATCGTGCGGGGCTCCCAGCCCTGACGGTCTATTACGTCGAAATGTACCGCGCTGTCACTGCCGATTGACGTTCTATAACGATATGCAGCAAACAAGCCCAAAGAATCCATGCCGCGAGCCAATGTGTCCGCGTTCAAACGACCGCCTGCAAAAAAGCGATTCTCAACATCGGTTGCGTTCGACAATGAAGGATTCATTGCCCAATAGCCTTTCGTTTCCCAAGATACTGCCATATTCAAAGCTGAACGGCGTATGTAAAAACGTGCGTCTATATTATCCGCATTATTGCCCATACGCTCGTCAGACGTTACTATTCGTGCTTGTATGCGATAACGTGGCGTTACATGACCGCGCATTCCAGAATCTACTGCGGCACGCATCCAAACCGGCGTCGTGTAGCCTGCGCCAAGATTTGTCAATACTTCGGGAGTTACCGTTCCCAAGGTTATGTCTTTCGTTTCGCCGGCGGCTATCTGTATGCTCTGCGCACCAAAGCCCGTCAAATTCGGATATACCGGTGTGTCCGTTCCCGTAGAAGATGCGTTCTCTACTGCCCACTCGCCTATTACGGTTACTACTTGAGACAAACTGCCGTTGTTACGCAAACGGGCTACTACAGGATAACTCGTACCACCCATTATATGCTCTGCATCGTAGAAGCCGGCGGTTCCGACAGGCCATTGACGACCGCTACGATATGCACCCGGACTTACTATGGTCGTTACCTCTACGTCATTGACATAAGGCAAGCCGCTGAACTCGTCCGCACCCAAATCATAAGGTACGCCGCCCGAACCGCGTTGCTCTCCGTCCAAATCGCCAACTACTTCCGATAAACGCTCGCCACGATTACTCAAAATTGAACCTATCGGTGACGGATTCGTCTTGACACGAAGGTATTGCAAAGGTGCCGTACCGGTTACAATATAATCATTCGTAAAGTTGCCGACTACGCTGTTGTTGTCCTGCTTCGTCCAAGCGCGCCACTGACGTATTGTCTGATACTCGTCAGGATAGGCACTAATCGAATATGCCGTGCCGCCTTGACGGGTAAAGGTAGGATACAATGAATTACTCAGGGAATCTACTTCCCATAAATAGCCTATGGAACCCGAAGAAAGCCAGAAAGCATTCCTATCCGAGCGAAGACCTTCCGCATAGCGGGGATGTACGCCCTGATAGAATATAGCCGTATGGGGAAGACCGCTGCCCGCTGAATACGAACTTGTCCTGAGTGCTATCGCATTGTTCTTTACTATTGTGCCGTTAGCCTGCTGTATTGCTATACCCGTTACTACACCAACATTTGACGGTGTTACGCTCTCGTTATCAAGCAATATCGTATTGTTCGCTATCAAATCGCCGCGGGTGAAGTAAGAGGGCACCGAAGGCGACAATAAATTATTGATGTTCGTTACGAAAGGACCTACTCGGTCAGTCATCAAATGTATACCGCCGCGATGTATGCCGGACTGGGTACGATTTACACCCCATATCATGTTGCTTACTACCTTTATGCGCTCCGATGACGAGGGTTGCAGATAGTCGCTCGGCGGAGGAACTACGGTCGAAAGATTGTTCTGAACCTGTACTACCGTTATGCCGCGTGAAACTTGGTCGCTCCACACATTGTTAATCTCATTGCGGCTAATCTCAACGTCTATGTTGTTGTAGCCGATATGTGTAATGGAACGCCAGCCGCCAAGCTCGATACCGTTCGCTTCGCCGCCTACGCCTGTGGCGTTTATGCCTACGTCGAATATCTTATTGCCTGTTACTTTCGAGCCTTCCTCATAACCCAAAAATATACCTGCACGGCGTACCTTGCTTATCATATTGTCCCGTATCTCAGTACCCGTATTGTAGAAGCGTACTAAACGGTTGTTTTGCTTCAATGTGCCGATACCAAGACTTACTATTCCAAACGAAAAACCGCGTATCTCGTTGCCGATAAACCTGTTCTGCTTATTGCCACGATATACTACGTTGTTTTCTACTATTACGGTGTCCAAACCTTCGCGGTTATTGCCGAATATATTGGCCGGCGGAATATTGCGCTGTACGATACCGGCAGTATAGGTCTGGAAGTTGGAGCCGGTGCCCGTCGAATCCGGACCAAATGTAAAGCCGTTGTTCTGTATCGTTACGCCCGGCAAGTTCGCCAATAAGCCAACCGCAGGAGTGGAAGGAGTCGACGGATCCATCTCGATGATACAATTGCGGATTGTATTGTTATACGCACGCTGACCTACGTAAAATACCGCACGACGATTTGCAAAAGTGTGAAGCATAAACTTCAACGATTTCTGTGCGCCGCCGTCAAAGGTCATATAACCCGGCGAATTGGCATTGGATACACCCGGAAATTCCGATTGAACAGCCTTCGGATTCGAAGGCATCAACGATTGACCAAGCGATACCCCTACACCGTTGCAACTGTTTAATTGTATCGTTACCCCGGCTTTTGCCAAGCCCGTGCCGGTCGGGTCGGGCTTCCAAGTTATCGTATTGGTAGCATCTACTCCGATTATCATTGAGGTCAAATCCAATGCAGGACTGCATATACCGCTAGCGTTGCGGCTCGTATTGCCTACTGAATAATAGCTGTCGGTAAGCAAAAATGTTACCGGACCGCGAACTCCACGCTCATACAAAGCATCTACCGCCGATTGTATCGTCGGGAAATTAGGTAAACCTTTTGTCAACGTACCCACAGAATAGGTGCCGGACATACGGTCTTGAACTGTAAGTGTGGTGCAAAGTGTATTATTTACAGGATACTCGTCCGTAATCGTGGAAATTACTTCAACGCACATCTGATACTGACCCGATGACGGCGGAATGAATGTAGGATAATACTGTGTTAAGGTATTATTGGTTAATCCTGTCGGTATCTCTATGTCTATATCGCGACTGTACAATTCCGTACCGTTCTGGCTGATTTTCAAACGGGCAGTTACTGTCTCCGATGATAGACCGTTGTTGGCAAAAAGTACGCCCGGTGCAAATGGGCGACCAGCCCAAAGTGTGCCCGTAGGAGATACAAACGCACGCGATTCATAATCCGTGAAATACCAAACTTGAAACTTATAAGGCTGCCCCGACGACGAAGGAATGCAATCGTTGAATTGCTGTTGGTCAACCGCATACTGCGTCTGCATTGTTTCCAAAAGCTCGCAACATGCCGTTACGGTAAATGAATCGGCTTCGGTGCTGATGAAATTAGGCGAAAATAAAACTTCGTCTATAGCACCTGTCGGTAATCCGGTTGCAGGTAAACCGCCGTTTGCATCTGTTGAGCGTATTACCTCCATAGGGGTAGACACAACTTGATTGTTTGACGCACGGCGTATGGTTACTGTTGCGCGGTAACGCTTCACCGTTTCAAGACCAACATTCAGAAATCTGACACGTATCGGAATGCTGTTATTATTGCCCCCTGTGCTACGAATATAGCGCTGACGATTCATCGGCAACGGCGATTCGATGCTTGCGACCGTCATGTCGCGGTCGAGAGTAATAAAGAAGTTATTATTGATATTCCTGGTGAATTGTGCTCCACCGGCTACGGTTCTCGTTAAAGTTACTTGCAGTTGATAAGTTCCGGGAGGCACATTCGGGCATATAAAACGGCCGTCATTGGTAACACTCAGCGGAGGTGCGCTCACAGTCGCCATACCTTGCGCTTTTGTAGCGGTAAAAGTAACCGAACTTCCGGTAGGAAGATTCGTTATTGAGGTAGCGAAAGTAGTCGGATCAAGAACTTCATATACTACTTGATTTTGAGAAAGACCTACTGCATTCACAGCCACAATGCGAAATTTGTCTACCTTATAGGTTTCGCTTGCACTTGTACTTAAAGTAATGGAAGGCTTTGGTTGTCCGGTACTTCCGTCATAAGTCAGATTTCCGCGCCAAATAGTATTCATTGCGGGGTATGCCGATTCCAACCCGTAAGATTTAACATCGAGTATATAATCTTTCGCTTCTCCGTAGCTATACAGAGCGCAAGGATCTATCGGCAACGGGTTATTGCAACAACGAACACGCAGGCGAGTAGGACCGCCGACTGCATTAGCCGGAATAGTAATTGTTCTGGTTACACCGGCAGTTCCGACCTGAATTGTTTCTTTGAATAATACCTCGTCTGCATCGTTTAGTTTACCGTTTTGGTCCCAATCTGCAAATACGCAGAAAAGATTTTGGTAAACATCCGTAGCTCCCGCCATAAAAATCTGATATGACTGACCGGGAGTTACCGGAGCGGACATAGTGGGATTGAGCTTATACGACGGCAGAGGAGTACATGGACTCGCATTGTCCACCAGTTCGGTTCCGAACCGAAACGATTGTATGTAAATGCCCAGGCCGCATGGGTCATTCGCATAGGAAGGATCGCAATATGTTGCCTGTGCCTGCGCACCTATGCTCGCAAATGCACTTAACACAAGAGCAAGAAGCACCACCCGCAATCTGTTACTTTTGGACTTCATAAAATGTCCTTGATAAATTGGAAAAACAAACATCAATAGGCTTAGGAAATTGTATAGTATGGCAGTAAAACACGCTGTCAGAACAGCTTAAACGAGATTTTACAGAACAGACCGAAACACCCTGAAATAAATACTTTTCTATCTGAAACTACTTTATCGGCAATTAAAAACCAAATTACAAACTACAAGTAAAATAACAACTACCAATCAATAAAAAAAGATACAATCTGTATCAAAAAAATAATTAGGCTACTATAAAAAAACGGAAAGGCTCCACAAGGGAACCTTTCCGTTATATAATTTCGGCATAAAAGCCTATATTAACGAACAACCGTCATCTTACCTACAAGAGTTTGACCGCCGGCTGTTAAGCGATAGATATACGTGCCGGAAGCAACCGCAATCCCCGAAGTACCGGTACCGTTCCACTCTACATAGCTTGTGCCTGCTGCGTATTCTCCATCGGCAAGAGTAGAAATCACATTGCCAATTGCATCGAGAACTTCGAGTTTTATAGGCATACGCTCGGCAAGATAGAAACTGATTTGTGTGGAAGCTGCAATAGGATTCGGCGAGTTTTGTCCAAGCGCAACCGACGACGAACCATCGAATGTAAATTCGAGAACGTCGGAGATAGACTTGCAGGACTCTTGTCCGCTACGATCTTGTTGCATCAAACGATATTGATATGTATTTCCTACAGCAACATCACCGTCATCAAGAATGTCATCAGCATCGAAATCGCCTTCGCCAAGACCGGCACCGTTCCCGAGCCCATCTTCGACACACAAGTTGCCGCGATGGTGTGCGGCTTTGGCGAAAGCATCAGCTATGTGAACCTCGTGAAGAAGCTCACGGGAGCGGATCTCGACAAGTCTTCGCGGTTTACGGATTGGAGCCGCCGGCCGCTCTCG
>JAANMV010003602.1_pt1 | contig 13303 bp, 17 predicted proteins | sample 7279661 | NCBI WGS metagenome assembly JAANMV01 (sample SAMN14094540, study PRJNA606508) | bioreactor metagenome | isolation source: A lab-scale SPAN reactor treating ammonium-rich wastewater day 121 | place: Ireland: Galway | collected 2017-05-16 | reverse complement strand
CGAAACGAGTGTTCAACTTGCCGAAACAGATGTTCACGTTCCCGAAATCAGTGTTCAGCTTGCACCGAAACGGGTGTTCACCTTCGACCGAAACCCGCACGCAGCCAACTGCTCCCCTGCCGCATCCCACTTCTCGGCGGTATCGAGCCCCATTGCGACCGCTCGTTTCGGGTCGCGCAGCGTTTCGAGTACGGCGCCAACTTCGCTGTACTTGCGGCCGTCGGTGTATCGACGCGCTACCGCCTCGATGGCCTCGATCTCGCTGGCGTGGAGCTCCACGAAGTCGCGGCCCTCTGAATCAGGGCACCGGGAGAGCAGCAGCTCAACTTGAGCTCGATTGCGCACGCCGGCGAGCAGTAGCGGAATCGTGCCGTTCTCGTGAAGATCGGCGAGCGCGTAGATGACGGACTGCGCGCGCTCCAAGCGTTCCCCCTCTTGGAACATCCCCGCCGCGATGCGTGAGCGCCGAGCCGTGACGTTCTGCCGGGAGACGCACGGGTTGAACATATACGCGATCTTTTCGGCCATGTTGTCGGCCACGGTGCGCAGCTTCGCCGCGGTGCGCGGATCCGGCTGCGGGCCTTCGGCGACCGCTTCGGCGGCCGCGTGTGTCTCATCACGTTGCGTTGTGTCACTGGAGGCTGCAGGCGTCACGTACTTGCGGAGCAGCTCGCCCGCCCGCGCTGCGCTATCGCCCTCTCGCTTCATCGCGACCGTGAGCAGGTCCGCGCGCTGGGGAGCATTGAGGCGATTCCTCTCATCCCGGCTCGATCGGAAGCCGGCGAGTAGCCGCTCCTGGGCGTCACGGCCGAGCCGATCCCATGCGGTGAGGATGTCGAAATCGTGCGGCGGCACGCGCTCGATTGCCACCGCCGGCCCATCGGGCGCGGGGGTGGCAATCTTCGGCGTGAGCATGAAGCTGTGCTGAAACGGCGCCCGAGCCGCCGGAGCTGGATCGACGGGCGCCGCGGCCGTTGTCGCGAACAGCTCCCCTTGCGGGGTCGGAACAACGCGAATGCCGAGACGCTGCCGCTTCACCGCCCGCCAGTGAGCTCGACCGAGCTTGTCCGTGCCGAGCGTGTTCTCTGGGTTCTGCTTGATGCTGCCGTCGCCCTCATCCCTGGGGCCGGAACAGGCCGAGCTGCGTTGCCTTCGCTACGAGCCAGCCAAGAACACTTCGCCGTGGCCGAGCCTTCGCGATAAGGTCAGACGATTCGTCAGGTGCTTGCGCCGGCTTCGGGGCGCGGAACAGGCCAAGCGGCCGATCGTCGCGGCGTGTCTCTTTCGTCCGCCAGTGAATGCGGCCGCGCTTGTCCACGCCGAGGTAGTTGCGGCCGGTGGCGCGGATGTCGCCCTGCGCCTTGAAGACCATTGGCTTATTGCGGCGCCCCTCCCATAGCTTGCGAGCAATAGCCACCTGCGTTAGGATTTGTTTAGGGATTGGGCCATTCGGAGCTGCTTCCCCCCGCCTTGTGAGCGGGGCAACGTTGTGGCGACGAATGGCCCGTTCTATTTCGGCCGGTCGCACCACTTGAACGTCATAGAAGCTGAGCCGTTCCCGACCTTTGTTCTCCCAGGTGACCAACCGAACGAAGAGCATTGCTCCGTGGCGCTTCATTCGTATCGCGGGAGCATTTAGGCGCGCCCTCGCGGCGTAGACATGCCATTTTTCAACGCTCGGATGTTTTATGGGATCACGTTCAGCCTCGGAGTAGAGATGCCGCGCCGATCGCATCAGGTCGGGCAGTGACGGCACAACTTCCATCACCAGCCGATTACCGCTGTGCTCACGGGTGTGCCGAAAACCTTCCTTGACGAAGGCAACGGGTCGACCGGTTCTCGGAGTGACCGGCTCTAATTCATCGTAGATTTGCTGAGCCGCGCGACGTAATTCCTTCGAATCACGTATGCGACACAAACGCTGGGGCTTCACCGCTACAGGGTCCATGCGCAGTACGGCCCCCCAAGCGTCGATGGATCCTTGGCTTAGCCACGGTTTTGGTTCGCGTTCACGCGAGCGCCAGTGTCGTCGCCCTTGTGAATCTGTATCGAGGAAGTTTCTTCCGCTGCTTTTGATGCTGCCTGCCGCCTTTGCGACTGGCAGAGGTGGGTTTGGGTGTTGGAAGTTTCGCCCGCAATCGCCGCATTTGTACGTTTCGAAGTCGGGCGGCAGCAGTCCGATATCGATGCTGCCGCAGGACGGGCACCTGGTGGATTCTGCGCTGGCGCCTACGCCGCTTTTTGCGACTTCCGGCCCCTGAAAGATCTGGAGGGCCTCCGCGACGCTGCTCTGCCCGTCTTCCCTCAGCGAGTCGATCTCTGATTGCGTCAAGGGACGGGAAGCTGAGGAGGTAGCGGGCCTGGCTGTTGGTGAGCCCTGCATGTCCTTTGCCGAATCCATGGGGCCTCAGTACATCATCAAGACGCGATCCGTCAAACCGCCTGTTCAGAGCAGCAGTGGCTTTTGCTATCGGAGTCCCACGTCGCTCATTTTGGAGCCGATTGACCATCGCGAGAATGTGGGCTATCGAATGCTTGCGAGAAGGCTCTTCGTGATCCGCCCCCGGGATTGATACCCGGTACGGCCAGTCACGAAGGGCCTTTTTCGCATCTTCGAGTGCTGCGTCGTAGAACATCAGCGTCTGCACTCCCTTCTCTTCGCGCGTTGTCAGTTTGACCAACAACGTGCGCGTGCCCATCTTGGCGTGCACCAAATAAGTGTGGAATTGCAGGTAATTTCGGTGCGTCAGAGGGAAACGGTTCGGCTCTTTGTATATTTTGAACGCCGCGCGCATGAGCTTCGGCAATGCGGGCACCGCCATGAGAATGCGGGCATCGGCGGAATGCGCGCATATCTCCCCAAATGCCGAAGGTGGGAACACCACGCGCTCCCCGTACCGAGTGATCACCTTTTGTACCCCGCGCTGCTCGGTTCCACGAACGATCGACTTGATGTCTCCGAATTTCGCGAAAGTCCCGTATACGCGTGCGGCTTGTCGCCGTAACTGCTCAATATCGCGAATCTCCGCGAGAGGGCCGGGCTTTATGCGAACCGGCTTGGCCAGCCGCATTTTCTGACATTCACGAATGGCGCTGGGTGCCTGTTCCCTGAACCAGTCTGGTATGTCCAGGCTCGCCCAGCGGCCACGCCAATCCCTTGGTTCGTCCTTCGGCCCAGCCTTGAAGAACGCCGCGTGCAGGGGCTTACGCACCGCTCGCGAGAGCAGCCACCGCTTGAACTCTTCGACAGACATCGACGTGATCGGCCCGACCTTCCAGCCCGCCGAATACTGCGCGAGATACAGAGCACGCGCCTCGTCCTCGTCCCGCGCCCCAATGACGCACTTGGCCTCATCATAGCTGCCGTCGGCGTTCACCTGGTCGATGACGAAGACTCGATCACTGTCGAGGTGAGGGCCAACGAATACGTCCGGCTTATCCCCGTCTTTCGCACTGCCGACCGGCTGACCATCGCAGTCGCGGACGTAACCGTAGTGAACACCCCGCAGTTTGCTGAGCCATACCTTGCCGCGAGGATCGACGCCCGCACGGACAGACCCGTTCGGGTTCTCGATTCGGATGAGCAGGCCGTTCCAGCGGATCGTTCCGAGCTTGTAGTTGCCGGCCTCGATCTGTGCGTTGGACGGGTGCCGATCGTCGCTCAGAGGTGATGTCGCTGCGTCGTGCGGGCGGTAGTCGACCACCGACGAGGGCGTGCGTAGGCCGAGACGCATCGGCGCAGCTTTTCCCGCTTCAATTCCCGACATGGTTTAGTCAATCCGGCAGCGGGCAGATTGTCTTGCCCTGCCACTTTGCTGCCGCCACATCGGCGGTGAGCTTGCGTCGCATCTCGGCCATCTGCGGCGTGTCTGCTCTCGCCGGTCTCTTGCCCAGGGTGACCTCCACAAGGATCCGGTTCACTTCGTTCATCGGGAGCGGTGGTGTTTTCATCGATTCGCCTTATCGAGGAATCGCTTCCACAGAGCGTCGTCATGGACGGTGAGGTTCGCACCTACGGCTGATGCGACCTTGCGAGGTGTGCCCGATTCGTTTGTGTCCCAGAGCGTCAGCTCATCGCAGAGCCCGGTCTTGACCAGTTCGGGCAGAATGCGGGACACCGAGGCGTACGCACTGCGCAGCACGGCCTCCGGCACGTAGCGGCCGGTCTTGTCGCCGCGCTCCCAGGCGCGCTGAATTGCCAGTTCGGTGTCGCACGTCACGTAGTGCGCGATCACCTTCGCGCCGCCGGCCTTCATCTTCTTGATCTTGCCGGAGAGCTTCTCGACGCCGCTGTCGCCGACTGAATCGTAGATGGCGGCGAGCCGATTCTTCGCCGCATGGTCGATCGCCATTGCCGACACGTCGGCAGACTCTTCGTGAGAGAAGCAGGCGGCGTCTGTATTCTTCGCCTGCGTCATCTCGCGGTAGTCGGGAATCGACTTCTTGCACTCGTCGGCGTCGATCAGCATTCGCTGAGCGGGGAATTGCACCACTCCAGACGTCAGCAGGCTCCCTTTACCCGACGCTCCGCCGCCGGTCATGTAGAACACGGGTTTGTCGGTTGCGGTAATCCCGTGAGCCATCTCCGCGAGGATGGCCGTGTGCAGCTCTTGCCGTTCCGGGGTATAGGTCCCGTCGCGGCGCTTGTACCGTTCCTGCGTATCCTTCCCGGCGGGGTTCGCCGGCGGATAATACGACGACGGCCGCGTGATGACCGCCGCGTGTGGGTTTTGCCGCGCTTCTGGCGTGGCATTCTCAGCGTGGGCTTTCTGCTGGCCCATCGCTTGTTTCAGACGCTTCTGATCGTCGGGATGAACTTGCCACGAGCCCGGGCGTTCCGGGTGCCCGACCAACCGCACCGTGTGTCCCGGCGATAGTGGGCCAGCCGTGTGTATCGTCGCGAGGCGTGGCGCGGGGCCGGCAACGGTAGGGGTGCGAATGCCCAAGCGAGGCTTCCGCGGTCCGCCCGGCGGACGGCTCGCGCCACCAGCGACGGGACGCGGCCGAGCTGCTTGTCGGCGGTCATCATGCTCGTGAACCACCACGGGAGCCCCCGTGAGCGCATTCTTGCGCTCGTACTGCTTGACGTGGGCCTTGCCGATGAAGCTGTAGAGCGTGCGGCGCCACCACGATTGAGCGGACGCCTGCGACGCGAATAATCCCCACCAGCGGCGTGGCCGCACCGCCTTAGCGATCGGCGTGGTCACTCCCGACCCGGATCCTGGGGTGAGGAAGCGATGAACCTATTGCTGCACTGTCCCCGGGGGATCGATGCATCGATAGTAGTCAGCCCAGGTGATCTCTCCGGAGTTCACCATGGCAGTGAGGGCGCGCGCCCTGCGACCCCGATCAGCGGGAAGTCTGCCGCAACTCATCTTCGGCTTCACCCAGGGCTCGATCACCGCATAGTTGGTGATCGGGCAACCGTACAGACAATCCCTGTACGGTCCGTGGCAGACGTTGCTCACGCACTGCCAATCGTGCAGGCAACCAGCTCGACAGGTCATGTCCATCTGCCGGCACTGCATCAGGCAGGTCGGCGCAACGGCCGCCTCCACGGCTTCTATCGGGATGAAGCCCGGTCGGCTTGTGCAGGCCGCAAGCAGCAGCACCGCTACAAAAACGGTGAAGCTTCGCTTCATCGCGGCATCGTCCGCACGACGCACCCCGAAGTCAAGGAGACTGCGTGATGCATCGGATTTCCCGGCAGCGCCCACGGGAGCCGGCGGCACGTGGAACGGGGGGTCGACTGTGCACCGATCCTGACAGCTCCGGACGGCATCCTGCGGCTCTTCATCCTGTCAAAGCGCAACGATCATTCGCGCTTCGGTCTCGAGGCGAAGTGGCTCGATCCGGCGCAGCACACGAGCTTCCAGGCGTTCTACACGAACGCGAACCTGCAGGCCTCGCTTCCGGAGGGCGAGCGGACCAGATATCCGCGACTGATGCGCGTGAGATCAGCTCACGCCAGGAAGCACTTCCGCGCTTGGTCGGTTGCTGCCTCACGGGTGCTGGTGTGTGGGAGCGGCTGATCGCGGAGGAGATGGCCGGGCTCGGTCGGCCCCGCGTTGTGCTCCCGCACACCAGCAGACTCTGGCAGGAAGGGAAGGCCGCGACAGATTTGCCTGTCGTGATCGCGGCCCTGTGGCGGGTGACGCTGCCTCTCAGTGCAGCACGATGATTTCGGGATCGTCAGCGTATTCGAGCAGAAGGCGGCGCACGCGCTCCTGCCACAACTTGCCAAACTGCTCCGCCTGTTCGCGGCTGGCTGTTCCTTCGATACACAGGGGCAGCAGCTCACGCATCTGCGGATCTCCCGGGACACGTTGGGGATGGGCCGACACGGTGACGGATTGGCCGTTGCTCCGGCGGGTGAAACGCAGTTCGCCATCGATCGGTGCATCATAGGCCAGCAGATTGCGACGGCTGAACTGGCCGCCGATCCCCTTGAAACCCGTCTCCACGGTGGCACCGGTGATCAGTGTCACCACACTGCCCATGACGCCCGCCACACCCTCTCCGGCAGGTTGGTTGACCTGCACGGTGAGTCCACCGCGCTCGGGGATCTCCTCGCCGTAGAGCTTACGCAGGGCGGCTCGTGTCATCAGGTAGGCCGAGGCGACTGTCGGACACGAATGTCCGGCCAGGCGCACCACATCGACGTAGTGGTATTGCAGCAGGCCGTCATTTGCCGCACCCAGAAATTGCGCCAGCGGATCGCGCATCCAGATGACGGGTGCTTCATCAAAAAAGGCGGGAAAGCCTTCGCTGAGAGTTGCCATCCTGTGGCTCCTCAACGAACGATGAAGTCGATGACGATCTCACCCAACTCGCGATTCTGGTACTTGATCTCGACGTTCTGGCCGTAACGCGCCTCGATCTGTGCCAGGAGTGGCAACGGATCGTGGTCGTTGCAGAAACGCATCGTCTCGCCGGCTTGCAGCGAATCCAGCGCACCGAAGATCGCCGCATGGCGGAAACGTTTGGCAATGCCACGCGCGTCGAACGGGTAGATGCCGTCGGCCAGGATATGCAGGTGGGGTTGTGTCATTCTCTTCTCCTTCTCTTGCCCATAATGGATCGACTACGTCGACCCCTAGTATCCACAATGAAATCGGAAATCAACCGACTGTCCTTCGAATCCGTAGTCTCCGGCCGATTGCGCTCTATCGTTTCAGCTTTTTCTGCAGGTAGTGCAGGAGCACGACGGCGTTGTTGTGCTCGGTATCGTGCGAACTGAAGAGGAGTGTGACGTCGCCTTTTTTTGCTGCTTCGAGGATGGGGGCCAGCGCCTCGGTATTGTGATCGAGTTCACTCTGGTAGCGCTTCTGGAACTCGGTCCACTTGGCTGGATCGTGCGAAAACCACTTGCGCAGATCACCGCTCGGAGCAACGTCCTTGAGCCACGCATCCATCTTCAGAGCTTCCTTTTTCACGCCGCGCGGCCACAGCCGTTCGACGAGAAATCGCGTTCCATCGGCGGCTTCCGCCTTTTCGTAGACGCGTTTGATCTTCAACATGACGGGCTCCTTTCGCCCATGAAAACCGGCTGTGCGAGACGCTCTGGCATCGGTTCACGGGCCTGTTCGAGACGTAGGCCAATCGTGGGAATCCGCAAGGGCCGAAGTGGCAACTGAGCAGCAGGAGGGTGCTGCCTGTGATTCTTCTGGGGCTGCCCGATCATCCTGCGGAGCGCGGTGGCGTTCCCGGCTGGCGTTGAATGATGTTCATGGCGGTAGCGATCAACGATGCCACATCGGCCGTGTTCATCGGCAGGATCATGGTGTTCGTGGACTTTGCCAGTTCGCCGAACCGTTCGATATAGCTCTCGGCCACACGGAGCTGGACCGCCTCGAAGCCGCCCTCCATCTGGATCGCCTCGGCCACGCGCCGGATACCCTCGGCTGTAGCGTTGGCGACGGCGAGGATGGCGGCGGCCTGCCCTTCGGCCTCATTGATCTGCTGTTGTTTGGTGGCCTCGGAGGCTTTGATGACCTGTTGCTTCTGACCCTCGGCCGCATTGATGGCGGCATCGCGTCCGCCTTCGGAGGTGAGGACGACGGCACGCTTTTCCCGTTCGGCGCGCATCTGTTTTTCCATTGCGGCCAGGACGTCGGCGGGTGGCGTGATATTCTTGATCTCGTAGCGCAGGACCTTGATACCCCACGGTTCCGACGCCTTGTCGAGTTCAGTCACGATCTGATTATTGATGTGGCTGCGTTCCTCGAAGGTTCGATCCAGTTCGATCTTGCCCATTTCGCTGCGCAGTGTCGTCTGCGCCAGTTGTGTGATGGCGAAGAGGTAGTCTGCCACGCCGTAGGAGGCCCGTTCGGCATTGAGGACCTGCAGGTAGAGGACACCGTCGACGTGCACCTGGACGTTATCGCGTGTGATGCAGATCTGTTCGGGGATATCGACTGCGGTTTCCTTGAGGGAGTGGCGGTAACGGATGGCATCGATGAAAGGCAGGAGGATATGAAATCCGGCGTCGAGTGTGGCGTTGTACTTGCCGAGACGTTCGACGACGAACGCGTTTTGTTGCGGCACGACGACTGCAGTTTTGGCAATGGTCAAGGCGACGAAACCGACGAAGACCAGCACGACCAGGAGGCCGACACTCATCATTCCACTCCTTCTTCCGGGAAAACCCACAGGGTCAATCCATCCAATCGTTCCACCGTGCAGCGAGTTCCTCTGGCAAGCGATCGGGTAGCGCGTGTGCGCACATTCCAGATGGTGCCGCGCAGTTCCGCCTTGCCGACAGCGCCCGGGGTGAGGTCCTCGCTCAGGACGGCGACATCGCCGACGACGCTATCGAAGCCGGGGCGCGGGGGACGAAGACTGAGCCGTTGCATGAGAGGCCGGCGCAGTGTGAGCATCGAGGCGATCGACAGCACGGCAAAGAGCAGCCACTGCACGGGTGGTGAGGTGAGGAGGTGGCCCATTCCGAGCAGGCCCACGACGAGTGCTGCCAGGCCGAAGAAGAGGGCAAACAGGCCGCCGGGTGTGACGATTTCAACGGCGAGAAGGCCGAGGCCGAGCAGAAACCACACCCACCACTCCATGGAAGGCCTCTACGCCACGGTGAGGGGTGAGGTCAACGGGGCATATTGGGCTCATGGCACTTGTGGGTGTGGTGGGGGGTGGTTACTCTACTCGTCAATGAAATTCCGCCACGAAGGATTGGGGCGGAATGGATCTTTGACATGGGGGCGATCTGGTTTCGACGGGGATCGGAAGGTTGTGGTTGCGTGCACGGGATCCTGGGTACCGTTCAAAACCCCAGGACTGCTTAAACGCAGACGAACCATACGCACTGGCTGCCTGAGGGCAGCCACGTCTGACTCGGCCGCGCCCGTAGGACGGGCTCAGACGTCGCAAATCGGGATAAGCAGCAGCGAGGGCTCTGGCGCTGCTGACGAAAACGAAAATCTGCTGCCGCTTCGGTGACGGCGGGTGAGGAGCTGGCGTTCGGGAATCCTGACCGTAAAATCCGCCGGTGTGAAAGCAACGGCGGATGGGAGTTCCGGACGTGAGAACAAAACACGGAAACTACGCACGTAGACGCCACCGCTGACCATCTTCGGACGGGGGTTCGATTCCCCCCGCCTCCACCAATCTATAAAGGTCGACCGTTCTCGGTTGGCCTTTTTTCTTGCGCGCTCGCGCGCGTTCGCGGGGACTCCTGTGGATTCCTGTGGACTTCCTTCCTCCCGGCCGTCTCGCCCATCTCAGACGCATTCTGCTCTCTCCTGGCCGTTCTTCCCTCCAGCCTCGCTCGCCGACCAAGGGTCGAAGTCCGCAGAGACCGCAACGCGGACTCATACAGATCAATGCGTTGCGTGCTGGCGAATCAAACGGTTGGATTGCGGCATCGGCAGGCAAAGGAACCCATGTCAGTTGTGTTTTGTCGGTAGTTCTTGACAGCTACCGACGTTTCGCAACATCATGACGGCATGGACAGTTCGCACCAGAACATTCTGGATCTTGCCGCCCAGCGCGGCCTTATTCGCCCACGCGATCTCAATGAGCGTGGTCTGGCCACGGTCGCCCTCACGCGGCTGGTGCGCCAAGGGCTACTCCAGCGCGTGGGACGGGGCCTGTACGCGATTCCGGATCGGCCCGTCTCGGAACACGGTGCACTCGCGGAGGTGGCACGCAAGCACCCGCAAGCCATCATCTGCCTGCTGTCGGCACTTCGTCTACATGAACTCACCACTCAGTCGCCGTTTGAGGTCTGGCTGGCGATCCCCAACAAGGCACACGCGCCCAAGATGGACTATCCCCCGCTGCGCATCGTGCGCTTCTCTGGTGCCGCGCTGAGGGAGGGGATCGAGGAGCACCTCATCGATGGTGTACCGGTGCGAGTGACCAACGTCGCCCGGACGGTGGCCGACTGCTTCAAGTTCCGCAACAAGATCGGCCTGGATGTTGCGCTGGAGGCGCTGCAGGAGTCCTGGCGTGCCAGGCGGGTCAGCATGGATGAGCTGTGGCGCTTTGCTGCGCTGTGCCGTGTGGCCAGTGTGATGCGCCCCTACATGGAAAGCCTGTCATGAACCAGCGCAACATGGCCGCCTCGGTGCGCGCCCGCCTGCTCAACCGCGCACGCGAGATCCGGCAGGACTTCAATCTGATCTTGACCGCTATGCGCTTGAGCGCCTGCTTTATCGGCTCAGCATTTCCCCTCACGCCGACCAGTTCCTGCTGAAAGGCGCGCTGCTGTTCGACTTGTGGTTCGACATCCCACATCGCCCGACACGCGACGCCGATCTGTTGAGCTTCGGCTCGGCCGAGATCCCGTATGTCGAGGCGGCGTTTCGGGACATCTGTACGGTGGAACTGAACGACGGCATACGCTTCCAGCCGGATTCGGTACACGCGGAGGAGATCCGCAAGGAGGCCAACTACTCCCGTATTCGGGTCACGCTGATCGGCCTGTTGGACGGTGCCCGATGCCACGTGCAGGTCGACGTGGGTTTCGGCGACGCCGTGACGCCCGGCCCCGAGGCCGTCGACTACCCGGTGATGCTGCCGGACATGCCAGCCCCGAAGCTGCGTGCCTACCCCCGGTATACAGTTGTCGCTGAGAAGCTGGAGGCACTGGTGTCGCTCGGCATTGCCAACAGCCGCATGAAGGATTTCTTCGATCTCTGGGTCTTGTCGCACTACACCGACTTCGACGGCGAGCTCCTGTGCAAGGCGATCCACGCCACCTTCGAGCGCCGCAGGACGCCGCTGCCGGATGGCGTTCCGTTCGGCCTGAGTGACGAATTCGCGCAGGATCGGCAGAAGCAGACCCAGTGGCAAGCATTCCTGAGGAAGAACGCCCTGGTCGAGCTTGCGCTTTCCGAGGTTGTTGCCGGTCTGCGTGCCTTCCTGTCAGTCCCGCTGGATGCGCTCCAGCAAGGTGCTGCATTTCCGCAAACATGGCTTGCCGGAAATGGGTGGACGTCGAGTAGCGAGGAATTCAGCCGATGACATGGAATCCTGATCTGCTCTTGGAGGATTTTCGCCGTGTCGCCGGCATGGCCGGCGTCTCGTTGGCACCCGATGCCATCGCGATCGAGCGGCGCTCTGCGCCGCATGTGCCCCCAAGTCACTGCCGCTCGGTAAGTTGGCCGTCTACGTCTTCTCATTCGGGCAGCATGTGCTGGAGGTCGGGAAGGTCGGCCCCAACAGCGCTTCTCGCTACACGAACCCGCTTGGACACCTGTACGATGTTCGAGTGTTTTCTGATTGTCGGATTACGGATGGGCTGGGCGCGTCGCGGGCCGCAAATGGGCCGGGAGCGGCGTGGGCGGGCCGGGGCTGTCGGCGTATGCACGGATGGGTGCAGATTGACGTGCTCACAGGGTGGATCGGGACCGATCTTATGGGAAAAATGATCAGCGACGGGCTCGGCGTGACTCCCCAGGAATGCCCACCTGGCTACGGGGCCACCCGGGGATCCCAGGTGGGTGTTCAAGCTGCACCTGGACACTTTCCGTCCGGAGCCGGGGTGGATGTCCAACGGGCCCTTCCAACGGGCCCTCCACGGGGTTGACGCTATGCGCGGTGGCGGTCACGTGGCAAAGCGGGCGACCTGCACGACACTGCGCTGCGAAAATCCAGGCACATCAACCTAACTATCGATAAATACAGGGGTTATCGGATCTTTCTCGTTGGATTCTCGTTGGACACCCACCTTGCTATGGGGCCACCCAGAGACCCCAGGTGGGTGTCCAAGCTGCATCCCCGTTGGCGTAAGCACCGCGAACTTTGCCGGCGAGGACGTCACGTTCGATGGCCAGCCGGAAGGCGTGCCAGTCTGGTACGTCGCTGAAGTGCGGTATTCGCTGCAGGAGCGCGAGTTCATGATTGCCGAGCAACCGGACCACCGCGCCGCCCTGTGCCGGAGCGGCCGCCTGCAGGCGCCCGAGCAACTCGTATACTCCGACGGAGTCCGGTCCGCGGTCGATCACGTCGCCCGTCTGCACGAAGATCGTCGGCCCGCCGATCCATTCATCCCGGTCGCCCAGGATTCCGGCGTGAGCCAGGATCTCTCGTAGCGCGCCCAACTCCCCGTGAACGTCGCCTACGGCCACGATCCTGGAGTTCGAAATGTCTTCCATAATGAACCTCCTGATTGAAATTCGATTTCCGGAAACAAGAACGCCGCCGGCTTCACGAGCCGGCGACGTCTCGCCGAGCAACGGAATTCCCCGGTCAGTGGCTCGTCAGCCGAAACCGTTCCCCCGGCGTGATGCGGTAGGCATCGGGCGGGGCCGGCCAGCCGGCGACGCTGTGGACCGCGTCAATCTCGTGGTCACAGTGCAGGGCGACCACAATCTGGCTCTCCGGGTCGTATGACTCGACCGCCTCTTTGCAGCACTCGCATGGAGAGCCGGCGATGAACTTGACGCAACCCTCGTCGTCGAGCATCACCGTACCACGACCGTGTTCCAGGAAACCCTGCCAGCCCACGGCGGCAACCGCCGGCCAGCGTTGCATGATGTAGCCCAGTTCGGAGCTTGCCCGGACCTCAGCCACGTTCTCCGGAAGACACCAGGTCTCTCTCTGCGAAACATTCCCCAAATTGCCCTCCTTTCTATTGGTGAGATCCCGGCCGCCGGGTCGCGTCGCAGCCTGGTGACCAGCTCACCGCGACAATATAGCATGGCAGAAGGCCAACGGCTGACATCGGAACCGTTGGCTGTCGGTTAGCCCGAAGTTCCTCGGATTTTTCCGTTCGAGATCTGGCAGAAAGCCTGAAAGATCAAGGGGATAGCGATTTATTGAATGTGCATAATGTAGCCATGTAATA
>JAANMV010003599.1_pt1 | contig 13309 bp, 10 predicted proteins | sample 7279661 | NCBI WGS metagenome assembly JAANMV01 (sample SAMN14094540, study PRJNA606508) | bioreactor metagenome | isolation source: A lab-scale SPAN reactor treating ammonium-rich wastewater day 121 | place: Ireland: Galway | collected 2017-05-16 | reverse complement strand
AGCGGTTACAGCTTCTTCTACACGCTGGCGTTGCTGCTGCTGGCGGTGGGGCTGTTCCAGCACCGCGAGGTAGGCTGAGCCGGTCGCCGGCTCGGACCCGTGGGTTTGGATCATGCCGGCGCGACGTCTGCGTGCGGCAAGCCGTGGACTCGTCCCGCGTTCCGCGGCCGCGGCGCGGCGCCGACCTGTTGGGCCTCCTGGGCTTCGATGTCTTCGCCGGCGCGCACCAGCCGGGCCGAGTTGAAGACCACCAGCAGTCCGCTGGCCAGGTGCAGGATCGCCGCCACCCACGGGGCGAGCAGGCCGGACAACGCCATCGTGCCGAACACCACGATGAACAGCATGCCCAGCGCCATGTTCTGGGCGATGACCCAGAAGGCCTTGCGCGACAGGTCGACGATGAACGGAATGCGGTTGAGGTTGTTGTTCATGAGGGCGATGGTGGCCGAGTGGATGGCGACGTCCGAGCCGGCGGCGCCCATTGCGATGGACACGTCGCCCGCCGCCAGGGCCGGGGCGTCGTTCACGCCGTCGCCGACCACGGCCACGCGGTGACCGGCGGCCTTGAGGTCGTCGACCATCTCGAGCTTCTCGTGGGGCAGAACCTGGGCCTTGTATTCGGTGTGCATCTGGCCGGCGACGCGGCGGGCGACGGATTCGCGGTCGCCGGTGACGATGAACAGGCGTTTGAGGCCCTGCTCGCGCAGGCGGTCCATGGCGGCGGCGGCCTGCGGGCGGGTGTTGTCGGCCAGGCCGATCCAGCCCAGCAACTGGTCATCGCGCACGACAAAGAGCAGGCTCAGGCCCTCGGCCTCGGGGCTGGCGACCGCTTCGCGGACGCGGTCGATCTGTGAGGCGGGCAGCTTGGCGCCGCTGGTCCCGCTGGCGTCGTTGGTCAGCCACTCGGCTCGGCCGACGAGCGTGGTGCGGCCGTCGACGACGGCGCGGACGCCGCGGCCGGAGACTTCCTCGAAACGGGTGGGTTCGATCAGAGCCAGACGGGCTTTGCGGGCGACCTGGGTGACGGCCCGGGCGACGGGATGGCGGCTGTTCTGTTCGGCTGAGGCCGCGGCCTCCAGCAGGTGCGCCGCCTCGACGCCCTCGGCGGGCATCAGCCGCGTCACTTCGAGTTCCCCGGTGGTCAGCGTGCCGGTCTTGTCGAAGATCATGGCGGTGAGGTTGCGGGCGGCTTCGAGGTCGACCACGCTCTTGACCAGCACGCCCAGGCGGGCCGCGGCCGAGAGCGCGGCGACCATGGCGGTGGGCGTGGCGAGGATCAGGGCCGCGGGGCAGGCGATGACCATCATGGCGATGGCCCGGTCCCACGCCTCGTCGGGACTTCGCCGCATGGTCAGCAGGGCGACGATGCCCACGAGCATGAGGATGGCCGGCGTGTACCAGCGCGAATAGCGGTCGATGAGGCGCATGACCGGGATGCGGGTGGCCTCGGCCTGGAGGATCATGTCCTTGACCTTGCCGAGGGTGGTGTCCTGGCCGGCCTTGGTGACCTGGATGTCCATCACGCCGGTGAGGTTGATCGTGCCGCTGAAGACCTCGTCGTCGCGGGTCTTGTCGGCGGGCAGCGACTCGCCGGTGATGCTGGCCTGGTTGACGGTGCTCTGGCCGCGCAGCACGCGGCCGTCGGCGGGGATGTTGTCGCCTGGGCGGACGCGCACGACGTCGCCGGGCCGCAGATCGGCCGCGTCGACCTCCTGCTCCTGTCCGTCCTGGAGGCGCTGGGCGCGGGTGGGCGTGATGCGGATGAGCGATTCGATGCTGGCCTGGGCGCCCAGGGCGGTGCGGCTTTCGATAAGGACGGCGATGAGGGTGAAGAAGGCGACGGTGCCAGCCTCGAGGTAATCGCCCTTGGCGAAGGCGGCCAGGACGGCCAGGGCGATGAGTTCTTCGAAGCGTGTGTGGCCGGCCAGCAGGTCGCGGGCGGCGGAATAGACCAGGGGCGTGCCCAGAAGCAAGGCGGCGACGGCCCCGAGCAGGGCCGAATGCACCTGACTCTCGAAAATGAACCGGGCCGCGAGGGCACAGACCAGCACCGTGCCGCCCAGCAGGGTGGCGATGATCTTCAGACTCATCCGCCCTTCCTGAGTGTGAAACCGCCGATCCTGATTCGCAAAGTCATGAGCCATAAGGGCATTGACCTCTTTCTGATGACGTGCGATCGGACGCGCCTGGGGTGGATCCGGATCGGATGGCGGACGCCGCGCGCCGGGGCGGCGGGCATTCTACGTCAAGCTTCTACGTCGAGCGTCGGCCGGGGGTTCGGTGCGGCGTCGGGTCACGTGCGCTGCATATGGAGGCGCAGAAACGACCAGCATCGCGACATCCACGGCGTCTTGTCGAAGCCGTGGTCGGCCCCGTCGACCGCCACGAGCTGGACGGCCGCGCCCACCCGCTGGAGGGCCTGCTCCATCCGCACGCTCTGGTCAAAGGGCACGAGCAGGTCGTCGGTGCCGTGAAGCAGCAGGCATGGGGCGGCCTCGTGGTGGGCGTGAAGAACGGGGCTGGCCAGTCGCGCCAGTTGCGGCCGGTCGGCGACGGTCCCGTGCAGGAGCATGGCCACCGGTTCGCGGCCGGGCGGGTCGGGCTTCTTGCCGGGGCGTCGCTCGTAGAAGTCGCCGGCCGCGGGAAAATCGGTCGGCGGGTGGAACGCGACCACGGCCTGGACGGCGCTGGACTGCTCGGGGTGCGGCTGGGGCGTGGCGGTGACATCCTCCAGCACAGCCTGACCGGCGGTCAGGCCCAGGAGCAGCGCCAGATGGCCGCCGGCGGAGGAGCCGATGACGCCGACGCGCGTGGCGTCCACGCCCAGTTCGTCGGCATGGGCGCGCAACCAGCGGACCGCGGCCTTGGCGTCGTGAATCTGGGCGGGGAACGCGGCGACGGGGCTGAAGCGGTAGCTGATCGACGCGACGGCGAAATCGGCCTCGGCCGGCAGCCAGCGGGGCTCGAAGTCCGCGCGGCTGTGGGACCGCCAGCTTCCGCCGTGGATGAAGATCACCAGGGCCGGGCGGGCCTCGCGCGCCGGGGGCAGGTAGAGATCCAGTTGCAGCGGGCCGGTCGGCCGCTCGCAGAAGGTCAGGTCGCGGTGGCAGCGGTAGGCATGAGGTAGGTCGCTCATGATCCGGAGTATAGATTCCGGCGGGTGTCGCGGGCGGGCGGCGGCTACACTCGGCCGGCATGCTGGGCCAGATGCTCGACATCTTCGCGAAGGTGCTGCTGCCGGTCCTTCTGGTGGTCGGCCTGGGGGCGCTGATTCAGCGGGTGTTTCGCCTGGACGTGAACACGCTGTCGAAGCTGAACATCTATCTGCTGGTGCCGGCCCTGCTGCTGGTGAAGATTTATGAAAGCTCGCTGACCTGGGGACAGATCGCCGGGGTGGCGGGCGCGGTGCTGCTGCCGATGGCGCTGCTGGGCGCGCCGCTCTACGGGGTGCTGCGCAAGGCGGGAGCCTCGGGCACGACGACGGCGGCGGTTCTCATCGGCGGGCTGGTGATGAATGCGGGCAACTTCGGCCTGCCGGTAGCGCAGCTGGCGTACAACACGTACGGCCTGTTTTTCCCGGGGATGAAGCAGGCGGACGACGGGGTGGCGGTGCAGGTGCTGGTGGTGATGATGAGCAACCTGTCGATCTGGTGCCTGGGCTATGCGGCGCTGGCGCTGGCCAAGGGCGACGGGCTGCGCGGGGCGCTGGGCTACTTCAAGCTGCCGATGATCTACGTGATCGCGGCGGGGTTTCTGCTTCGCGACGCGGGGGTGCGTGTGTCGCCGGTGCTGCTTGAACCCCTGCGCATGCTGGGGGACGCGGCGATTCCGGTGATGCTCGTGATACTCGGGGCGCAGCTTGTGGAGCGTGCCCGCTGGCCGCGGTGGCGGCTGATCGGCCCAGTCATGGCGCTGAAGCTGCTGGCCGTGCCGGCGGTCACGGGACTGGTGTGCTGGGCGCTGGGACTCTGGCCTTGGCCGGGAGCGCAGATCACCCTTGGCATGGCCGCGCCCACGGCCGTCAACACCCTGCTGCTGACCCTTGAACTCGATGGCGACGCGGACCTGGCGGCCGACTGCGTGTTCTGGACCACGCTGGCCAGCGTGGTCACGCTCACTGCGGTCATCACCGTGCTTGCCCAGTTCGCCCTCTGACGGGCGTGGCCTGCGGCGGCGCGGCCGGCCGCCGGTCACGCGCGGGGGGTCGCTATAATTCCGCCCCATGAATGAACGCAACGATTCCGCGGCCGACAGACCCATCGAAAACCTCGTCATCATCGGCTCCGGGCCGGCGGGCTGGACGGCGGCGATCTACGCCGCGCGGGCCGAGCTTCGGCCGCTGGTGTTCCCCGGCCGGGCGATGGGCAAGGATCTGCTGCCCGGTGGGCAGTTGATGCTGACCACCGAGGTCGAGAATTTCCCCGGGTTTCCCGAGGGGATCAACGGCCCGGAGATGATGCAGCAGTTCTTCGCGCAGGCGATGCGCTTCGACACGCGCGTGGTCAGCGACGACGGGGTGAAACGTGGCAAGGATCTGTCGGGCGGGTTGTTCACGCCGTTTCAGAACGTCGAATCCGTGGACCTGTCGCGGCGGCCGTTTCAAATCAAGGGGGACGGCGGGCACGAGTGCCGGGCCCACGCGGTGGTCATCGCGACGGGCGCGAAAGCGCGCTGGCTGGGCCAGGACAACGAACAGCGTCTGGCCCAGACCGGCGGCGGCGTGAGCGCGTGCGCGGTGTGCGACGGGGCGCTGCCGATGTTCCGCGACGCGGAGCTGGCGGTTGTCGGCGGGGGTGATTCGGCGATCGAGGAAGCGACCTACCTGACCAAGTTCGCCCGCAAGGTTTACCTGATTCACCGCCGTGATGAACTGCGGGCCAGCAAGATCATGCAGGAGCGGGCGCTGCAGAATCCGAAGATCGAGGTTCTGTGGAACACGGTCGTCGACGAGGTGCTGGGCGACGAGAAGATCACCGGCTTGAAGCTCAAGGACACGAAGAGCGGCAAAGTGCGGCAGATGCCGATCGGCGGGTTGTTCCTGGCGATCGGCCATACGCCGATCACGGGATTCCTCAACGGGCAGCTCGCCACCGACGAGGCCGGGTACATCAAGCTGGCCGATCCGTACCGCACCACCACGAGCGTCGAGGGCGTCTTCGCCGCTGGCGACGTGGCGGACCACGTCTACCGGCAGGCGATCACGGCGGCGGGCATGGGCTGCAAAGCGGCGATCGACGCGGAGCGCTGGCTGGCGGAAAAGGGCCTGGCGTAGCGCGCGTCGTCGACGTGGGCTGCGTCGGAGCGGCCTTTGTGCGACGGGTGCGGCGACACAGAGATCGAGCCAGTTCGTCCACCTGCAGGGACGATGCGCTTCATCCGCCGCTCTTGATCTGGTAGACGCGGGTGACGAGCGCTTCGGTGCGGTCGGGCGCGTCCGGGCTGCTGAGGGCTTGGTCGATCCAGGCCACGGCCTGCAGGCGGTTTTCGCCCAGTTGCAGAAGCACTTCGAGGGCCTCGCGGGCCAGCTTGCCCGACGCCCCCGCCGTCCCGCCGCCGGTCACGGGACGGTCCGGGTCGGCGAGCGTGGCGTCGACGGCGAAAGTCTCGACCTTGCCGCGCAGCGTGGCGACGAGGGTCTCGGCGGTGCGTTTGCCGATCTCCGGCAGGCTCTGGAGCAGCGCGATATCGCGGACGGCGATGGCGGCGGCGATGCGGCCGACGTCCAGGGCCATGGCGCGCAGGGCCTTGCGCGGGCCGATGCCGCGGCAACTGGTCAGCAGTCCGAAGAAGCGTCGGTCGGCGGCTGAGAGAAACCCCGCCAGGCGCGGATGCATGATGGCCCCCTGGCTGGGAGCCTCGATGAAGTGGAGCGTGTGGAGGGTGACCGAGCGTCCGATGCCGTCCGCCAGGCGGGCGGCGGCGAAGGCTGGCAGCAGCACCTCGTAGGCCAGGCCGTTGTCGACGGCGACGGTGGCTGTATCACGCTCCAGAGCTTCAAGCAGACCGGTCATGCGGGCGATCATGGTCGCCCATCTTACCTTGGCCGCAGGATCGACGGACACAAGTTGCGCAACGGTGTTATCCGGACGCTGGCCCCGAAGGTCGCGGCCGTGGTGGTCGATAACCGGTTAGTGACATTCACCCGAGGCCGCTGACTTCGAGGCGGATTCAGCCATGCGTCTTGTGGCGCCCCTGATGGTGATCCTGATGCTGAGCGTCGGCCTGCTGCTGGCGGGCTGGTCGCACGCGGAACGCCAGCGTGAGGCGGTTGGCTACGAGCCGACGCCTGCGAAGGTGGTGAGCAGCGGCGTGACCCGTCAGCCGCTGGGCGGTTATGCGCCACGGGTGGTGTTTCAATACCGGCAAGGCGAACGCAGCTTCGAGGCGCGGCGTTACACGCCGTTGGGCGCCGGCGGCAGCCTCTCCTGGGCTCAGCGTGAAGCCGAACGGTTCGTGGCCGGTGAAGCGACGACGGCGTATGTCGATCCTCGGCAGCCGTCGCGGGCGGTGCTGGTGCTGGAAGCGAGGTTTTATCCGTACCTGCTGATCCTGGCGCCGGCGGTCGCCCTGGGTCTGGCGCTGGCGGGGTTGTTGCGATGCGGCTTCTTCGAGGCTCCGCCGCGTGCGGAGACGCGCGGCCCTTACGACTGGTATCACATTCCCGCCAGCCAGGTCGCGGCCACGAGGGGCGTGCTCACCGGCGGTTTCGTCGCGCTGTGGTACGTCTACGGCACGCTTGTCCTGGGCCACTATCTGACGGTCGCCTCGTCCATGGCGTCGCATCTGGGGCCCGGCGTGGTTTTCGGCGTGTACGCGCTGGCGGGTGTGCCGGTGGCGCGATCCGTGTTGCGTCGGGGGCGGCTGGGACGGCTGCTGGCCGATGCTTCGTTGTCGGCGACACTGCCGAGTTTCCGCACGGACGGGCTGGTGAACCTGAAGCTCGCCCAGCGTGTGCGGGCCGACGCGCAGATCACGGAGGCGACGCTGAGCCTGGTGTGCGAGCAGCGTCGAGGTCTGTTCACCTCGGAGCGGATGTTCACCAACTCGGCCGAGCTGACCAGCGGCGTGGCGCTGCGACCTGGCCAGCAACTGGTCGGCGAATGCTGCTTCGAGATCCCGCCGCGCAAGCGGCGGCCCAGCTCGCCTTTCAGCCGGTGGCGCTACCCGCGCACGGATTGGCTGGTGGAACTGAAAATCCGCATGGCGGACGGCGGACGTTATCGGGTCACGTATCCGGTGCGCGTCGAGGGGCACGCGGCCTCAGCCAGCGCGCAGGCGGCGTAAGCCGCGGCGCGTCGGCGTCGGTTGAGCGTCCCCTGCCCCGCGATGGTTAACCCGGCGCGACGACCGGCCGATGGTGGACCTGGAGGTCCCGAGAAAGGTGAGGCTCGACGGGGCTGACGCCGCCGACCTGGCGCTGGCGTTGAGGACACAGCGCGCCCATCCCGGGCCGGTCGGACTGGCATGCCGCCGCTGGAGGATCGATGCCGCGTCCCTTCGATGACCCCAGGAAGCCGTCCACACGCCGACCGGGCTTGTGCGCGAAGCTTCTGCGCGTCCTGATGGAGCAGGCGGAGGGCGGGGTGATCGTCCTTGAAACCGCCGCCACGGACCGTTGGCCGCCGGACCTGAGGGTGACGACGCTGAACACGGCGGCTCGCGTGCTGCTGGCGGCGCACGGCCCGCAGGTGGGTGACGGCCTGGAACAACTGGGCGAAGGGCACTGGCTGGCGCGGCATCATGCGGCGCTGGCGCAGTGCTGCGGGGCGGCCGCGAAGACCAGGTTCTCACATGCATTGAAGGCGTCGAGCCGACAGCCCATGAGCTGCGCATCCTGCCGCTGGACCGCGGTCACCTGGCGTTGTTCGTGCGGGCGGCGGTCGGGGCGCCGGCGGGGGAATCGGATCGTCCAACGCAGCGCGGCGGCGCGACGGCCACAGCCCTGGAGGAGGCCCGGCTGCGCGCGGTGTTCGAGACCGTCGCCGACGCGGTGCTGATCGTGGACGACCACGGCCGCATCGAGGACGCGAACCCCGCGGCCGAACGTATCTTCGGCCGCGAGCGATCGCGACTCACGGGTCTGCCTTTCAGCCGCCTGGTGCCGAGCGTGGGCAGTCAATACGCGAGTTTCGCGGCCTGGGCGGCGGCCATGTCGCCGACGCTGCCGGCCCGTGATCGCGAGGTGCGCGGGCTGGCTCGACAGCGTAAGCGTGTGCCCTTGCGGGCGGCGGCCTGCGGGGTGCGTCTGGCCGGCGACGGCGCGCGGCACTTCACCATCACGCTCGAAGACCTGACGGACCAGCATCGCATCGAGCAGGATCTGCGCAAGCAGGCGGAGGATCTGCTGGAGGCGCGTCAGAACGCTGAGGAGCAGGCGATCGAACTGGCGACGAAGTCGGCGGCGCTGGAGCAGGCCCGCGCCGAAGCCGAAGCCGCCAACCAGGCCAAGAGCGCCTTCCTGGCCAACATGAGCCACGAAATTCGCACGCCCATGACGGCGATTCTGGGCTACACCGATCTGCTGCTGGATCCGCAGCTTGACCCGCAGCAGCGGCGCGAGCACGCGCGGACGATCCACCGCAACGGGGAGCATCTGCTGACGATCATCAACGACATTCTCGACCTGTCGAAGATCGAGGCGGGCAAGATGCAGGTCGAGCGCATCGACTGCCGCTTGCCGCAGGTGATTGAGGAAGCGGCGGCACTGATGCAGGTGCGGGCGTGCGAGAAGGATCTGGCGCTGGACGTGGAGTACGCCACGCCGCTGCCGGCCCGCATCCAGTCGGACCCGGTGCGTCTGCGGCAGATTCTGGTCAATCTGATCGGCAACGCGGTGAAGTTCACCACCAGCGGCGGGGTGCGGGTGATCGTGCGTTACGACGCGAGGCCGCCAACGCCCGCCACGGCCCCGGCACCGCTGCGGATCGAGGTGGCGGATACCGGCATCGGCATGACCCCGGAGCAGATCGGGCAGTTGTTTCGTCCGTTCACGCAGGCGGATGCGACGACGACGCGGCGCTTCGGTGGCACGGGGCTGGGGTTGACGATCTCCAAACGGCTGGCGGCGCTGCTGGGCGGCGACCTGAGGGTCGAGAGCCAGTTGGGCGAAGGAAGCCATTTTCACCTGAGCATTGATCCGGGCCCGGTGGACGCGCGACAGCTTGTGGTGGTTTCGCGCAAGGATGGCCTTCATCCCGCTCATGGACCGCAGCGTCGGGTCGCGGGCAACCTGTGCGGCCGGGTGCTTCTGGCCGAGGACGGCCCGGACAACCAGCGGCTGATCCAGTTCATGCTGCGCAAGGCGGGCCTGGCGGTCGAGCTGGCGGAGAACGGGCGCCTGGCGGTGGATCGCGTCGCGGCGGCGGAGGCGGCGGGTGAGCCCTTTGACCTGGTGCTGATGGACATGCAGATGCCGGTTCTCGACGGGTACGAAGCCACCGCGGCCTTGCGGGCGGCAGGCTTCGACCGGCCGGTGATCGCGCTGACGGCCCACGCGATGGTGGGCGACCGGGACAAATGTCTGGCGGCCGGCTGTACGGACTTTGCGACCAAGCCGATCGACCGGCCGGTACTGCTGGGGCTGATCGCTCATTATCTGGCCGCGTGCAGTGCTGAATAACCACGGTCGCGGGTTTGGCGGTCGCGTCAGCGGCTCGCCGAATCGCGTATTGCCCGCGCCCTGGTGTCGAGAAAGGCCCGTGATGCGCCGATAGGAAAGCCGGAGCGACACGCAGCGCACCGCCCAGGGTCGATAAAGGACGGCCCTGTGGCCGCCGTGGGTGCCCGCGTTCGGCAAGTCGTGTGAGAGAAGGGGGCCTGGATGACCCGCCGACGGCAGACCGTCCTGGTCATAGACGATGCGGAGATGATCCGTCGGCTGGTGGCCGTGCGGCTCAAGGATCTGGACGTGACGGTGCGTACAGCCGTGGACGGGGAGAGCGGTCTGCGCGAGGCGCGTCAATGTCGGCCGGATCTGATCCTGCTGGACCTGCATCTGCCGGACATGGGCGGCTTCGAGGTGTGCCGCAGGCTTCAAGAGGATCCGGGGACGCGCGACATCCCGATCATCTTTCTGACCGGAACCGACGAACGCGAGGAAAAGCTCAAGGGCTTTTCGCTCGGTGCGGTGGATTACATCACCAAGCCGTTCGATGCGGCTGAACTGCGGGCGCGGGTCGGTGCGCACCTGCGCACGCGCGTGCTGCTGGACCAGCTTGAATCGCAGGCGACGACGGACACGCTCACGGGGCTGCCCAACCGCCAGGCCTTCCGCGAGGCGCTGGAGGAGGCGATCGGCAAGGCCCATCGCGATCCGAGTTACCACTTCTGCGTGCTTTTCCTGGACCTGGACCGGTTCAAGATCGTCAACGACTCGCTTGGCCACGAGGCGGGCGACCAGTTGCTGATCCGAGTGGCGAACATGCTGGAGAGCGCGGTGCGGACGGCGGGCCGGGAAAGGCACCGCGACGTCGTGGCCCGCATGGGCGGCGACGAATTCACCATCCTGCTGGACAACGTCGAGGGCCTGGACGTGCCGGTGGCCCTGGCCGAGCGTCTGCACGACGCGCTGAGTCGGCCGCAGCTGATCGAAGGGCATGAGGTTTCGCCGGGCGTGAGCATCGGCATTCGGCCTTGCGACCGGGAGTGCACCGGCCCGGAGGAACTGCTGCGTGACAGCGACACGGCGATGTACCACGCCAAGGCGGCCGGACGCGGCCAGTGGGTGGTGTTCGATGACGCGATGCACAAGGACGTGATGGCCCGGCTGGAGCTGGAAAACGACCTGCGCCGGGCGGTCGAGAAGTGGCAGTTCGTTCTTGAATATCAGCCGCTGGTGCGGCTGGACAGCGGAAAGCTGCTCGGTTTCGAGGTGCTGCTGCGTTGGGACCACCCGCGCCACGGCCGCATCACACCCGATCGGTTCATTCCGATCGCCGAGGAAATCCGTCTGATCAATGTGATCGGCGACGGTGTGGTGCAGCGTGTGTGCCGTCAACTGGCGGCCTGGCGCAAGCAATATCCCGCGGTCGACCAGATGCTCATGAGCATCAACCTGTCCAAGAAGCAACTGGCGCCGGATCTGCTGGTCCAGCGTCTTGAGAAGTCGATCGCGGAGACCGGCATCGAGCCGCGCCACCTGATGTTCGAGGTCACCGAAAGCGTGATCATGCACGACCCCGAGGTGGTGGTGCCGGTGCTCGACCAACTGAGTCGGCGCGGGTTCCTGCTGGCGATGGACGACTTCGGAACCGGCTATTCGTCGCTGGCGACGCTGCACCGTTTCCCGATCGACGTGCTGAAGATCGACCGGGCGTTCGTGGCGTGCATGGAGGAAAGCCGGGCGTACACCGCGATCGTGCAGGCGGTGATCACGCTGGCGCACAATCTGGACATGCACGTCGTGGCCGAGGGCATCGAGACCGTGGAGCAACTGGCGCAGTTGCAGGCCCTGGACTGCAACGCCGCGCAGGGCTACTACTTCGCCCGGCCGATGAGCGCCGAGCAGGCGGGCCGCCTCGTCGCGGCCGATCAACCGCTGGCGATGTCGGCGTAAACGGGCGGGACCGCCGGGGCTTGCTGCATCTGCTGAAAACGAAACAACCCCCTGTCATCACAGGGGGTTGCGTTCAGTGGGCCGTAGAGGACTTGAACCTCTGACCTCCTCGATGTCAACGAGGCGCGCTAGCCAACTGCGCCAACGGCCCATGGCGGCGTCTGATCGGCGTCGACGTCGCGGGATGTAGTTTAGCAGTGGCGTCCCCTTGGTCAAAGCTGCCGGCAACGGGGCCCAGCGACCGCGGCGATTGCGCTGTGTCATGATCCGTCGAGGGTTATGCTGGGGGTGATCCGCGCGGTTGTCCCCGCCGCCATGAGGGATTTGCGATGCAGCGACCCAACATCCTGATTCTGTACACCGACCAGCAGCGCTGGGACGCACTGGGGTGCAGCGGCAATCCGATCATTCAGACGCCGCGCCTCGACCGGCTCGCGGCTGAGGGCGTCAACTGCGACCACTACTTCGTCAACCACCCGGTGTGCATGCCCAGCCGCGTGAGCTTTCTGACGGGCAAGTATCCCTCGACGCTGGGCATCTATGAGAACGGCGTCGAGGCGCCTCGCGACTGGACCACCCTGCCGCACATGCTGCGTCCGTACGGATACCGGTCCGCCAACATCGGCAAGCTGCATTTCCTGAATCACGCCAACCGCGACCACCGCGTCATGCACCCGTCGTATGGTTTCAACCACCTGGAGATTTCCGATGAGCCGGGCTGCTACGACGACGCATATCGAGCCTGGGTGCGGCGGATCGCGCCGGAAAAACTCAGCCTCGAACAGGTTGACGTTTCGTTGGTGGAAGCTTTTCTCGACTACTTGGAGATAGAAAGGGACTGTTCACCCAGCACACGGAACCATCGACTTGCGGCTCTGCATGCCTTCTTTCGTTACGTTCAGACAGAGGACCCTGGTTATATGCTCCAGTGTCAAAGAATCCTGGCGATTCCTCAAAAACGCCACGCTCGGTCCACCGTCGCATATCTTTCGAAAGAAGAGCTGGCAGAGATACTAGCGCAGCCAAACATCCAAACGGAAGCAGGTCGAAGGGATGCCGTTTTGCTGAGTCTCCTCTATGACACAGGAGCGCGCGTTCAGGAATTGATAGACCTCAGTGTCGGAGATGTGCGATTCGATCCACCCGCACAACTGCGCCTATTGGGAAAAGGACGCAAGACCCGTGCAGTACCTCTGATGGCCAGCACAGCCCAGCTTCTGCATGACCATATACGGGATAATCACCTCGACCGTCCCGAACACTTCGACAAACCGCTCTTCCAGAACGCGCGTCACCAGCGGCTCTCGCGTTCGGGAGTTCGCTACATCCTAAACAAGTATCTCACGAGAGCCAAAACCGAGCGCCCAAGTCTCAACCGCGCCGTGAGTCCGCACACGCTGCGGCATACGAAGGGGATGCACCTGCTCCAAAGTGGAATCTCACTCGACATGATTCGAGATTTTCTCGGGCACGTCGATGTCAAAACAACTCAGATCTATGCCAGGGCAAATCTAGAGATGAAAAGAAAGGCGTTGGAGACAATCGCCGACCCAACGCCGGTCCCCTCTATTCCCTCGTGGCAACAGGACCAGGGCCTGCTCGACTGGCTCCGTTCCCTGTAACTCAGACGAGGACATCAGTACATGCCAAATCTGCCTCGTGGCCCTCCAATCCGGACCGGAGATTATGTTGAGTCGCTGAGTACGCTGGTGCCCTAAAATCAGCTGGAAACCGCACTCTGCTGCACATAACCAC
>JAANMV010003598.1_pt1 | contig 13310 bp, 10 predicted proteins | sample 7279661 | NCBI WGS metagenome assembly JAANMV01 (sample SAMN14094540, study PRJNA606508) | bioreactor metagenome | isolation source: A lab-scale SPAN reactor treating ammonium-rich wastewater day 121 | place: Ireland: Galway | collected 2017-05-16 | reverse complement strand
AGCGCCGTCACTCATCCCTGGGCTACCGCTCGCCGGTGGCCTTCGAGGAGCAAGCTCCCATCCCAAACTAACCGTCCACAAAGGTGTTGCAATTTCAGAGGTCCTGGGCGCGCGCCTCAATGACGGCCTCGTCCCAGGTGAGCTGCGTCTGGAAGACGGTGTTCAGCCGCAGCGTGCTCTGCTCAGCGAGCGCCGGCCGCTTGAGGTCATAGGGCTTGTTGGACACGCTGCTGTTGAGGGTGCCGCGGATCAGGGTGAGGTTCCCAAGGTTCTGCAGGCGCTGGTCGCGCCAGGCGGACGCGTCCGCGACGCCAGGCTGGTCGGCCGGGGCGGGCCAGTGCTTGCGCCAGCGCTGGGGCAGCACGTGCTCCACCGTGGCGGGTTCCGTGAAGATCACCTGCTCCTGCTTCGTGGTGGTCAGCTCTTCTTCCAGGGCCTCGAGGAGCATCCGCACGCCGCCGGGCCGCAGGCGGCGGTACGTGGGCGCCGTGACGAGTTCCGCGTACACCTCGTCGTCGCCTGGCCAGCGCACGCTCTCCCCGGACCCGCGCAGCAGCATCGCGCGCACGGTCTCGTGCACGGGCGCGCCGGTCATCAGGGCCTGCAGCACCTGCAGGAAGAACAGGTTGTAGTTCTTGCTGCCCAGTCCCAGGATGAACCGGCGGACCGTGAAGCTCTCCAGGTCACCGATGACGGCGTGCAGTTCCTGCTCACCAAGGGTGCCCCGGGTCTGGAGCCAGAGCAGCAGGGGCGTGAGGGTGTTGAGGTCCATCGCCTCGAGGCGCCGTCTGAAGGCCCCGAGACGGCTGGTGACCGGGGCGTGCATGAGGTCGTGGTAGGCGCCGGCGTAAGTCGTGAGGACGTTCAGGGCCTCCGCGACCGTGCCGGTGCGGGTCCGCCACCAGCGTTTGAACTCGTCGAAGATGTTGTGGTCGGTGACGTCCCGCCCATGCTGAACGGTGAGGAAGGCCGTGAGGAACCACGTGAGCTGGTCGCGGGTCACGCGGCCCCGGGAGGCCTGCTTCCGCCAGAAGCTGCCGTCGGCATCAAAGGGAGCCCAGGAGGTCCGGAAGAGGGATTCGACGTCCTCTCCGCTGCGGGCGGCGTCGTTGAAGATGTGGTTGCGGACCAGGTCTGCGGGCTGCAGGGGTTCGCCGCGGGCGTTGAGGGTTTCGAAGATGACCTGTGGGTCGTCCTCCTCCTCGAGGTCGATGCGGACGACCTGAAGGTATTTGCGCAGGGCCATGAGGAGCGCGTCCGCGCGGGGGGCCAGGTCCGCATCCGTGCCGAGCCACTCGCGGAGTTCGTCATGGAAGTAGCTGTAGGCGGCCAGGAGGTTCGGGACGTGGGTGAGGGACTGGCGGGCCTGCTCGACCGTCGTGCGGGCCGCTTCCGGGTCGCGGGCTTCGACGGCCTGCGTGTAGGTGTCCTGGTCGAAGCGGGTGGGCCAGACCTTGAACCGCTCCTCTTCGCTGGCCTTGAGGCCGTCGTTGGTCAGGAGCCGCGTGAGTTCCTGTTCGAGCATCGGGTAGCGGCCGCCCAGGGCGTCACGGAAGGCCGCGAGAAACAGCTGGAAGGTCGTGAGGCGCTGCTGGCCATCGATGACGTCGTACGCGGTGACCTGGTGACCGAAGGTTTCCCGGCGGGCAACGACGACCGCGCCGAGGAAGTGGGGCTGGATGCCACGCTCCTGGACGTGCACGCGTTCGGCGCGGGCGCGGATGTCGTCCCACAAGGGGGCCCACTGCTTGTCCCGGCTCCAGACGTAGCGCCGCTGGTAGATGGGAATGACGTAGCGCTGTGGGGCGCTGAAGAGGTCAACGACGACGTACGTGAAGGGCTTCACCGGGCCATGCTAGGGCAGGGGATCCGCGGGAGCGGGCGGGTTTGGTTCCCGGCGGTGGGGGTACCCGGGGGGAGGGAGCGGCTCCCTTCCTCACCTGTGGCCCTCCGGCGGTCCGGCGCCGGGCATCATGCGGGCATGCCGCTTCCCCTGGCGTCCTTGCTGGCTCTCGGGCACGGGGACCACGCCCACCTGGACGCCCTCGTGTCGGAGGGGGCGGTGCGGCAGGCTTTCGTGGATGCCGGACATCATGTCGCGGGCTTCGGGTTCTGGGCGGTGCGCCGCCGGGCCCGGCGGCAGGACCCCATGGAGCGCCTGTTGCGGCAACCGCGGGACGGGACGTGGCTGGTGCTCTCTCCCGCCCCGCCGGGCGAGCTGGAGGCGGGGGACGCAGCCCTGCTCGCCCGGGTCATTCAGGGCCTGCACGGCGTGCAGTTCGTGCAGTGGACGGCCTGGAACGACCGGCTCTCGTTCACTTCGTGGTCCCTGCGCACGACCGTGGTGCGCGGCGCGCCCCTGCTGATGCCGGGCCCGGCCCGGCCGGAAGGCACGCTCGCCCTGCCGCCGGGCCCGCTGCTGCCGGACCTCACCCGCTGGACCGGGGTGCCGGACGCGCAGCTGGGCGCGGCCCTGATCGAGTCCGCCTACGTGGAACGCGTGGCCGGGGCCGACCAGGGGGCGTTCACGAACGTGGACGTGCTCGCCCTGGCCGGGGACCGGCCCGGGGTGGTCGAGGTCAAACGCCGCGCCCGGACGGAGGAGCAGTCGGGGCACCCGCTGACCATGACGGTGACGCAGTCCGGCACGCTCGGGCACCTCCGGGCCGCGGGGTGTGAGGTGCACGTCGCGGTGCTGGTGGCCCTCAAGGGCAGCACCCGGCACCCGGCGGACGCCCTGGCGCGCGGGACGTGGCGGGCGGGCGCGGCCGTCATCCGGCCTGGGTGGGGTGAAATGCACGTCGACCTGCTGGGCGCGGTGCCCGGCCCGTCGCTGGAGGCGCTGCGGCGCGCGCAGGAGGACGCCGCGCTGGGGTTGGCGCCGCCTGGTCCAGTGCCAGACAGAGTCCGACCTCGTCCTCAGGACCGGCCAGTGAAGGGGACCGCCCCGAAGCCCACTCCCACTCCTCTACGACCAGCCACTCGGAAACTCAAGGCGGCGCGGCGGTTGGTGTCGTTCACCTTGGAGTACGACTTCCTGCGCTTGTGGGCACCTGCCCCAGTCACCCTCGGCGGGCGGGTGTATCCAACGCCAGCCGAGGCGTTCCTCGCGGCGCGCACGCTCGATCAGGAGATGCGTGCAGCCCTGGCTGGGACCCTCGGCGCGGCTGCCGCAGTGTGCCTGGCGGGCCTCGCGACGGTGCGGGAGGACTGGCGGGCATTAAGGGATGAAGTGGCCTGGGCCGTGGTGCGCGCGGCCTAACGGGGCGACCGGGGCGTGAAGCTCGTGGCGACCCTGCCGATGCTGCTCGACGATCCTGAGGCGTGGGATGCGCCCATGGACGGCCTGCAGGGTGTGCCGGGCTTACAGGTGCTGGCCCGGTGGCGGGGGGAGTTGGCGGGGCACCAGGCCAGGGCGTCCGGGGGGTGTTGCCTGCAGTGCGCTTGGGCGCGTCCAGGCCCGTGGCCGGGATTTGCACAATGTGCTCACTCAGACGGGCGGACGGAACCCTGGCGTGCGTGGGCCCGGCCGCATGTCGCGGGCCACAGGGTCTGGCACCGGCCGCAGACTGTGAGCCCAGCTCTGTGGAATTACGACTGTTTATGCCGTCCTGGACGGGCTCAAAACCAAAGTTTGATATTGGGCTCCCCTGTTCTGCCAAGGCCCTTTGCAGTGGATTGAACCGGTTGACTATCGGGACGAACACCCGATTTATGCCCTCTTTCGCCTCCTTGTGAGATACCCCAACACGGCGCTCCGGGCTTCTTCTAGAATCTTATTTTCGTCGTTAGATACACAGAAATTGCCAGTTTTTGACCCCTCTGCGGTCCCTGTAGCGTCACTTGATGGGAATGCGACAGAACCTGGGCCATAAACTGTCGTACCAGACGGCATAAAACCCATTCTTCCGAATGAATTCGAGCAGGTATCGGGACGAACACCCGATTTTTCAGGGTGCACTATCGGGACGAACACCCGATTCACGCCCCCTACCTTTGCCACGGAAATGAAATCACGTGTCCAGAACGTCATAACCATGGTCTGCTCACGAAGAGTTGAAGACAGCCGTCATCGACCTTGGGGCACTATCGGGACGACCACCCGGTTTCGCCGTTCACTATCGGGACGACCGCCCGAAAACTGCGCTCTGGTATCGGGATGACCACCCGAATCAAACAAACATGCATCGGGAGAAGCGCCCGATCCATCTCCCCCATTATCGGGACGACCACCCGGTTTCGCCGTTCACTATCGGGACGACCACCCGAAAACTGCGCTCTGGTATCGGGACGACCACCCGATACTGCCGCAAATTATCGGGATGACCACCCGATTTCCTGGAAATATGCCGACAAATACGAAGAACGCGGCACGGCTCTGTTGTTGTTTCAACAATGTAGTTCTTTCTTTAAACAGAAAAACAAACAACAAACACAGCCGCAAAACCGCGCAAACCCGGTCCTGCCTCGACCCATATAGTGAGCCTCGTGGCGAGGACCCCCATGCCGACCAAACAGCAGAAAAGCAAGAAGTCCAAGGGTGATGCCGCGCTGACGCCATCCACCTCGGCGCGGGTCAGCCTCACCACCACCAAACCGCTGCCGCTCAGACAACCGGCCGAGTTCAATCTGGCCCGCCTGAATCTTTTCAGCATCCAGGAACGAATTCCCGCGCACTTCACCTCCTGGTCCACTGAGGTGCAGCTCGGCGAAGAAACCGGATTCATCTCCTGCCTGGCCCCACAAGAGTCCGGCGGTGTGCCTCACGGTATCGACGCGGATATCGCCAACGCCATCATCGACCTGTTCATCGAATCCGGTTCACCACGGGACGGCGTCCTGCACGTCACCCCGTATCAGATCCTTTCCAAGGCCAACTTGGACAAAGGCGGCAAGGGGTACGCTGCCCTGCGCGAATCCCTCGACCGACTGACACACTCCGTGTACACCATCGGCAACAGCTGGCGGGACCACGGCGCCAAACGGTGGACGAACGCGAAGTTCAGCCTCATCCTTGAATCTACGGCCACCACTGCTGACCGCACCGGACTGGACGGGTCGAGCACCTACACGATCACCATCGCGCAGTTCATCGTCCGGTCAATCCGGTCCAACTACACCAAGCCGGTCAACACCCTGCTTCTGAACAGCCTGAAACGCACGTTCACGCGGTCCCTCTATCGGCTGCTGGATGCGCGGCGCCACAACCCGGTCACGCTCGACATCGACCTCGACACACTGAGCATGAGCTTGGCGGAGTGGGCTCAGGAATGCAAGCTGAGTGAAACGGGAAACGCCGCGCAGATCAAGAAGCTGTTGAAAAACGCGCATGCGGACCTGGTCGACCTGGGATACTTGAAGAACGTCACGTACAGCGGCCGTGGAGCGAAAACGATCGTCACGTACGAATTTAACCCGTCAGAGCTCACGGAGGATCCCACCACGAATGCGCTGATCAAAGACCTGCACGAGTCGTTCAAGCTCAGCACTCCGAACGCCCGCAAGCTCATCAGTCAGTTTGGTGCGAAACACGTTCGTGAGCGGGCCGAAGTGGCCCGTGGGGTATTGCAGGCCACCACATGGCGGCCGAAGTCACTGCCCGGCTTCGTCACGGACGTCGTCAAGTCCGAGGACGGCAAGTACGCTGCTGGCCGGGTCCCTGCGGCCGTACCCGCCACGCAGGCCCTGGTGCGGACTGGCGCGCCGATCGACGAGCACACGGAGTTCGAGAAGACGCTGGACGCCATGACGCGCGAGGAACTGATCCAGAGCACCCTGCGCCTCCTTCAGGTGACCTTGCACGATTACCTGAGCGGCCCGCAGTTCACACTGCTGCTCACGGCCATGGAGCGCGGAGTCCTCAATCCTCAGGACCTGCGTACGGAGAACACCCGGGCGATCGTGAACAATGATCGGGAAGCGTTTGCGAGGCGCGTCCTTGAGCGTCTCACTGACCCGCCCAGCACCCTGTTTTGACGGTGCTTGCAGGGGAACCAGACTGGCCACCTGCGGGTGGCCCCCTGGGGATGGGATCGTGCCTGCAGCGCTGCCGCCCAGGAGTTGGATTGCCGGCGGACCCTGGAGGTTGTGACCTCCAGGGTCTCAAGTCGTCCCCAACTTTGTTCAAGGCCAACCCCCAGCCCTTCGTGGTTCAGCCTTCAGCTCCGTCCGAGAGATCTCGTCGCATGGAAACCGTACCCAATACGAAAACACCGCAGAATCTGCGGGGATTGAGATGTAGAATCACCGCATGACACCGGTGCGGTACATCCATGAGGCCCCCGACTGGCCACACCTGCATTGCGATCTGAGTTCCCTCGGGTCGCTGCTGGCCCGTGTCCACCGCAAGCGGGGGCAGCTGATCGGTGAGGCGCGCGGCTATGACGGACACACCCGCACGTTGGAGTTCGCGCAGGCCATCACCAGCGACGTGATCAGCAGCAGCCGCATCGAGGGCGAGCATCTCCCCCACCCGGAGGTGTATTCCAGCGTCGCCTGGCGCCTCGGCCTGGACGAGGGGGGCCTCCCCCCAGTGGCCCGGCACCTCGACGGGGTGGTGGACATGACGCTGGACGCTGTGCGACACCACCAGGAGCCTCTGACCGCGGACCGGCTCTGGCACTGGCACCACCTGCTTTTTCCGTCGGGCTACAGCGGCGGTGAACGCATCGATGTGGGGGGCTGGCGCACCGACCTTCACGGCCCGATGCAGGTGGTCAGTGCCCACCACGACCCCCAGCGGCGCAGGGTGTATTTTCAGGCGCCTGAGGCGGCACGTGTGCCGGCCGAAATGCAGACGTTTTTTACCTGGGTGAATACCGAGCAGGGGCTGGACCCCGTCGTGAAGGCAGCGCTCGCCCACTTGCATTTCCTGACCATCCATCCCTTCGAAGACGGCAACGGTCGCATGGCGCGGGCCATCAGTGACCTGCTGCTCTCCCGCGCCGATGGGCAGGCCGAGCGCTATTACTCGCTGTCACAGATTATCGAGTCCCGGAAAGCGGGGTATTACACCATGCTGTCGCGCACCCAGTCCCAGCGCAGTCTGGACGTCACCCCCTGGGTGCAGTGGTTCCTGGAAGCCGTCGAAGTGGCTCTGGATGAGGCGCAGCGGCACCTGGACCTTGTGAGGGTCAAGTACGACGTGCTGCAGGCCGCGCCGGACCTGAACGAGCGGCAGCGGAGCTTCCTCGCGCGGGTGTTCGCTGGATGGGACGGCAAACTCAGCAGCCAGAAATACGCCCGCATGCATGGCGTGAGTGCGGACACGGCCCTGCGGGATCTCTCGGACCTTGTCGCCCGGGGCGTGCTGGTCCGGATCGGCGAAGGCCGGGGCGTGCGGTATCTAGTACCTGTGCCGGACCTTGGACGCCCCCTGGTAGACCGGGCGCCCGAGCAGTTCATGCTCAAGCTGGACGGATCCGGTGAGCAGTAAGGGCAATCTGGGCGCTGGTACTGCGCTGTAGGGACACTATGGAACGCGGAGCACGTCTGGTCTGCTCGAGATTCTCGGGAAACAGGACTTCCCCTTCGGGTTACCACATCTCCGGCGGGCGGATCGCTCCGCCGCCCGGTCAGTTCCCGTCCGGAATGAAGGTAGGCGGAAGCTGGTCAAGACTGGGCGGCAGGCCCGGCACGGCCTGGCCCGCCGGCGGCAGCAACCCGGTGGCTGGCCCTCGCCCGGTCTCGACCTGGTACCACCCGTTTGCCCATACGGTCACAGTCACCGTCCCCTGCCGGTCGGTGCGCCACACTGCCGCTCCCATCTGCTTGTACGGCCCAGGAACAGGGGCTGGAAGACGCCCTGCCTCCCCAACCTGGACGATCACGTTGCGCGGCCGCACGGAGCGCAGCCATTCCTCGGTGTCCCCAGCAGCGTGGGATCGGGGGCCTGTGCCGTACACATCCACCGGACCGAGAGGCTGCCCGTGGAAGGCCCTGAGCCAGCCCTCCGTCTGGGCCGCGGAGGTCTCCCCCACCAGCAGCGCACTGAAGTCCCCATACTCGATTCGCAGCGCGGTGCCTTGCCGTTCGGTTCGTGGGGCGTCATCGGGAGGCGTGATCACCAGTATCCGGACCTCCCCAAAATTGAATTGAGTCTGGGTGCGAAGGGACCGGCCAGACCAGACCCACTGTGGCCCGCTTGAACGCTCGCCTGCCGACGGAGTGGCCGGACATGGGGCAGCGAAGGTGTGCCTCCCGGCCATGGACTCCGAAACGCGGGGGATCACCACATCGATCCGGTTGAGCCGATATGTGCGCCTGAAGTCGTCAGCGCTGCAGAAGTTCGGGTCTGGGGAGAACAGCAGCACCTGCCCGGTCGGTGCAGTGACCACCACCGCGGCCGCCGCACCAGCGTTCACGAACCGGAGCGTCAACGGTGCAGCGGCCTGACCGGGCACCGCCAGCGAAGGAAGCACCCAACCGCAGAACAGCAGGCACATAGGAAGCAGCGCGCCCCGCAGAGGGGTTCGGCGGTCCCTGAAGGGGGCGAGCATGCCCGAGCCTACTCCGGGCGCGGCAGCACCCGTGGCCAAGTTTGCCTCAGCGAAGCCGAACACGCCCCTCTGCAAAGTGAGGAACGTGCACCCAAGACTCCCTGATGGCGACCGGGGGCGTTGCTCACCAGCCACGTCGGCAAAACCTGGGTGGAGTTCCGCGGCAATGGCCACCCGGCAGGCTTCCCGGCCGGGGTCCGCCCTACAGAGCGCGCTCGTGACCGCCTGGATTTCTCAGGGGCTGATGCCGTGTCGGAGCTGGAGCAGGTGAGTGCGCAGGTGATCGAGTCCGCCGTCCTCGAGGGAAAAGGCGAGGGGCGTGATGGCCGTGGCGGACGTGGACAGTGAGGCCCGGGGGGTGAGCAGCCAGGTCACCGCGGTCTCCCCGAGGAACTCTTCAGCCAGGGCCGCCAGCTGAGCGATCCGGCTGAGGCGTGCTGTGGCCTGGTCACTCAGGTCCTGGTTGGCCGCGCTATCGTCGCCTCCTTCCAACATGGCGGTCAGCTCACCCGGCGATATGCCCAGGTGCGTGGCCAGGCGGGCCACGTCCGGCGGGCCGGCCCGGTCACCGGACTCCGGATTCAGGGGGATGCCAAGGTACGTCCTTCGCTCCTGATTCATGTCCTCCATTCTGTCATGTCCCCTGTCGGGCTTCGGGTTCCGCAAAGCGTGGAAATGTGCGGCGCCCGGTCTGCCCAGGAATGGCCAGCGGAGGAAGAAGCCCGGTCTCCTCCACCCGGGAACCACTGGTAAACGGCGTCCGCCCCAGGGTCGTCCCCTGGGGCGGAATGACTTGCTCTTAACGTTAAGAGCGTTTTGCCGGACGCGGCTTCTTGCCCGCCAGGAGCGCTTCCAGTTCCCTGAGCAGCCCCTCGGCCTTTGACCGCTCCTCCGGTTTCAGTTTCGCAATTCGGCGGTCGTCGAGCAGGGTGCGCACCCTCGCGGCCGGACTGGCTTCGGGTGCGGGTGCCCGGCCCGCCTGCGTGATCTCGCGGACCCCCAGCTGCTCGTCGAGCGCCCGGCGAAGCAGGTCCCGCCGCACTGCCGGGTCCTTGATGCGCGCCAGCGCCGAAGCCCGGGTGTACTCGAGCTTCCCCTGACGCATGGCGTCCAGGAGCTCCTCGGGGAACCGGAGCACCCCCGCCTTGTTCGCCGCGAATGACCGCCACGAGCCCCGGCCGAGTTGCGTGAAGGTGCGCTCCAGCGTCTCCACGATGGCCGGATCCGGCGTGCGGCGCTGGGCGTGCAGCAGAGGCACGATCTCCCCCACCGGCACGCCCAGGTCGCGCGACAGGATCGTCAGCGTGGCCTCCACCTCGTCGAGCGGGTTGAGATCCTCGCGCTGCAGGTTTTCCAGGGCGGCGAGCACGTCGGCTTCCTCGTCTGTTGCCTCACGCACCGTGGCCGGGATCTCGGTGAGGCCGGCCAGGCGTGCGGCCCGCAGGCGGCGCTCACCGGCGATCAGCTCGTACCCGCTTCCCACTCGGCGCACCAGCACCGGCTGCAGGATCCCCCGCTCGCGGACGCTCTCGGCCAGGGACGCCAGGCTCGCGTCGTCGAAGTGCCGTCGGGGCTGACCCGGGCGGACCGTGATCCGGTCCAGGGGCAGGCCACTGACGTCCGCTTCAGGGGGAGCCACCGTGGCCAGCAGGGATCCGAACGCGTCCGCCCGGCTGCGTTTCGTGCCCTTAGACATGCGTGGCCACCCCGAGGGTATCGAGCAGCTGCGTGGTGACCGCGTCGATCTCCTGCGTGACCGGGCTGCGCCGCGCGAATTCCGGGAGCGGCTCCCCGTGCAACTGGGAGTCGGGGTACAGCGCCGGTCGGTAGGTCAGCGGCTGGCTCACCGGCGCAAGGTGGCCGAACTGGGCGCGCAACTGCGCCAGGCTCTCGCGGCTGTGATTGGTGGTGTCGTTGTACTGCGTGACTAACACCATGGCCAGTTTCAGGTCCGGGTTGGCCTTGCGGAATCGGCCGAGCATCTGCACGACCGTCTGCAGGCCCTTGAGGCCTTTCCCGCTCGCCGGAACCGGGACGACCACGTACTGCGCGGCGATAACGGCCAGCGCGCTCAGCTGCCCCAGGCTGGGAGGTGGGTCGATCAGCACGAAGTCGTACTGGTCTTTCAGGCCCCGCAGGGCCTCCTTGAGGCGCATCACGCCCATCAGTTGACCCGGCAGCATGGGCTCGATGGTCGCCACGTCCAGGTGGCCGGGGATCAGGTCCACGCCGTGCACGCGGATAGGGGAGGGGAGAGCAAGGTCCGCGTCGTCGTCCGCCAAGACGGCGGGGTAGAGGGTGTCCTCGAGTTCGATTTCGCGGCGGCTCTCGCCTTCGTCCGGCAGATCGCGGACACCCAGCCAGTCGGTCAGGTTCGCCTGGGGGTCGGCGTCGATCAGCAGCACGCGGTATCCGCGGCGGCCGAGTGTGAAACCGATATCGCGCACGGAGCTGGACTTGCCCACGCCGCCGGCGTGGTTGAAGAACGTGATGACCTTCATAGTGCTGCCATCCTACTGCTCTCGTACGGATACCCCTGTGGGCCATTAGAAGTCAGCCCTTCCAAGCGCGACTTTCCAGCCATATAGCAGGTATGGTGGGACGGGGTGATGCGCACGCTATGAAGGCAAGAGCGCTTCAAAGTTGCTCTGCTTTTCGTCATTGTCCGTGAGCGGTGAAGTACCGATCGCACACCACCAACTTTGCGTGGGGTACTAAACCTAGGAAATTAAGTTTTATAAGAGCGGTTGAAGCGGCCTCAATGAAGATGAGGGGACTACTAACTGATCTGTTATCAGGTCTTGGATCATCCGGGGATGACCAATCGTAGCTCCCGAAACCGCTGCGTCGCTACAGCTGGATTCGGCGGCTGTATGGACGGGAGTGGTTGTTGCCTCCCATTATTCCGTCATTAAATTTGGGTTTTAGCTTGCTCCAGATCCATTGAGCAGCCACTCGACGGATACGCCGAGTGTCACAGCGAACGCCTGAACCTCGTAATCATAAACTCCCCGCTGGCCGGTTTCTATTTTACTCAGGGCACTTTCCGCCAACTCAAGTTGCGTTGCTTGAAGGAGGGCTTGGCTGAGTTCCTCAAGGGACCATTGTGGCCTGCGGGCCAGACGTGCCTCCCGCACACGCGTGCCAATCAGGTTCATGCGTCCTGTACGTAATCGGTAGGGTTGAGGTTTCCGCCCTTCAAAGGTCCGATCAGGGCGTTTTCTCACGCCGAAACGCTACTCATCCTCAGGTAGACTAGCAATACTAAAAAATATACTTTATAAAATAGAAAGTCACGATATAGCGGGGCGGTACCCGAAGGGGGTGCATGCCGACACTGCCGTGGCATCTATGTGCATTGGTTATAGGCCGAGCCTTTTTGCTTCCAGCCTCACACCTTTTGGAGTGTTATGGACTTATCTCCACTCTCATCCGCTGGGCAATCGGGTGCGAATTCTTTCGTGGAAATCGAAGAATCAGCAGCTGAACAACTTTACAGATTGCATGTTTTGTCAGGCTCTTGGCCAGCACGGGGCGTTCTTCTCGGAATTTACGATGAGGATCATTGGACTGTAAAAGGAATTGTACCGCTGGTAGTTGCGCAGATGAATGGATTCAGATTGCGTCTAAGTCAGATGAGGGATCGTATAGATGGATTTTGTGCTATAGGAACTTGGCATACTCGCTGCCAGATTCGTTCAAACAATTCCATGATTCCCGATATTGGCCCACTTCACCTTGTATTTGATGACGATGGAACTCCGCAATGTTTTTATGGGCTTTCGCCCATAGAGTTACGAATAAAGACCCCTGCAATGACAGTTCATTTGAACACTGACATTTTGACAGGCCTGAGAGAGCTTGCCGCCAATCAGGATAGTGACCAAGGATTGCTATTTGGTAGACGCACGACCTCGTCCTTTATTGTGGAGCATGCCCACCCTGTTTCCTTGTCTCACTGGTGTAAGTCGTTGGACATAGAAGTCTTAATTCAACTACAGCTTTCCAACAAAGATGTTATTGGGATGTATCGCCTGAATTCTAGGCCATTTCCAGAATGGTTTTACGACTGTACCCTTGTTGCTATCGTTAATTCTGGATCCGGAATTCAGTTAACGTGGCTGCGCGGTAACCGTTTCAAGCCAATAGCAACTGTAGAATCTGTTCCTTTGTCTGTCTTGATCAAGGAAGGTTTGGATAAATATCAATGGACCCAAATAACCTAAGTTGATATCGAATCGTTTCTTTCAGTGGTTTCTAAATTGAAATTATTCTTTCCGCCATTCCAAGTGACCGTTCATGATTTTTTAGCTGCTCTTGGTGGGGCGTTCTCCACACTTCGGCGTCATTCGGTTACTTGCAAAGGGGTGGCATGTAGGGAGGTGGATCGACCTTTTCTGATAAATCTGATTATCTGAAAAGGTGCAGATAGGGTTACCGCAAGACCTAAAAAAGATGCGCCAGATCGGCTTAAATGTCGCATTTGCGCATTATAGGCCAAAACCAAGCGACCTTTTCAGATAAGTCAAATTATCTGAAAACCTTAATAGATTTAATATTTAAGTGAAGATATACTTAGTTCCAAATAATACGGAAAATGACGCTGTAGACGATATCTGTATTTTCAGATAAGAAGATTTATCTGAAAACCTCCAGGCGCCCGCTTAAAACCTGCTATCCATCCAAGCTTTTCAGATAAGCGAAATTATCTGAAAACGCCGTTTAGGGCTGACTGAGGTTATGAGCAATCACGGCCAGGACGGTCCGCAAACGCAGTGACCCCAACGTCTTCGTCTGTACAGACCGAATCTG
>JAANMV010003595.1_pt1 | contig 13313 bp, 9 predicted proteins | sample 7279661 | NCBI WGS metagenome assembly JAANMV01 (sample SAMN14094540, study PRJNA606508) | bioreactor metagenome | isolation source: A lab-scale SPAN reactor treating ammonium-rich wastewater day 121 | place: Ireland: Galway | collected 2017-05-16 | reverse complement strand
GTCAGGCGTTCTAACCAAACTGAACTACGGCTCCTTAAATAATGATTATCTGCAAATTTAAGCAAAATTCATAAATTTTACAAATCATAAATTCAGTATTAAATTTAAATTTACAAAACCTATCCGACTTTTTCACTGTTTTTATTAATAAATAATGAAATCATAATTAATAATACTATGATGAAAACCATTAAAAAAAGAATAATTTATTTATTAGTATTTGTCCTTTGTATTGCAGGCTGCTCAAAAACAGGTCATTACGAAAAAGGAATGGAGTTTCTTAAAGGAAAGCAATATCCGGAAGCAATTTCGGAATTTCAGAAAATTGATGCAGGTGAAAAGGATTTCAGGCTTGCGCAGTCAAAGATAGCATATATCCAGGGACTGCAGGCATTTGGTGACAGCCTGTTCAACGCTGCTGAAGTACAGCTTCTAAGGGTTACAAATGACGATGAGTATTATCATGAATCTCAGCTTATGCTTGATAAAATTTCTCAAAGGAAAATGAACTCATATATTCCCAAAACGGATACATTAGTTATCCGGGAAGAAACCGGCTCTAAGGGTGAAGAAAATCTAAAAGAGAAGATCAAAGTTGAGACTGAAACAGACGCGGAATTGACGGAAAAATTCATCCGGCAGGAAATTGAGCTGATTAAAAATTTTGAATCACTGTACCAATCAGCATACAGTGCAGGAGTGGAATCAAAAAGCAATTACTTAAGCAATATGAGATCAATTGTTTCAAGGCTTAATGCACTGGATTACGGTGCCAAGGAAAAAGATGCAGATGCCCTGGAACTTAAGCAAAAAGCAAATATATGGATGAATAAAAGAATTGAATTTATAAGCAGGCTAATTAAAGATAACACTGTTAATGAGACCAATACTTCCCGCTCATTAAAGGAAGAAGGCGATAAGCTGTACTATAGTGTGACACAGCATATGAAAAAAACATATTAACCTTAAACTGTTTCAAGATATTTATGCACCATGCTTATAGCGGCAGAGCCTTCACCAACTGCAGCGGCAACGCGTTTTCCGGAGCCTGCCCTTACATCACCCGCAGCAAAAACCCCGGGTATGTTGGTTTCCAGAATGAACGGATCGCGTTCAGGCTCCCATCCATCAACTTTATTGTTAGTCCGCTTAAGATCAGGACCGGTAAGTATATATCCTTTATCATCTGTCTGCATCATGCCATTCAGCATTTCAGTACGAGGGGCTGAACCAATAAATATAAAAACTGCTGAAGTATCCATGTTATAAACTTTGCCGTCAGAAATATTTTTAAGGGTTATACTTTCCAGCTTACCGCTTCCCTGCGCTGAGCACATTTCTGTTTCAGTCAACACTTTAATATTTGGAGCTGCATTTATCCTTTCTACAAGATAACTTGACATTGCTTTGGAAAGCGAATTAGCCCGCACGATCATTGTTACATGTTTTGCATATCTAGCAAAAAATAAAGCACCCTGTCCTGCTGAATTTGCACCGCCCAGAATGCATATATCCTGGTCTTTATATGTTGCTGCTTCTGTCATGGCAGCGCCGTAATAAACACCGGTGCCCAAAAACTGTTCAACACCAGGTGTTTCCAGCATCCTGACCGATACACCTGAGGTAAACACAACTGAATAGGCAGATACTTCCGTTCCGCTGCATAGTTTAAGTATTTTATAAGGCTGTTCAAGCCTCATGGAAACAATTTCTTCATTCATTATTTCTGCCCCAAATCTTTTAACCTGTGCAGTAGCCCTTCCGGCAAGTTCAGTTCCGCTTATACCGGAAGGAAATCCGAGGTAATTTTCAATTCTGGAGCTTGTTCCTGCCTGCCCGCCCGGCGCATTTTGTTCTACCACCAGAGTTTTAAGCCCTTCCGAGGCGGCATAAACAGCTGCTGCAAGCCCTGCCGGACCCGCACCAACAATGATAATATCATAAAACGGAAGCTTAGCGCTTATCTGCAAACCGGCTTTTTCCGCAATTTTGCTGTTTGCCGGCATTACCAAATTAGTGCCGTCAGGAAATAACACAACAGGCAGCTTGTTAACATCTCCTGTTATAGAAACAGCCAGCTGTTTCATTTCTTCATCTGAATCAATATCCACCCATTGATATGGTATCAGATTCCGTGAAAGGAATTCCTTGACTTCATAACTTTTTGATGACCATCTTGAGCCCAGCAGCCTGATACCTTCATAAGGCATACGCACATTTTCAGCCCAGTCATAAAGAAGCTCATTAAGTGCAGGATAAAGCTTTTCTTCCGGCGGATTCCATGGTTTAAGCAGGTAATGGTCCAGCTTTATTTCATTAATTGCTTTTATAGCTACTTCTATATCAGAATAGGCAGTAAGCAATATTGACTTTGCTTCAGGATAAATTTCTTTTACAACACCAAGATAAGTCATTCCGTCCATTTCAGGCATTCGCTGGTCAGAAATAAAAAGCGCGACAGCCTCATTTTTCTGTTTTAATTCTTTAACAAGCTCAATAGCTTCATTGGCAGAATCAGTTGCGCTGACGCGGTACATTTCGCGGTATTCATTTCTAACATCCCGCTGTATAGCGCGCAGAACGTGCTCATCGTCATCAACGATAATTATGAATGGTAGTTTCATTTTTTATCCCCTTTTGTATCCTGAACCGGGATATATATCTTAAATTCAGTATTACCCGGTTTTGAAAATACCTTAATTTCTCCGTTATGATTTTTAATAATCCTGTTAACCAGGTCAAGCCCTATCCCTGTGCCTTCACCAACTTTTTTTGTTGTAAAAAAAGGATCAAAAATTCTTGAGAGTATTTCAGGGGGTATACCCGTGCCGTTATCACAGATTTTTACACAAACATTCTTCGAATCATAAAATGTTTCGATGGTAAGCTCCCCGCCTTTTTGCATCGCGTATATAGCATTATCTATTATATTTGTCCATACCTGGTTCATTTCCCCTATATATACAGGAACTTCAGGTAAATTCTCAGCGAATATTTTTTTAATTGTAATATTCTTTTCTCTAATCTTATACCCCATGAGGGTAAGAGTATTTTCAATATCGCGGTGAATATCCGTGCATGTAAGCTCATTTGTCTGGTCCATGTGCACATGGCTTTTGATTGCGCTTACAAGGTGCGATATTCTTGACGAAGATTCGTGCAAGTCAAACAGTATCCTCTGTGAAATTAGTAAATTTTCAACCCAGTAAAGTATATGAATAAACTCTTCTTCACCAACATCATTTTTAATTACTGCAAGATCTTCAACAGTAATACCGGCATCAACAAAAGTATCTCCGGTAATTTCACTGCCACCTTTAACATTTTTCTGAAGCCAGCTTTCAATTTCATCCTCCCGATTCATTTTTTCTGACATACTCAGTTTTTTTTCTGTTGTTTTTTCCTTTGCCTGAACCAATGCATTGATCTTACTTATCAATTCCGGACTAATATTAAACTGCAGAAGTTTTCCGGTTAAGTCGTAATTATCTTTCAGTCTTTTAGTAAGTTCAGCGGCTATCCTGTTTATAGCTGATGCAGGGTTATTCATTTCATGGGCAATACCGGCTGCAAGCTTTCCAAGTGCGCTTACTTTTTCCTGCTGCAGCTTTATTGTTGCAAATGCCCTCGCTCTTTCTGTCATATAGCTTATAAGCCTGTTATTCAGTTCAGGACTTACTTGTGCAAGTTCATCAAAATATTTTTTATGAAGCTTAAATACTTTGGTAAATGCTACAGTGTATGCATTACCCGGGGATACTTTCATTCTGGAATATGGCAGCAAACCTCCTACACCGCCTGTTACGTTATCATTCTGGAAATTATAATACAGAACTTCCTGCCCGTTTACATCCATATAAAAATCGAATCTTCCTTCAGGTATTAGCCATAAATGTTCTGCAGGCTCATCCTTTTTATAGAAAAGAACTCCTTCTTCAATTTCGATATACTCCGATTTTTCATAGATCCAATTTATTATATCTTCAGGCAGATCATGAAGTACTACAACTTTTCTAAGATCGTCTATTGATTTATTTGGCATATAAATAGATTTTTCTGTTTATGAAAATAATATATTATGGCTGCTGATTGTTAAATAACATGATAGCACAATTTAAATACTTCGTAATATAGGACAGAATAAATAGAACAGGAAATTCTATATTAGATATGTATGAACTTTAATAACTAAAGCAGCTTCAGAATAAATTATAAAGGATCCCCGGTAATTATTTGCTGATTAAAAATTTATATCTTTTTAGTATTTCAAAGTTGCTTTTTATGAGTTCCCTTAAAATCTTCCGGTGTGTAAACATTCAGCCGGGTTACTTTTGCCTGATGCCTGATAAATGACGGGACAGTAAGCAATGCTTCTGTTTCACTGTCACTTTCAACAATAGCCCAGCCGGTGTGAACACCGGCTTTACATCCCCAGTTATAATGCGTGATATAACCAAGGTTTAAAACCTGGGTCAAAACGTTAGAGCAGTCTTCTGCTGTATGAGGAGATTCTACAAGAAATCTTTCCATTTTACCTTAATTGATTAATTATTGTTAAGGCAAATATAACAATACTTTAAATATATAACAATTTAAAGCTAAATTTAAATTAAACTAATATTTAATAAAAATTTATGTAAATAAGAGTATTTTTATCAATTTTGTATTTATTACCGGCAGGTATTGTTATTTTCCATTTATTTGACCGTCGAAAAATTTTATTACTTCCAAATTCATCATTGATGTTGTCCAGTGTCCAACATTTTCATATGTTCTGAAAACGGCGTTTATGCTTGACTGCTGATATACTTTTTGACACTCCAAATATCTTTTTTGTACGGTTTCCCCTATATTTTCATTGATAATTTTACGTTCTTCTTCATTATAAGCATCATCATACTGAACAGCATCATTATCGTCCAACTCACCCATATATATAAACTGCGGAATGGATTTGTAAGAACTTAGGTCAAATTTTTTCCCGAATAATTCTTCAAAATCGGCGGTGCCTATCGGATATTTTAATTGAATTCCGTTTAAATCATCCTGCGGGAACATAAGCTCCCCGTTAAATCCGCCAATAGCCAATGCATGAATTTTATCAGGGTGTATAAATGAAAAACGATTAATAAAAGTACCTGAAGCCGAGAAACCGCTCATAATAAATTTTTCTTCAACTTCAATATTTAGGTCTTTTAAAACATTTTTAGAATCTTTTATCATCTCAAGAAGCTGCAGGTCAAGCCGTTTAAGCCCGGCAGAATTTTCCAATATAACATCTCTGTCCAAAGCGTGAGTATAAGTCAGCTGTTTAGAAGCAGGTCTTGGAAATACAGGGACCAGCAAAGGGATTTTCAATTCAGTAGAAATATTATTTCCAACAGAACTGACCGATGCAAGGTGAATTGCATATTTTTTATGAATTTCCATACTGTCAGATAATTTGCCTGTATTGTTGGGCTCTACAAGCAGGAATGTTTTTTTGTTCTGTTGAGTGCCTTTGGGAATGAAGAGAATGTAATCATGGAAGAAACCTTTTGAAGTGTCTTTTCCAATAACAATAATGCTGTCCTGTTTATAAACATTTGACTGAATATTCTGACAAAAAGTATAAACACCCTGCAGTAAAAAAATAATAATAATGATTGTTAGCTTTAAATTATGTGTCATTTTGCTGATTGGTTCCGATGCAAATTTTTTTTTGATTAGTTAATAAATTAAAAAATTTAAGATACACTTCACTCTGCAGTATCCTGCAATGCAATATAAAAATTAATTTTGAATAAATTAACTTATTCTTTTTCGTTAAACTTATAATGTAAGGGTCAGGCTGTATCAAATACTTTAAGTTTCAGTATAAAATTAAAACCAATTTACAAAATAGTAAATTGTAAATTTGGTCCTAATAAATTCTGGTATAATCCGGAAAACAAAATAAATTGATTTTCCTGATAACATATGCTAAAATCAATATTCTACTTATCTTCCAGCAATTCCAGCTGTTTTGCAATATCTTTTGGATACGTTTTCAGGTTATGACCATACCTAAGCTGCTCTTCCATCCTGCATGAATATACCAGCTTACCGTTCCATACAGTAATATCGGGACAGCCGTCACACATGCTCTGCCTGCCGTCTTCAAGTGTATCTACCGGCTGAATTATCATTACTGTCTGCAGGTACAGCTTTTTAAAAATCCTGAAAGGATTTTTGATATATCTAAAAAATGTGCGGCGCAATTTTTTATCAATTAAACCAAGCAGCATCATTGATCTTCCTTTGCCATTCATCTTTGGGCGTGTGTATGAGAGGTATTTCCCGGTATACAAATGGTGAGCTCCCTGGACAATTTCCATTGCCTTACTGCCCATATAACCGAAAATCCTGTCTTTGGTACCAACTCTTCCTGTCAGCAGCCATTTAAATGAATCCGCCTGTTCGCTTCCGTTTAGGTATGCACACGGGTTAAAATCAGGATAGGTTTTCCTGATCACTTCGACCAGCTCATCTGCAATAATATCTGTACGGTCAGGAACATCTTCATTATACACAAGAGTGCTCATATCAATTTTTTTAGGACCCAGGTAATAATCTACAATATCATTATTAACAGCGCGGTAAAGGATAAATACCATAACATTAACAATATCTATGTGTTTATTAGCCCATTTTAACAGGTCTGGAACATCTTTCAATGTATCTTCATATATAGTTGCATTAAATGAACACGAAATACCCCCCTCGTCTGCCAGCATTCTTGCAAATTTATATCGAAGCTCATTCAGCTCCACTTCATCGGCATCCTTCCAGCCCGGGCGGTTTTGTTTGCTGTCTATATGAAAAGTGAAGCCAAAAACTCCTGCTTTTTTTAAATCATGAAGAAGTTCTTTAGTGAGTGCAATTCCGTTAGTGTTTACAATAGGCTTGCAGCCAAAATCTGCAACCATTTTTACAATTTCTGTTATTTGCGGATGCAGCAATGGTTCACCGCCTGCAATTGATACACTGTCGGTTTTGCGGTAATGCATCAATACATTAAGCTCTTCCTTTATTTCATGCAGGGTTTTGTGGCTGTTCACTTCATTTTTACGGTAACAGCCAAGGCATGACAGGTTGCATTTTGCTGTCGGTTCAAGCCATGAAATAATATTATCTGCCAGATTCCACGGCAAACGGTAATACTCCAGGTGATTTAACCTGTTCATAAAACCCTCCAGAATAAATGAAAATATTCCTAATTTAAAATTTTGTAAATATAATAAATTCGCACAGGGTAAAAATATGACGAAAATCACTGATGAATATGATATTTAACTAAATTTTACTTACTGTGATTATTTATAAATTTCTATAAGTTTCCTTTTAAAATAAATTTAAAAATTTGAAAACGGATTAAAATACAGAAATAAATCAGAAAACTCACCTACCGGAACAGAAAAAATCACTTCAAATCATACTATATGCAGGAATATATATTCTTACTTTAATTTTCAAATGTTCTTACTGTTCTGTAACGGATAAAGTGCTGTAATTAAAATGATTCTGAATCATATTTATAATTAATTTTTCTAAAATAAAACACATTGAATGTAAATATTAATATATAATATATTACAAAATAAAATTAATATATTATAAATATGAAATATATTTTACTTTCAGTACTTTTAACAGTCAGTATTTATTCCAATGAAATAATTTATACTGACCCTGTAAATGGCAGCGGCATGATCCTTCCTGAAAACAATATCACTATAGGATTTAATAAACCAATTAATTATTCAGCAACCGGGCTTCTGCAAAGTATCAGGGTAACAGGCACATCAAGCGGTATTCATTATGGAAAGATATTAATAACTGAAAACAGCAAAAAAATAATTTTTAAGCCTGATCGCCCGTTTTCTGAGGGAGAAATTGTATTTGCGGAATTCAGCGGAGTATTAAATGAATATAATATACCTGGAAGTAAAATATTTAAATATTCATTCTGTATAACCGGCAAAAAAATTTACATTGACCCGGTTAAAACTATGGAAAAGGAAACAGGTTTAAATTTACATAATCCGCAAATGCTGATAGCCCCGCCGGTATTAAATATAACAGTGAATAATAGCCCGGCACCTGGAAAATTATTTTTAGCTCCGCTTGCCGGATATTCCTATAATACAATTTTAAATAATAACGGATCTTCTTATTGGTTTCAGCAATACTCAGCAGTTACATATGATTTTAAAAAGCAGCCAAACGGCAATCTTACTTATTATTCGGGAAATCCGCCAAGATTTATTGAATTGGATGCATACTACAATATTGTTCATACCTATCAATGCGGTAACGGTTATACTACAGATATGCACGACCTGCAGCTGCTTCCTAACGGGAATGCATATATTATGGCATATGACCCGCAGCATGTTGATATGAGCCAAATAGTATCAGGCGGAAATCCTAATGCTACTGTAATCGGATTAATTATCCAGGAAATAGATCAACAGAACAATGTGTTATTTCAATGGCGGAGCTGGGATCATATGCTTATTACAGATGCTGTCCGTGAAAATCTGCTTGATTCGGTGATTGATTATGTTCACGGCAATGCGATTGAAGTTGATTTTGATAACAATATATTGTTATCATCCAGACACCTGGATGAAATAACAAAAATCAACCGCTCTACCGGAAATATTATCTGGAGATTTGGCGGTAAAAATAACATGTTCAATATTTATAATGATTCTTTACGTTTCAGTCATCAGCATGATATAAGGAGGATAAGCAATGGAAATGTTACGCTATATGATAATGGCTCTTTCAGACCGCCTGAATATGCACGCGCACTGGAATATAGTTTAGATGAAAACAATTTAAACGCAACACTAGTGTGGCAGTTTCAAAGGAATCCTCAGGTAATTGCTACATGGGGCGGGAATGTTCAGAGGCTGCCAAACGGAAATACTTTGATAGCCTGGGGAGGCAGTTTGAATACTATAACTGAAGTAAAGCCTGATGGAACAGTGGTATTTGATGCTTCTTACTCTCCGGGTGTAAACACTTACCGGGGTTTTAAATTTATTTATCCGGCTGATCCAAACGGAATTGAACACGGGAACAACTCCCCTTTTACTTTTAATTTAAATCAGAATTATCCAAACCCTTTTAATCCGGCAACTATGGTTAAATTTTCTCTCGATAAAGCTGCTGTGACATCATTGATAATTTATGATATTAAAGGCTCAGAAATTATGAATAGTTTTACCGGATTTTTGAATCCGGGCAGCCACGTAATTAAAATTGATGGTAGTAATTTATCAAGCGGAATTTATATTTATAAACTAATATCCGGCGAAAAATCAGCTTCACGGAAAATGATATTGATAAAATAATAAAAACGTATAATTGGATTTTCCCGGAAACAGTTGTTTTTATATTTTTTTAACACAGGTTTTTCTGTATATTTATATCATAATCCATCAATTTTTACAAATTAACGGGGAGCAAATCCAATGATAGAAACACTTAACAATGAAGTTGAGGCAAAGATCAAAGAAATTCTCGAAGGCAATAATGCCATTATGCTGGCAACTACCGGATCAGATTATTCACCATGGATACTTGGAGCATACTACGTAAGCAGCGGACTTGATATTTACCTGCTTCTTGAAAAAGGAGGAAAAAGCTTTGCAAATATAATGCAGAATAAAAATGCTGCATATTCTATTTCACAAAATGATGCAACAAAAGATTTCCTCCAGGGTAAAGCTGTGATAGAAGTACTTCCTGATTCCGAGGAATCCAGAGTCCGTGCAATGCTTGTTGAAAAAATGCCATGGTACCAGACCTTTGTTCCTATGGTGCCGGTTAAAATAATATCTTCAAAAATATTTGTGACATCACTTCAGAACGGATGGTTCCCGGCAAAAGTTCTGGAAAATATGAACTGATACAATACTACAATTATCATACCAAACCCCGCTGTAAAAGCGGGGTTTTTTGTTACTTTAAAGATAAATATCACATTATCTCTTGATAACGGTCATAATCTAAAATTTACTTATTTTTTATATTTGTTTAATTTAAATTGAAATTTTATAAATTGGGCAGGTGCTTTATCCTGTTTTCAAAGTACAGAAAAAGTGTAATATTAATACTACTCTTCTTATTTTTATGATTACACCTTATGTTTACTTTGAGCCTGCTTTGTTTATTTAACTTCATTTAACCATCAAAACCAAACTAAAAAACGAAGGGAAAGAAATGAAAAACTTCTTCATGCTTTTATTTGCTGTAATTTTATTAACAGCATTAACAAATGCTCAGGATGCACCGCATTCAGTTGGACTTGCTCCGGCAGATAATGTAACCCAGCCGCAAATAAGCTCTCCAAATGATTTTGCTGTTGGCACACGTGCATTTACACAGCTTTCAACTTCACCAACATTCCAGTTCGGAAAATTATTCATGGAAAGCTGCACACCGACAAATATCGGCGCTGCTTTCACAATAACATTCCCGGGCGGACTTGTTGAAAGAAACGGCGTTATCTATACCTGGAACCAGTCTTCACCGTTCCAGTTATGGTCAATTGATACCGTAACAGGTACACATACACTTGTATTTAATATGACAGGTGTTCCCATGGCTAACTATACCGGTATGTGCTGGGATGGAACAACAATGTATGGAATTTCTACATCTATAACTCAGTCACAGATTCATACTGTTAACATGACTACAGGTGCTTGTACACCTATCGGTACAGCATCATCAACATGTGCAGGCGCTATCAGCTTAATGGGTGTAAGAAATGCAGCCGCAAGTTTATTTGTACTTGATATCGTAGCTGATAATTCATACAAAGTTAATAAAACAACCGGTGTATTTACTCTTGTTGGTTCATTAACCCAGCTTATCAACTTCGGTCAGGATGGCGGCGTAGATCCCAATGATAACAAATTCTACTGCATGGCTTATACAACAGCTGCTCAGTTAAGAGTTCTTGATACAACAACAGGCGCATTAGGACCGATCCTCTGCTCATATACAGCACAGGCTACCGGTATTGCTTTAATGGGCGTACAGTCTGGTCCGGTTACATGCAATTATTCATGGACTAACCAGACATCAGGAACAACTTCTCTGTTATATTCGGTAAAAACTGTAAGTGATCTGATCGGATGGGCTGCCGGAGCTGCTGGAACAGTTCGCAGAACTACAGATGGCGGAACTACCTGGACCAATGCAAATCCGAATCCTGGTGTTATAAACGGCGATATATATAATATAGAAGCTTTGGATGCCAACACTGCATGGGTAACAACCTCACCAAGCGCAACGTTTATCTATAAAACCACCAACGGCGGAACAAACTGGACACAGGTTTACACACTTGCCGGCGCGTTCTTAAATGCTATTAAAATGGTTTCTGCAACTAACGGTTATGCATTCGGTGACCCAGTCGGCGGAAACTGGCTGCTGCTTCGTACAACCGATGGCGGTTCTACATGGACTTCACTTGCTACTATTGCAGGTACCGGCGACGGAAGAAACAACTGTGTACAGGTATCACTTCCTAATATGTGGTTTGGTACAGGGCAGGGAACAATATGGAGATCAACAAATTCAGGTGCAAACTGGGTTAGCGTAACTACTACCGGATTAACAGGACAGGTTCTTGGAGTAAGATTTAACAATGCCAACACCGGATTAGGCGGCGGCGCTACTATGGTTAAATCAACTGATGGCGGTGCTTCATATACATTATTAACAGCTTCAGGTACCGGTAACATTACAGGTATCCAGGGTAACGGCAATGATTTCTGGTATACAAGAGGAACCGGAATTTACAGAAGCACAGATAACGGAACTACATGGACATCATCACATACTCATACTGCAACACAGAATGATATTTCGCTTGTAACCGGTTCAAACGGTTGTATGACAGGATGGTCTTGCGGCGCATCAGGAACAATTGCAAAGATGACCGGAACTCCTGTTGGAATAAATGATCCAACAAACAACTTACCTTCAAACTATTCATTGGAGCAGAATTATCCGAACCCGTTCAATCCTTCAACAAGCATTACATTTTCTATGCCAAAGGCAGGAAATGTTGAGCTTAAAGTGTATGATATGATAGGGCGTGAAGTTGCTTTAATTACTGCAGGTTCATACTTTGCAGGAACGCATACAGTTCTGTTTGATGCATCATCACTTGCAAGCGGAGTTTATTTCTATAAACTTACTTCAGGTGATTTTACAGACAGCAAAAAAATGGTTTTAATTAAATAGTTAATTCGGTTAACAATATAACAGGAAATTAATCAAAAACCCCGCATTTAGCGGGGTTTTTTAATCAAGTAATTTTTAATACTTGATTATTTAATTTGTTTTTTACATTTTTAAACATTCATTCAATACATATTTCGTAGCAGTTTGCCGGATTTTAAAATTGAGCAGCAAACATTTTCTATTTTTTTTAAGTGTGATAAATAGATTCACTTTATTTTATTATTAAAGAGAGCTTAAACTCTCTTAACTTAAATTAAAAAGCTATGAAAACAAAATCACCACATTTCTTCCGGAATGCGGCAGCATTCATTGTTTTACTTTTTATTTTTACAGCTTCATTATTTACTCAGCCTCAATACTATAATTTTCAAAATGTAGGCTCATCCAACAATAATTTCCCGTTCAATGTTGCAGTTGGTAAGCAGGTTCAGTGGCTAATTCCTGCAAATTCTCTTATCAACCCAAGTCCTCTTCCTGCAGGAAACCGTATCACAAAAATGTACTTCTATACTACAAGCGCTACTGCCCCAACATATAACCAATTAACTATAAAGGCAGGTCAATCATCAATAACATCGTTACCAACCGGCGCATGGTATGCAGGTACAATGACTACTCTGTATTTCAGAGCTTCTGTTTCAATACCTTCCGTTGCAAACGGCTGGATGGTAATTACATTAGATACACCAATAGATTACGATCCAACTTTAAGCTTGATAGTTGAAGTGGGACACTGCGGTATTACAGGCACAGGTCCGGCAGTAAGACAAAATACAATAGGTACAAATACCAGGTCTTACAGTTCAACTACAGGATGCCCCCATGTTTATTCAGGACAGGATGGCAATATTATTAATTTTGGTGTTGATGTAGTGCCGGCAGGTCCGGTAATTCCGAATTATTACAGTTCCAACTGGTGTCCTGCAAATACATATCCGTCACTTCCGGCAGCAACATTCTACCAGTGTTCAGCATGGCTTGGCGATACGTTATATGCACAGGTACCAAGTTCGACCGGCGCA
>JAANMV010003592.1_pt1 | contig 13317 bp, 11 predicted proteins | sample 7279661 | NCBI WGS metagenome assembly JAANMV01 (sample SAMN14094540, study PRJNA606508) | bioreactor metagenome | isolation source: A lab-scale SPAN reactor treating ammonium-rich wastewater day 121 | place: Ireland: Galway | collected 2017-05-16 | reverse complement strand
ACATGCCGAGCGGACGTCGTCGCTGCTCAAGTACGCCGCTCACCGGACATTTTGGCTTCCGCACCCGCTAGATGCAGCGCGGAACTCGAATACCAGTCACCTACCATCTAGTACCCCAGAGCATCCATCGTTGTGCCTGCAATCCCGTGGAGGACAGCCCATTGCTGTGGGGACCAGTCGGCAACCGGTGGAAAATGCCCAAACCGCTGCCGATTGGCGCGTTGTTGGATGGTCGCTTCGACGGCTGATGAACTGGGAGCATCCACTTCCAGAAAGTCCCACAACGGCAGTCTATCCGCGGCATCAGGGCTAATGAGATGATCAAAGCGGAGTTGAAACGACCGCTGGGGCGCTAGCGCTTCAACAAAGCGGATGGCTACCTGATTTACGGCGTGCCAATACCAGCAGCACTTGGAAAAGGCATCCAAGTCGTTCCATTGCTTATGGAATAGATCTTCCGGCGCAGGTCGCAGGCGATGACGATCCCCCGGGTGGTTTACATACCAACCACGGCGCATTCCCGAACGAACCACTTCAGCGGGGTGCCGATGTAGATGAATGAACTTAGCTCTGGGCAACACATCAGCGAGAGCCGGAGCCAGATACGTGAAGCGGTTACTGGTTTCGGCATAGATTCTGCCATCCCTGTCGGCCTCGGTGATCGCTTGAGCTTTGGCCTCCCAAAACTGCTGCCCATAGTCCCCGCGCCGCTGCCATACATCTCTCATCGCCGCGAACGAAAGCTCGATTAACTTCGGCCTCGGTTCATGAAAAGCGGCGACTTGCGGGCAAAGCTCAAGCAGCAGCGACAAAGTTCTGGTGCCCGTTCGGCCAGTGGATAAGACGAAAACGCAACGGGCGTCGGTCGCAATCGACGGGCTCGCTAGGAAAGGGCTCATGTAGTAGCTCCAAGTCTAACGAAGGCAGCTGCAATCGTGCGCACTTGCGAAAAGGCACACTCCCAATCAGTGACGCAGTGAATCAAGTGCTCCCCCTCGCCACCGCCCTCCCAGATGGCTCTCCTGTTTCTCTGGAAGATAAGCGAACCAAGCCGCTTTCGGACACACGGTCCACTGTCCATCGAATCTTGGCCGCTCCACCCCGGACCTCCGTGTGTGAGATCGCGACTCGTTCGTGCGATGCCTTATAGGCATCAATGATCAGCGATGTCGACCAAAGTTCCCCATATTCTCGTCCCTCTCGGTTGCGGCGATCAAACTGAGGGCTCCGCTTGACGTGACCTTGCAAAAAATCGATCGGATGCATATGGAAGTGGCCTGACTCGTCCCAATAGTGCTGCAGCTGCACAACGGGAAATCCTGCCGCGACCAGGACCTGCGTCATACTCTGAAAAGTCCAGATTGATTGGTGGTGCCGATCATCCAGATCATAGCCCGCGGCGAAGCTAGGTCGCTTGCGAGGGTGAAAGACATCCGGCACCGCCAGCCGAAACAGTCCGCCTGGCTTTAGTACCCGGCAAACCTCCCGGCACACCTCAAGAACTTCTGCAATCCTCAGATGCTCCAAGAAATGCTCGCTCAACGCCCGGTCCACTACCCCGTCCGGCCAATCAAAACGGCCCGGCAGGCGATGCCGAATATTCCAGATTGGATCCGTGCCCTTGAGATCGACAGCGATCGTATCCGGCCAGCGACCCCGGCGGCTTCCACCATGATCGCGTTTACCACCCACATTGATGATGAGCGGTGATCGCTCGAGAGCAGCTTCCCAGGAAAGAGTCATCGCATCTCCTCGGTACGTCATGGCCTCTCTTCTTGCAACGGCAAACCGAGCCGTTCTTAACTTTGCCTGGCGCAGATCCTTCATCGGACGTTTGAATGACGGCGGGCCGGGGCCAACCGCTCACTCTGGAAGTCTCACCAGGGCTTCAGCAGGGGTGTTGGCCCATTCGCATCCCAGTCTCCGCAGCCACGTTTCCCACATTCCCCGGTTTTTATGATAGGTGTTTGGTAGGAGAATCACTCGACGACCAGCCATCAACCCGCAGATGGCAAAGTGCAACATGTCAGTGGCGATGCATCCAAAGCCGGAAGCATACGTGATATACTCCTCTGGAGTACGGCACACCTCGGTCGGCCTTTCATCACTAGCCGTATCGCCGAACTTCGCCTCACTGTCGTTCCGCAAAAACATTCCTCTCGCGCGGTGAGGTGCTACGTCGGCAAGTGCCATGTCATAGCCCAGGGCGAGATCTGGAGCAAGCACGGCGTCGGGGAAAAAACGCAAGCTATAGTGTTCGCGAACATACACCCGTTGAAAAGGCCCTCTCTCGGGTCCCATGCACGACTGAGGCAACACGATCGCTGGAACGTCCAACTTCAAAGCGGTGCGTCGAATTCTTATTTCCCGACGATACTTGCTACCCAGGTTTCCACCTCCGAATAGCAACAAGATCTCAACATCAGTCCTTCTTCGCGGATGCTGGGTAACCCAGTCGATCTCAAAGGAATCCAGTAACTGGCGAGTTGCGGCGTAAATGAGTCGGTCACCGACATTCTTTCCGACTCCATCAACCAAGCCGACCCGCTTCCCACATAACGGTCGAAAGACGTGCTCAAAATGCGAAAGGGCCAGCAAGCGAGTGCTTCGCTTCCACGAATGCGGGTGATCTTTTGTTTCCCCTGCTTCATTCATAGGTGCGATCCAATCACCAGTGGAACGAAACGGAGTGAGGCCCCGCCTTGCTGCAACCGCGCAAGCCAGCGGTAGTCTTCGCCACGACGCCGCTTGGGGCCGGCCCATGGTTCGGTTAGCGCGACTTCTCGACGCACACACACACACATCGTGTCAACGTCTCCCTGAGTGAACTGCCCATTCCAAACTCTCGGCAGGACTACGTTCCTGCCCGACCCTTTGTCAAAGTGCCAGCACTGCACAACGCCAATATCGAATTCCCAAGCGGCGGCCCACAGCGTCGCTAGGGCGTGCGGTTCGTAATGATTGTCGTCATCCCAGAAGCACACATAACGGCCCCGCGCATCCCGGATTGCATCATCTTTGGCAAGCGCTCCCCACTGGCCCCCTCTTTCGCTCCGTTGTATGTATCTGGCTCCCGCGGCAACCGCCTGCGCCTCGGCCCGCGCATCAACGCCATCGGAAACAACCAAGTGCTCAACCCGGACTCCAGTGATGCATTGCTGCCGAAACTGGGCCAAGCAAAGAGCCAGCATCTTGGGCCGTCGCCATGTTGCGGTAATCACCGTTAAATCGGGCGCATCTGCAATCCGGCTGGCCTTCGGTTCATCCGTCATCCATGCACCTACACAACGAGAGCATTTCGTTCTAACGACGCGCACCCAATCTACTTCAGACCGCGGCGCGCCTTACTTCGTTCAGGTATCCGATGAGGAAGTGGCGCAACCCGTGAATCTCAACTTTCGATTGAAGTTTTTACAGACTCCAGTTTGGTAATTCTCAGCGGTTGAGCGGCCAACGATTCGTTCCCCGTGACAACATCTTAGCGTTTGACAACATCTATGTTGAAGTCTTGTGGCTGGTCGTTATGCACAGCGAAGGTGGTAGCCCAAGGTGAAACAGTTGATTAGAGGTTGGGTCTAAGTGATTGTCATCATAATGGGACCCGCGAGCGGCTGGAACGGATGGTCCATGCTATCTGCTGAGGCATCCCGGATCCTGTCAAGTCGACAGTCCTAACTCCGACAACTCAAGTTGGCGGTAGTTCGCTTTGGTCGCAATTGCGAAAGTCCATAAAAAGCAAGTGATGTGCTCCGGACTCGGATGGCTTCGGTAGTGCGCCAGTGCGGTTCTAAGCCATTGCGTCCGAACAATTCCCACGTATCGGGAGCGCGTAGGATCACCCAATAGATCAAACTGAAGTAACTCGCCAAAGTCGAGGGCTGCAGCGTGCCTTCCCGCATTCACCGTCGGATGTAAATAGCAGACGAAGTCGGTACTGACATTACTAAGGCGTTGAAGGAAGCATAAATATCCGTTAGCGTCGTCCAACTGATCCGGCAATTGGTCCCGTCGCACGGCCACGGCTGCAGACACGACGCTGGCTGGAGGTTCGACGTCTTCGGCATAAAGAACAAGCAATGGAAACGATTGTATGCAAAGGCACCAGCACCACTTGGGAAAGCGTGAAAGAAACACCTCCAAGTGCGATTCCGTAAGGAAGGTTGCGTATGTAACCTGCATCGGTCTTGAGGCATAGCGTGGATTGCCGTCTCCGCCGCGCTGCCTCACAATGCCCCGTTCCGACAAGTGTTCTAGGCCAACATCCACCGCACAGTATCGGGAAGTGCCCGCCTTAAATCGCGACTTTCGGCAGAGCCGTTTCAACCATGTTTCCAGTCGTGTTTTGGGATCGGGTGGAGGCCACCGTTTCACGATTCGTTTGGCAATCCTCTTGCGCCAGAATGAAGCGGATGTATGACCTGGGCGGCCGCAGCGCCCTTGCAGCGAAAGGTGGTCGCCTACGGAATGGACGAGTTCCTCCAATGAAAACGGCTGCACACAAACCTTGTCATCTTCCCAGTAAAGAAAGTCGTTTGCAACATGGCGGATGCACCGGATGAAGGACTCCGGTTGTCCCAGGTTGGGATGAGTTGCCATGAAAATCATGCTGTCAAAGTGCTGTGCCAGCGACAGAATGCGATGTACGCAATCGTCAAAGTCATCCGCGAGGCAGTCGATCCAATCCAAATGAACGATCCACCGCAAGCGGATGGCTCCCCTATCCATCGTGCTAAGTAGCGAGTGAATGGAACGACTAATCGTGGGACGAGGCGCCGCCAACGTCACAACATCCACCCAGTGCGATGACGTCCCCGCTTGCGATTGAACCGGCGGCTCCAGTCGAGCTGGCACCGTGTCGCGAGCGGCAGGCTTCCTGTTCAACGTGACGTCAAAGTCTGACATCTTCGCTCTGTCGGCCGCAGACACTATGCCGAATGCGATAAACGGCGGGTAGTTCGATCTTACTAGCAGGCGTTCGGAAGGACTTGCGATAGGTGCAATCCTCTCGACACCGGCAGAACTTGTAGCCCTCGACTGGAGTCTGCCAAAACGAATTGGGGAGATAACCTCGAGTTCGAGCTGCGTCTCCCGTGACAAGCTGAACTCCGCCGATCGCCCGCGGCATCCGCCTCTTCACAAACGCACCAGGCATGATGTCATAGGTTCCAGGGCGATTCACTTGACTTATTAGTCGGTCGCCCTCCGCATGCGTTGCATTCAAGTTGATGTAACGCGGGAACGCGAGTGGACTGGTAACATTTGTCAGCGCAGCGGGGAGACCGTCCAAACAAGTGGCCCCAAAAACGTAGTCGCAGTCGGTGAACCATATCCAGTCGGCGGCGGTTTGCAATGCCGCCAAGTTTCGACCAATTGAACGCCGAAGGAGATTCGATCGCAACAATTCTCTCGGGCGAAGGTGCACCGAAGGCGGCTGAGGCAAACCTCGAAAGTAGTTGATCACAGCGACGCTTTCGAGATCCTCGGCAGAATAAAATACCGTAACCGTCACCTCAACATCATCCGGCGGATACAGAAAGAACGAGCTGAGCTGATAGCAAAGTAGTCGTGAGTATCGCCAGCAATGAGTTACCACTTCGACTTTCATAGCTATACCAACCTGGTCCTTCCGTTGCCATCAAGACGCCCAACAAAATCGAATGCTGATTCCTTTGACCCACCTTGAGTGCAAGTGTAGACACCTACGAAGTCGATCGACTTCCAGATTACCGTAGTGAGCTCAACGTCTCCAGTTAACACTTTGAAGCGAAGTGTGTTCATAATGGCAAGGGGGCTCGCGAAGCGATAGCAAAACCCCTGTTTAGAAATCTGACGTGAGCGAACTTCGCCAGGGCATCATGGTAACGGTGCCGCTGCGCATCGTGCAAACATACGATCGCTTCGGGTTTCGCTTCGTGCCAAACACTTAGGAGGCACTCAGCTCGTCGCCGACCATCCACAAAAAACAGGTCCGCGTCTTCATGTCCACGGACGCTGACGTAGTCAGGGGACTGGAGAGGGTAAAACCTATAGTTGAGTCGGGCGTTGGGCGGCATGGAAGCCCAGCGAGGATCGTGTTCTATGGCGAAAACGGTGCATCCGTCATGCTCCAGCGCTAAAGTTGTGTTTAAGCCTGGTCCCCACTCCATTACCTTTCGAGGACGAACAACCTTCAGCACTTTTCTGTATGCCTTGCTGAAGCTGTGGAGGCTCCCGCCGCACTTGCAGCGCCGACGACGGCATTTGCAAGTGGGAAAATCTCGAGGTCTCGCAACGGATTCCGGCTCGGCGAGATCCTGTTGCGGACCAGATGCGATCGAGTTCGACCCCACTACCGCTTCCGGAAGCCGCCGCACAATGCAGTCGCCGGACGCCTGGATTGCATTGAGGCGGGACTGCCAAAGCGAACTTGTCGAGGCAGTGCCAAGAATAAAATGCCAGACATAAGGGATTCGCCGCGAGGACGTGGTCGTCGCACGCTTCGCCTTACGAATTGCGCTCATCGGGAAATGGACCTTACGGCCGTTACGCAGCAAAACAAGGTTGATCGAATACTCCTCCACAAAGACCTTGCGTCGCCGCAGCGCACGCTTTTTGGCATCCATTGCGCCACAGTAGGATATGACTTCGTCGACATGGGGCCACCCTGCTCGCACCGCATGCATCCCGATGGTGCAATACAGCGGCTCCTCGGGAAAGGAAGCTCCCGTGGCCTCATAGTAGACTTTGTGTTTGGACCACTGCCGGTCGTTGGTCCGCAAGGAACTGAAAGTATTGAAGTAACTTGCGTCGGCATGTACCTGGTCGAACAGGCGATCAAGCGGCCTGTTCACGATCGTGTCGATGTCAAGAATGATAGCCCGCTCGTACTGGAATAATTGCAAGCAGCGCCAACGATTAATGACATGGAAGGTATGGGGGTCTTGTTGAGCGTCCACTGACAACTCTTCATCCAACACCTTCACGATCACGCCGGGAGTGTTACGCAGGCGATCCAGGTCCAGCCGCTGCGCAGCCTGCCGATCCAGCCCGACACCTATTTCGAACGAACGGGCCGGATTGGTTTGCAACAAGCTGTGGAGGCTTACAGCCAATTCAGAGGCGGCCTGATCGCCTCCGCCACAATAATAATAAAGGAGATCAGCCATGGTGTCGTTCCTCAGTCGTCACCAATGGCGTTTTGCCTTTGTTCCATCTTCCTGTCTGCATGGACGAAGCCGGGGACTTGGGTGCTTGCTGGTCAGACTCGGCGGATAGCCGAATTGTGGCTAGATACTTCTTTAGTCGCCTGTCTGCGTAGGAAAGCATGCTGGGGAGTTGGGAGTTACCTAAATCCAAGAGTTCGTGGAAATGTTGCTTCCAATGTTGGCACAGCTCAAAGGGATGCACGTGCTTTTGTCCGTGATAGTGAACAATGCGGATATCGGATGTACCCGGATCGTGTTTGACGCTCGCCCCGAACTTGGGAGAGATGATACCCACGGGATAGCGGGGGTACAGGATTTGAAATGCGATCTCTTCCGGAAGCCGGACCACTTTATGATCGCCTTTGCGGGACAGTTCAAGCCAAGGCTGTAAGAACGACGCGCCTCGCCGCACGGCAAACACTCCCATGTTCACAGCCGGATAGCGACCGATCGCTTGTTCGATCCAGTCCTGAGGACACTTCCCTTCATACCCGCGAATCCGTCGGCGGATGGTTCGACCATCGGCCCACCAGCCAGCGAAGTGGGGAGTTACGACCTCGTAGTTGTCGAGCTCGTCCATAATCTCGTCGATTGGACCGCATACGATCGTGTCACTGTCCAGCCACAGTGTTCGCTCGTAAGGACTTTCCAGGCAGACTTCGACTTTGCGAATATAGGGTCCAGAAGCTGGATTGGAAGTCTCGACAATTCGTACATGCCACTGCTTCAGCATCGAAATAAACTGGGGCGGATGCGGACCTTCCAGAAAGACGGTGATTCCACCGCTCCACCATTTTCGTAGCGAGTGCAAGCATACCAGCATGCGTACTAAGCACTTCGCACCCTGGTTGTAGAGGATGATTCCCCGCTTCGCGTCCGTCACTAGCGCGTTGCGGTAGCCCGCCTCGATTTGCCCGTTCAGTGCGGGGGGCGGGGATGGAGGAACAGAGCCGACTTGCCGGCAGACGGTCGAAACTGCCGTTCCGAATGTGCCTGAGTTGACGCGCACCGACCACATGCCTGCTTGCACGGATAATTGCAGGCCATGCTTGGCAACGAAATGATCGACGGCCTCTTTCACCGTTGGGAAGCGGCGGCGACCATACTCACTCCCGGCGAATAGGCCGCCGTTACGCACCTTGGGATAATAGGTTTCTAATTCCTTGCGAAAAGCGCTAGGGGAGGCTCCGTAGGTGAGAAACACAAAATCCAAGCTGCAATCGGCAAAGCCCACTCCCTCGGCTCCCAAATCGCCCGCGTGCATGTGGCGTCGCGCGCTGGCAAATTGTGTATTCCAAGCAGCCGCATGAACATTCTCGAACGTCTCATGCAAGGAAGTGGCATTAACCAAGTCGCTCGACAACCGAGAGGTAAGTTCGGGAGCGTCTTTCGTCCGGGCGGCAATCATGTGCAATGTCATTCGGGGAAACCAGCCCAACAGCGCACTCGACAGTTCACCTTGCTCAACGCCGACGACCGCCCCGGATAGCGCAGACACATTCAAGCCGTCAAGATGAGCGCACAATACATGTGCAGATGAGCGGGCTCGCGAAGGCTGTCCGAACCAATATTCCCGTAACAGCTCCACGGTCGCACGCTGTTCCGTTAATGGGCCGCTGGCTCGCGCAAACCACATCAAATGACTGTGCTGGTGAGGCTTGAAGCGGCGCGTAATGTTCCACGCCCATCGTCGATCGAGTCGGAATGGAGCTTCGTTGCCTTGGGATTCCGATTGCTGCACGGCCGCTTCCGTCCTCACTTGTGATAGCAGCTCCCGGTTGCGGCGATGCGAACTCAGCACGCTCAGAGGAGATGACAGTGGCGCTCCACCTGAAGACGATCCTTGCCAATCATGGGGGACTCCCCAATCGTGCTCGGGGGTTGCTTCGTGAAAAGGGGGTGCATAGGGGAGAGGCGCCATCTGCGAACCTAGCACCAGCACCCGCGGGACATCAAAGAGTTCGTGAAGAAGCAATTGAATGCGAGCCATCAATTGCGGACGCTCGCGCGGTAGTTCCAGCGCAGCTAAGGAATACCCATGCTGGCGACAATATTGTTCGACAAAGGGATAAGTGAATTGAGACAGACAGCATTCTGACGGCCTAAGCACCAGGACTTGCAATTCGCACTCGACCTTCTTACCGGGCGGACCTTCATCGATCATCCGCACCGCAGATTTCGAAGTGGCGTTGGCGCTGGAAATGACATTGGGAGCGTTTGAATCCACTGCTTCCGGTCTGCTGGAGTTATCCGCCTGAAGCGCCTCATGGCAGGTTTGCCGCAAGCGTCGCTTGCCGGCCACGTGGCGCCAACCGAGGCGGTGCAGCTTCTGTCGAATGAAGTAGTCGCCACGTCGAGCGGCACAGTACCAAAGGAATGTGTCCTGGGAGGGTACGGGGAGTTGTGCTGGAGAATATTTGATCACTTCTCGCGTCCATGCCGTGCTTGCCAGGAAGAACCAGCTGATAATTCGCGGATGGTGGATCGAATTCGCACCGGGCGTCGCCACGAGGTTCAAGCGAGGAAACTGACACAGGCCCGGCACCGTATCGGCCCAATCGTCCAACTGAGTCACAATATTGGCTGGCTTGGAATAGCCCCAGGAGCTTGAGATGAACACCGGGGATGTTAATCCGCGGAACCACTCGTCTGAAATCCACTCCGCACTTTCAATGGCAACCGCGTCGGTGTCCAATTTCAAGTACCAAGGAGTCCGCACGTGCTCTGCCGGAGCGTAGACCAGTGAACTGAGCATTTTCTCCCGCTGGCTGTTGGCTGGCCGATCCCAAAGCACGACCTTTTTGTCGGGATGGTCAACAAATCCAAGCCTCGCCTCCCAATTTGCCTTTTCATGAACTCCGTCACAGATTAGCAATAGTGGGTGATCCAGCAGCTGCGGTCGGAAGCGTTTCCAAGTGGGCCAGACCAATTCTAGTTCAGACAAGTGCTCATCATCGACGGCAACCACGGTCGTAAATTCAATCATCGGCACTGCCTACACGTCATGGATGGCATTGAATGATGCATGCGCCACACGCCGCTGAGCCCACAGCAGATCTGCCGCGGTGTCGACGCCGCGCGCACAACTATCGGCAATTACCGTCTGGATAGCAAACCCCGCTTCCAGCCATCGCAGTTGTTCAAGTCGCTCCACGGCCTCCAGGGGACTGGCGGGCAGTAATGGATACTGGGCGAGAATCGAGCGGTGAAAAGCATAAATGCCGACGTGTCCCCAATAAGAGCCGCTTGCCAGCCAAGTTTCTATGGGGTTGTCCCGGCAAAAGGGAATTGGGCTTCGTGAAAAATAGAGGGCTCGTCCTTGTCGGGTGCGCGCCACTTTGACGATCGATGGATCCAGAAGTTCCTCTGTTGATCCCAGTCGATATATTGCGGTAGTGATTGCCGTTTCATCCGTAGCCTCAATTACGGCGCGAACTGCGGTAAGATCAATAAATGGCTCGTCTCCCTGAAGATTGACGATGATGTCGCCAGAAATGTCGTCAAGAACCGAGGCAATACGTGCGGTGCCACTGCTGCACTCTGGGGATGAAAGCAAAACGTCCGCACCCCACGCCTGCGCTTCATTTCGAATTTCCTCCGAGTCGGTCACAATAACGACCTGAGTGTCCGCAATGATTCCCGCCACTCGACGCCATGTGTGCCAAAGCAATGGTTGGCCATGGAGCGGTTGCAGCAGTTTCCGTGGAAGGCGCACCGAATCGAGACGTGCTGGTATAGCTAAAGTTGCAAGCAAGGGCGGATCCCCTTAAACGGGCGTCAACTGACGTTCGGCGGTCATCGCAGCCGGTAAGGATTGACGGCACTTTTCGGCAATCCAGCGGGTGTCTCCGAAATGGTGCTCCCAACCGTAATCTTTCATCGGCACGCGAAGCAGGCGTTCCTTCCGTCTCAATGCGCAATAGTTGATCAAGGTTTCTAAGGCTACCTCGCGGCCATCGCTGAGCCTCGGCGCGCCCCCCAAGGTCCAAGCAGCCAGGTTCTTCATCCAGTCGACTCGCCCGAAGAGACACCAGCCGCTAATAGTGGGATGTTGCAGCCGATTAGCAGACGGATCGTACGTCAGGCGGAGAGGTGGGTGTTGCCGCAGCCCATCGACATCATCGGCCCAGCGATCCAGCCACTCGAACGTGTCCGCGGGTCGGGTGTAGCTCCAGGCCGGCCCGACAACGACGGGTGCCTGGCCACTTTCATCGCCGGCAAACCAAGTGGCTGCTGCCCACGTCATTGGCGTAAGGGCCACGGCCCGAGGATCAAGTAGCAAGTACCAATGCGTTTCAACGTGCTCACTAATTGCACGAATGATATCGGAGGTCCAGGAAGCGTTCAGCGTTCGGCGGACGAATCGAATCTGCGCCCGCGCCGAACCCAACATGCAGCACAATTCGTCCAACTGGGGTTCCAATTCTTCGTCCAGGAGCAACATCATCGGACGGTCCGATAACCCGGGTCGATTCGCGACCCAAGTAGGCCATGTATGAACGAAGAGCTGGAGGGCAGTCTTGTCGAGAGGCACGACAGTTGTCAAATCAAGATTCGCCGGACTCGCCGCTGCCGAGTCCATCTGGGAGGTTAAAGGTGGTGCGGCACTCTGCAGTGACACTGAAGCTGCCACATCGGGCCTGCCCTGGCGGTGCCGCCGATCGTACATGCCATCAGTCACAATTTTGGCAGGCATCTCCTTGCGAGCCTCGTCCACAGCCTGTTTGAAAGGCATGTAGGGGAATACCGTGAGCCCACTTTGGGGCGTACAGTTATATATCTCGAAACCTTCAAAGTCGAAGTATGGCTTCAACTTCTGAAGGCGGACATTGAGGATGCGGTAGCTGCTGTTGTTGCCGCGAACTGAGCCTCGAGATCGCTCTTGAGGAAACGCATAGTTCTGAGCGCCGTAACTCATGCGGAAGTCACAACCCAACAAGAAAAGTCGCCGCACTCCTAAATAGAACATTAATTTCAGCGCGACATACATAACGCTACGGGAACCCTTATTTCCGTATGCGTCAACACGTTTGGAAGAGTTCCCCCAATTGAACGTGTCTTCGTATAGCCACTGTTGGGCAACAAACTGTTCATTTCGCCGGAACCCAAACACGGACGGTAATTCCCCCACTTTCTCCTCGGACGGGACAAGCTGCCCTTGGGAGCCTCGAATGGTGAAACGCTTGTCCATGTGATCCTGGGGGACGAATTTCCAAATGGCAGGATCGCGCCAAATCGCATCGCAAAAGTTACCTGGATTATCCACGCTTACCCACAAATGAGATCGATAGACGGTGGCGGCATTGTTTACTGCGCATGTGAGGAGCCCTCTTTGATCAAGCAGCGTCAAGTCGTTGTCGATCAGCGAAGGGCCTCCACACACCAAAAACGCAGAACGGCCTCGAAAAACGTTCCCCAGGAATAAACTGTGCCTGTCCGGCGTGAAAAGCATCGGGGCAGGTTGAAAACAGCGGCCTGTCTGGAAGTTCCCGTTCCCTACGGCGGGGTGCCTAAGGCCTCGCGGATCATCGCACTTCTTCTCATCGCTTCGTAGCGAACCTAATGGCGGAAAGCCCATAAGCCACCCTGACATTGTCAGTTCTGAAATAGCAAGACCGGTTCAGCTTGCACAAATCACCCGGCGCCATTCGCGAGCTGCCCTGCACTGGAATCAAAGATATGGGTAACAGAGGCAGGGATGGGTAAGCGGCGCAAATCTCGGCCGCCTCTAAGGATGGCGGCGAGACCGAGTTAAATGGCCGCGAAGGAAGACATACAGCAGGAAACTACGATGAAATCGCCCCACAACGAAATGCCCAAATGGAATGTTGTCCATATGCTGCCCTTAAGGAATTGGATTTGGGAGAGTAATCTAGGCAGTAGTCAAGGAGTTGTCAAGCATTTATTGGATCCTCCAAAAGATAGGCGGTGCTGGCACAGGCGATTGGCTGTTTGGTGGTCCGTTCTGCAAGCTGGGTGGTTACAATTCTGCCAGAATGTCAGATGTCGATGGAGGGAGCAGTCCCCGCAAGGCCCTATATCTCCCGTGCTGCCTGGTCTTCTCAGTGCGGTGAGTTTGTCGGTCTTCCCCTGTTGACGAGTTTTCTGTCAGCAAGCATCTGAAGGCTGACGT
>JAANMV010003590.1_pt1 | contig 13325 bp, 10 predicted proteins | sample 7279661 | NCBI WGS metagenome assembly JAANMV01 (sample SAMN14094540, study PRJNA606508) | bioreactor metagenome | isolation source: A lab-scale SPAN reactor treating ammonium-rich wastewater day 121 | place: Ireland: Galway | collected 2017-05-16 | reverse complement strand
GAGACGGTCGCATTGATCGCGGGCGGACACACGTTCGGTAAGGCTCACGGGGCCGGACCCGCGTCCAACGTTGGGCCGGAACCGGAAGCCGCCCCGCTGGAAGCCATGGGCCTGGGGTGGCTAAGCAAGTTCGGTAAGGGCAAGGCCGGCGACACGATCACCAGCGGCCTGGAAGGAGCATGGACATCGACCCCCACCAAGTGGTCCAGCGGGTACTTCGATAATTTGTTCGGGTACGACTGGGATCTGGCAAAGAGTCCGGCCGGCGCCTGGCAGTGGGTTCCGACGGATCCTGCTGCTCAGGACACGGTGCCCGACGCGCACGACCCCAAGAAGTCGCACGCGCCGATGATGTTCACGACCGACTTGGCGTTGCGGATGGACCCCGCGTACGCCAAGATCTCGAAGCGGTTCCATCAGAACCCCCAGGAATTTGCAGAGGCGTTTTCCAAAGCCTGGTATAAGCTGACCCACCGCGACATGGGCCCCGTCACGCGGTTGCTCGGGCCGGAGGTCCCCGCGGCGCAGCTTTGGCAAGACCCGGTGCCCGCCGTTGACCACCCGCTTGTGGACGAGAAGGATGTTGCTGCGCTGAAGGCGGAGATCCTGGCCTCGGGCTTGACCACCAGCCAGTTGGTTTCGACCGCCTGGGCGTCGGCCTCAACATTCCGCGGGACCGACTGCCGCGGTGGTGCAAATGGAGCGCGCATCCGCCTGGCCCCGCAGAAGGATTGGGCCGTCAATCAGCCACAAGACCTGGCGAAGGTGCTCCGGATCCTGGAGCAAGTTCAGAAAGACTTCAACCAGGCGCAGGCCGGCGGGAAGAAGGTTTCGCTCGCCGACGTGATCGTGCTGGGTGGTTGCGCGGGCGTGGAGCAAGCCGCCAAGAAAGGTGGCTACGAGGTCAAAGTCCCCTTCACCGCGGGCCGTACCGACGCCTCCCAGGAGCAGACCGACGTCGAAGCCTTCAAGTTCCTCGAACCGACGGCTGACGGCTTCCGCAACTACCTCGGCAGCACGCAAGCCCAATCGGCCGAGGAGTTGCTCGTCGATCGTGCCCACCGGCTTACGCTGACCGCACCGGAGATGACCGTCCTCGTGGGCGGCTTGCGAGCGCTAGGCGCCAATACCGGCGGGACCAAGTTGGGCGTGTTCACCAACCGCCCCGGTACTTTGTCGAACGACTTCTTCGTGAACCTGCTCGACATGGGCACGGAGTGGCAGAAGTCCGCGAAGGACGACCAGGTGTTCGAAGGCAAGGACCGCAAGACGGGTCAAGTGAAGTGGACCGGCAGCCGGGTCGATCTGGTCTTCGGCTCCAATTCGCAACTGCGAGCCATCGCTGAAGTCTACGGAAGTAACGACGCGAAACAGAAGTTCGTGGACGACTTCGTGGCGGCCTGGGCCAAAGTGATGAACCTGGACCGCTTCGACTTGGACTCGCCGTCGCGGAACTCCGACAGCCTTGCCAAGAGCGGCCCACGTTAAGCAGGTTCGATTCGCGACAAGTTGGAAACGGACGCGGCGCCGGCCGCGCCCACGATGACCCCTGGAAGGCGGTGGAATTGATTTCCGCGACCTTCTGGGGGTTCATTTATTCGTAGTTCACATTGGACAAAACGATTTAGGCGCTGTCTGTTTCGCTCCCGAAAAATGTACAAGATCGTGTTAATCATGCGGCGATCGTGACTCACTCCTCTCGGCGAATAAATCTGGCTTTACGTACTGGACGGGAAAACGAACCCCGCAACTTGTTTTCTCGGTAGCGAAACTGGCTACCGACGGGTTATACGAAAGGCCGGCGTCTTCGGATGCCGGCCTTTTCGCGTTCTATCGCGATTCCCCGCAAGAAGTTGCGCCGATGGCGGGTAGAGTGGGCAGTCTCAAAGTCTCACGGTTTGCCCGATGCGTGTCACCCGTTGGCCAGCCTGCCAACGCCCGTCGGCACGGTCTCGCCAAAAACTCTCCCTTGTCTCTGAGAGTCGCGCCGTGTGGGTTAACGATGGTTGCGCTCGCCGAATCGCTCGGAATGCTACCTCGGTTGCGTTCCGTCGGCGATGAAAATCCCTTCGGTAGCCGCTTCAATCGCCGTGTGACATACTTATCGAAGTCATGGGATGATAATTGGCCGGCGAAAGATCGGCCGCGCCGAAAGGGACCGATAACACCATGAATCCCGACGTAACGACTCGGAACCACGGTGCGCGGCTTTTGCCGCTCCGATTCACCTTGCGAACGCTGTTCGTCATCGTGACGGTCGCTTGCGTTTATCTGTGGTGGGCGACGAATTGGATTAACCAGCGGCGGGCGTTCGCAGATAGCCAAGCTGGCAAGTGGGTGCTACGCGACGCAGTGCATGGAGAGAATCCACGCGCTCCCTGGGGGTTGTGGCTCCTCGGCGAAAAGGGCGTGGGCGAGATATGGCCCAATAATAAGGAAACTGTAGCGACCGCAAGCAAACTCTTTCCAGAGGCGTTGGTTAGACGCGACATTCCCTAAGCCAACCGTTATCTACTGCTCGATAAGGCAAAGGACTCGTCGCTTACCGCCCCCGCAACCCACGGCGTGCGGTGGTTGGCCCGATACCACTCCGGCGTTCGGCCGTTTTCGCCTTGTTCGTAGCCGATGTTCTGGACGCGGCTGAGCTTCGGGCAGACCGTGCGTCGGTAGTGCGATTTGAATTGACGGGTGAAACATTTCTTGTTGCGGGTACATCGACGCGCCTTTGAGTACTTTGGCGGCGCGCCGCGGCGGATCAGCTATGACACCACGGCGATCGCGGTGGTGGAAGTGCTGCCGGGGCGAGAACGGCAGTTGACCCCGCGACTTCCCACGGCTGGAGAGCCATTACCTGTTTGAGCCGCACTTCTGCCTGGTGCGGCGCGCCCAGGCGCTGAAGCTGCCCACGATGCACCGCGAGTGCGAGAAGATCGCCGCCCGCGCGGCGCACTACGGCGCCGATTACCTGGCGTTCCTTCTGCAGTTCTGTGAGCTGGAGCTGATCGAGCGCGAACGCAAGGCGGCCGAGCGGCGCCTGAAGGCGGCGCGCTTCCCGGCCGACAAACTGCTGGACGAGTTTGACTTCTCGGCCCGGCCCAGCGTCAACAAGCCGCTGGTGTTGGAGCTGACGAAGGGAGAGTATCGGGACCGGCGCGAGAACCTGCTCTTGGTCGGCCCCAGCGGCACGGGCAAGAGCCACGTGGCGATCAGCCTGGGCATGACGGCCTGCAGCCAAGGCCGCAAGGTGCGCTTCTTTCGTGTGACCGAGTTGATCACGCTTCTCTTGGAGTCGAAAGGGGAGCGGCAGCTCTTGCGGCTTCGCAGCCAACTGAGCAAACTGGACCTGTTGATCCTCGATGAGCTAGGCTATGTGACGGCGAGCAAGGCAGGCGCGGAGCTGCTCTTCGACGTGATCGCCACGGCCTATGAGCGGCAGAGCGTGATCCTGACCACGAACTTGCCCTTTGAGAACGGGACGGAGGTGCTGGGCAATAAGCGGCTGACCGGCGCCGCGCTGGATCGGCAGACCCATCGCGGCCACATCATCGAAACCCGCGGCGAGAGCTACCGCCTGCAGAACGCCACGCGCCGCCGCTTTTAAATGCCGTCAACATGCTCATGGTAATGTACCGCTGATGAACTCGCCCGCGCCCATTGATGAATCTCTCCGGCTTCAAGCAGGTTCGCTTTCTTGGCGATGCGATCCAAGCTTGTTCGATTTTGTGACGACGGGCGAACTGGAGGAGCTGAGCGAGACGCTCGGTCAGGCTCGAGCCTTGGACGCGATCCGCTTCGGCATGGGAATGCGGCGGGACGGTTACAATCTCTACGTGCTGGGCCCTCCGGGAATCGGGAAACGGACCATTGTCGAAGGCATTTTATGCCGCAAGGCGGCAGTCGAACCAACGCCCTCGGAATGGTGCTACGTGCACAACTTCACAGACGCCGCCAAGCCTCGCAAATTGAGGGTGCCTCCCGGGCGCGGAGCGAAGCTCCGCCAGGATATGGCTGCCGTGGTCGAAGGTCTGCGAACTGTGATACCCGCCGCCTTGGAAAGCGACGAGCACAAAAGCCGCATCCAAGAGATCGAGCAGCAGGCCAAGGAGCGCCACGAGGAGTCGCTCCGCAAACTGGCCGAATCGGCGCTCGAGCAAGGGCTGCAATTGATCCCCACGCCCAGCGGATTCGCCCTGGCGCCTATGCGGAACGGCGAGGTGATCAGCCCCGACGATTTCGAGAAGCTCACCGCCGAGGAGAAGCAGCAGATCGAGCGGACCGTGGAGAAATTCCAAACCAAGTTGAAGACCGTCATCGAGCAAGTTCCCAAATTACGGAAGGAAGTCGGGGACCGGGTCAAGGAGCTGAATCGCGAAGCCGTGCGCCTGGCGATCGGTCACTTGCTCTCGCAAGTCAAGGAGAAATACACCGATCTGCTGAACATCGTGGAGTATTTGGATGCGGTCGAGCATGACGTGATCGATTTCGCCGATGCATTCCGCTCGCCCGAAGAAACGCCCACTGTGTTTGGCATGGTCATGGGCGAGGCGCCTTCGTTCGAGCGGTACGAGGTGAACGTTCTGGTCGATCATGCCGGCGCGGAGGGCGCTCCAGTGATTGTCGAAGATCACCCCAGCTATCACAACCTGCTGGGACGGGTCGAGCACCGCTCCCACATGGGGACTTTGGAGACCGACTTTACGTTGATCCGGGCCGGCGCGCTGCATAAGGCGAATGGAGGGTATCTGCTGCTTGACGCCTACCGCCTGTTGGCGGATCCGTTCGCCTGGGAGTCGCTCAAGCGAGCGCTGCATGCCCGCTGCGTGAAGATCGAGTCTCTGGGAGAAGCCTTGAGCCTGATCAGCACTGTTTCGCTCGAGCCGGAGCCGATCCCGTTGGACGTCAAGGTCGTCCTCGTGGGCGATCGCCTGCTCTATTATCTGCTCTACCAGTACGACCAGGATTTCGCCGATCTCTTCAAAGTGGCTGCGGATTTCGAAGACGAGATCAGCCGCACGCCGGAAAGCTGTCTACTCTACGCTCGCCTGATTGCGTCGCTCGCCCGTCACGAGCGTTGCCGTCCATTAGACCCTTCCGCCGTGGCGCGCGTGCTGGAGCGCAGCGCCCGGGTCGCCGGCGATTCGGAACGCTTCACCATGCACCTCCGCACGCTGGCGGACCTGCTGCGAGAATCCGACTACTGGGCTGGCGAGCGGAGCTCCGAGGCGATCACGGCAGCTCATGTGGACCTCGCCATTGAAAAGCAGATCTATCGTTCCGATCGCATTCGCCAGCGGGTGCAGGAAGAGATCGAGCGCGATCTGGTCTACATCGACACCCAGGGCGAGCGAATCGCCCAGGTGAACGGGCTCTCGGTGATCGACCTGGGGAATTTTGCGTTCGGCAGGCCCTCACGCATCACTGCGACCGCCCGGCTTGGACGCGGCGAGGTGATCGACATTGAACGGGAAGTGGAGTTGGGCGGATCGCTCCATTCCAAAGGTGTGCTTATCTTGTCGTCTTACCTGGCGTCGAAGTACGCCCAGAAGCAGCCGCTCTCGTTGTCGGCCAGTCTGGTGTTCGAACAGTCGTACGGGTTGGTGGAGGGAGACAGTGCTTCGGTCGCGGAGTTGTGTGCGATTCTTTCGGCCTTGGCTGAGGCGCCCATTCGGCAATCGTTGGCGGTGACCGGCTCGGTAAACCAGCTTGGCCAGGTGCAGCCGATCGGCGGCGTGAACGAGAAGATCGAAGGCTTCTTCGACATCTGCCACGCTCGCGGATTGAGCGGCGAACAAGGCGTGTTGATTCCCTCGGCCAACATCAAACATCTCATGCTGCGGCGGGATGTGGTCGAGGCGGCCGAGGCGGGACGATTTCACATTTACGCGATCAAGACCGTGGATCAGGCGATTTCGCTTCTCACGGGACTCGCTGCCGGCCAGCGAGATTCCTCAGGAAACTATCCGCCGGGCACAATCAATCATCGCGTGGAAGCACGGCTGACCGAACTGGCACAACTTCGGCAGGCGTACGCCGAGCAACCGATTTCGCAAAAACGCCCATGAACGATGACACGGATCGTGCGCAAATTCGTCGGGTGTTGGTCGCACTCGATGCGGCCTCGTCCGGCGCCGCGGCCCTGGATTCGGCTGCTCGCCTTGCCGCGCTGGTCGGCGCGGAGCTGCAGGGACTGTTCGTCGAAGACATTGACCTGCTGAGGCTGGCGGCGCTTCCGTTCGCGCAGGAGGTCTCAGTCTCCTCGGCTGCGGAGCGGCGCATTGACGCCTCTGCCGTGCAAGCGCTCTTCCGTGTTAAGATCGAGGAGCGGCGCCAGTTACTGGCGGTTGCCGCGCAGGGCGCCGGCGCGCGTTGGTCGTTCCGCGTCGTCCGCGGCCGCACCATCGACGCCGCGTTCGGCGCCGCCGCTGAGGCCGATCTGCTCTTCTTGGGGCGGCGGCGGGACGCGTTCCCGGCAATCAACGCTCCGCGCCCGGTTGTCGTACTCGCGTCGGGATCACCGAAGGACCGCGACTCATTGCAGTTGGCGGCACACATGTCCGGCGGCAATGGAGGCGGAATCGTCGTGCTTGTCACGCCGGGCGAGCATGGGACAATGGATTTGGCGATTGCGGAATGCGAGCGGCTTTCGGCGCAGCTCGGCGCGGGAACGATTCGCTACGAACACGCGCCTTCCCAAGTCGCCGCGATCGCCGAAGCAGTCCGACGCTGTCGGGGAAAGCTGCTCCTGATCGAGCCACAAGGCGTCGGGCTCACGCGTTCCCAAATCGCAGAACTGGTGGAGCGCGTGGACTGTCCGGTGCTGCTGGTCCAAGGACTTCGCGAGTCGGCAGCTTCCACGACTGATCTCGGCTCTTAAGTCAAGGGGGATCCATGAGCCAGGCTTCTTCGAGCGATCCGACCCGATCGATTCTCTTCACCGATTTGTACGAACTGACGATGGCTCAGGCGTACGCGGCGGAGGGGATGAATCAACTGGCCGTGTTCGAGTTGTTCTTCCGCAAGATGCCGAAGAACCGCAACTACCTCATGGCAGCGGGTTTGGAGGACGTTCTTACCTACTTGGAGAACTTCCAGCTCTTCCCCGAGGATCTGGCCTATCTACGAGGTTTGGGAGCCTTTTCCGACTCCTTTCTTGACCGCCTTGCGAAAACAAAATTCACGGGCGAGGTGTGGGCGGCCCCCGAGGGGACGATCGTGTTTCCGCACGAGCCGCTCCTGCAGATTGTGGCGCCGATCTTCGAGGCGCAACTCGTCGAGACGTTCGCACTCAACCAGATTCACTTTCAGAGCATTGCAGCGACCAAGGCCAGCCGCGTCGTGCTGGCGGCTCAGGGACGGATGGTCATCGACTTTGGCGCCCGGCGGGCCCACGGCGCCGACGCGGCGATGAAGGTCGCCCGCGCCAGCTACCTGGCCGGAGCGGCGGGCAGCTCGCTTGTGATCACCGGTCGCATGTACGGCGTTCCTGCGTTCGGCACGATGGCCCACAGCTACATCCAGGCTCACGACGATGAGCTTGCGTCGTTCGAAGCGTTTGCCCGACTCTATCCGGCGACAACGCTGCTGGTGGACACCTACGACACGCTCCACGGCGTCGAAAAAGTGATCGACCTGAGCCGCCGATTGGGCGATGCCTTTCACATCAAGGCCGTGCGACTTGACTCCGGCGATTTGGGCGACCTGGCCCGGCAGACGCGAAAGCTGCTCGACGAGGCCGGGCTGCGTGAAGTCAAGATCTTTGCTTCCAGCGGCCTGGACGAATACAAGGTCCGCGACCTTGTCGAGCAAGGCGCGCCGATCGACTCCTTCGGCGTGGGAACCAGAATGGCCGTGGCCGAGGATACACCCTCGCTCGACATGGCCTACAAGCTGGTCGAGTACGCCGGCGAGCCCCGCTCCAAGTTTTCGCTCGACAAAGTCATCTTTCCCGGCCGGAAGCAAGTTTTTCGCGAGTACAACGACGGCCGCATGGTGCGCGACGTTCTGGCGCGCTTCGATGAAACTCTTGCCAGCCAGCCGCTGCTGCGCCCGGTAATGCAATCCGGCCGCCGACTCGACGCCGGTCGCGTCAGCCTCGAAGAGTCTCGAATCCACGCCCGGGAAGAGCTGAATCGCCTGCCGGATCGGCTGCGAGCCCTGGAGAGTGCATCCGAACCTTACGCTGTCGCGCCCAGCGATCGACTGCGCCAGGAGCACGAGCAAGTTCGCGAGAGACTTCAGCAGACGCAGATGCGATAAACCCGAAGTTGACGCATGAACGACCTCACCATCGTCGCGCTTGGCGGTAACGCTTTCGTAAAGCCTGATGAGCCGTTGACCATGGCAGGGCAATTCCAAGTCGCCCGTGAGGCGCTCTCCTACCTGTCGCCTCTTTTGAACAATGGATTCCCCTTGGTGCTGACGCATGGCAATGGACCGCAGGTGGGGCACATCCTGGTGCGCGTGGAAGAGGCCCTGGGCAAGGCGTATGCGATTCCACTGGAAGTCTGCGTCGCCGAGTCGGAAGGCGAGTTGGGATATGTGCTGCAGCAAACGCTCTACAATCTGTTGGCGGAAAGCGCCGTTGCTCGCCCCATTGTCAGCCTCTTGACCCAGGTCGTCGTCGACGCCGATGATCCTGCGTTTTTGGCGCCGACCAAACCCATCGGCCCTTTCTACACTGCGGAACAGGCGGCGGAGCTTTCTCGCAAGGGATTCGTGGTTCGCGACGACGCCGGCCGCGGCCTGCGCCGGATCGTCGCCTCGCCGGCCCCGCGCTCGATCATCGAGGCGCCGATCATCCACCGCTTGCTGGACGACGGAGTCCTTGTGATTGCTGCGGGCGGGGGCGGGATTCCCGTCGTCCAAGAGAACGGGCGCCTGATCGGCGTTGAGGCGGTTGTGGACAAGGACCTCGCCTCCGCGCTGCTTGGCGAAACGCTTGGCGCCCGGCTGTTGCTGATTCTTACCGGCGTGCCTTGCGCCTTTCAAGATTTTGGAACTCCCCGGCAAGCGGCTATCGGGCGGATCACGACGGAGCGCGCCGGGCAACTGCTGGCCGAGGGGCACTTCGCTCCGGGAAGCATGCGTCCCAAGATCGAAGCGGCGATCCGTTTCGCCGGTCGTCCGGGCGCCAGGTCCGTCGTTTGCGATCCCCCTTCCGTGGCCGCCGCCTTGGAGGGGAAGGCCGGCACGATTGTGGAACAACCCTGAGGAACCTCCGATGACTTTTCAATGCATCATCCTGGGAGCGGCCGGGCGGGACTTCCATAACTTCCTAACGTTCTTTCGCGCTAACCCGCAGTTCCGCGTGTGTGCGTTTACGGCGGCGCAAATTCCGTTCATCGAGCAGCGCGTCTTCCCGGCGTCGCTCATCGGCGTTCCCGGCGCCCAGGATATTCTGATTTTTCCCGAGGAGGAGCTACCGAAGCTGATCGCCCGCTACCGCGCCGACTTTGTCTTTCTCGCCTACAGCGATTTGTCGCATGCGGAAGTCATGCACAAAGCCGCGCTGGTTCAAGCTTGCGGCGCCAGCTTTGTGCTGCTTGGGCCCCGGCACACGCAGTTGCAGTCGGCCAGGCCGGTGATCAGCGTCACCGCCGTGCGAACCGGCGCGGGCAAGAGTCCCCTGACCCGGCGGATTGCTCAGACGCTTCAAGAGGCGGGACGGCGCGTCGTCGTGCTCCGGCATCCGATGCCTTACGGCGACTTGGAGCAACAGCGCGTCCAGCGTTTCGCCTCGGACGCCGATTTGGATCGCCACAACTGCACGATCGAAGAGCGTGAAGAGTTTGAGCCGTATGTTGAACTGGGGCTGACCGTCTATGCGGGGGTTGATTACGCCGAGATTCTCAAGTCGGCCGAAGCCGAAAGCGACGTGATCCTTTGGGATGGAGGTAACAATGATTTTTCCTTCCTGGCGCCGGGATTGTCGCTCGTCGTCGCCGACGCGCTTCGCCCCGGGCACGAAATCGCCTACTTCCCCGGTGAAACGAACTTCTATTCCGCCGATGTGATTGTCATCAACAAGGTTTCGCAGGCCTCTCCTGGCGATGTACAGCAGATTCGCGATCATGCCCAGGTGCTGAACCCGAAGGCAGTCGTCATTCAGTCGGATTTGCGACTGGTGGTGGAGGACGAGGGGGCCATTCTCGGCAAGCGAGTCCTGGTTGTCGAAGATGGCCCGACGTTGACGCATGGGGGAATGCCGTTCGGCGCAGGGCTGGTCGCCGCGAAGCGCGCAGGCGCCAAAGAGATTCTGGACCCGCGGCCCTTTGCCGTGGGATCGATCGCCGAGTGCTACCGGAGCTATCCTCACATCGGCCCAGTCTTGCCGGCGCTGGGCTATTCCCCCGAGCAGCGTACCGAGCTGGAGCAGACGATGCGCGCCAGCGGCGCCGACGTTGTCGTCGATGCGAGCCCCGCACGCCTCAGCCGCTGCATTAACGTTGGCGTCCCCGTCTCGCGCGTGAGCTATGCGTTTCACCAGCTCAGCGGCGAGCCGTTGGAGCGCACCATCGAGCGGTTTCTCGAACGACACGAAGCCGGAGGCGTCCCATGAAAATTCTCGTGACCGGCGCCTTCGGACAAATCGGCGTCGAGCTGACCGAGGCTCTGCGACGCAGGCATGGCCGCGAAAACGTCTTGGCCACCGGGCGCCGGGCGCCTCCGGCCGATTCGCCGCTCGCCGGGCAAAATCCCGTGGAACAGCTCGACGTGACCGACCGCGAGGCTGTGGAACAGTTGATCGGGCGTCACGGGATCAGCGTGATCTATCATTTGGCGGCGAAGCTTTCGGCGGTGGGGGAGCATGATCCGCAAGCTGCCTGGAAGGTCAACATGGACGGACTGCTCCACGTGCTGGAGGCGGCGCGCGTTCGTGGGGTTTCGCAGGTCTTCTGGCCCAGCTCGATCGCCGCCTTCGGGCCGGAAGCGCCGCGCGACCAGACGCCGCAAGAGACCGTCATGCGGCCGACGACCATGTACGGCATTACCAAGCTTACGGGCGAACTGCTGGCCGACTACTACGCCAGCAAGTACGGCCTCGACGTGCGCAGCGTGCGCCTGCCCGGGGTGATCAGCAGCGAGGCTCCTCCCGGCGGCGGGACCACCGATTATGCCGTCGAAATCTTCCACGCCGCTGTGCGGGGCGAGACGTATGTATGCTTCGTTCGCGAAGACACCGTCCTGCCCATGATCTACATGCCTGATTGCATTCGGGCTATCCTCGAACTGATGGCAGCCGATCGCGAACAATTGCATCGCCGCAACGCGTTCAATCTCGCCGCGATGAGCTTCTACGCCGGCGAACTGGCGGCCGAAATCAAAAAGCACATCCCCGGCTTCACCTGCACCTTCCAACCCGACGAGCGCCAAGCGATCGCCGACTCCTGGCCCCGCTCGCTCGACGATAGCGCCGCCCGCCAACAATGGAAATGGCGCCCGGAATACGATCTGGCCCGCACGACGATCGACATGCTCAAGAAGCTGAGGGCGAAGAAACTCGCGAATTCGTGAGGGATTGTTATTCGATCCGGAAGTTCCGAAGCGACGCTCCCAAGTTGATCAACAGCCACGCGGACGGAGCTTCGACTTCAAGCGAGCTAAGGCTCCCCTGCTGTTCGCTCGATCTCCAAGTTAAGCTGCGAACCGGCGTAACCCCGTAACTCTGCAGGTTTGAAACGGACGCGCATGTTGGAATCAACACGGATTATTCCGGAAGAAACCACCTCCTGCGTCACATCGTCCCAAGCCACGAACGCACGATCTCCTTCCAGCATCCGCGGGATCAACGCCTTTTCGCCAATGTCCAGTTCTCGGACGGCGAGAGCCTCCCAATGGAACCCGATGATCTTGACCCGAATCTCAACGTTCGTGTCGTTATAAATGCGAACCCTGTAGGTCGTGAACTGCTCCGCCGAGGCGGTTCGGATCACGAGGAAACTGGCCGCAAGCACAAAAGCGAAAATGAACCATCGCATCGTTCCTCTCCTTGATTAAGCGGCGAGGGGTTGCTCCGCAATTCCTTCATTCCAAGCCGTGCCCACGTGATTTCTCCGTCATCCCGGGAGCAAACCACGTACTGCGATCGGCGCAACCGTTCTTTGCTTGCTTTACTGACCGCTGCATAAATCTGGTCAAGTTTCGAACAGAACGCCGGAACCCTGGAATTCGCGAAAAAGATTGGGAAACCCGGCGTCTTTCGGCCAACATGCCAGGTCAAGAACTTGACCATCGTTGCTCAGCGGTCAGTAGGCCGGGTCGGTTTCAAACTCACTGTGCAAGGCCGCACAAATGTCAGTGCGAAGTCGCACAGCGAGTAGCCACGATCGCCGCGGGAAAGCAACGTAAGCGCTGTCGCGCAAGATCGTACAATTCTGCCGGACACCACGCGGTTCTCGCGGATGCGATCGGCTACCAACAAAAGGCACAATCTTTGCTTGAATCGAGATGGGAGGCGGGATTAACCTGAGGTACATCATCCGATGAAAGTTCTCTTTGGCGTCGATGGCTCAGCAAATGGCGTCGCGGCGGTTGACTTCGCTGGGCGATTGCTCGCGGAAACCAAGGATCAGGTTGCGCTCTACTTCTCGCCTCCGCAACTCACTGCCGCGGCCGGACAGCGTCCCGAGGCTGCGACCGTTGACCACTTGCGAAACGCGCTTGCCGAACGCGTATTTGAAGAGGCTGGCCGCGGGCTTCCCGCGGCGCTCCGGGAAAGTGCGCAGACGATTGTGGGGGTTCAGAACCCGGCGCATGGCTTGTTGGTTGCCGCCGATGAAGTCCGAGCTGACTTCATCGTTTTGGGATCGCGAGGAGTCGGAATGGCGAAAGGCGGATTGGGCCGGGTGGCGCGACACGTCGTAGATCACGCAACGGTCCCCGTCCTCGTCGTCCGTTCCGATCCCGATGCCCGAGCGCGGCAGCTTCGCGTCTTGTTTCGACGAACTGCTGGACGAAGCCCGCCTGCTGCAGACCGAACTGGAGGACGCGCTGGCCGAATTGGTCGCGCGCGGGCTGGCCAGCTGCGACAGCTTCGCCGGGCTGCGCGCGCTGCTGCTGCCGCAGGGCAAGCGGCCCAAGGCATCCGGCCGCCGGCTGCGGCGCGGGCTGGTCTCCGGCATCCACGATGCCGGTCGCTGGTCGCTGCTGCGCCGCCCGCTGCTGCAAGGCGATGCCGATGCGCCGGACGAAGGACTCGAACACATCGCCCGGGTGCTGCTGCGCCGCTACGGCGTGGTCTGCTGGCGCCTGCTGGAGCGCGAAGCGGGCTGGCTGCCGCCGTGGCGCGACCTGCTGCGCGTGTACCGGCGGATGGAGGCGCGCGG
>JAANMV010003586.1_pt1 | contig 13331 bp, 12 predicted proteins | sample 7279661 | NCBI WGS metagenome assembly JAANMV01 (sample SAMN14094540, study PRJNA606508) | bioreactor metagenome | isolation source: A lab-scale SPAN reactor treating ammonium-rich wastewater day 121 | place: Ireland: Galway | collected 2017-05-16 | reverse complement strand
ATCTAACCCTGTTGCAGAGCGCCACTTACGGTCTGTCGTCAAGTCTGATACGCCGATTTTCATTGTATTGATTATATTGTGATTGACATTTAATTCTCTACTAAAATAAATAATTTTAAGACGCTACAACTACTCTATTATCGTAACAGAGCACTTAACGGCTGGATAAGCGGCATAAAAACAGAGCCGATATATTTGCCTGCTTATTCTCCGAACTTAAATATAATCGAGCGTTTATGGAAATTTATGCGCAAGAAAATAATAAATACTATGTTTTATCGTAACAAGGAATAGTTCCGCAAAGCGATGTTCTCCTTTTTCGAGAACATATCGCGTTGTAAAGACGAGTCAGCCGCCCTGCGGACTCTGATTTTCCATATTCGGAAATTGCAAAATAATTCGTAACGGGTATAAATACTTCCGAGCCTGATATTTCCCGCAAAAGACTTCTTGTATTAATCCTCTCGAAGCAAACGCGATTTTTTCGTAATTTGCACTCTGCTAATTATTCTTTTATACGTAACGCTCCTCTACCGATGTTCAGATTTATTCTTATTGCGTCGGCCGTACTGTATTTTTGTGCCGCCTACGCCCACGATGAAATTCCGGGTGCACCTCAGAAAAAGCCTGTTGCACTTATCAATGCACGTATTTATACAATTTCACATGGAATAATCGAGAATGGTTCCATTGTGTTTGATGCCGGTAAAATTACGGTGGTAGGACGTTCCGTTACGATTCCGGCCGGTGCTGAAGTGATTGATTGCAAAGGTAAATACGTGTATCCTGGTTTTATTGCTCCAATAACATCACTCGGACTTACGGAGTTGGAAGCAGTAAGAGCCACTCGCGATATTTCGGAAGTAGGACTGTTCAATCCAAATGCAAAATCGGCTGTAGCATACAATCCGGATAGCGAGTTGATACCAACCGTTAGAAGCAATGGAACTCTGATTGCCAATATTGTTCCCGCTGACGGTGTTATATCCGGTACGGGCGGCTTGATGGCACTCGACGGCTGGACGCGGGAGGATATGGCGGTCAAAATGAAGTCGTGCCTTTTAGTTAATTTCCCATGGCAAAGTGTTTATACGGTGCCCTATTCGCAAAAATCCGCAGATGAACAGAGAAAAGATAATGAAAAAGCCGTTCGTGTTCTTTATGATTATTTTACGCAGGCAAAAGCATATTCAGAAGCCGTTCGCGCCGGATTGGTCGTTAATGCAAAAGATATACGTTTTGAGGCAATGCGCTCTGTTTTCGAGGAGAAATTTCCGGTGCTGATAGCCGCAGGCGAATTTCGCCAAATCATTGGAGCATTAGAGTTTGCGCGTTCATTCGGGTTAAATGCGTCGATTGTGGGTGCGCACGATGCTTGGCGATGCTTTGACGAAATTAAAGCCGCCGGTGTTTCTGTTATCGTAGGCCGAACTCATAGTGTGCCGTTTCGCGACGAAGACGGATACGACGCAATATACACTTTACCGGCCGCACTTTCGGCAAATGGGATTCGTTTCGCTTTTTCCGACGACGGCTCATGGCAACAGCGCAATTTGCCGTTCGAGGCCGGATCGGCAATCGCTTTCGGCTTGTCCGAAGAAAATGCGGTTCGTGCTCTAACGCTTGCACCGGCAGAAATATTCGGCGTAGCCGACCGCTTAGGCTCATTGGAAGCGGGCAAAGACGCAACGTTGTTTGTTTCGTCCGGTAATGCACTGGATGGCCGAAGTAATAAAGTGGAACTTGCTTATATTCAAGGGCGTATAGTTTCTTTGAATAGCAAGCAGACCGAACTTGCCGAAAAATATCGCACTCGTTTTCAACAACGATAAATATTATGAGATTACTTTTGTTTGTTGCAGTTGCGTTATGCATATTCTGTACGAATATCTTCGCCCAAAACTTCGCTTCGGAGCGTGCTTCGTTTGGTATGACGGGCGGATATAACTTGAATAAACACAATGCAGATTTCAAAGAGTTCGCCGGCTTTCCCAATTGTTGCAATAAATTTACAGATGGTGCCGGCAACGGGGTTAGCGGCGGCCTTTTCTATCGTTTGCCGATTGTGCCGGCTCTGTCCGCATCGTTGCGCACAGGATTGTATGGATTAGGCGGAACTCTTGAACGCAACGAACAAAGTACAGTCAGCGGTGCATTGCCCGCCACTATTCGCCATACTCTCGAAGCATCGCTGACAATGTGGGGAATCGAGCCGCTTGCCGTCTATAATATTGGCGGGCCGCTGAATATCCTGGGCGGTTTTAGAGTAACAGTACCGCTTTCGGCTACATTTTCCCAACACGAAACACTTGTGCAGCCATTATCCGGGACATTTGAGAACGGAAAGCGAATGCGTAATGAAGCGAACGGTGATATACCGGGTTCCGGGCAATTCGGTATTTCGTTTGTTGCCGGTATTGCTGCGGATTTTCCTTTATCGCGTATGAATGACGATAAAACAGGTGCGTTCATCGGCGGATTTTATGCTTCACCGGAGGTCTTATATGCATTAGCCATAAATAAATCGGCTGTGGTTTCAGGAATAGATTGGAACATAAGTTCTTTGCGAATAGGCGTTTCTATCGGATATATTCCAGGTGGTGCGCAAATTCCCGAATTGCCCCAAGAAGAAAAACCAAAGGTAATACAACAAATCGAACAAATTGCGACTGTGCCTGCGTTGCCATTGCCGCCTACGGCTCAAATATCGGCAAAAGGTGTGGAAGCAGATGGTAGCGAAACACCTGCCGTGATGATTCGTGTCGAAGAGTTTCGCTCTGCAAACGTAAAACCTTTGTTGAATTATATTTTTTTTGACGAAAATTCGGCCGAACTTGCTTCGCGCTATAACCGACTTGTTCCGGCTGTGGCGGATAATTTTTCGATTGACAAGCTGTTCGGTGCGGGAACTATCGAAACATATTATGACGTGCTTAATATAGTGGGCAAACGACTTCGCGAAAACCCGTCTGCCCGAATTACTCTGACGGGTTGCAATGCCGATGCGGGCAATGAAAAAGGAAACGTTTATCTATCCGGTAAGCGTGCAGAAGCAGTAAAAAATTACCTTGTATCCGCGTGGAAAATAGATGCTGGACGTATTGATGTTCAGGTGCGCAATCTACCCGAAAAACCATCGAATATAGCCGAGCAGGACGGTGTGGCCGAAAATCGCAGAGTGGAAATTGTTTCGGATACGCGGTCTATACTCGAACCCGTTGTTACGAATGAAATTTACCGTGAAATAACACCGCCTAAACTCAGATTTCTGCCGCAGGCAAGCGGTGAGCGTCCGATTGCAACATGGCAAATTATCGCCCAAAACGACATAGGTAAATCGTCGCAATTTGCCGGTAACGGTGCGCCGCCGCCGTCGTTAGAATGGGATTTGCAGTATTCGCCCGATGCAGTTGCAGGAGCAAAATTTCTTGAATACAAGCTTAATGCGGTTGATAGCATGGGATTTACCACTTCGGCGGCAGGTAAGATACAAGTAGAGCAAATCACCGTGCAGAGTAAAAAAGCAAATCGTATAAAAGATAAAGTGATTGACCGTTACAGTTTGATTCTATTCGACTTCGATAAATCGGACATTGTAGGAATGAATGCCTATATCATGGATTTTATTCGTAAGCAGGCGGGATACGATGCAACCTTTACCGTAGTCGGCTATACAGATAGAATCGGCGATGCTGACCGTAATCGCAGGCTTTCTGCCGATAGAGCCAAAAATGCCGCAAAGCAACTCGGAGTTACCGAATACTCGGGAAAAGGCGAGGATGTTCTGATTTATGATAATTCATTGCCGGAAGGCAGATTTTATTCGCGTACCGTAGAAATAGCCGTGGAACGCCCGGTCGAATAAATCGTAATTTACCGATAATAACGTTGTCAGGCAAATATGCAATCGAATATACCGATACTTTGCAGATATGCAAATTCTGTTTGCAATAAGATAATCCGGCATTTGTAAAATGCATAACCAGGCTATTTAACGATTTGCGAGCAGTGAAATACGGGCGGCTCGCCGCCGTGTGGATGTCCGTATAATTCAAGTTTCATTCCGTTTGCAATCCCTTCCACAGGATATTTCCCGTCGTAATTGACCACAAAGACCGTTTGTTCGCCGTCTTGAGCGTAGAATTGCTGAGGAATTTTACCGTTCGGTGCAGGGTGTTTTGCGTCTATGATGGCAGTTGCCTCTATTCGCATTTTTTGTGTTTGCTCGGTTTCGGATTTGGCGCCGTGCTCTTGCAATGCCTCGCTATAGGTCAGCGTAGGAATTTGCGCGTGTTGTGTAGCAAGATATATGGCGACAGGCAATCCAACGGCAAGGCAAATCAAAATAATTTTTCGAAGCATATAGGCAGTTAGGCAGATGAATTTCGATAGATACAAATAAATTTTCGAGGCGCAATTATGCAGTTTTAATGCTGATATTTACGCCTCGAAAACGAGCTGTTTTTTATTCGTGTCCGTGGCCGCCGTCGCGATATTTGCAGCATTTCGGCAACTTGGAATATACTTCGTCGCTTGCACGCAATGAGTCGCTGTCGTAACCGGCACCGGCTACAGTTTCGAGAATCTTCTTCTCCGTTATCTGCTCAGGGTCAAAAGTTACCGTAAGTTGCTTGGTGTCTTTGTCCCAAGATGCGGTTTCTATTCCGTCAAGAGATTTCAGCGGTTTTTCAATGTTTTTTTTGCACATTTTACAATTGCCCGAAACGTGCATGGTTTTGGTGATATTTGCGCCGGCTATAGCCAATATACTTGCCGCGAAAAATGTCGCGCCGAGCGTAATGATACTGCGTGATGACATGATTTGCTCCTTTTTATTATTAGTTGGATTAGTTGGACGATTCATATTCGCTAATTGAGTACATTCCTACCTTTCCGATTGCTTCTTGAAGTTGCTTCAAAGGTATTTCATCGGCTGTTTCGATGCTTGCTTTATCAAGAGTTACTGTGGCCGACAAAACACCGCCAAGCCCGGATAAAGCCTTCTCGACACGCGCCGTGCAACTGCCGCAATGCAGTCCTTCGAGTGAATATGTTTTTGTCATAATCACGGTAAAGTGTTGTATATTAACAATATATCAAAAGCAAAACTATGACTTTCCAAACTTTTCGGAGTATAGTTTTTCGTGAATTATGTGTAGAATTTCTATTCAAACCCAAAAGCCGTATTGCGACTTGCTGTATCTCTCTGTGATTCCGAAGCAAATTTATTTGTATGCGTACAATTCAGGCTGTTTAAGATACGCCGTACAAGTGGAAATACAGCGTATAAAAACGCCTGTCATCTATTGTGAACGGCGTTTTATGTAAGGTTCTTCCAATATGTTCAGCGTCAGTTTACCTGTATACCGAATTTTTGATATAATCGTACAATATGGTCGTTATCTCCGTCGAGAGCCTTTTTAAGTTCGAGACCGCCTTGTTCCACGCCTAATGTCCGTGCGGTTTGTGCAAGGCGAAAATGCTCTGCCGGCACGTCGTTTCCTACAAATGCTTGCAATGCAGCTGTTTTGTGGGCGCGCCGTTGCGAGTGTAAGCGTATGGCAAGTTGTACTTCACTTGGCGGGAAAATTCCTGCAAGCGATTCAATCTCGTTATGAGGTTCGGCTTCTTTGGGCTGTACCGGCGTTTTTTTTAAAGGTTTTCCGGCCGCAGATTTTATTGATTGTTCTGTCGGCTTGGTATGCAATTCTTTGGGCTGTTCGGGTTCTGCCGGCACATTATCTATCGTAACGTCGACCGCTGCCGGCGAATAGGCACGCATTGCCGATTGTGCAAGTGCCGCACTCTGGAGCTCTTGTGCAAAATCCTGCGTCGGTGTCGGCGTTTGCGGGCGATTTTTGCGACGTTTCAGCCGTGCGCTTCGCCAGCGGAAATAAGTAAATCCGATGTAAAATCCGCCGGTACAGAAAAACGCCATAATAGCGAGCGAACCGGTTTTTGCCCATGACGGAATTATTGAAGATTCGGCAGAGCGTTCCGCATTATTTTCCGGCTGTTTTTTATCGTCGAACAGATTGGCAAAACGCTTGTCGAGTTCGCTTACGGTATCTGTATTTTGCTTCGTGGAAACGTTTGATTCTTCGTCGAAAGACGCTGCTATGGGTATAGGTTCGCCGTCAAGCATATCGGTTGTTGGCGGCGGAAAATCGCCAACCCTGTCGAATATCAGCCGTTGTCCGGTTTGTCTTTCAAAGCGTTCTGCAAAAATTTCCGCACCGCGCACGTCGCCTTTTGCTTGTGTAATATAAGCCGAAACAGCTGTTAATTCGGCAGAGCGAATACCGGATGCGCGAGCTTTTTCGAGCCATTCGGCAGCTTCGGCAATATTTCCAACTACGGCAGCCATAATGCATAAACGCAATGCAGCGGCGGCTACTTTACCGGAAAAGGCACGCTTGTAAAGTTCGGCGGCCGTACTGTCGGACGCACTTTCTTCGGCTAAAAGTCCGCTTCGATAATTGTCTTCGGCGGGCGAAAGATCGTTCCAGCGGAAAGTTTCTATCGCTATAGAACGCGAAAACGGTTGCCGTGCAATTGTATAGCCGCGTTTATCGTCGAATCGGATAAGCAGCTTTGTAGTTTTTCCGGAAATCTGCCAATATACTTCCGTAATTCCCGATTTACCAAGCAAATGCCGAATACTGTCCGGCGGAGTCTCGAGTGATAAAAACGAGAGCGTAAGCGAGAGTTTATCGTCTGCAAGAGCAGATTTGAATGAAGGTAAGTCCTTGTAAAAATAGATGGTTACACATGAGTTGTGAATATGTGCGGCCGTAACTTCTTCGGCCGATACCCGATATGCCGCAGCAATCAGAATAAGAGCGAACATCCATGTTCGTTTCATGCTTTCCCTCGCTGAAATGTGAAATGCTTGCGGAAAAATTCAAACCGCTTTATGTTTTCGAGATAAAGTTTTACGCTTAAGTTATTGTGTTTTATATAGCGGCAACTCAATTTTAAACGTAGTTCCTTTGCCGTATTCAGAAGCAACTTCTATAGAACCGCGATGCTGTTCGATTATGGTTTTCGTTATCGCAAGTCCGAGTCCCGTACCTTTGCCGCGCCGCTTTGTAGTAAAAAACGGGTCAAATATATGGGGCAGATTTTCGTTGCTTATGCCTGTACCCGTATCGGCTATCGTCAGCAATGCTCGCGAACCGGACATCGAATACGCTCCTATGGTTATAGTGCCGCCGTCGGGCATTGCATCACGGGCATTCAGCACTAAATTGAGCAAAACCTGTTCCAAATGTGCTTTTGAACCACCGATAATCGGCGTGGGGTCGTCAATTTCGCAAATAACATTAATACCGTCGCGATTAAGTTGCGAACTGACAAAAAGCAATACTTCGTCTATAATTTGCCGTGTATCTACTTCTTCTGTTCCTGTTTCTATTGGCGAGCTGCGAGCAAAATCAAGCAATCGCCGTGTAATTTCTCCTATGCGCTTTACTTGTGTTTTAATAATTTCCAAACGGCGTTCGGGATTGCCGACACCCGATTCGAGTAATTGCAGGTGTGCCAGCAGAATTTGCAAAGGGCTGTTTATTTCGTGCGCCACACTGCCGGCGAGCTCCCCGATAGAGGCAAGTTTCGATGATTGCAACATTTGGCGGTTTAAATCTGCAAGTCTTTGATTCATTTGACTGATTTCTGCCGCGCTGCGTATGTTGTCCCATGCCACAAGAGCTGCTTCGGCGTATTGCGTTACTTCATTTATACGTATTTCCGGCAATTCTGCGGCCGCGTCGAATATTGCCACGAGAACTCCGGCAGCCGCCCCCCGAAGGAATATGGGAGCAAGTAATACTGCGGAGTTTCCGCCTGCGTCGCTCATATCCGGCAAAACTTTTGCCGTGCCTTCGCCAAACATCCAATCTATAACGCCTTGCTCGTCGAAATGGCTTACCGCTCGCTGTACTTCGGGGGCGACATCTGCCGCCGCGGCAATAAGCGAATGTCTCGGTGCCCGATGATACAGCATGGATTTATTTGGCGGTAATTTATCGGCAAGGCAATTATGAAGTATTGTCATAACGTTTTCTGCACTGACGGCATGTTGAAATAAGCCGGCAGTCAGCTCGTTTGCTCTGTATTTTTCCGCCGAAACATCATCGGGCCGATGTTGCTCGCGCAGGTGCTCCACCTCGCGCTGAAGCAACTGCAATGCTTTCTCGAGAGTCCGTATGTATTCGTCTTGCGTCTGGGCAAAATGCCCGACGTTCGGAAAAAAATCGTCAAGGTCGCCGTCCGATTGTTCGGTTGCTTGTTTCTGTATTTCAGGAGATTCTTTGCTCATATCGTCCGTACTTTAAAGAATTGTGCCAAAAATTTACATCGTCTTGTGTCGGATTGTTGCTTCGCGCAGCGATAAATTGTAAGGACGGAATAAATAGCCGGCCGCAAGAAGCCTTCCAATCAACATAGCCGCGGCAGCCGCTATAATTCCCGTAGGATTCCACAGCCAAATCATCGCCGCAAAAGGTAAAAATATCCCTACCGCTTCAATCAACGTAGATATAGTTACCTCGGCATTCTTTTTTGCTACGATAATAGCTGAACGCTGAATTGAATATAATGCCGACAGAAAAGGAAGCATAACGAGTATTTGCGTAGGCGGTATTGCAAAACGTGCCAATTCCGGCGTTAAACCGTAAAGATATTGATAGGCTAAGTCGCCCAAAGGCGTGAATGCCAATATACCTAATGCAACGGTAGATGCCGTTCCTATTATCAGCCCGAACGAGCGCAACTCTCGGTAATTGCGTAAGCGCTCGCCCAATAATGCTATGCCTACCTCTTGGTACGAGAATCCGAAACTTCGGAACAAAAATACCAATGAATCTACTACGGGTAATGCAGCCCAAGACTCGATGGGCATACGGCTTTTGCCTATAAGAAACGTAAGAAGCGTACCGGCCGACATACCTATAAGCGACGTAAGAGCAAGCGGATAGTAAAACCAAGCAATTTCTTTGTAACTCAATTTACGATTCTCGGGTTTGCGGTTGCATGTTACGGCTACTGCCTTACGTGCCAATAGACGTATCGCCAGCGATTCGAACAGAACACCTGCGGCAAGTCCGCCTGCACCTACTGCAATTCCCGAAGTGTGAAATACTTGCGCTAATACTAAGCCGGTTGCCGACATCATCGCCAAACGTACTATTGTGCCGAGAGCCACTATTTTTGTTTGCCCGTTGCGTATCAAAATCCCTTGATAAAATCGCCGGTAGCCGATTGAAGCCGGCCAAAATACCATAAGTGCCAATCCTAAATAGGTTAATTCCGCAACATCGGGCGGCAGTTGCATCAGATTAACGCTTACTGCGTTAAAAATCGGCGGAAGCAACAACAGCAACATTGCCAATGTCAGTATAATATTCAGAACATTGGTAAAGCGTCTTATTTTTACAAACGAATCTTCATCGCGTGCCAAAGATATGCTTACAATTAATATCATAATAATTGGCGATTCCACAAGCATTGCGATATTTGCCGAAACACCGTAAGCGGCAAGGTTGATCTCCGGTGCGGGCAAACGTGCGATTATTGCAGCCAATATCGGACCTTCGGCGGCCATCATCAACCATGTGGCCGAAAGCGGTGCCCAAAAACGAAAAATTACGCCATAACTCAGGCGAGATTGCATTGTTGTCAATATACATTAAACATAAAAGCACAGAGACGGATTTGATGTTTTGAAGTTTTTTCTATGGCAATTTATTGCTTAGTTTTGCGATGATTTGCTCGAATCTATGCAAATACAATCTCTATTCTTGTTGTCGATTTAATATGACGGCGTAAGATTGCCGATAGATATACATTCCGACATATTGCATTGTTATATTACTGAAGTCGGCTTCTGCCGCAGAGAATAGCGTTGTGCAAAAATGGAAAGAAAAAGGCAATCAAAATTCTAGCACAAGTCTTGTATGGCAGGCACAACTATATTATATCTCGACTATTATGAGAAGGCGGATAGTCATTACCGGCGCTACCGGCTTAATCGGCAAACAACTGTCCCGCAAACTGAGCGCGGCCGGCTATGAACTTACGATTTGCAGCCGAAATATTAAAAAAGCACGTTCGGTTTTGCCGTTTGCATCGTCATTTGTTAAATGGGATGCCGAGAATACGGACGAATTATGCAATGCGACAGAAGTATCTTGTGCCGTAATACATTTGGCAGGCGAAACACTGGCACAACGTTGGACGTCGCAAGCCAAACGTCGAATACTTGAAAGCAGGGCTAATGGTTCGGCAATGATTGCACGGGCAATAGCAGAAGCGAAAAATCCGCCTGAATTTTTGTTCAGCGCATCGGCGATTGGATATTACGGCAACACAAGAGATATAGAGTTAGACGAAAACAGCCCGCCCGGTACAGACTTTCCGGCGCATGTATGCGTAAAATGGGAGGATGCCGTCAAGCCGGCCGAGTTGGTTACAAGAGTTGTTTACGGGCGAATAGGTGTGGTGCTCGATAAGTACGAAGGAGCCTTATCCAAATTATTGCCGACATTTCGACTGTATGTGGGCGGTGCGCTGGGAACGGGGCGGCAGTGGTGGTCGTGGATTCATTCCGCCGATGCCGTAGATATGATATTATGGGCTATGGAAAATTCGAAAGTGAGCGGTGCGATGAATATATGTTCGCCTAATCCGGTTAGAATGAAAGAACTTGCGATAATTCTGTCAAATATTTTGAATCGTCCGTCATGGCTTGATGTTCCGGATTTTATATTAAAAGCAACTCTTGGCGAAATGGCAACTATTGCACTGTCAAGTCAAAAAATTTACCCTAAGAAAGCATTGTCGCTCGGTTATCAACCGAAATTCAGCAATTTACGCGAGGCTTTAACCGATATTGTTGCTCGGTAAATAAAGGTTGTCGTGCGGACTTTTGCAAAATATACGTAAATAAAACCGAGTGTTACGTAAACGTAAAAAGCGGATTTCCCGCAAGGAAATTCCGCTTTGCCGGTAAAAAAGCCGACGGCTTTTTCAAACTTGTTCCATTGTAGCCCTATATTGGCGGCGAACCGCTTTCATGTGCGATAAACGCTTTTCGATAGAGGGTTTTAGGAAATACGTGCGCTTTTTGTATTCGCGCAATACGCCACTGCGTTCATATTTTTTCTTGAAGCGACGCAGAGCGCGGTCAATGTTTTCGTTCGCCTGAATGGTAACGCCAATCATAGAAGATGCACCTCGGTTAAAATTATGAGAGTTAAGTATTTTTTATTTCATTTTTTCGATGAGTCGCTTTTCTTTACTTTTCTCGAACTCTACAATAATGGCAAATCCGCCGTTAGAGGTTATTTCCTTTGCGGTAACAACTCCTACATCATCCCATGCCATGTGCAAAATGACCTCACCGACACTATATTCTTCTTTCGGAGAATAATTGCGGGCATCTTCACGGGACGGGGGAATGCCTGAATAAGTTTTATTTTGCTCGGCTTCAAGCTTGTCGAGATTAATAAGTTGCGAATGTCGGCTGACGGTGCAACGTGCCCATTGCCGACGACCTTCTTCGGTTTCCATCGGCTCGCCGATGAGTTCATGCTTGGTTTCTTTCATCAGAAAAGGCGAATACAATTTAATGTATTTTACCTTTTTTGTGCGTCTCGGCCTTAGCGACATAGTGTTCAAATTTATAGATGAAAGAACAATAAAAACAACACTTAAAGAGCAAAAATACGAAAAAATCTTGTCAATTACAATGATTTATCTGCCGCAAGGCGGCTATTAACGGAGAATAACGATAAAAAACTTGTAAAATATAAGAAAATGCGATAACCGCATAGGAATTTCCGAGTATAATTTCAGCAAATAAAGATTTTATTGATTTTTCTTTGTTGATTCGGGGTGGGCGGTGCGCGGAACTGCCGGACTGTTTGAGAATAGGCGCGTGTTGCGTTAAACAACGGTTGAAAATGAAGATTGTGCGGACGTTTGCGGCTTACGATATGCGGTTATAATTAACGAATGTCGCTCGTTGCCGGCCGTTGCTTGCCTTTCTATTTGCTGCGACGATAGTGCTTCGGCAAGTTCGGTGCGGGCTTGTGCCTCGGTTGCGGCTGCTGTGGCAGCTACTGCCCGGTCTTGTCCCGACGGATCCATAGGCGCGAGGGCCGCCCGTCGTACAACTTGCATCTTTGCTATTGTGGCGCGGGGATTGCCAGATACGGGCGAAATATCAATTCTTACTTCTCCACCGGTTGCGTATTGTTTGCCGTCGGGCCCGGTAGTCATATTAAACGACGTTCCCTGCGCAAGCCCGCCGGCTGCGGCTGCGTGCGAAGCCTCGTGCGAGCGAACGCGCTCGTCTATGCGTTTTAACTCTTCTACGCGCTTTTGTTGGTCATCATTCTTCGTTTTTTCGGCAGCAACAGATTTAGATTTGTACAAGTTTTCATCTTTTGCAATACCTTTATGCGGCACGGCACTGCTTTGTCCGATTGAGCCGAGCGTACTGCCGAATATTGCGGAAATAGAGCCTGCCATAAGAATATGCCGGATGAAAGAAGTGTGGTAAACCGGCTTAACAAAGCCGATTTTCACTAAATTTGCGCTAATAAAGAAAAATTGCACACCGTTCAATAATGCAATGATACTAAAACTACGGAAAAAGTATGACAGAATCAATAGTTTCAAATACTTCAATCGTTGAGACCAACAGCGAATATGAGGCTGTTATCGGTCTGGAAGTCCATGCGCAGCTACTTACCGAAAGTAAAGCGTTCTGCGGCTGCTCTTCCGATTTCGGTGCTTTGCCGAACACCAATGTTTGTCCTGTTTGCTTGGGGCACCCCGGATCATTGCCTAAGCTTAATCGTAATCTTGTGGAATTTATCTTGAAAATGGGACTCGCAACCGGCTGTAAAATACGCGAACATTCCATATTCTCGCGAAAAAATTACTTCTATGCGGATTTGCCCAAAGGGTATCAGATTTCGCAATACTCCGACCCGATTTGCTATGACGGCAAAATCGAAATAGAACTTGGCGACGGCGCGACAAAACGCATCGGAATAACCCGTATCCACATGGAGGAGGACACAGGCAAATCAATACATGATTTGGACATAGATACGCTTATAGATTACAATCGTTGCGGCGTACCGTTAATCGAGATTGTAAGCGAACCCGATATTCGCAGTGCTACGGAAGCATACCAATATCTAATGCAAATCCGCCAAATTGTAATGTATTTGGGCATTTGCGACGGCAATTTGGAAGAAGGTTCGTTGCGTTGCGATGCGAATGTGTCAGTGAGAAAGCGTGGCTCAACAAAGTTCGGC
>JAANMV010003585.1_pt1 | contig 13332 bp, 12 predicted proteins | sample 7279661 | NCBI WGS metagenome assembly JAANMV01 (sample SAMN14094540, study PRJNA606508) | bioreactor metagenome | isolation source: A lab-scale SPAN reactor treating ammonium-rich wastewater day 121 | place: Ireland: Galway | collected 2017-05-16 | reverse complement strand
CGCAGATTGGCGAGGTTCTGCGCGATCGCGCCGAACACGGCCGACAGCTGGCTCGCATTCTGCACGTCGTAATACATGCTGGGTGTACCAGAGCAGGTGCCGCTTGCCGTATTCGAGGTGGCGGCGGGAATCGCGCGCCATCAGGTCGAACATCTTCGCCTCGACATCGGTCTTGGCGAAGTCGCGGTAGGACTCGAAGAGCGTCAGTTCGTAGGACTTGTAGACGATGTCGAGTCCGACCATCATCTCGGTGAACTTGAGGGAGCCGTACCAGGCCCGGTAGAGCGCGCCGAGGGAGGACTGGCCGAGGCCGCCGCCGTTGGCGAGGGCGCGCTTGCGGAGAGCCTCGACCTTGTGGCCGGCGTCGTAGATCTGGGTGCCGAGGAAGAGCATGACGTCGTGGAAGCCGTAGGAGATGGGCTCGAGCCACTTGGCGATAATTTTCTGCTCGGTAAGGCCGTGGCCGCTGTAGATGGTGGCCAGCTGGCAGACGGCGCGCTCGATCTCCTCCGGGAGTTCCTTCAGGCCGTCCGCCCAGTCGAGGTCAGTGGCAGGGACCCAGCGTTCGCGGATTGCCTGTTCGTACAGCTGGTCGACCCCATCGGCCCAGATTTCGGACTTGTCGAAGATGTAGTAGCTGCCGGGGGCGTAGTTATCGGGTGAAGGATGAGCGCCGAGCGGCGTGTCGTTTTCGTAGGGCCAGTGGTCCGGGACCTGGCCGTAGGTGCCGATGTTGATTTCGGGCGTGCCGAGGCCGTTGGGGCCGGGAACAGCGCGCACGCCGCGTTCGGAGCGGGTACGGATGAAGTTGAACGTCAGGCCGCTCATCCGTTCGGGGTCGCGCTCGACCAGATCGATAAAGCCGGACACGCGCTCGCGGGGGATCTTCATCATGGCGATGTTGGCGACGACGGCGTCCTTCAGGGGCGAGCGCTCGATGCGCTCGATGAGTTCCACGGGCCAGCCGAGTTGTTCGGCACGCGTCCGGGTCGCTGTTTTGAGTTCCACAATCCTCTCCTCATGGGTGCGAAACGACCCTCGCGGGCGGGGCGCGAGGGGGTGGATGGTTCGCGGGGCTCAGCGGCGTTACTTCACCGGGTCGAGCAGTTCGCGCATACCGGCTGCCATGCGCTCGCGGCGGTCGCCGAGGCCGATGACTTCGAGGCGGTGCATGTACTCGTTGACCTGGCGCTTGCGCATGATCATCAGCTTCTGGAAGCCCTCGTCGATCTTCTCGATGCCGCCGCCGGCGAGGATGGCGAGCGCTTCGCCGGTGGTGGGGTTGGTGGTGAGGCTGGCCTGCTGGCTCTGGCCGAGCGCGCCTTCTTGCATGTCCAGGTAGTGGTGCAGCTCTTCCTTGCGCCACGGTTCGGTGTCCATCACGTACTTCAGGTGGGTGACGCCGAAGGCGAGGTGGCGGCTCTCATCCTGGGCGGCGAGGCGGAAGATCTTCTTCTCGGCTTCGTTCTGGGAGATCAGTTCGCCCATCCGGAAGAGGGTCTGCACGAAGCCTTCGCCCACGAGGTGGAGGAGGGCGGTCATTTCGGTGAAGTCATCGACCGCGAGAAGGTTGATGGCGCCGAAGCCGGCATCGACCATGCCGCCGCCGTTCACGAGGGCGCGCTTGCGGAAGACATCGAGGTGGCGGCTCTCATCCATGACCTGGGTGCCAAGGAAGAGCTGGGCTTCGAAGTGGTCCGGGTGGACTTGCTCCATGAAGCGGCCGGGCAGGTCGCCGGCGATGAACTCGACCTGGGTGAGGAAGGTGCAGAGGGTGCACATGGCCCACTCAAGGTCATCGGGGAGGGGTTTCACCTCGTCCCAGGGGATGTCGACGGCGCTGGCCCACTGGCGCTGGTTGGCCTCTTCATAGAGAAGCATGGCGCTTTCGGACCAGACGTCGGCCTTGGAGCGGTACTGCCGGGCGTGCCGGGGCGAACGCTCGTCGGCCTTCGCGCCACGGGGCTTGAAGACGGCGGCTCCGCCTTCCGGGTACGGATCGACGCCGTAAGTCATGGCATTGATCTGTTCGAGGGTGAGGCCGCGGCGGCCAGCGTTGACGCGCATGCCCTGTTCGGTATCGAGGTTCAACCAGTCGAAATTGAGACCAGGGACGTCGACAAGGGAGGGGGAAGACATCGAGGGGCACTCCTTCGTGGCCCGTTTGCACGGGCAGCGATAGGCGGATTGTATCGGATAAATAGGCGGATGCGAAGTAATCGAATCGGGTGAATTATTCGCCGATAGCGGCAAAGAGTGTAGAGAGGGAGACTGCGAAGCCAGGCACGGCGGGCGAGGAGACTTCGGCGGCGCCGGAGAATCGCTGGCCATCGCGGCCTTCCATGCCCCAATTCACGTTCCCGGCTACGCTAGAAGGGTGGTGCACGACCTGCCGGGCCACGTCGTCATTCAGCGCCGCGATGGGAAGCGGGAGGTCCTGCTTCACCGCGCGATGGCCGTCATTGGCGAAGACAAGATCGAGATCAAGAGCGCGCGCGGGACGGTCATCCTGCCGCTCCTGGGCCTGTTGTTCTGTGCCGGGGCCGGGTGGTTCATTGCGGTGCGCGGGCAAGGCATGCCGTTGTGGCTGCTCGTTACGCTGTTGCTGCTCTGCCTGATCCTGGTGCCGTTTTCGATAATGAGCCTGATCAGCTCGGTGGTTGGGGCGGATGTGATCATCGATCGAAAGAAGGGGTCGGCCACATGGCAGCAGGGTTACCTGGGGATGGGGATCGGGACGAAGGAGCTCGTGCCGTTCGCGAAGATCGACCACCTGGAAGTAACCATCGAGGGGGACCAGCCAGACCGCTGGAAGGACGAGGTGGATGACCTCCGCCAGTTCGCACTGGTGCTGGTGAAGGCGAGCGGCAAGCGCTTGAACCTGGCGCAGGTGCCGGTGCCCGCGTATGGCCAGGCCGACGGAATGGACCGGACCCTCGCCGTCGGCCAGGCGGTCGCCAACCTCGTGGGGAAGACGATCACGTTGCCGGAGGGCTGGGAGCTGGTCGAGATCGATACCGACACAGGCGAGCCGGTAGCGCCGGCCGCCGCCAAGGAGCCAAACCCAGGGAGAAGTCATGGACGACGCCACTGAAGCGCTGCAGAATGCGAAGCGGATTGCCGTGGTCGGACTGGATTCGCGGACGGACCGGACGGCCTACCAGATAGCGAGCTATTTGAAGGATCACGGGTATACGGTGGTGCCAGTGCACCGGGGGCGGTTCCCGGCGAACGAGGTGCTGGGCGAAAAGGCCTATGAGTCGTTGCGGGACGTGCCCGGTCACATCGACCTGGTCGACGTGTTCGTGCGGCCGGGCGAGACGGACCCGGTTATCGACGACGCGATCGCCGTGGGCGCCGGGACAGTGTGGCTGCAGCTGGGCATCACGAACGAGGAGGGGCTGGAGCGGGCGCGGAAAGCGGGGCTCATCGCAACGCAGGACCGCTGTGCGATGGTGGTGCACCGGGACGAGATCGCGGCTGGATAGATGCGGAAGGCCTAGCCAGGAAGGTCGTGCCAGGGCAGTTCGAACAGGCCGACCGGCTCTTCGAACCCGGGGAGCAACGTCGGGCCGAACGCATTGAGCGGAAGGGGCACGCCATTGATCGCCTCGCGGGCGTCGGCGGTGAGCAGGATTTCGCCGCCGTGGGCGTGGCTACAGACGCGGGCGGCGAGATAGACGGCAACGCCGAAGACATCGCCATCAGCCTCGATGACTTCGCCATAGTGGATGCCGCAGCGGACCTTGAGGGAGCAGTCGGTCGGGTTCAGCTCTTCGACGCCACGCTGGGCGGCGACGGCGTGGGCGATTGCGCCTTCGACCGTATCGAATTCCAGGAGGAATCCATCGCCAAGGCTACGAACGAGCCTGCCGCCGCTCATGGTCGGCGATTGGCTGATGCTCGTGGAAAGGAACTTGAGGAGGCGGTAGGCCTCAATGTCACCAAGCTGGCGGGTGATGCGGAGCGATCCGGCTACATCGATGAGCAGAAGGGCACGCGGGGCGGTGGTAAGGCCATCGGTACCGGCTGAATGGGCGGGACTGGTCAACGATCGATCTCCGGCGGTCCGACGATTCGGTGATCTGGCGGCCACGGCTATCAGACTACCTTCGGACACGCGTCACCTCTGTGAGAACAGTCACAGTGAAGGGCCGGAAGAGCCCGGGGGCGCCCGAAATAGGGGTGTTCCCCTACTCGGCGGGCTGAAAGAGTTCGTGATAGAGGTAGTCCCAGACCGCCCGGTCTGGTGCGGCGAGGAGGCCGCCCTCGCGGTGGACGGGACGATAGGGCGTGCCATCGAGGCGGGCGGAGTAGCCGCCGGCCTCGATGTGGAGCAGCACCCCGGCTGCGTGGTCCCAGGGGAGGGTGCGCTGATAAAGGGAGAAGTCGAGCGTCCCGCGGATGAGTCCGAGGTAGTCGCCGGCGGCGTGGGACTGGCGGTGGCGCTTGAACAGGCCCCGGCGGGCGTTCAGGTGTTCGCGGAGCGGCGGCGGGAAGTACTTCGTTGCCATGGCTCCCCGAAGCGCAGCGGTGGAGCCGGGGGCCGTCACGGCCAGGCGTTCGCCGTTGAGCCAGGCGCCGGACCCGCATTCGGCGGTGGCGGTGTGGCCGGCATTGGGGTCGTGGATCCAGCCCATACGTGTCTCACCGCGCCAGACGAGCGCGACGATGACACCGAAGGCGGCGCGGCCAGCAACGAAGTTCGAGGTCCCATCGAGGGGGTCGATCACCCAGACGGGGTCATCGCCTGCGATGAGGTGGTGGACGGCCGGGTCGGCGGCAGCGGACTCCTCGCCGATGACGACGGACCGAGGGAGCAGTTCGCGGAGCGTGTTGGCGAGGCGGCGCTCCATCGCCTCATCGGCGACAGTGACCAGGTCGCCCGGGGCGGACTTTTCGCGGATATCGGCAGCGGCGAGGTTGTGGAAACGGGGCATGATCTCGATGGCGGCAGCCTCGGCGATGAGCCGGGCTACCCTCGCGGCATCGAGCTTCAGGATGGTCACGGGGAGTAGGGGACCCCGGCTTTGGTGAGGAATTCTCCGAGTTCCTGCTCGGTGACCCGGCCGGTCTTCATCGCCCGGAGGACACCATCCTTGTCGACGAAAAACGTGCTGGGCATGCCGGCAACGCGGTAGTGGTCGGCGACGGAACCGCTGGCGTCGAGGACGGCGGGGTAGCTGGCGCCGAGCTCATCGAGGATGCCAATGGCCTTATCCTGCGATTCGAGGAAGTTGACGCCGAGGAAGACGACCTGGTCGCCAAGAGCGTCCTGGGCTTCGAGGAAGTCGGGGATTTCGGCCTTGCAGGGGCCGCACCAGCTGGCGTACCAGTTCACCACGACGGCCTGGCCGCGGTAATCCTTGAGTTCGCGCACGACGGAGGTATCGCGGGCATCGACGAGGGCGAAGTTGGGGGCGGTCTGGCCGATGACCGGGCGGTTCGGGTCGAGCGGGCCGGTATCGGGATAGGGATTGGGGACGCCGGAAAGGCCGGTGATGGTGGCTGCGGGCTCGGGTCCGTCCCCCTCATCACCGCCGGAAACGAAGAGGTAGACGCCGACGGCAAGCGCGGCGATCACGGCGAGGCCCAGGACGGCGTAGCCGGCAGGGTTGCGGCGGGCGGCGGGTGGCGGCGCGGGAGCAGAGGTCTCGGGAGACTCGGACATGTGCTTTGATGGTAGCAGCAAGCAACGTTTATTCGCTGTTAACTCGAAACGTTAAGATCGAAGGAGATGACAACATCCACCGCGGCGCCTCCCCGGGTACTGGTCGTAGAAGATGAAGAATCGTTGTTGTTCACGCTTGCGCACAGCCTGAAGCGCGAGGGGTACACGGTGGTCACGGCATCGCGCGGGGACGACGGGCTGAGGCTCGCGCGGGAGCAGAAGCCGGACCTCATCCTGCTGGACGTGATGCTCCCGGGGATCGACGGCATCCAGGTTTGCCGGATGCTCCGGCGTGACTCGGATGTCCCGATCATCATGTTGACTGCGCTGGGTGGGGAAAGCGACCGGGTGGCGGGGCTCGATACCGGAGCGGATGACTACATCGCCAAGCCGTTCGGGATGCGAGAACTGATGGCGCGGGTACGGGCGCTGTTGCGGCGCTCGGGGGCGCGGGCGCAGCCGGAAGCGGAGCCCCCGGTGGTGATCTCGGGTGACCTGCAGGTGGACCGCGACCGGCGCGAAGTGGTTCGCGGCGGCGAGGTTCTCCGGATGAAGCCGAAGGAGTTCGAACTCCTGTTATTCTTCCTGCAACACCCGGGGCGGGTGTTCTCGCGGGAGCAGATCCTTAATGAGGTGTGGGGCCATGACTTCGACGGCGGCCACCGGACGGTGGATGTCCACATTCGCTGGTTGCGCCAGAAGGTCGAAGACGACCCGTCGAATCCGGTGCGGATCCGGACGATCCGTGGGAGCGGTTATCTGTTCGAAGGCTAGACGATGAGACGCGACCTCGCCTTGCGCGGGGCGCTGGTGGGGCTTGCCGGCGGGATCGCGGGGCTTGGCGTGGGGCTGTTGCTCCGCGAGCCGGGCGCGCCCTGGGTGTACAGCAGCATTGCTGTGGCGGTGGTCGCAACGCTCGCGGGGTACCTGGCACTGCGACGGCCCGCGGCCGCCTTGCGGGCGGTGGTGGAGGCCGCGGGGCGGATTGCCGACGGGGAACTGGCAGAACGCGTGCCAGACCAGCCCGGACCCGCCGGGGAATTGACGAGCGCCTTCAACGCGATGGCGGGGCGTGTGGAGGAGCTGTTCGAGAGCGTGGCCGCCGAAGAGGCGCGCCTGGAGGCGGTGTTCGATGCCTCGACCGACGCCATGGTGGCCCTGCGCGCGGACACGCGGGTGAGCTTCCTGAACCCGGCGGCGGTGGGGCTGTTTGGAGGCACCATGGTTGAAGCGATCGGCCGCCCGCTGATCGAGACGGCGCGGGACTATGAGCTGGACGCGCTCGTCCGCCGGGTGATAGCGGACCCGGCCCGGGGCGCAACCGAGGTGGTGACCTTCGGCCCGGGCCGCACACCGCTCCGCGCCGCGGCGCTGCCGATCCGGGAAGGAGGCGACTGGGCGGTGCTCCTGATGCTCACGGACCTGACGGACGTGCAGCGCGTGGACCAGGTGCGCCGGGACTTCGTGAGCAACGTTTCTCACGAACTGCGGACGCCGCTCGCATCGATCCGGGCGCTGGCCGAGACGATGGAAGGGGGCGTTGACGCGGAAGAGCAGCCGGAGTTCCTGCAGCGCATCCGGCAGCAGGTGGAGCGGCTGACGACGCTGGTGAATGAGCTGCTGGACCTGTCGCGAATCGAATCCGGGGCAATCACGCTGCAGCCCGAGCGCGTGGAACTGGAAGAGCTGGTGGCGGAAGCTGCCTCGCTGTTGCGGGCGCGGGCGGAGCCACTCGGAGTCACGATCGTGGATGACGGCTCCGCCCAGGCGGTTGAGGCCGACCGGGCCTCGCTGTTGCGCGTGGTGAGCAACCTGCTCGACAACGCGATCAAGTACAGCCCACTCGGAGGCACGGTCCGCGTTTCGGCGGCAGACGAGGGACCGCTGGTGGCGCTTTCGGTGAAGGACGACGGCCCGGGGATCAAGGAGCAGAACCTGGAGCGGGTGTTCGAACGGTTCTACAAAGACGACCCGGCGCGCGCCGAGCCGGGCGTGGGACTGGGGCTTGCGATCGTGAAGCACCTGGTGCGGGCCCACGGGGGTACGGCGACAGTCGAGAGCAGGCCCGGCGCGGGGGCGACGTTCACGGTGCGGTTGCCGAGGCAGTTCGTGGGGCGCCGCCGGGAACCGTAGGAAGCCCGGGGAGTGGCGCGGCACCAGCGAGGCGGAATTGGCCCCTCACAAGCGGATAGCCGAAAGGCGCCCGGACGGCAGCGTTCCCGGTGCGCCGCTTACCCCTTCCGCATGTGGAGGAGTTCGCGGGCGGCGAGGTCCTTCACTTCGTAGACGTGGGTGGCGACACCTTCGACGATGCCCGGGTCGTGGCTGGCGCAGACAATGGTGCCTTCGTAGCCCTGGAGGGCTTCGAGAAGCTTGCGCCGGGTGGTGCGGTCGAGGTGGTTGGTGGGCTCGTCGAGGAGGAGGACGTTCGTCGGCTGGATGAGGAACTTGGCGAGCGCGACGCGGCTCCGTTCGCCGCCGGAAAGTACCCGAACGGGCTTGAAGACATCGTCGGACTTGAAGAGGAACTGGCCGAGGACGGTGCGGAGCTTCACATCGGGGGCGCCGCCGGCGACGGAACGGACCTCTTCGAGGACGGTGCGGTCGGGGTCGAGCGCCTCATCCTGGTGCTGGTCGTAGTAACCGGGGCGGGCGCGTTCGGCCCATTCGACGGCGCCTTCGGTGGGCGCGACGAGCCCGGCAGCGATGCGCAAGAGGGTGCTCTTGCCGCTGCCGTTCGGGCCGATGAAGACAACCTTCTGGCCGCGTTCGATGTGGAGGTTCACGTCGACGAGGACGAGGTGGTCGCCGTAGGTGTGGCCGATGTGCTTCATCATCAGCACGTCGCGCTCGGTGCGGCCGTGGGAGGTGATGGTGAAGTTGACCTCGGCGTCTTTGCGGGTGCGCTCGATGCGCTCGACCTTCGCCAGCTGCTTTTCGCGCGATTGGGCCTGGGTAGTCTTGGTGGCGGAGGCGCGGAAGCGCTCGATGAAGCGTTCCTGCTTGGCGATCTCGCGTTCCTGGCGGGCGGCGGCCTGGTCCTGCGCCTGGAGCTTCGCGGCTTTCTGGCGCTGGTAGTCGGTGTAGTTGCCGGCGTAGCTTTCGACCTTCTTGTCGCGGAGGTCGAGGATGCGGGTAACGACGCGGTCGAGGAAGGCGGCATCGTGGGTGACGATGAGGATGGCGGCGTCCCAGTCCTGGAGCTCATCGGCGAGCCAGGCGCGGGTTTTCGCGTCGAGGTGGTTCGTGGGCTCGTCGAGGAGGACGTTCTCGGGGCGGCGGACGAGGACCTTGGCGAGGGCGATGCGCATCTGCCAGCCACCGCTGAAGGCCCCGCACTTCTTCTCGGCATCGCCCGGGGCGAAGCCGAGGCCGTTCAGGACGCGCCCGATGCGGGCCTCGATGCGGTATCCGTCGAGGGCGTCGAACCGCTCGAAGAGGCTGGCCTGCTTTTCGATGAGGGCATCGAGGTCGCCCTCGCCGGCCTCGATACGGGTAGCGATATCGGCGAGCTGATTTTCGATGGAACGAGCTTCAGGGAAGGCAAGCCAGAGCTCCTCGAGGAGGGTGTTGGCGTCGTCGAGGCCGGCTTCCTGGCGGAGATAGCCGATGGAGGAGCCGCGAAACCCGGCAGCGCCAGTGTCGGGCTTGTGGTCGCCGGCGATGAGCCGCAGGATGGTGGACTTGCCGCCGCCGTTGGGGCCGACGAGGCCCACGTGCTCCCCATCCCCAACGATGAAGGTGAGGTCCTGGAGGACATCGACAGAGCCGAACGACTTGGATACTTCTTCGCAAAACAGCATGCGTGGTCTATTCCGTGGTGTTGGACCGGGACGTGCGCGACGAACCGGGGGGTGATCTCAGAAGGTAGCAGCGGGGAGGCTGACGCACGGGCAGACGGCCGCGGCGCGACATGGCCGCGACAGTGCCGGGTGCGAGCCAGCCGGCCTAAACCGGCCGGGTTCTGGTGGTGCGTTGTGCATCCATGTGTCCAGTGTAGCAGGTGGCCCGGAGTGACCAGAATGGAGCCGGTGCGTCACCCCGGGCAGCGGCGCGGCCATACTCGTGCACAGGAGGGACGAGCCGCATGGGAGCGAGAACGCTGATGAGCGCGGCAGCACCGGTGGTGGTGCTGGCACTGGTGGCGGTGATGGCCGGGGTGGGGTGCAGCGACCGGGCGGCGCAAACGCTTCCTGGAGCGGCGCCGCCGAGTACGACGATCGCGGCGCCGGGCATCGCCCGGGACTCGACCCCAACTCCGGCCCCCTTGAGTCCGCAGCCCCCTGCTCCACAGCCCGGCGCCACGGACGGACCCTGGAACCATGACCTGTGGGTGGCGTATTCGGGCGACGGACGTTCGTTCGGCGAGGCGGCGCACTTCGTGGAGCGGGCGGGCGTGCCCTGCGTTATCCGCGACGGCGCGGACCGCCTCATTGCCGTGTTCCAGTGGTTCCCGTTCGATGACGCGGATGCGTTCGACCAGGTTGCGGTGGCATTCTCGGCGGACGCCGGCACGACGTGGTCCAGCCCGGCGCGGGTGACCGTGGCCGGGTTCCCTGCCACTCTCATGCGCCCGTTCGACCCGACGCTGGTGCAGCTCGAGGACGGGCGTTACCGGCTGTATTTCACCTCGAACGAGCGCACAGGCGGCGGGCGGCCAGCCATCTACTCGGCGATTTCGAGCGATGCGGTGGCCTTCACCTTCGAGCCGGGGGCACGCTTTGCCCCGGCGGCGGGAACGGTGGACGCAAGCGTCGTGCGGTTCGGGGGCGCGTGGCACCTGTACTCGCATACGACGGAGGCGAACACCGGGCGAGGCTTCCACGCCATTTCAGGCGACGGCCTCGCCTTCGAGGAGCTGCCGATGGTGGAGGTGGGCAGCGGGCGCCAGTGGATCGGCAATGCAGTGGCGCAGGGCGAAACGCTCCGGTACTACGGCTCGGGGCGGGACGGCGTCTGGTCGGCCACATCGGCGGATGGCAGCGCGTGGACGCTCGACGCCGGGTGGCGGCTGGCCGGGGGCGACCCCTCGGCAGCCGTGCTGGCTGGCGGTGAGGTGATGCTCGTGTACGTGGGGCCTGTGCGGGAGGATGCGGGCCCGAATCCCTTCCGCAGCCCACCGCCCTGAATCGCGGAGACGCGCCGAATCAGTCGCTGTGGCCAAGCGCGGAGATGGGCATCAGGAGGGCGATGAGCTGTTCTTCGCTCAGCTTCTGGACCCGGTCGCTGATGACCTCCTGGGAGGCGTGATCCGGCTTTTCCTGGCCAACCAGTTCACACGCGAGCATATGGCTGCCGAGGTAGGCGTGGGCGAGCGAGAGCAGCTCACCGTGACCGAGGGCCTTCAGCGATGCCGCAGCTTTCTGCATGGGGGTGGGTTCCATGGTGTTCCTCCACTGGCGTGGTGCGCCGATGGGGACATGCTCGCACTCCGGCGCAGGCGCTGGAACGGCAGATCGGGCCGCATTCCGGGCCCCGGTTGGAGAGGAAAGTGAAAGAAGGCAAGACTACGGCGTGAGCCGGCCAAGAGAGAAGGCGGCGCGTTCGACGCTCGGGTAGACGGCGATGCCCCGCGTGGTGAACTGGTCGCGGACATCGTCGACGAGCTGGCGGTGTTCGCGGTTGCTGGTCTCGGTGGCGCCCAGGACGACCGCGACAGGTTTCGGCGACTTTTCGCAGATCTCGGCGAGGCGGTTGCAGGCGTGCTTGAGGCGGTCACCGGCGTCGGGGCGGCCAAAGAACCAGTCCTCGCCGACGTTGGCGATAGCGAGGTCATAGCGGTCGCTCTGGAGCATGAGTTCGAGGAGGCCGTTGGAGGAGAGGCCGCTGCCGGCGAGGATCGACTGGTCGACGGGGTTGCCGATCCAGCCGGCGAGCTGGGGGGCGCGCTCGCGGACCTTTTCACGCACGTCGTCCGGCAGGGGGACAACGGTCAGGCCGTTCTCTTCGCAGGCGTCGGCCGACTGGACGCTGCGGCCGCCCCCGCCCCCGACCACGGCGATGTTCCGGCCGGTGGCGCGGGGGAGGAGGGCGGCGCCGAGCATGAGGTCGAGCAGTTGTTCCTGGTTGCGGGCCTCGTGGGCGCCAGCCTGGCGGAGGACAGTGCTCCAGAGTTCGGCTGCGCCGGCGAGGGCTGCGGTGTGGGAGGCGGCGGAACGCGCCCCGGCGGCGGTCCGGCCCGCTTTGTGGACCACGACTGGCTTCTGCGCGGCGGCGGCGGAAAGGCCTTCGAAGAAGCCGCGGCCGTCCGGCACACCTTCGACATAGGCGCCGATGACGGAGGTCTCGGGGTCGTCCGCCAGGTAGCGGAGCATTTCGCCGGGGGTGACATCGAGGCCGTTGCCGTAATTGGCGACCTTGCCGAACTTGAGGCCCCGGGCGTTGCCGCGGGTGATGACCTCGACGGCGTTGTTGCCGCTCTGGCTGAGGAAGGCGACGCTGCCGCTGTCCGTGGGGAGGTCGGGGCGGAAGGAGAGGCCGCCCGCCGGGTGGTAGAGGCCCATGCCGTTGGGGCCGAGGATGCGGATGCCCCTGGCGGCGGCACTTGCGGCGATTTCGCGCTCGAGGTTGGCCGCGTCTTCGTCGCCGGTTTCGCTGAAGCGCCCGGTGAAAAGGTGGAGGAAGCGGACGCCGCGCTCGCCGCAGTGTTCGACGAGCTCCAGGACGGCCGAGGCAGGGACACAGGAGATGACGAGGTCGACCTGGCCGGGGACGTCGGCAAGGCGGGGGTAGGCCTTGAGACCGGCGACTTCTTCGGCGCGCGGGTTGATCGGGTAGATGGGGCCCGTAAAGCCCTGCGCCTTCAGGGACTCCAGGTAGTCGTGGCCGGGGCTATCGACGTTGGTGGAGGCGCCGGCCACGGCGACCGAGCGGGGGCGGAAGAGAAGGTCGAGGTCGGGAGTGGAGGGGAAGCGCGACACGGGGGGATTGTACGGGAGAGAAAAGAGGAAGGAAGAAAGAGGAAAGGCCTTCGCGAAACGGAAATCCTTAGACGCCGCGCCTGTCGCCCCAGATGAGGATGTGGAGGCGGGTGGAGAAGCGGTAGCCACGCTGGGTGCAGACCTCGGCGAGCCACGGGCTGCGGGAGGTCAGTTCGGCGGCGGTGCGGCCCTCTGGCATGAGGACGACGCGGTCCGGTGGGATGGTGAACTGTTCGCGAAGGACCTCCACCTCGGCAAGGTCGGCTTCACCCTGGACGACGAACTTGAAGTTCGCGGTCTCGAGGGCGGCGAACTCGTGGAGGACGGGCGGGTCGATGCGGATGAGGCCTTCGTTGCCCGAGTGGGCGAGCTTGGGCGAGACGTTGAACTGGTCGACCAGCGCGCGGAGTTCGCCGGGGGAGACCGTGCCGTTGGTCTCAACTTCGACGCGGTAGCCGCCCGCTTTCAGTTCCTGGACGAGCGGTTGGAGCTGGCGGCGCTGGATGAGCGGTTCGCCACCGGTGATGACGACGTTGCGCGGGGGCAGGCCGGTGATGGCGTCGAGGGCGGCGCCGATGCCCAGGGGCATGGTCTGTTCGGCGCGGTCGAAGCGATCCCAATCCCACGTATAGGCGGTGTCGCACCAGGTGCAGCGCAGGTTGCAGATGGCGAGGCGGATGAAGGTGCTGGGGAGGCCGGCGGAGACGCCCTCGCCCTGGATGGAGGCGAAGATTTCGGGCC
>JAANMV010003581.1_pt1 | contig 13343 bp, 8 predicted proteins | sample 7279661 | NCBI WGS metagenome assembly JAANMV01 (sample SAMN14094540, study PRJNA606508) | bioreactor metagenome | isolation source: A lab-scale SPAN reactor treating ammonium-rich wastewater day 121 | place: Ireland: Galway | collected 2017-05-16 | reverse complement strand
CCCTGACGGCACCCTGAACCATGGAGATACGGAGATGACCATGCACCGAACCCTGATCCTGACTGCCCTGATGACCCTCGGGGTCAGCGGCGTGCCCGCGCAGGCCACCGTCACCCAGACCACCGCCCCCACCACCACGGTCACGTACAGCCCCCTGCCGGCCGCTCCGGCGGGAAGCGTCGTCCTCCCCCAGACGCCGGAACTCTCGCGCACCGTGACCCTCAGCGTCCCCCTGCCCGGCCTCACCCTGGAACAGGCCCTCACGAGCGTCGCCAAGGCCGCCGGGCTGTCGGTGCTGACGCAGGGCCTGCCGGACGTCACCCTCCGCACCAGCCTGGCCCCGATGCCGGCCCGGGACGCCATCACCACCCTGATCAACCTGTACGCCCCGGACGTCACCGCCACCGTGCAGGGCCAGCTGCTGCTGATCGGCACCGCCCGCGCCATCGAGCGCGTGCAGGGCTCCCTCGCGCAGCCGGGCGCGGACACCACCTACCGCGTGGTGACCCTCCACGGCTTCACGGCCGCGCACCTGGACCGGGTCACGCCATTCCTTCCCCGCACCCGCGCCGCCCTGTTCGCCGACGAGGTCATCATCCTCAGCGGCACGCTGACCGACCTGGACGCCGCCGAGAAGTTCTTGCGCAGCCTCCCCGCGGTCGGGGCCGCCCCGGTGAGCAGCGCCGCACCCACCGTCACCGCCTCCTACCCGGTCACGCAGGACCCCGCGCAGCTGGCCGCGGCGATCAAGGAGATCACCGGCGCCACGGTCACCACCGTCGGCCAGACGGTCGTGGTCAAGGGCACGGACGCGCAGCAGGCGGACGCGCGGAGCCTCATCACGGCCCTGAACGCCACGCGACCCTCCGTCACCATGACGGCGAGCGCGGCGGACCCGGTCACGCGCCGCACGTACCTCACGCCCGTCCCGGACGTGGACGCCGCGTACCTGCGGGCCCTGTACCCCACCATCACCGTCACCCCCGTCACCGACCAGAGCGCCGTGGTGGTTGAGGCCCGCGCGTCCCAGCACACGGCCGTCGTCGCCACCCTGAAAGACACGGCCGCGCGCCGCGCTGGCCGGGTCACGAGCTACTACACCGTGACCACTGGCAAGGCCGCGGACCTGATCGCCGTGCTCAAACGCGAAGCGCCGGACGCGGACATCAACGTCGTCGACGGCCGGAACATGCTGGCCATCCGCACCACGCCGGGTGAGCAGGTGCGCCTGTCGGAACTGATCCGCCTGCTGCAGAGCAGCCCGGTCATCTCCACCCAGGCACCCACCGAGACGATCACGCGCAGCGTTGCCCTCCGGTACGCCGACGCGCCCTCCCTGGCCGCCGACCTGGCCCGCCTGAAACCCGCGCCGGCCCTGGGCGGGACCGACCCGCAGGCCCCCGTGGGTCAGGACAGCGCCACCCGGGCGGGTGAGGTGACGATCATCGCCGACCCCAGGACGAACAGCCTGCTGCTCACCGGTCCGCGCACCCTGGTGCAGGACATGCTCAGCGCCATCGACCTGATCGACGTGCCCGTCCAGACTGTGCGCGTCCGGCTGCGGGTCGAGCAGGTGTCGGTCACCGACGCGCAGAACCTGGGCGTAGCCTGGAAAGTGGGCGTGGGCGGCGTGAGCGTCGGCCAGCAGAACGGCACCCTGAGCGTCGGGTACGCCCCCAGCCTCACGCCGGCCAGCATCAACGTGGCCCTGGACGCCGCGAAGTCCGCCGGGCGGGCCCGGACGATCATCGACTCACACTTCGCGGCCCTGAGCGGGCAGGACACCAACTTCCAGAACGGCGGCGAGCTGCTCTTCCCGGCCACGACCTCCGGCAGCGGCCAGAACGCCACGGTCATCCCCGGTCAGACGTACAGCTACGGCCTGCAGATCAAGGTTCGGCCCCGCATCGCGCCGGACGGCACCATCGTCATGACGATCGACACCAACCTCGGCAGCACCCCCAGCGGCGGCCCGATGGGCAGCGTGCAGCAGACCAAGCAAAGTCTCGTCAGCAGCCTGATCATCAAACCCGGCGAAACGGTCGTCCTGGGCGGCATCGTCACCGACATCGCCGACCAGTCCCAGCGGGGCGTGCCCGGCCTGAGCAGCATCCCGGTCATCGGCGCCCTGTTCGGCAGCCAACAGCGCAGCACCACGCAGTCCGCCCTGGTGTTCATCGTCAGCGCAGAACCCGTCAACCCGCAGCGCACGCCCACCGCCACGACGATCCCCGCCACGCCGCAGGCTGCGGCGGCCACGCCGGCACCGGTCCCCCCCGCACCGGCCCCGTCCGCCGCCCCTGCCGCTGCGCCCCAGGCCGCTCCTGCGCCGGCGCCCAACGACCGCGGCACGGAAACCGTTGACATTCCCGCTGGAGGCCCCCGATGAAACGCGCCCTGATCACCCTGCTGCTGTGCACCGCCGCGTCCGCGCAGGCCGGCACCCTGTCCGTCTCCCTCGACCCGCTGCCATACGGAGCGGTGCAACTGGCGTACGGGCAGTACCTGATCCCGAACGTCAACGGAATGAACGTGCTCCTGTACAGCCAGGCGCCCCTCACGTTCGCGCAGCCCGGGCAGGCCGTGGCGGCCAAGGCCTCCCTCACGCTCGATCCGCTGCCGCTGGGCGCAATCAGGATGAACGATTCGCAGTACATGATCCCCAACGCCATGCCCGGCGTGATGGCCATGGTCATCAGCGAAAAACCCCTGAACTTCGCGCAGACGCAACTTGCCCTCGCCCCGGCCGCCCCCAGTGTCGCGCCGGCCCCCGCCACGCCGGTCAGTCCGCTCACCGCCGCGGTGCCCTCCCCCCTGACCCTTGTGCAGCCCAGCACCCCGCCCGCCCCCGTCACCCCGGCCCCGGCCGCCGCGCCCACCCCGGCCCCCGCGCCCACCAAACCCGCCACGCCCAGCGCCCCACTGACCGTCGAAGTCCGCGACCCGAACCGCCTGCCGCGCCTCCCGGGGCTGCCTGAGGAACTGAGCGGCAACATCAACCACAAGGAGGACGCGGGCGGGCGCGTCACCATCACGTACTCCCTCACCAACCTCGGCCGGGACACCTACCAGCTCAAGGCCACCGACTTGGCCATCACGCAGGAAACCCAGGGGGTCCGCGCGCGCCTGGACCGGCGCAACGGGGCGCTCACCCCAGGCAGCCTCGCGCCGAACAAAGGAGAAATCGGCACGATCACCCTCAACCGCCGGAGCAGCGCCCCCATCACCCTGACCTGGGTGATCCGCAAGGGCGGCGAGACCTACACCCTGAAGTACATCGTGGAACCCACCGTCGCCCTGAAGAACAACTGATCACCACCAGCTGGGGAAAGGCGTGCGGCGCAGTCCCGTCGCTTTTCCCCAGTCCAGGGAGCACAGATGCACACATTCAAGTACAAGGTGAAAACGCCCGGTGGAAAGGCCGAGGTCGGCACGCTCAAAGCCGCCGACAAGCAGCAGGCACTGCGCGAGCTCAAGAACCGCGGTGCCGGCCAGGTCGTTCAGTTAGAGGCATCGAGGGCATTGAACCAGGAGATCAAGTTGTTCTCCCGACCACCGAACGCCATGGAAATGAGCCTGTTCTGCAGCAACCTCGGCATGATGTTCGACGCCAAAGTGAGGCAGTCTGACGCGATCGAAGCGTCCAGCCGCACCACTGAAAACCAGAAACTCCAGGAAGCGCTGGGGGACGTGAAAGAGCGCGTCGAGCGCGGTCAGAATTTCACCCACGCTCTCAACCAGCATCCGGAGATTTTTGATCGCTCATTCATCGCGTTAATCACCGCAGCGTTGGCCACCAAAACCGTCCCTGAAACTCTGGAGAGGCTCAGCACCATGTTTGAACGCAATCACAAAGTCGGTCAGGAGGTCAAAGGCGCACTTGTTCAGCCGATGATCACGATTCTCGTCGCGCTGGTCGTGGTGTTCCTGGTCACGATCATGGTGATCCCGCAGTTCAAACAGATGCTGACCGGCATGAACGTGCCCCTGCCGATCTACACCGTGGCGCTGCTGCGCACGTCGGAGTTCATGCGGTCCCCTTGGATGCTGGCGCCGTTCGCCGCGATCATCGGTGGAGTGGTCCTCCTCCGGCGCATGTACGGGACGCCGAATGGCCGCCGCACACTGGACGCGGTGGTCCTTCGCATTCCGAAGCTTGGGACCCTGATCCGCCTCGGCGCCCTCTCCCGGGTCAACCGGACGCTCGCGACCCTCCTGACCAATGGCGTCGGGAAGGTGGAGGCGCTCGAAATTGCTGCCCGGGCTAGCGGCAACACCGTGCTGGAAGAAGTCCTGCTTGAAGGGCGTGAGCACGTGGCAAAAGGCAGCCACCTGTATCAGATCCTGGAGCGGTACCCGAAGTTGTTCCCGGCCACGATTACCGGCATGGTCCGCACCGGTGAGGAGCAAGGCGAGCTGGCACGCATGCTCGACCGCGTCGCCGACTTCTACGAGCGTCAGGTGGAACAGGACGCCAAGAACCTCACGAAATTCGTGGAGCCCCTGATGTTCGTGCTGATCGGCGGGGTGGTCATGGGACTGCTGATGGCCTTGATGACACCCATCATGTCCGTGGTCGACGCCCTGAGCTGAACACCGGTAGACTGGGAGGAGCCGCCGCGCAGGTCACCCCTGCCGACGACTCCTCCTCACGTTTCGAGGGTGCCCCGCGCCCTCACTCGTCCGCCTGACCGTGAAGGCCTCGCGGGCGTCCAACCCACACCGACACGACCATGAGGTCATGACGCGCACGCGTGGGTTCACACTGATCGAAATTCTGGTCGTCCTGGCCATTATCGGCATCCTCACTGCCATCACACTTCCCAACTATGTCGGCGTTCAGCGGCGGGCCGTGGACTCCGCCGCGCAGGCCCACGGGCAGATCGTGAGGCTCGCCGTCCAGCAGTGGCTCAGTCTCAACCCCACCAGGAGCGTCACCACCCTGAGTGGAGTGAACTGCGCCGCCGCGCACACCCTGTCCGCCGCGGGTGCCACCGCCGGGTTCGGCTCCGGCGCGCTCGGCTGGCCCGACGCCCGGCCGGGCGTCACCTGCACGCTGGGCGGCAGCGGCCGCATGCCCCAGGTGGAAACGAGCGGGCCCACCCGGTCGTTCGTCAACGGAGTGCCGACCCCATGACCGGGGACCGCACGGCGGGCGTGACCCTGGTGGAACTGCTGATCGCCATCGGCATCCTCGCGCTGATCGTCGCCCTGAGTGCCGGTCAGTTCCGGAACCCGTCCAGGGAGACGGCCGCCACCGCTCTCAAGGTCACGGCCATGATCAACGAAACCGGCAGCGACGCCCGCTCCTCACAGCGGGCCGCGTGCATCCGGCAGCACGGGACCGCGGTGGAGCAGGTGTACCAGGCCTCCCCCACCGACGACAACGTCCTGGAACTCCCCCAGGGCGTGACCGTCACCCCCGAGATCGACACGTGTTTCGACCGGTTCGGTCGGTTGACCGGCCCGGCCCACACGTACCGGCTGACCGCAGCGGGGGCCGATGAGGCCCGCATCATCGTCGACGCCGGGTACGGCAACGCGAGGGTCCAGTGAGGCGCCCAGGTCCGCTGCAGGCCGGGTTCGCGGTCATCGAAGCCTTGATTGCCGGTGCGGTCCTGGCCATCGCGTTGACGGCCATCATTTCCAGTCAGATCGAGCTCGGCGAAATCAACGCCCGGGCCGAAGTGCAGTCCGTGGCCGCCAGTGCGGCCGAGGCCGCCGCCGCCCAGTACGCGCTGTCCCCGCCCGCAGCGGGCAGCACGGTCGAAGGCGCCGTCGGGACCGACCTGAACGTGCCGGGCCTCACGGCCGAGCAACGCGAGATCGCCGACCGCCTCACCTACCAGCTGACGGGCCTGAGCAGCGGCGCCATCCGGATTCGGGTGGCCCGGAACGACCTGCCAGCGGACCCGTACGCGCTTGAACTCACCACCATTCCCTAGTTTCCCTAGTTGTAAAGGAGCCCTTATGTACCATCCGCCGCCCCGGACATCCCCCCGTTCCGGCTTCACCCTGATCGAGCTGCTGGTCGGCCTCGGTCTCCTCCTGGTCCTGGTGGCCGGCATCACCACGATCCTGCCCCGCGGCACCCAGGTGGCCCGCACGAGCGCCCTGGCGGCCGGGTCGAACCAAACCCTGACCCGCACGGGCGAGCAGCTGGCCCTGGAGATCTCCAGCGGTCAGACGATCCTGCAGCAGGCCAGCGCCACGCGACTGGACATGCTCAAGGTCACGAACCGCCTCCCCCTGGACGGCAGCCGCCCGGCGGGCGCGCAGGAAGTCACCGCCGGCGCCGCGTTCGACGCGCTGGTGGGCTCGGACGTGATCCTGGCCAACACCCAGGGCGACTACATGCTCGCCCGGGTGGAATCCAGCACCGCCGTGACCGGCGGGAAACGCCGCGTGCGGTTCGACTGCGGGATCTACCTGCCCGGCAACGTCGCCGCCTACCCGTACAAGACCGTGTCCCTGGCCTTCGCCAGCGCGACCGGGGAATCCGCCAACAGTCACGCCACCAGCCTGTACCGGCGCGTGAGCAGCTGGGCACCCGTCGACAGCGGCCTGACGGACGTCAGGTTCGCGCCGGTCTACAGTGACGCCTCCGGGCGCGCCAACGGCGACTTCGGCGCCGCGCTGGCCGCGCCACTGGCCCGGCAGGGCAACCGGGACCTGACCGGCATCAACTACGCCCTCACGAGCACCGGGGAACGCCGCGTGAACACGGCCGGCACCGCGAGCGTCCGCCTGCTCGGCACGACGCCCTGGGCGTGCGGCGCGGCCCCCGGCATGCCCGCCCGCAACAACGGCAAACTCCAGGTCAACGTCCTGCTGGACGGACAGCGACCCACCGGTCCGGCCGGGGTGCCCGCCGTCGCATCCAGCGGCCCGGGCTTCTCGACCACCCTCAACACCTGGGCAGTTCGTGCGTTCGAGAACCTGCCGGCCGGGCTGTACAACGTCACGGCCAGCAGTTTCGGTTACATGGGCAGCACGTACGACGCCACGGTGACTGGCAGCCCCGCGTCCATCGGTAACGGCCGGGACGCCACCATCAACATCAACTACACCATCCGCCGCGGCACGGCCGTCGTGACCATCACCGGCCTGCCCGGCAGCACGACCGCGCCAGTCACCTTCACGGGCGCCGAAACGAAGACCTTGGACCTGCCCGTGGGCGTGCACCGCGTGGACCTCAAACCTGGCACGTACACCGTCTCGGCCCCCGGCGTCGGAGGGATGAACGCCACCGTCAGCCCGACCAGCCTGACCATCAACAGCGGCATGGACCGGTCCGTGAGCATCGCGTACGCCTACCCGAACGGCGACCTGCAGGTGCGGGTCGCGGGCCTGCCCGCCGGCGTGCAGGGCGGCATTCATGTCCGAGGCCCCAGCAACCGTGACGCCAACCTGGCCAACGGCACGGCCATGTTCAGCCTGCCCAGCGGCACGTACACCATCACGGCCGACCCGGTACCCGGCTACACGGCCGCCGTGTCCCCCGGGAGCCTGACCCTCGCCCCGCGTGGATCGGCGGCCGTGACCGTCACCTACACGCCCATCACCGGCACCATCCGCGTCACCGTGCAGGGCCTGCCCGCCGGCATGACCACCACCCTGAACTGGACCGGGCCGGAGACGGGCTCCCGGGCCACCGGCAGCGGCGTGATCACGCTCAGCGGTCTGACGCCGGGCACGTACACGTTCAGCGGCGCGATGACCGCCGGGTACACGTCCAGCCCCAAGGCGGTGACCCTGGCCGCGGCCGCCACCGTCGACGTGGATGTGACCTTCGTCGCGCCGCCCCCGCCCACGGGGACCCTCCAGATTGCCGTGAAGGGCCTGCCGGCCGGGGTGAGCACCACAGCGTCCTGGACCGGCGCGAGCAGCGGTTCGCGCGTGGTGGGCAACGGCACCATCACCCTCAGCGGCATCCCTGCCGGTGCGTATACCGTGAACGGCACCGGTGTTGGGACGTACAGCGCACCCGCCGTGACCGTCAACGTGCCTGCCAACGGTTCTGCCCTGGCCAGCCTGGACTTCGCTACCGCGCCCGGGTTTGTGGAGGTCACCGTCAAGGGCCTGCCGGTGGGTCAGGCGTCGACCGTCTCCTGGACCGGGACCGCCAACGGAAGCCGAACGATGGGCAACGGCACCTTCACACTCAGCAACGTGCCTGTTGGAACGCTCACCCTGGCGGGCAGTCCGGCCGGAGCCTACACGGCACCCGCAAAAAGCGTCACCGTGGTGTCCGGATCGACGATTTCGGTCGAATTGAACTTCACGGCCCCGCCGCCGAGCCCCTCCAGCCTGACCATTCAGGTGTATTCCTTGCGCAACCAGACCACCACCATCCGCTGGACCGGTCCCCAGTCCGGCAGTCAGGTGGTTACCGGCGACACCCGGTTCGTCCTCAATAACGTCAGGCCCGGGACGTACACCATCTCCGGCGATCGCGTGGGCACCTACTTCGCCAATCCCGTCACGGTGACCGTCATCGATGGGGGCAACCCCACGACCTTCATCACCTTCACCAACAACTCCCTCGACACGCCCGGCAGCGTCCGCCTGCACGTGTCCGGCCTGCCGGATGGGGCGCTGGCGCAGATCAACATGGCCTCGATGGTGTTCGTGTCCAACGTCAGCTTCACCATGGGCAACGGCATGAAGACGTACCAGAACCTGCCGAGCACCATGTGGATCATCAGCCCGCAGGCGGTGGCCGGATTCGGCGCCCATCCGCAGATGATCGTGGTGCCCAGGGGCAACACCCTCGACGTGTTCATCCGGTACTCCACCACGGCCCGGCTCGTGATCAGCGTTCAGGGCCTCCCCGGGGGCGACACGGGCCGCATCAGCTGGTCCGGCGGCCCGAGCGCCGGGGAACGCACGGTCGGCAACGGCTCACTCGACATGACCCTGGTGCCGGGAACGTACAACATCAGCGGCGCCACGTCCGGGGCCGGGTACGTCACGTACACGGGGCAGAGCAAGACCCTGAAGCCCGGGGACCTGGTGCGGATCACGCTGCAGTACTACCCGCCGGCCGCCGTGGTGGACAACCCGCCGCGGGTGTATTACGCCAACGCGGCCGGTGAGCCGCTGACGGTCGACGAGTGGATGGACCTCCCTGAAGGCGAGCGGTACTACGTGAGCGGCACCGATCCCAAGTGCACGACCAGCGGCTGCCCGTCGCCGACGCCGTACGACGGCACACAGATCGTCACCGAGCCCCCGTGCGCCAACCGCGGGGACTGCAAGGCCCCCTGACCTGCAGGAACCCAGAAGCGAGGCCCCTGACTGGCGTGTCAGGGGCCTCGCCTGCGGTGGTGGTCAGATGCCCAGATTCAGCGCCCAGGCCTCATACCCGATGCCCTCCCACGCCGGGTTCACCCGGTGCCCGACGCCGATCGACGCGTGGTTCGGGTACATGAGGTTGCGGCAGTGCCCGGCGCTGGACATCCAGGCGCGCATCACACTTTCAGCGGTCTTGAAGCCACCAGCGGCGTTCTCTCCTGCGGTCCGCTCCGGTCCGCCGAACAGTGTCCGGCTGCGGTCCGCGCGGTCCTGCGGCGTCACGCCGTAGAAGTACGGGCTGGTGGTGATGGTCTCGTCGTGCCCGCCCACACCCTCCATGCTGGAGTACTCGGCGTGCTTGATTGAGGCGTGCGCCAGGGTGCCGCTGTACGTCAGGGGGCGCAGGACGCCTGGCTGGAAGGCCCCGTCGACGCAGCTGCCCGGGATGACGTTCGCGCCGTTCAGGGTGCCTTTCGTGCGGACCTCGTTGACGAGCCGCATGACGTCGGCTTCCTCGGCCGTGGGGCTGACCCGCACCGTCCCTTCCACGGAGCCGTTCCCGGTGCCCACGGCGGCGCCCGCGGCAGGCAGGAAGAGTCCAGCGACCGGCACGCTCGCGGTCCCGACGGTTTCGTTGCCGGCTGCGTCATACACCTTGACGGTGAACGTGGCGGTGATCGCCGCGGCGCTCGGGTTCGCCGGAAGGCGCGTGTCCACGGCGTAGGGGCCGGTCTGGCCGGGGATGGTCGAGCCGAGGCTGGTGCCCGAGGCGTCGAAGAACTCGGCGCGGACCACGCCGATGTTGTCGGTGGCCGTCACGTGGAAGGTCACGCGGGCCAGGGGTGACCCGACGGTTCCGCCCCCGTCGAGCACGAGGCTGGCGGTCACGGTCGGGGGGGTGGTGTCGCCCGGCGCGGCGGGAGCGGGCGTCACCTGCACGGCGAAGCTGGAGGTCGCGGCGTTCCCGGCGGCGTCCTGGGCCCGGACGGAGTAGGTGGCGGCGGTGGCCGCACCGGTCGTGTTCACGGGGGCTGTGGTCACGAGCTCGAACGGGGCGGCCAGGTCGGTTCCGAGCAGCTGGCCCTGCGGGCTGTAGAAGTCGACCTGGGTGACGCCGACGTTGTCCTGCGCGCCGGCCTGCAGGCGGAGGGCCGCGCCGGACGCCACGGGGTTCGGGGTGGCTGATCCCGTGACGGTGGGCGGCGTGGTGTCGGCGGGCCCGGGGACGGTTTCGGGGCGGACGAGCACGGCCACGTTCTGCGTGGCGACGTTCCCGGCGGCGTCCTGAACGCGGACGGTGTAGCGCAGTTCCACCGGGGTGGTGCCGGTGTTCGCGGGCGCGGTGAGCGTGATGGTGTACGGACTGGTGGTGGCGCTGCCGATCACCTGGTTCGCGCTGTCCAGCACGTCGATGCGGGTGACGGCGACGTTGTCCTGGGCGGTGACGGTCAGGGTGAACGTGGCGCCAGACGCGGCGCTGCTGGGTTGGGCCACGGTGACCGTGGGGGCGAGCAGGTCCTGCGGTGCGGGCGGGGAGGGGGTGCAGGCGGCGAGCATCAGGGTCAGGAGCGCGGCGGCGGTGAAGGTGCGGATCATGGGGTCTCCTTGAGTGAGATTACGTTTCAGGCAGAACGCCCTGTTTCTGTTTCATCATCACTGGGGTCACCGCGTCAAGAGGGCGCGGGAGGCACTCCGCCAGCATAGGGGGCTCGACCCTGCGCCCGACGCGAAAATCCGTCAGTCCCCACGACGATTAAGCCAATCACCGGTGACGTCCTGCAGCGCGGACTCTCTGGCCCGGCGTTCCCGAACGTTCCCGTGCGCGGACACCCGAGACCAACCGGGGGTGCCCGCATACTCCGGCCATGCAGCAGCGCACCAGCGGAAACGCCCTGATCATCACCCTGTTCGCCGTGATGATCCTCACCGTCCTGTTGGCCGCCCAGGTCGTCGTGACCCGCGCGAACGTCGTCACGGTCGAGCGCCGCACCACCAACGCGATGCTCAGCGCCACGGCCACGCTGCACACCCCCACGCAGCTTCGCCTGATCGCCGCCGACCTCCCCAGTTTCCTGGGCACCCAGCTCGCCGGCACCACGTCCGGCAGTCTCGGCAGCGCCTCAACGCTCACCACGTGGCAGCAGAACCTCGACAGCACCTGGGCGCAGTGCAACACCTCCAGCATGACCACCCTCGTCCACCTGGCCGGCCTCCCGAGCTGCTCCACCGCAGATCCGGGTGCCGCCCAGCGCAGCGCGGTGACGGTCAACACCCTCAGCGGCACCGGCCTGACCGAGTACCGCGTGCCCCTGTACGTCCAGATCACCGCCGAGGACGCCAGCGGATCCCGGCGCACCCGGCAGGCGACCGGTGAGGCCGTGATCCTGGAGATGGCGTCCATGCCCGTCACCGCCTACGAGATCCTGGCCGGGCAGGTGCAGGGGGAAATTCCGGCCGGCATGCTCACGGACGGGCCGGTGCACGTCAACGGCGCGCTGCCGCTGGCCGCCGGTCAGAGCGCCTTCCTGGGCCGGGTCACGTCAGCGGCCGCCTCCGTCACCCTGGGGGGCCAGGTGCGCACGCCCCAGCAGTTCACGCCCGGTCCCAGCGTGCCGTGCGACCCGCGCCTGACGACCTGCCCCAGCTTCGCCGGCGGGCTGGGCCTCCAGACGGGCGCGGTGCCGGTCCCGGCGGCCGAACCGGCACCCGTGGCGGCCCTGACCCTTCCGGGAGCTGTCAGAGAGGTGGTGCTCGCCCCGCACCCCTCCGGCGGCACCGAGGTTTTTGCCTGCATGGTCGTCAGTTGCACCCGCTCGTGGTTTCAGCCCACAGGCCCAGGTCAGGCCACCCTGTGGCAGCACGCCCTGCCGAGCCCCGTCCCGCCCCGGAACGGCCTCCTGTTCACCCCGCCTGAACCCACCACAGGAAGCGCCTGGTCGGTGTCCGCGACCGGGGTTGCCCCGGTCATCTTCGCCCCGAACGACCTGAGTGTCCGCGCGCTCTACCCGACTGGCAGCGCCTACCAGGGCGCCCTGACCGTCGCCGCGAACCAGACCCTCACCGTGACCAGCAGCCTGAAGGCTCAGACGCCGGTGTGCGACTCCTACCCCGTCAGGGACGCCAATGGCGCGCACCGCCCCGCGACCTGCACGGCCGCCACAGACGACCAGCTGGGCCTGGTGTCCGTGCAGGGCAACATCGACCTGGGGGACAGCAGCCAGCCGCTTGCGGAGTCGGAAACCAGCATGGCGGTTCACGCGGCCATGCTGGCTTCCCGCGGGACCGTGGCGCTGCGCGACACCCGCCTGGTCACCTTGGACCTCACGGGCAGCGTCGCGGCCGCCGTGTTCGCCCCGGATGACCGGATGCGCCTGGCGTTCGATCCCCGCGTGACCCGCCCGCCTGCCTTCCCCACGATGTCCAGCAGCAGCATGCCCCCGGCGGTGATCCTCCAGCAGGATTCCGAACTCGACCTGCCCTGACCCCTTCAACGCGACGTGCCCAGACGGTTCATTCCGCCTGGGCACGATTGATGTTCCGGTCAAATCAGGGCGCGGGTTTCATGCAGGATCTCCAGGTCCTGCACCTCCAGACGCACGAACCGCCGCCGTTCCCCCTGCCGCGTCTGGAGCAGGCCCCAAGCGGTCAGGTAGGCGCCTTTCTCCTGATCGGCGAGCAGCAGAGCGGCGTCCCCGTACGCCGCGAGTTCCAGCGGAACGAGCGTGGTGTCCGGCGCGTCCGCCTGGGCGGCCCTGACCGGGCTCAGACCCACCCGGACATTCGTGACCGGGGTGCCGTTCTGCAGTTTGGACGTCTCCGGAGGGGCGATCAGCATGCCACGCACGCGCACGCGCTGGCGCGCCAAGAGCAGCCGGGCCCCGCCACGGTCGTCAATGTCCAGGCGGACGGGATCGTGAGGCAACCGCGCGGCGTCCTGCACGACGAACACCAGGTTACCCTCGTACTCGCCGAGCACGCCACTTCCGGTGATGGCTTCACCGGACTGCATCGTGCCCAGCCGCGCAGCGGTCCGGCCGGACGCCACC
>JAANMV010003572.1_pt1 | contig 13370 bp, 9 predicted proteins | sample 7279661 | NCBI WGS metagenome assembly JAANMV01 (sample SAMN14094540, study PRJNA606508) | bioreactor metagenome | isolation source: A lab-scale SPAN reactor treating ammonium-rich wastewater day 121 | place: Ireland: Galway | collected 2017-05-16 | reverse complement strand
AACCGGATATAGGAATCGTCCGGCGCGTACTTGGGCGAGTCGGCCGACGTGGTGGTGTAAATGTCGGAGTCGGCCGCCGCCACGCGGTACCAGGCCCACTTGTCTCCCACCCTGGGAAGCGCGGTAAAGGGCGTGGTGGGCGTGAGCAGCAGCCAGTCGCCGGTGCGGACGTTGAGCGCGGTTTCGGCTTCATCGCGGGTGATGCTTGACGTGTCGCCGGCAGTCAAGGCGACGTCGCCGCCGCCCACGCCCCCGGCAATGAAGCCGTCGTACGTGGGCGAGTTGCGAGAGATGCGCAGGACTCGCTCGTTCTCGGCGTCCATGGCCAGGGCGCCGTCGCGCTGGTGGAACACCACGATCGACAGCACATACAAATCGCCTGGCAGCGCGGCGTTGCCGGACTTCTCTTGCGGAACCAGGGTAGCCATCCACGAGAAGCGGCCTTGCGCTTGTCGCACCAGGCGGCTTTCGGTTCCCGCGGGCGGCGCGGCGCTGGGGTCGGCGACCCAGTCCAGACCTTCGGCGTCAAGCTGCACGGGCGGCAAGGTGCGGTCGTCGTTGGGGCGGCGGAACACCAGGTCGTCTTCCGAAAGGAACACCGCGTCGGCTTGCCGCAATCCCATGATGCTGGTCGAGACGCCCGAAGGAAGCGTCAGCCGGGGCATTCGCCGGACGGACCCGCCGGACCCATAGGGAAATACGCTAGCCGCGGTTCGTTCGGTGGCGGTCCCGGTCAGGAAGTTCGCCACCAAGCGCGGATCAATGGCAAAGGCCCGGCGGAAATTAATTCCGCCAACGAGCATGGTGCGTTCGCTGACCGTCACCGCGCGATAGTTGCCAGTTCCCGAGTCGTAGCCCCGCCAGTTGCCGGGATTATTCATCCCGACGATTTCAAACTCGCGGAACGCGTTCTTGCCGACCTGGTTGGCGCGTTCCAGCACGAAGCCGCGGTTCATCTGGTGGTCGGCCAGCGGGATCAAGAGGATCACGCCCAACAGGCCAATGGTCGCCACGCCGATGGAGATCAGCACTTCCAGCACGGTCACGCCGCGCGGTAAGAGCGGATTTCGGATTGGGGATTGCGGATTCGTCACGGAGTTGCGTGCAAGGATGAGGGGGCGTGATGAGGCCATTTAGCTTCCTCCCACGCTTTGTCCGGTGCGAGCGAACGCCCGAGCGTCGCGCGTTTTCTGAACCAGGGTGTCGCGGTTGGCATTCGCCGCGCTATACAGCACATTCCAATCTTGGAGCGGCGTGGTGGTGACCGCCCCGCTGCGATGGCCAATGGTCAGCCAGACGTTGTTGGGGTCGTTCAAGTTCTGCCACGCCAGCGGCAGCGCCGTGGGGTCCGCGGTCGTGGGGCTTCCGGAAGGAATGTCCCGCCGTTCGTCAAATAAGGAGCTGCCGACCAGCAAGTGAATCGGGCTGTTGGGAATGACGCCTTCGTTGTTGCCAAAGTAAACGCGGTCCACTGTGCCGTCGGGGCGGAACATGATGGCCACCGCCGACGTGTCGCCCGCCACGGTCGCTTGAAATTCGTTGCGATCGACAATCACGTCCCCCGACGAATTTCGCTGAATGATCCCCTCCATTCCCGAGAGGCTCAGGACCACCGCCGTGGTGTTGGGAAGCGACAACGACCCAGACGTGGTCCGCCGCGGCTGGCGGTAAATCTGAAACGGCGAGCCGAGAAACAAGGGACCGGTGTTTGTGGATACGATGGGGTGGCTCACATCGGGTGGCGAAGACGCGGCGTGCGGATCGGTCAAGGGCGGCCCAAATACAATTTCTCCGGCCTGCGGCCGAAAACCATCATAAAGATCGCCTGGGTCGGGCGAGCCGGGCGAGTTTTTCGTGAGCGGAGAATTGTTGGAGTAAATGTCGTAGATGATGTAATCCGGCCCCGAATAGTTGAAGCGAATCGTGTCGCCGCGTTTGATGAGCGGCTCGATCTTGTTGCCGGGCGAGTCGTTATGTTGCACCATCAGCGAAAGCGCGCCGCTCAGCTTGGCGCGGATCAGCCATGCGGGCGGACGATCATTGGCCCACGGAATCACGTTGAGGACGTCGGGAGAATAGGGCCGCGGCCCGACGGGCAGGCTTCTCATGAACTCGCCGGGATTTGGCGGAGTACCCAACGGATCGGGTTGTACAAGCCACGTCAACGCCGCGCTTTGCGTCTCGCCCACGTAGGGCGGCGGGGTTTCGGCGTAGTAGACCTGGTAGGAGATATTTGGATCGACATTATCAGTGCGGGCGAACCACACGCCCACGGGCGCGTTGGCTGCCGCGGCGCGGGATTGGGCGGAGCGAATAAAGGCGTTCAGCTCCCGCGAGGCTTCGCGAATTTTGCGGTCGGCCAGGGCGGGTTTCATCAGCGGCAGGGCGATCCCCAAGAGAATCACCATGATCATGACCACCACCAAAAGCTCGGCCAGCGTCATGCCGCGGCGCGAAAATGTTCGGCTGAGATTCGTCGGCATTACCGCACCGTGAGGAAATGGTTGTCGATATTATCCGCCGCCCCGTCGCCAAAGCCGCCGTCGCTAAACGTCGCCCCGATGCGAAGCTGGCAACCCGGCAAGATCACGTAAGGGTCGTTGGAGGGCGGCGAGGTCCATAAGCGGCCGCCGCTCGGCAAGAGCTTGGTGGGCCACGGCTCTTCGGGATAGGGGCTGGTCCAGACCGTGTTGTAGGTGGCGTACGCGGCCGTGTTGGTCAGCGCGTAACGGAGCAGCGTTCCTCCGTTAAACGCGCCGCCCACGTAATCATCTTCAGAGGGCGTGCCGGAGTAGGTGTCGATAATTATGTGGTAGAGCTTGTCGGGGCCGCTCGAAAACACCAGCGGAAAAAGTTGGAAAGGATCATCGAAAGTCACATCGACGCCCGACGGTGCGCTGGAGTATGGGTAATGCCGATCGTCGGTGTTGTTGTTTTTCCAGCGCGGATCAATCCGGAGAGGATCAAACGGGTCGGGCGCCAACTCGGCGCTGCGCGTCGGCTTGAGGGCCGAAGGTGGCGAAGGTTGCAGCGGCGAGTTGTAACCGGGCGCCCAGCGGAGGAAACGAATCGGGCGACCCCAGCCGTCGAGGATTTCCGGCATGCCGTCGGCGTCAACATCGCCAATTTCATTCTCGCGGAAGAAGTCGAGGCCGTTGCGCGTGCCGTCTTGAATGTTGGCCAGGATCATGTACAGGCACTCGGCCTGCTGATTCTCCGCCGACCACGTTAAGCCGGCGATGCGGCGCCGATACGCCAGGTTAAGCGCGGGGCGGGCGTTCAAGTAAACGCTGGTGTCGTTCACGTCGGTAATCCGGTCGGGCATTTCCATCCGCATCAGCTCGCGAAGCGCCACGAGACGCAACTGCGCCGTTGTCTCGGGCGCCGTGGCCGACGTCCGTATGGGCAAAGGGCGGGTGCGGTAGGTTTCCCAGCGGAGCATTAATAGCTCGTGGATCTTTTGGATTTGGGCGCGGGTGCGGGCGGCGCGGGCTTCTTCTAAGGAGTCCCAGAGGGCGAAGGTGGTGATCGAGGCCAGGATGCCCAGGATCATGATCACCACCAACAGTTCCAGGAGCGTGAAGGCGCGGCGCCGCGGGCGATGGTGAAGCGTGGATTGGATCATGCGTGCGTGGGGCGTTGGCGTCGCTGGACAGTCGTGGTCGTGGGCGGAAGCCCGCGGTGGTTTGGCTCCCAGGCGGCGTTGCTGGTTTTCTTTCGCCCTACAGGGGCGACGGCATGTGGCCAGGGGCGGTAGCCCCTAGGGAACGAGCCGGTGATTCTTTTCTCGGCCCCGCAGGGGCGAAGCCCGGCGGCGGTTTGATTCTGTCGCCCCTGCGGGGCTATTGTTATCGTGAGGGTGCGCGTGTTGCGATCCAGGGGCTTGCGCCCCGGGCTACATGCCTGCGCCCCTTCGGGGCGGTAGTTGGTTCGCCTGAGTTTTTAGGGCGAAATTCAGCCTGGTTTTATTTGGAGTTCAAAGGGCGACAACCAGCCGGAGCGCGTCACGCGAACGACTTGCGCGAGCGACCGACCATTTACGGCATGGCGTCTTCCAGCGGGCCGCCACTGAAGTTGGTAATGTTGTCGAAGTCTTCCGGCCTGTAGTTGATGGCGCCGGTGAATTGTGTTTTGCCTTGGCTGAACTCGGTGGTGTAGGTCTTGCGGGTCATGGCGGTGGTGAATTCCGAGCCGGTGATCTCGCCGTAACGACCGTCCAGGCCGGCGGAAATAATTTGGAACTTGCCGTCGTTGGCGTAGACCGGCGTGACGTTGCCCGCCCCGGTGGCCGCGACCACGTAGGGCCGCACCACGCCAAACTGCGCGATCAACGTGGTGTTGCTGGCGGGCGGATATTGGGCGTAGAGGTCATCGCTGCCCGCGTCGGGAATGCCGTCGTTGTTGGAATCGGGCGTGTTGTCGTAGGCGCGGCCGTCGAAGTAGACGTAGGGCGCCGGCTCGCCGTAGGGGGGGCGATACTCGGGCAGGCCGTCTCCGTCGACATCGATGATGCGATCTTCCTTGAACTCGAAGTAGGAGTTTTCTCGCTCCGCAATGGGACGCACCGCCACGGTGGTCCCGCTGAGAATCAGCGGCCCGTTGCCGCCGCTCACCGGGCTGGAGGCGTTCTTGCTTAAGCCGCCCAGCCAGAACATCAAGGTTTCGGCGGCGTCAATTTGCGTGTCGGCCGGCGCGCCCAGCAACGCGTTGCCGCCGAGTGTCCAGGCGGCCATGTTCTCGCTCGCATGGCGCGTGACGCGCTTTAAGTGGCGGAACGCCACGGTGTTGGTCCAAGTGGTGGGAGAACTGTAATCCTCAAAGAAGTTGGGCGGGTAGTCGTTGTTGGCGTTCTTGTAGGACTCGACCGCCATTTCTAGCTGGCTGATTTCCTGGGCAATGGCGGCTTCGCGGGCGTTGGTCACCGCGCCGAAGATGGCCGGAATGGCAATGGCCGCCAACAAACCGATAATGGCGATGACCACCAGCAGTTCGACCAGCGTGAAGCCGGGGCGGCGGGTGGGGGAGGGACACTGCAAATTGCGAATTGCAAATTGCGAATTGCAAAATGAGGAGTGGGGGGCGGCCATGATCTACCTTTAGCGTTTGGTCCGGTGGCTTCTGGAGGATGCGGCGCCGTGTGTGGCCCGCGGCGCTCGTCTCTTGTTCTCTTTTGGCTCTCGACTCTCGACTCTCGACTCTCGTCTCTCTACTCTCCCCTCTCCTACGACAGGTTCTGAATCAACGCGACCAGCGGCAGGAAGAGAGCGATCACGATGAAGCCGACCGCGCCGCCGAGGAACACCACCATCAGCGGCTCCATGAGTTTCATCAAGCCGTCGGTCATAGTGCGGACTTCGTCGTCAAAGTAGTCGGCCACTTTATAGAGCATGGTGTCCAGTTCGCCCGTCTCTTCGCCCACGTCGACCATGTTGACCACCATTTCTTCGGCGATGGGCTTCTTCATGGTCAGCAGGTACCAGCCGGCGCCCACGGCCCCGGCGGCGGCGGCGATGCCCAGCGTCTGGCCGCTGATCAGTTCGGCCACGGCCAGCGCGAACAGCACCGGCGCGGCTCCGAGCGTGATCCAAATTGCCAGCGTCAACGGGTGGAAGGGCGGCTTGGAATGTTCCCGCATCGGCTTGGCGATGGTTTCGCCCTCGCGAATGGCCTCGGTGATTTTGCCGTACATTCGCTCGAACATGCCGTTGTTGGCGGTTTCCTTGGTAATGGCCAAGGCTTCCAAGATGGGCACGCCGCTGGAAACCAGCGTGCCCAAGGTGCGGGTGGTGCGGGCCATGATGTTCTTCTCCACCAGGCCGCCGAAAATGGGCAGCCGCATGATGAACAAGTCCCACGCCATGCGGCCCATTTTGAACTTGCGCAAGAGCTTGACCGAGAGCCACATGGTGAAGGGCACGGCCGGGATCAGGTACCAGTACATGACCACCTTGTTCGAGATGTTGACCAAGAGGATGGTCATCTTGGGCAATTCAAAGTCGAACTCGGCGAACATTTCGGCGAAGGCCGGCACGATCTTGAGCAAGATGAACGTCAAGATGGCCACGGCCACCAGCACGACGATCACCGGGTAGATCAAGGCGCCTTTCACTTTGCGGCGGATTTCCTGGCCGCGTTCCATGAACTCGGCCAGACGCTGGAGGATGAGTTCCAAGGCGCCGCCCGCCTCGCCCGCCTTGATCATGTTGATGTACAGGCGGTTGAAGACCTTGGGCGACTTGGCCATTGCCTCTGAGAGCGTGGCGCCCGACTCGATCTCATCGCACACGTCCAATAACGCGTACTTGAGGGCGCCGGGCTTGGCCTGCATTTCCAAAATTCGCAGGCTCCGCAAGATCGGCAGGCCGGCGTCTTGCAAAATGGCCAACTGCCGGGTGAACGTGGTCATGATCTTGCTGTTGGCGCCGCCCAGGGCGAAGCCGCGCTTCTTTTTGCCTCCGCGGGCTTCCTTGGCCGCGCCGCCGCGTCCCTTCTTGACCGAGATGCGGGTCACGAAGTAGCCCATCTGGCGAATGGTGGCCAGGGCTTCGTCTTCGGTCTGCGCTTCGATGATGTCTTCGATGGGGTTGCCCATCGTGTCGCGCGCTTCGAATTGGAATGTCGGCATGGGAAGGCGGTGGGTTAGGTGGTTTGGATGCCGGTGGCGGTGTTTGGTGTATGGGGTTGCGCTGGCCGCAGGGGAAGAGCGGTCAGGAGTTAGCCGTCAGTAAGAAGGGAGTGGGGTTGTGGATCATGGAACTGAGCATGCGACCGATTTCTTCACAACGGGCGGTTAGTGTTTGGTGTTCTTGCGTGGCGGGGTAGCCACAGTCGCGGGCGAAATCGAGGGAACGGTCGGTCTCGCTGTTTTCGCCGTCGCAGTTGGCAAGTTTGCTGATGAAGTGTGCCGCGTAGCGTCGCTTAGCGCAGGCTTCTCTGAGGTTGAGACAAACCGAACGTGAAGATCGGCGGATCTGGCTCGTCAAGCCGTACCGCTCATGTTTGGGAAGCGCCTGAGTCACCCGAAAAATGTCCATCCCGAGGGAATAAGCCTTCTGACATACGATCAAGTCCTTCGCCGACCTAGCGCCCATTTTCTTTCACCGAAAAACCAAGGCAAAAAGGGCCGACCGGACTCCTGTCTCCTGACTCCTGCTCTAATGCTCCACAATCGTCTCCGTCAGCACCTCGTCGGCGGTGGTTACGCCTTCGTGCATGAATTGGATGCCGGACTGGCGGAGCGAGACCATGCCTTTCTTGGTGGCCGCGTCGCGGAGGGCGTCGACCGAGGCGTTCTGGATCACCATCTCGCGCAGGTCGTCGTCCATAATCATCAACTCGAACAGACCCACGCGGCCCTTGTAGCCGGTGTTGTTGCAATGCTCGCAGCCGCGGCCGCGGAAGAACGGTTGGCCGTCGGGATCGTAACCGCTGATGTGAAACTGGGCGAGGATTTCTTCCGACGGCTCGATCTGCTCCCGGCACTGGGCGCAAATGCGGCGGACCAGGCGCTGGGCCAGGATGGCTTCGATCGTGGCCGTTAGCAGGAACGTGGGCACGCCCATGTCTTTGAGCCGCGTGATGGTGCTGGGCGCGTCGTTGGTGTGCAGCGTGCTGAACACCATGTGCCCCGTGAGCGAGGCCTGGACCGCGATTTCGGCCGTTTCGATATCACGAATCTCGCCCACCAGGATGCGGTCGGGATCTTGCCGCAAAATGGCCCGCAAGCAGGCGGCGAAGGTCACGCCGATGTCGTGGTCGATGGGAATTTGAATAATGCCGTCAATGTCGTACTCCACCGGGTCTTCGGTAGTGATGACTTTCTCGGTGATTTCGTTCAGCTCGCTAAGGGCCGAGTACAACGTGGTCGTCTTGCCCGAACCCGTGGGGCCGGTCACCAGCACGATCCCGTTGGGCTTGTGAATGACCTTGCGGAACAGGCCCAGGATCTGCTCGTTCATGCCCACCTTGTTCAGGTCCAGCGACACGACCGAGCGGTCCAGAATTCGCATGACCACGCTCTCGCCGAACAGCGTCGGCAACACGCTCACCCGCAAGTCCACCGGGTGGCCGCCCACGGTCAATTCGATGCGGCCGTCTTGGGGCAGGCGGCGCTCGGCGATGTCCAGGTTGGCCATCACCTTGATCCGGGTGGTAATGGCGAACGCCAAGTGGCGGGGCGGCGGGACCATCTCGAACAGCACGCCGTCGGCCTTGATGCGAATGCGGAACTCGTCCTCGAACGGTTCAAAGTGAATGTCGCTGGCGTGGTCCTTAATGGCCAGCAGCAGGACCATGTTCAGCAGCTTACGCACCGGCTGGCTGTCGGCCAGTTGCTCGACCTCCGACAAATCAATCGGACCGTCGCCCGAGAACAGCGAAGCTTGCTTTTTAAGGTCTTCATCGTTTTCCAAATCCCGAATAATCGACTCCACGCTCTCGGTATCGGACGAGTAGTACTTGTCAAGCAACTGCTGCACCTGATGCTCGGTGGAGACGACCATCTCGATGTCGTAACCGAGGAACGTGCGCAGCTCGTCCACGATTTGCAGGTTCTGCGGGTCGCAGGTGGCCACGGTCAGCGTGTTGTTCGCCAGTTGCAGCGGGATCACGCGGTAGAGTTGGGCCATGGCGTCGCTGACCAGGGCCATCGTCTCTTGCGGAAGCTTGATTTCGGTCAGATCGACCGTTTGCAGCCCCATTTGCTCGGCCAAGGCCTGGGCCACTTGCTCGTCGCTGACCAGGCCCATTTCTTCGGCGATCTTGCCCAACAGTTCGCCGGGGTTTTGCCGCTGCTCTTCCAGCAGCATCTCGAGCTGATCGTCGTCGATAAAGCCCAAGTCGACCAGAATCTGACCAATACGTCTTACAGCCATAATGGAAATCGAAAAGAATTGTGAAAGCTGGATGAGTCGTGGATACCACGGCCGGGTTGCGGGGCTAGGTAACTCCGCGGGAACCGGCCGGGGCAGGCGGGGTCGCGTGCCATGCGGGGTCAGGCGACACGGCGTTTATTGATCTTGGCCCTCCTCGTCGTCGTCGAACATACCGCGCTGAGCGTTGAGAATGCGTTTCTCCAATTCGTCGCGGTTGGCCGATTTCATCATCACGTCTTCCGCCGAGACCTTTTCTTCCCGCCACAAGCGAAACAGATGGTCGTCCAATAACTGCATGCCGTACTTGGCGCCGGTCTGAATGGCCGAGTTGATGCGGAACGTCTTGTTTTCGCGGATCAGGTTGGCGATGGCCGACGTCACCACCAGGACCTCGTAAGCCGCCACGCGGCCGCCGCCGATCTTGGGCAGCAGCGTTTGCGACAAGATGCCAATGATCGAAGTCGAAAGCTGCGTGCGAACCTGCTCCTGTTGATTGGTCGGAAAAGCGTCGATGATGCGGTTGACCGTCCCCTGGGCGCCGGTGGTATGGAGCGTGCCAAACACCAAGTGGCCCGTTTCGGCCGCGCTAATGGCCGCCTCGATCGTCTCCAAGTCGCGCATTTCGCCGACCAGGATCACGTCGGGGTCTTGCCGCAACGCGCGGCGGATCGCCTCGGCGAAACTGGGCACGTCGGTGTGCACCTCGCGCTGATTGACGGTCGATTTCTTGTGGTAGTGATAAAACTCGATCGGGTCTTCGATCGTGATGATGTGGTGATCGAGCGTTTCGTTGATGTAGTTGATCATGCTCGCCAGCGTGGTGCTTTTTCCGGACCCCGTCGGTCCGGTCACCAAAAACATTCCCCGCGGCCGCATGCACAAGCTGGCGATGGCCGGCGGCGTGCCCAACTGGTCAAACGTCAGCAGCGTATTGGGAATTTGCCGCAGCACCATCGCAATGTTGCCGCGTTGGCGGAACACCGAGACGCGGAACCGGGCCATGTCGCCAAAGGCGAAGCCAAAGTCGCTTCCCCCCCGCTCTTGTAGTTCCTTCTGACACCGTTCCGGCGTGATGCTTTTCATCAACGCCACGGTGTCTTCCGATTGAAGCACCTTGGTTTCTAGTTTGCGCATCCGACCGTGGAGCCGAAACACGGGCGGCTGACCCACGGTGATGTGAATGTCGCTCGCGCCCTGCTTGACGCAGGCCTGGAGCAGTTTGTCGATAAGAATCGTGCCCATATGGCTTTCTCCGCCCGTACGATGCAACAAGATTATGAAAGAAAAGAACCAGCGTGCCAGCCGCTACCAAAAAAAGCCAAATAATTGCTGATTTTCGTTAGCCGAGTGGCTAGATGGGAAATCTACCTCTTGAGAACACCCCTGTTGCCCGCGCGTAACTCCGAGCGGGGTCAGCGGTTGCTCTCGAGCGGCGCCTGCAAAGAGGTTCTTTCGGGCCGCCCTGGACAGTCGCTAGATGAGCCGTCGATCTGAAAGAGCGTAACGTCCAATCGCTAAATGAGCTTGGCAATCTGGGCGTCATCTTGTTCCGTGCGCTTCGCCACGCGGAACACTTCTTCAATCGTCGTGACGCCCTCCAACACCTTGCGAATTCCGTCGACGTAAAGCGTCTTCATTCCTTGATTTACAGCCACCTTACGAATTTCCTGCGACGACCGGTTCTCGAACACCATTTCGCGCACCTTCGCGGTGACCATCATCAACTCAAAAACACCCTGACGCCCACGAAATCCACTCTTCTGGCAGTGGCTACAACCCTTCCCTTTGGCGAAGGTGGCGCCAGCAGCAATATGCGGGGGAATTCCCGCCGCGTCCAATAACGCCTGAGGGGGCTTGTAGGGCTGCTTGCACTTGGTGCAAATCAGGCGCACCAAACGCTGAGCGAGCACCGCCACCACGCTGCTCGCCACCAGATAGCTGGGTACTCCCATGTCAACCATGCGCGTCACAGCGCTAGGCGCATCGTTCGTGTGTAGCGTACTAAATACCAAGTGTCCTGTCAGGGACGCTTGAATCCCCATCTGCGCCGTCTCCGTATCGCGCATCTCACCCACCAAGATCACATTCGGCGCCTGACGCAACATGGCCCGAATGATCCGCGCAAAATCTAGCCCGATATTGTGCTTCACCTCCACTTGGTTAATCCCCTGGAGGTAGTATTCCACGGGATCCTCGGCGGTGATGATCTTCCGGTCTGGCCGGTTGAGGAAGTTCAACCCCGAGTACAGCGTTGTCGTCTTGCCTGACCCCGTCGGTCCGGTCACGAGGATAATCCCGTTGGGCCGCCGAATCAGACTCAAGAAGGTTTGGAAGTTTTCTTCCGACAGCCCCAGTTGGCGAATCCCCACCTTGATGTTGTCTTTGTTCAACAGCCGCATCACCACCGACTGGCCGTGGTTGGTGGGGATCACGCTCACCCGCAGGTCGAGGTCTTTATCCCCCGCCGTTACCTTGATCCGCCCGTCCTGAGGGCGGCGGCGTTCGGCAATGTCGATCTTGGATAGAATCTTGATGCGCGAAACAATCGCCCCCAGTAGCCGGCGGGGGGGACTGTCGCGCTCGTGCAGCACTCCGTCGATGCGGTAGCGAATTCGCACGCGGTCTTCAAACGGCTCGATGTGAATGTCCGAGGCCCGAAGCTGGAGCGCCTCGTTAATCATTAGCTGCACGAGGCGAATGATCGGCGCGCTGTTCTCATCCACGACCTCATCGGGGTTGACCGAGCCTTCTTCCGTCTCGGTAAAGTCGATGGCGGTGTCGGTGAACTCTTGGAGCATCGAGTCAGCGCTTTCCCCCTCCACTTGGCCATAGTAACGGTTGATGGATTCAAGGATGCTCTCGCGCGGGGCCAAGGCGACCTCGACCCGCCGATTAAGAATAAAACGCAAGTTCTCAAACACCTGGAAATCCTGGGGGTCGCTCGCCACCACCACGACCGCGTCCAAGTCCTCGTCGATCCGCAGGGGGAGGATCGCATTTTCACGGGCCACCGATTCCGGCACGAGTTCGATAATCTCGTCGGGAATCTTAACTTCTTCCAAATCGACGTACTCGCAGGAGTTCTCTTCGGCCAACGCCCGCATGACTTCTTCGCCCGTGGCGTAACCCAGTTGGATCAGGCAGTCGGCAACTTTTTGCTGCCCCGCCTTGGCCATGCGTTGCGCTTCAAGTAGCTGCTCGCGGCTAATCGCCCCGCGGCGAATCAGGATATCAGTAAAATCGCCCATCCCCGTGGCCATTGGTCGTCTCCGGAAAAAGAGGGGAAAAGAGGAGGTGCTGTCTTGGGAACGATGCGTCAATAGACAGGAACGCATCGAGGATTGATTCGGAAAGTGTGAAAACGGCGCGCGGCGCCGCAAGTTCATTTCCCTATCTTGACTTATGTTAAACCGTGTTGTCAAGAAACACCGTGGCACGGGCAAGCCGAACCTGTACGGGGCGGGGCAACTCGACTACGATGAGTCAGGCCCCAAGAGCGCCGTTTCCGAGAACTTGTTGTTCATGGCGAGCGGGGATTGCCCCCGATTATCTGCGGTTATGAAACTTTCCGTAGCGGTGATTTGACAAACATTCACAGCCTCGCAGCTCTGGACTTTAGTACATTCTTCACGATGGGGTGAGGGGTTCTCCTGTGGCGCCCTTCGCCACATGAAATCTCTCACGCCAGCCTGTCCTACTCGCCGGGCGCCGCCTGGCGTAAACAACCGCGGGAAACGGCGCCAGGCCGCGGGGTGAAAGTGTTGACCGGTCCTCAAGGTTCCGTGTAATGGATATCGACCTGTGGCGAGAGGAACTCATGCGTCTGTCCAGGGAGTTCGAGTCGGTCGAGGAACTTCCCTCGGCCGAGGCCGAAGACCGCCGCTGCGCGTTGCTGGAACGGCTCTTGGGCGCCGACGCCTGCCGCGAACTTGGTTTTTATCGCCTGCCGGCCGATTTTCTCCTCTCGGTGATCATTCCCGTCTATAACGAAGTCGGTACGATCAGGAAAGTTATCGACCGGGTGCGGGCCTGCGGCGTTCCTTGCGAAATCGTCCTGGTTGACGACGGCAGCACCGACGGGACCCGCGCCATTTTGGACTCGCTTCGCGCCGCCCCCGATCTGCGAATCATCTTCCACGAGCGGAACCAGGGGAAAGGCGCCGCGCTGACCACGGGCTTTCTCCACGTTTCGGGCGACGTGGTGGTCATTCAAGACGCCGACCTGGAATACGACCCCGCAGAGTTCCGCCGCCTCGTCCAGCCCATTGTGGAAAACCGGGCCGACGTGGTCTACGGCAGCCGCTTCAGCAGCAACGACCGCCCGGTGGCGGGTTACTGGCATCAATTGATGAATCGGATGCTCACCTTCCTTTCCAACTTGCGGACCAACCTGGCCTTAAGCGACGTGGAAACCTGCTACAAAATGGTCCGCCGCGAGTTGATTCAGCAGGTTGCCCCCCAGTTGCGGGAACAGCGGTTTGGGATCGAGATCGAGCT
>JAANMV010003570.1_pt1 | contig 13375 bp, 18 predicted proteins | sample 7279661 | NCBI WGS metagenome assembly JAANMV01 (sample SAMN14094540, study PRJNA606508) | bioreactor metagenome | isolation source: A lab-scale SPAN reactor treating ammonium-rich wastewater day 121 | place: Ireland: Galway | collected 2017-05-16 | reverse complement strand
TGCTGGAGCTGGTGGGGCGCGGGAGGCCCTGGCTGTGTGCTGCGGCTGCTGGTTTACGCCGCGCTGCGGCTACATGGGGTGTCCCCCATACCCCCGAAGACCTAGCGGGCGGGGTGGCGTGTGATGAAGAACTCCCGGAATCGGGCAAGTTGCTTTACAAACTAATACACAATGACAACCTAAAAAGGTTGACGTTATTAATGATGCGATTATAATCTATACCATGGTGAACGAAGAAATCACCATATACAAGAAACCTAGTCAAGCCATTAATTGAGGTATTAATCATGCAACTCGCAAGCCGTTTTTCTCGTGGTTCTACTGTCGCCCGCGCTGACCGCGCCCTGTCCAACGATGAGATCCGCGCTGCGGCGCCTTCGATCTTTGCCGATGCAGCCCATGAAAGCCGCTCGGCCCGCTATACCTATATTCCGACCATTGACGTTCTTGATGGCCTGCGCCGCGAGGGTTTCGCACCATTCATGGCGTGTCAGACCCGTGTGCGCAGTGAAGGCAAGCGGGAACATACAAAACACATGCTGCGCCTGCGCCATGCCGAGCAAATCACGGGCAAAGAAGCCAACGAAATCATTTTGCTGAACTCTCACGATGGCACGAGCAGCTATCAAATGCTTGCCGGAATGTTCCGCTTTGTGTGTCAAAACGGGCTGGTGTGCGGTGAAATATCGAGCGATATTCGCGTCCGCCACAATGGGAACGTGGTCGGTGAAGTGATCGAGGGCGCTTTCAAGGTGCTGGACAGCTTCGAGCAAATTACCCAACAGCGCGAGGCCATGCAGGGCGTTACGCTCAATCCTGGCGAACAATCGGCATTTGCTCATGCCGCCCTTAGTTTGAAGTACGACGAAGGGGAGGGCGCAGCGCCCGTTACCGAGGCGCAAATTCTCACGCCGCGCCGTTTTGAAGATCGCCGTGATGACATGTGGGGCACGTTCAACCGTGTCCAAGAAAACTTGCTGAAAGGTGGATTGCGCGGGCGCAGCAAGATTGGACGATCCACCACGACGCGCCAGGTCAACGGAATTGACCAGAGCGTGAAACTGAATCGGGCGTTGTGGATTCTGGCTGAAGAAATGCGAAAACTAAAATCTTAACAAAATGAAATAGGGGTGTTACCCCTATTTCATTTTTAATGATCCCTTGACATAATATCTTATGTCTTAGGGGTCGTGATGTTAAAAACAATCAGCATTATTTTTCGGGTAATTATATTTTACGTATTGCTTTGGATTCGCGTGCCGGTTGCGTTGATTCTGCAAGCTGTAACCTCGTTGTCCGCAATGGCGTTCGTGGTGATGCTTATTGTTCGCGGATGGTCAAACGCGCTGGATGTATTTTGGCCGCTGCTCGCTTTTTCGTTTGGTGCTTTTGTCCTGCGCTGGATTTATGACGGAATCTTGATGCTTGTTTCGCCAGAAGAGCTATTTATGGATATTTGAAATGGCGTTGTTGCACTGACTTGGCCCGCTCTACTGCGGGTCTTTTTTTGGGCCGTTCATATGTCGCCTTCCAGGCGACGGCAAGGTTGGCCGCTCTTGAGGGACGTGCTTCGCACACCCCCCGCCGCTGGGCATCCCCCCATAATTCAGGACAACCGCCGATGGCCGTTCGACCTGGGCAATCCCGCGCGTATCAAAAGCAACGCGCAGCCAAGTGAGATTTCGCGGAGGCGAAATTGAACCCTCCTGTTAATCAGTGCGCGAAGGGGTGCGGGTAGGTTCTGGAGTTGGTGGGGCGCGGGAGGCACTGGCTGTGTGCTGCGGCTGCTGGTTTTCGCCGCGCTGCGGCTACATGGGGTGCCCCCCATACCCCCGAAGACCTGGCGGGCGGGGTGGCGTGTGATGAAGAACTCCCGGAATCGGGCAAGTGGCTTTACAAACTAATACTTAATGACAACCTTAAAAGGTTGACATTATTAATGGCGTTATTATAATCTACAGTGAACTTAGAAAATGACGGAGCCGCGTTATATGTATTGTGGCTATTAATTTCTACGACGAAAACGACAAGCAAAGGAAACAAGATGAGTAGTCATCATGATTGGGTGGATCAGACCGTAAAGCTACACAATGGAACTAAGCCCTTCGCGCCAGAAAATGGCCGCTGCTTGCGGTTTGCTGTTGGCGACAAAGTGATCTATACCAATCCTGCAGGGCTTAAATTCCGGTTCAGCATTACCGGCCATTACGGGCCTGCCAACCCTTGCAGCCTATATGCGCAGGGTGCGCGCTATCTTGTAAATTCAAACTCGCCTTGGTTGCCGGTGATGGAGTCGCAACTGCAGCCGGATGAAGGCCCAATGCTTTCTTACTGAGAGACAACCAAGTCGGGAGCAAGCGCCTTCCTTGTTCCCGACCGGGCCATGGTGCCCCGAAGCCCGCACGCCTTGCGTGCGGGTTGTCCGGTAGGGGCCGGTGCGGAGCACTGCCAGGCGCCTTGCGCCTGGCACCCCGGAAGCCCGGACAAGGGTATGGCCCGGCGTGCCGACGAAACAAGATTTAGAGCTTGCCCGCGAAGAACAAGAGCATGACCACTAGGGAGGCTCCTGCGAAGCCACCCAGCGCTGATTCCGTGAGACGCTGCCAGTAGGGCAGCGGCTTGAACTGCAGCGCAAGCCCGCGCAGCCGCTGGGCCAGCCTGTCGGCTTCGTCCATGGTGCTGGTGCGCCAGGCTTGGCGGGCAGCTTCTTGCATGGCTGCCGCAGCCTCGGCGCGGGTTTGCGTTACGACCTCATGGGCGTGCCGCTCTACGGCCTCGCGGACCTGGGTGGTGGCAGCTTCGCTGAATTGCGTCACCGCCCCCTTGAATTTGTCGGCCGCATCGAGCAGCGCCGCCGCGCTGGCTTCATGGCTGGATTCCTGCCCTTGGATCGTCCTGGCCACGTTTTCAAGCCGCAGCACCAGGTCATCAACTTCGCCCAGCACCTGGGCCGCAACGGCTTCCCGTACTGTGCTGGCCCGCCCGTTCATTTTGTAATCGCCTTGAATACTTGATCAAGGTTTTCATTCGCCGTCACAGACAGGCGCTTGAGGGCGACCATTTGAACGCAATGTTCCTTTTCGGCCTGTTCTGTGGCTTCGCGTAATTTCTGGCGGTAATCGGTGGGATCTTCCAGCAAGTCGCCCAGGGCCTTGCCGTGGGATTTGAGCCGCTCGAAAACCTCGTTCATGCGAATGGTTGCAGCGTCCGACACGATGCAAGCGTTTTCGCCCGATGCCAGACCATAGATGCTGGGAAATTCTTCGGAGGGTGATTCTTCAACATCGAGCTTATTAAAGACGATGCGTATTTTCTTAGCCGGAATATTCAGCGCTCGAAGCGCTCGCACGGTGTTAACCGTATCTGCCTGAACTTTTTTCTCCTTCACGGTAGGAACGACAAAAATATCAATTTCCTCGTGCGAACCGTCATATTGCTGCATCATCTTCATGAAGTCTTCGACGTTTGACGCTCCAACGTCAATGACCGCATCGTCCAGCATCATGATGGCATCAATCATTGAGCCAAATTTCTTGCCTCGCAACTTCTCGACCTCGACGCCGGAGGCATCCGCCCCTGCATTGATGGACTCGACAGAATAAATCCGCGCATTCGGCATTCTTGGTTTTAACAAATGTGCGGCAATCGTGGTCTTGCCCACATTGCCACTGAAATTCATAACCGCAATTTTCACGTCGAGCCTTTCTTTGTTTTTGCCAAATGAATTTTGGCCAGACTTTCCAAATCTGGAGTGCTATTTATTATCGCATCAATAGATCGAGGATCAGAGCGATTAAAACCGTGCAGATTGTCTACAGGTTCAGCCTCCGTAAGAGGGCGCGCGCTTGGGATCAGGCTTGCAGGAGAAGGATGATGGGTTAAAGCGGCTTTGCGTCTTCGGTTGCGTTCTCTATAAAGATATTCATTAAATGCTGCCGCTGACAAAGTGATGCCATGAGCATTCAGAATTTCGATGATGCGGCTTCGCGGTGCGCCGCTTTGCAATGCGCGTTCAATTCCATCGAACTGCGCACGAAAGATCGCGGCTTTTGTCTTGCTTGCGTAGTCATCGGCCAGAGCTGCCAGGGCTGCGCTTGGGTCTTTCGGTACTGGCTTCGTCATCGTGTCATCTTACCCATTCGTTGATAAAGAGTTGATGAGAAAAGACAGATTGCATGTAATTGATTGTTTGCGGTTGATCAAATGTTTTCGCGTCCGCGAAATTGATGAGGTTTCGTTGGGATGCGTAGTTAACTCGTTGAGAAATGCCGCAGAGGGTGGAGTGGAGTGGTGGGGGTTGTTTAGTGAGGGCAGGATACGCGCAAGCGCCGGTAATTGTTTACAATGCCCCACCTTCCACCATTTCCAATGTCGGAATCCACCCCATCCATCCCCCTGCGGCAGTCGAAAAAGCAGACAGAGGCATCCGAGCCCGCCGTCTCTGCTCCTATCGTTGCAGCTCGCGTTCTTGCCGCCGAACGTGAAGAGTTCTATGCACTTGCAGCGGCGTCCAACAAGAAGCCTGGGACGCTGTTGCGCGAGTTGATCCAGGCGCATATTTCCGGAGCAGGGAAGGAAAGTAACCTATCAAAACAGACCGAGAGAATTCGACACCTCGGCGATCCCCAGCTGGAACGTCTGGAATTCCGGCTGCCAAAATTTCTTAAAGAAGAAGTCAAAAAGCGTGCAGAGCTAGAAGGCATGAAATCGGCGCAGTGGGTTTCCTCTCTAGTGCAGTCCTCGCTTATGACGACACCGGTTCTGACAGACCAGGAAGTCGAGGTTGTGAGTTGGGCGAACCGCGAATTGGCCGCCGTTGGGAGAAACTTAAACCAAATCGCACGCAGTATGAATAGGGCTGAACTAATAGGTGAAAGTTTTACTAAGGACGAAGTTTTAACCCTTGAGGGAATAAATCAAGTCAATGCTAACGTCCGGAAATTGCGTGACATGATGTTGAGGCTCGTTGCGGCCCGGCATAGAGCATGGGGGGTAGTTGATGACTCAACTACTTGAAAATCTAATTCAAGAAACTGGAAAGCCTGGCAAAGTCAAAACCAAAGGCAACAGCGCCAGGGCATTAAAGGCGAGTCCTGTAAGCAAGCACAAGAAAAAGGCCGCAAGCGTTGCAGCGGGCTCGTCGGAGGTGATGGTCAAAATCTCCAGTTATGGGAAGGGCGGGGCGCACGTCAAGGCGCACTTGATGTATATAAGCCGTCACTCCATGGCAAGCGCCGAAAAGGTAGCCCTTGAGAACGACAAAGGGCAGCTATTTGATAATATTGATGACGTTAAAGAATTATACGAACATTGGAGTAAAGAGATTGATGTAAATAAATCCCCCGGTAAGGGTGTTAATCAGCGCGATACGATGCACATGGTTCTTTCCATGCCTGGCAAAGCTGATCCACTTGCATTGCGGGGTGCAGTACGGGCATTCGCTGCTGACAATTTTGGTGCCAATCATGAGTATGTTTTTGCTCTTCATACTGATACCGATAACGACCACTGCCATCTAGTTGTCAAATGTCGTGGCTTCGATGGGCGACAGGTGCGTACTTCCCCGGAGCGCTTGCAGCACTGGCGTGAAAGCTTTGCAGAGCGCTTGCGTGAGCGGGGGATTGATGCCGAGGCCACGCCGCGCCCGGTTCGAGGCGTCGTGCGCCGACCTGAAAAGCAGGTGTTGCGACATATCGACAATCCGGCGCCCGAGGGGAGGGCGCCGCGCCAGTCGCGCGTGATGCAGTCACGGATCGAGGAAGCCGAGGCGGCGCTCCAGGCGGAAGCTGCGGGACGGCGACCCGACGTGACAGCGTGGGAGGGTGCCGCGCGGGCGTGGCAAGGGAAGACCAAGGCCGAATGGCTTGGCGTAGCCAAAGACCTGCGAAACCGGCCTACCGCCCTGAAAACGAAAGATGGAAAGGAACTGACCAATGAGCCAATCAACTACAGTCGAATCGACCGCCTTGGTGCCCGAACTGGACAACTCAGAGCGGCAGCAATTGCCGGCATCGCACGTGGCGGAAAGCCGGGCGGAGGCAATGCGTCAGCCGATCTACATAAGCCCGGTGATAGAGAGCTTGGCACCCGAGGCCAGGCCCTCGCCGTCCCCGGCTTGCGAGACATGCCCGCTGGCAATGTGGTACGCGACCAAAGAGGCGCTGCGGTGTTTTTGCGGGCGAACTCACGGCATCGTTTGGACGATGGAAGATCCGCCGATATTGAAATGCGACGGGCGGGAACTCGCGTTGCTACAGATGCAGGCAGCGGAAGGCCATTGAGCTTGGCCGAGCGCAATCTCGACTTGGCCAAGCGGATTGAGGCTTTCGTGGCCCGGTTGCCCGAGCCCTTGACTGCGCGCCAGGTCTTGCAACGGCAATTGCGCGCGAAGGCGGAAGCCGGGCGCACTGTTCAACACGATGGGCAAATTCAACAGCCGAAGGCTCAAGGTATCCCGAATGAAAAAGACAAGGGTCGAAGCCGTTAAAGCTGCTCGCGTGTGGTGCCTTGCGGCCCTGTTGGCGTTTGCTGGCTTGGCACATGCCGACCTGGTGGGTCCAGTGGTAGCAATCCAGGACGGTGACACCATCGACGTGCTGGTGAACCGTCAGCCTGTGCGTGTGCGTCTGGCCCAAATTGATGCACCCGAGAAGCGGCAAGCCTTCGGCACGCGATCCAGGCAGGCGCTCGCCGAGCTGGTGTTTCGCCAGTCGGTCCGTGTGGCCGAGACGGGGCGTGATCGTTATGGCCGAGTCATCGGCACTGTCTATCTCGGGAACGTGGACGTGAACGCGCAAATGGTGCGCGAAGGCATGGCTTGGGTCTATCGCCAGTATGCAAAAGACCGTGGGCTCTACGAATTGGAAAGGCAGGCCCAGGCCAGCAGGCGCGGCTTATGGGTTGATCCTGAGCCTGTGCCACCATGGGAGTACCGACGCGACAAACGTGAGCGTTCGTTAGCTGCAAAACGTCAGGCTCAATGAACGAATGTGGTGGCGAGTTCAGCCGGGCTGTGCTGGTCCCGCATCAAACAGCTCCACGGTGGCGAGCCGCAGCAGCGTACTTGCTTCCTCCACGGTTCCCGCCAACCAAGTGTCCACATCGCCTGCTTCAATCGGAATTACGCTGCGCTTGTCCTGAGCGTCCGCAGGTGCTTTCGGGTCGGGCTTGTGCATGCGCTTCATAAGCGGGTGCGTATCCGCGTTGATGGTCAACATGGTAGCTCTCATGCACCTCGCCCGTGGTCTTGTCAGTCCACGTATTCCAGAGACCCGCAAGACTCCACGGCGCACCATCGGCCCGTTTGAACCGCCACCAGACATTGCGCCCGGTTTCCCAATTAGGTTCATCGAAGTCGCTGGCGGGGATGATGCAGCGCTGGCCCCGAGCCCAAGGGTGCTTGTAGCTGGCCTTGTCTGCCAGTTCTTCGCTGCGCGCATTGTTCGTCGGGTACTTGAACTTGGGTTCCTTTGCGAACCAGGGGATCAGTCCCCATTGCCCGGCTACCAGCTCGCGCTCGTAGTCCGCCGACTCTCGCGCCCGGCGAATGAATGGGCCTGTTCCGCGTGGGAAAAGAACCTCATCCCACCAGCGCATCGGATTGGGCCTGCCGACCGCCCATTCGCGTTCAATGTCCAGAAGGGCCGGGGGGGTGTAGCGGTTGCACATGACTGATTTTCGCGCCCGCGAAATAGGCAGGCAAGTCCAACGAGCTTTGAGAGAGCGGGGCGTCTTCTTCACGGACAAGAGAGTCTGAGACAAGCTGTTTGTTGCCATCCGCTCCCGATCTGGAGCTGACCGTCGATGCGATACACCGGTAGACATCTCCAGGCTGACTGCAGCCGGTCAGGATCAGCATTCGTGCGACTGCGGCACTGGAAACCGGTCAAACGAACGACTACGGATTGGGTGTTGGCCCCCTCGTCACCGGTCGTTCCAGCAGATCAGATTGTGTGATAACCGTGCCCCTTACAGTACGTGTTGAGATGACGTTATTCAACTCGGTCGAACAGCCCTAAAGCAGTCGCTCGAAAGTTGGAAAGACCACTTCAACTAACGGGCCGGAGACCTTAACCGTACCGCTATTGGAATAGCAGATGAGTCCGCGCTTAAACTGGTGCGTTACCTCGTAAGTCAACGAGTCAATTTTGTGATATTTGCCAGCTAAGAAAGGAGCTATTTCGTCAGCAAGCCCCTCCTTTGAACTTACTTCAAGGCGACCTACCGCGCTGTCGTAAACCCTAAAGTCTCGAACCTTCGCTGAAACCAAGCGAGCTGAATCAAACTCTGAAACGTGCACCCGAATCATCTTTGTGCTGATCTCCAGCGGTTCGATGAAATAGTCCTCCTTGCCAACAAGTTTGCTGAGAACTTCAGTTGTGACCCTGGAGCCGCGTGCCGGGTCTAGAAGTGAGAGAACGAGGCCCTCCGCAGCTTGAAAGAGGCGGATTGAGTGCCGCTCCATAGTTGGAACGAAGGTTCGCACTTCTGAACCGTCGCTCATTATTTGAGTTGCTTCGATCTGTCGCGTGGTGGTGTATTGCAGAACAAGATCATTGGAACTAGCCTGTACAACTGATATGCCACCATTTTCACCAACTCTGTACGCGGTCGATGCGAGCATAGAAACTCCTGCGTCGTTCGGCAGTCGGAGTTTGTAGTACCTGATCTTCAGCATCGCTACTCCAACGTGGTCAGAGAAATTTTCGCTGCTGCCTCGATTAGGCGGAACAGAATGTCTTGCTCTTCTTGTTTCGGCGTACGCTTCTTATCAGTAACCTTGCCATTTTCAAAAATTATGGCATTCCGCGCCTGGTAGGAAAACTCTGTACAGCTATCTGGCTCTCCAAACTGCGCTTCGAGTTCAAAAAGGTCAGCATCCATACTGAAATTCGGTTTTGCCCGCCAAACAACTTTGACGATGTAGTAGCCCTTGTCATAAAGTTCATCGATAACGAACGACTTAGTAACGCCGGTACCCTTCAAGGTGACACGAACTACATTTGGCTGATCCTCCAAATCTTTCTCGCCCTCGTCATCATCGCTTACGTTAGGCTTGGCGCGAGGTTTATAGCAATATGCCTCCGTGACGGTGACAAATGTATGATTCTTAATGCTCTTGATGAGATTTTGAAAGAATTTCGTTCTAACTTCAGGGTCGGCGTAACCTTCTAAGCTGATTCGATTCTGCTTAACTGGAGTCTCTCTGCCGGAGTTTATGACGGAGAATACTTGATCGATTGCGATGTCAGTGAATGCATTCTGCGTGCTTCGGGCTACATACTTCCCAGCGTCATTTTTTAGAAATTCGATTATTGAATCACGAGGTTGTACTTGACGAAATTCAACCTCAGTGTAGTCGATGTGCTCGTATTCAAGTCGGGCAAGAAGCCTGTCACCAGACACTTCCAAGGTGACGCGGTTGCCCTGAGCTTCTAATGCCGCTTTAACTGATGTAAGCCCTTCGAGAATTTCTACCTTCGTGAGGGGTTCACTGATGTCGGCGTAAGTAATTCGCTCCCTCTTTGCAATCTTACCTAGCTTATTGCCAATATTCAGGTGATCAAAATAGTCTGCAGTAAGGCGAGAAAAATACTGGGCAAGCTCGTATTTCGTTGTCTTTGGAGATGTGATTATTCCGCGCTCGAAGAGAAGCTCTCTAATTAGATCGGTCTTGACTTGAGAGTGGTTGATGGCGTCAAAGATGACTTTGTCAGTTGCAAAGTACAGTGACGGTCCGAAGCGAGCTTTCATAAACGCCAACCAATCTCGTCAGGTGAATAATTGGGCGCAATCTGCGAGATTGCATCGATGCTGATCGCATGCACCTCTGCCGCGCGATCGCCTTCAAATCCCCACATGCTGCAATACCGGTGTTTCGCCTTTTCAAAGTTATTCTTTAGTTCCGGTGAGCGTTCAGATTTGAAAGCGAGAATTCGAATACTCTCTCTTGAGTTTACGAGTTGATATCTTGACAAGCTGTCCAAAAGATACACAAATTCGTCTACAGTGGCACCGGCCCGTGAGTAATAGACAACACTCCCGGGTCGTAAAATCGCATTACCTTCCTCAATGATTGCCGGATGCTTGATGATAAAATAGGGCGAGAGAAGCATTTCGATTGTCGCGCCAATGCGCTGATCATCAGCTGTGTGCCTCTTCCAAAGGGTCAGGTCGGGATAGAAGAAGCGATACAACGGACTGAGCTTCTTGTCGGAAATTGCGAGCTTTATGTCAGTCGCAATTGAGTACAGCGATGTAATATCAGCCGGGCCTAGGATATGGAGCGTTTGACCTTTTGCTACGGGAATATTCGCCTTTGATATCCCACCCAGGAGCGGAGAAAACTTGTCTGTGGCTTTGCCGTCGTGATTTGCTACGAACAGTAGCCCGCGAACTTCATAGACCTCATGATCGATCGGAAGAAACTTCTTTCTCCATGAGTCTGAAACTGAAGCGCATTCGACAGTCATCGCAAGTGATTTGAGCGACTCACGGATCTTGGTGACCTGGAGTGTTGACTTCTTGTAGCTCTTTAGGTCAGTGTGGAGATAGACTCTCTTGTTGAGATACGGATCGGCGTAGTGGAATACTACATCTCCTGGGTGAGTCGCCTTCTGTGCCCCTTTTTCCGTCTTGTGATCTTCGGAGACACATTCGAAGTTCGTATCCTGCTGAGAATGCATCTCCCAGAAGAAAACCTTGAAGATGTCGTTGGCAATCTTATTCGCAACTTGCGATATGTTTGCAGTCTCAGCCATTCCTGTCCCTGTTCAGTCTATCTGTGGCGTTCTTCTAAGCTGTTATGTCCAATCTCGCCGGACGCCCGCCTGAGTGAAGACTTAGTTATTTCTGACAACGCGCGCGTCGGCGCATCTGCGATGTTGCCGCGAGAGCCCAAGATGCGGCCTCTCATCATAGGGGGGATGAACTGAAGGTCTGCTTGACTGCGGTCGGCGTGAGTTCGATCCATCTGGGCGACTGACGCCAACCGCTGCATGGCCGTCAGTTGTTGCCTCAGCTTTCGTTGCTAAATGACCGGGAAAATGGGGCGGGGCAGGCGAACCGGCTCAGTATTTCTTGAACGGTAGCGCGGGCACGATAGCGCCATGTTCTGGTGGGTGCGCCGGCCTGGCGTAGCGTCTATTTGCCAAGAGCACGTCTGGAGTGTAATTTATACTGTGCAAATGTACAGTATTGCGCCATGGAGGCCGATCTTATGCGGCCCTGAGCCACTGGTTTTGCCGGCGGCGGGGGACACTGTGCACGCGGGTTTCCCGTCGCCTGCAGAAGACTTCGCGGTCGAGCGGCTGGACTTGACGACCATCCTTGTGACCCACCCCCAGGCCACGTTTATCGTGCGGCTGCGCGGCGATTCCATGCGCGAGGCGGGCATTTTTGATGGTGATCTACTGGTGGTGAACCGTGCCCTCAAGCCGATTCATACCGATGTTGTCTTGGCCGTCGTGGATGGTGAATTCACCTGCAAGACCCTGTGGCTCAGACATGGCCGCATGAAGCTCAAACCGGCCAACCCAACCTATCCAGAAATCATTCCCAAGGATGGCCAGATCGTGGAAATATGGGGCGTGGTCACAGCCACGATTAAGCGCTTTCGGACCTGAACCATGTTCGCGCTGGTGGACGGAAACAACTTCTACGCGACCTGCGAAACCGTGTTTCGCCCGGCGCTGGCGGGGCGCCCGCTTGTCGTGTTGAGCAATAACGATGGGTGCGCTGTCGCGCGATCCGAGGCAGCAAAAGCGTTGGGCATCAAGATGGGCGCTCCGTGGTTCCAGATCGCAGGGCTTGTCGAGTCTGACGGCTTGATTGGGCTTTCTGCCAACTTCCCTTTGTATGGGGACATGAGCAACCGGATGATGAGTTTGGCTGCAGGCTTGGGGCCGACTCAGGAGATCTATTCCATCGACGAATCGTTTATCGGCCTCGATGGCGTGCGGGGTGACTTGGTGGAGAGGGCGCACAAGATACGGGCGCGCATTCTGCAATGGGTGGGCATCCCATGCGGCATAGGGATTGGTGGTACCAAGACCCTTGCGAAACTGGCGAACCATGTTGCGAAATCCGCCGAGCGCAAACCAGGTAGCTACCCTGCGAACCTGGCCCGAGTTTGCAGCTTTGCCGCGATGTCCGTCGACGAGCAGCATGCGGTTTTGCAGGCAACAGCGGTAGGCGACGTTTGGGGAGTAGGGCGCCGCATTGGTGCGCAATTGAAGGAGGGTGGTGTCAACACCGCCTGGGACTTGGCCAGGCTTGACCCCGCGACCGTGCGCAGGCGCTGGAGCGTGGTGCTTGAACGCACGGTGCGCGAGCTGCGCGGCCAATCGTGCATCCCCCTGGAAGATGCGCCCAGCAACAAGAAACAAATTGCGGTCACGCGCTCTTTCGGGAGATCCGTTTCCGAGCTGGGCCCGATGCTGGAGGCCGTGAGTGAGTTTGCATCACGCGCAGGCGAAAAGCTGCGCAAACAAGGGAGCTTCGCCAGCCAGGTCTACGTGTTCGCGCACACATCACCATTCCGACCGCCGCCGCAGTTCTCGCGCGGGGTCATGGTTCCACTTCGACGGCCCACGGCTGATAGCGCGCTGCTGGTGGCTGCGGCCATTGCAGGGATGCGACGGATCTACGAGCCCGGCTATCAATTGGCCAAGTGCGGTGTCATGTTGTTGGACCTGGTGGAGTCGTCGCTGTACCAAGCCGAGCTTGACCTAGAACCCGGCGAAGGCCGCGACCAGTCCCACCTGATGGGCACCATCGATCAACTGAATCGCCGCTTCGGTAAGAGAACCGTTTTCGTCGGCAGCGCTGGTGTCCCGCAGGCCCATGAGTGGGCGATGCGCCAAGAGCGGCGAACCCCGCAATACACCACGCGGCTGGCTGACGTGCCTGTAGCAAGGGCTTAAATATCGAGCATAGTGGCAGAAGGATGTCCTGCTTTCCGCAGGATTTAGCAGGGCTGGAAACGATTCATCCGAAAACTGACAAGCAGCATGACGGATGATGTCATTTGTAATACAAATGATCGACAACTTTTCAGCGTTCATGACCCCGCTCAAATCAGCTCTCATGTCTTTGCGAATGACGCCAGAAGGCAAGGCGTTACTTGCCCTGTGTGCTCAACGGGAACACCGCAGCATGGCATCCATGATGGAACACATGGTGCATGCCTATGCCGAAATCCAAGGCATCGTATTGACTGCGCCTAAGCCTGCCAAGAATTCACCCAAGAAGCCAAAATGTCCAAATTAGCCGACCTCATCTGGAAAAATGCCGAGCTGCTGCGCGGCGCTTACAAGGAAAACGAATACCGCAAAGTCATCCTGCCGTTCACCATCCTGCGCCGCCTCGATTGCGT
>JAANMV010003569.1_pt1 | contig 13375 bp, 10 predicted proteins | sample 7279661 | NCBI WGS metagenome assembly JAANMV01 (sample SAMN14094540, study PRJNA606508) | bioreactor metagenome | isolation source: A lab-scale SPAN reactor treating ammonium-rich wastewater day 121 | place: Ireland: Galway | collected 2017-05-16 | reverse complement strand
TTCGCCAACGGCACCTCGGCGGGGATTCGGCTGTACACCGCCCAGCGCCCGCCGAACCGGGATCGCAGCGTGGGCGTGGTCGCGGCCTGGGGTCTGGAGCGCCTCCGGCCGGACCTTCGAGGTCACCGTGGTGCCCTACAGCGGCTCCGGGCAGGACAAGGACGAACCGGACGGTCCGGATGCGCAGGCGCTGTCCCGGTACAGCGGCGTGCTCTGGTACACCGGGAACACCACCGTCCACCCCCTCACCGATACCGACCGCGAGCAGCTCAGCGCGTACCTGAACATGGACGCCCGCCGGGTCCTGTTGTTCTCCCCGGGGTTCGTCCGGGACGGGACGACGAACGGCGCCACACCCGCCGCGCCCAGGGCGGCGTACGCTCCCCTGATCACCGGACAGCTGGGCCTCGATCAGGTCGCCTTCCCCGGCGCGGCGGCCTTCGCCCTGACCGGCGAAGCGAACACGGTAACCAGCGGCGTGACCCTGAATGTCGCCAGTTCCGTGCGCGGTGTCCTGCGTCCCGCCGCGGGCACCTCGGCCCTGCTGAAAGAGGGCGCCAGTGTCATCGTGAGCGGGAAAGCCAACGTGGGCGCGCGCGGATCATCGAAAGTGGTCCTCGCCGCGCTGAGCCTGTCGCACCTCAGCCGGGCGGACGCGGTGACCCTGCTCGGCAAACTCATGACCTTCTGAAACACTCCTGCGAGCGGGACAGAGTCCCCAGTTCCGCAGCACCCCAGGGACGTGTTCTGAAGCGGGCACCTCCTTTCCGCCAGCAGGCCCGGGCGTGCTGGCGCTGCGGTAGGCAAGAGCGCCTATCCCCAGGCAGTGACGGGTCGCCTATGCTGCGCTCCCATGACCGCACCTTTTGAACGGCGACTGGAGCGCTATGCCGAACTGCTGGTCCGTGTGGGCGTCAACCTGCAGCCCGGGCAGCGGCTCCTGCTCAGCGCGGACCTCGACGCCGCCCCGCTCGCCCGGCAGGTCGTCAGGCACGCCTACCTGGCAGGAGCGCCGCTGGTGAACGTGATCTGGAACGACGCGGAAAGCACCCGGCTGCGCCTGCTGCACGCCGCACCGGACACGCTCGCCGACTTTCCCGGCTGGCGCGCGCAACTGTGGCAGGACACCGCCGAACGGGGGGACGCGTTCCTGCACGTCACGTCCGAGGACCCAGCCCTGCTCGCCGGGCTGGCCCCCGACCTGGTCGACCGGGAGCGCCGGGGCCGGCAGCGGAGCCTCCAGGGCTTCGCGGACCTGATGCGCCGCAACGCCTTCCCGTGGTGCCGCGCCGCGGCGCCTGCGCCCGCCTGGGCGGCGCGGGTCTACCCGGACCTGCCCGCTGCGCAGGCGGTGTCCCGGCTCTGGAACGCCGTGTTTCACGCCAACCGGGTGGACCTGCCGGACCCCGTGCAGGCGTGGCGCGATCACCTCGCGGCCCTGGAGGCGCGCGCGGCCCTCCTGACGGCCCGGCAGTACCGCGCCGTGCACCTGCGGGGCCCGGGCACGGACCTTGAGGTGGGCCTGGCCGACGGGCACGTCTGGGTGGGGGGCGCCTCGCCCACCCCCGCGGGCGTGCCGTTCGCGGCCAACATGCCCACCGAGGAGATCTTCACCGCCCCGCACCGGACGCGGGTGACCGGCACCGTGCGCGCCACCAAGCCCCTGAGCCTGTCCGGTACCCTCGTCGAGGGCATCGAGATGCGCTTCGAGGCGGGCCGCATCGTGCACGCCCGGGCCGACCGCGGTGAGGAGGTGCTGCGCCGCGCCCTGGACACCGACGAGGGGGCACGCTTCCTGGGTGAGGTGGCCCTGGTGCCGGGCGCGTCGCCTGTCGCGGAGACCGGCACGCTGTTCCTGGACAGCCTGTACGACGAGAACGTCGCCTGCCACCTGGCGTTCGGGTACGCCTTCCAGGAAAACTTCGCGGGTGGGGACCAGCTGACCGGGGACGAGGTCGCCGCGCGGGGAGGCAACGACAGCCTCACTCACGTGGATTTCATGGTGGGCAGCGCGGACGTGACCGTCGACGGGCTGCGCGGGGACGGGTCGCGTGAACCGCTGCTGCGGGACGGGCAGTGGGTCTTCTGAGCCTGGTCAGCGCGGCCGGTGGCCGACCTTGGCGCCCTTCCAGAAGCCCAGGAACGACTCGATCTGCGACAGGAACCCGGGGAAATCCGGCGCCTTGACCATGTAGGAGCTGGCGTGCAGTTCGTACGCGTCCCGGATGTCCTCCGGGCGGGTGGAGGTGCTCAGGACCACCACCGGAATCATCTGCAGCCGCGGGTCGGCCTTCATGATGCGGATCACGTCCAGGCCGGTCATGCCGGGCATGTTCAGGTCGGTGACCACCACGTCCGGCACCGGTTTTTCCTTCTGCTGCAGGTGCTCGATGGCTTCCCGGCCGCTGGTCATGGTGACCACCTGATTCACCCACTCGGGGTGTTCCGCGCAGGCTTCGCGGGCAAGTTCGAGGTCCGCGACGTTGTCGTCGATGACCATGATGTTCAGGCGGTGCGGCATGCTGCCCAGTGTATGCCAGCCGCACCCGCGCCGGCCCGCGATCCAGACAACGTTTTCCCGCCTCACGGTCCGGGCGTTCGCCGCGCGGGCTCGGCGGCGCGCGTGATTGTCACGCCCGGCCGGGTCTGACATACTGCCCGGGCCGCAGGCGCGGGTCCCCTGACCAAGGTCAGCCGAGTGATCCCCTGACGATAACTCCACCGGGCCGCACGTCCCTCACGGGACGACCGCGGATGGCCCGCCCACCTGCGCGCCCGCCAGGCGGAGTTCATCACGGCACCTCCGAGGTGTGCATGACCCCAAGATCCGTCCCCGCCCGCCCTTCCGGCGTGAGCGTCTACCTGAACGAGTGGGTGCGCAGTCCGCGCGCGGACCTGCTGTCCGGCGTGCTCGTCGCCCTGGCCCTGATCCCGGAGGCCATCGCCTTTTCGATCATCGCGGGCGTTCCCCCACAGGTGGGCCTGTACGCGAGCTTCATCATCGCGATGGTGATCGCGTTCGTGGGAGGCCGGCCGGCCATGATCAGCGCCGCCACCGGCGCGATGGCGCTCCTGATGACCGGACTCGTGAAGGACCACGGCCTGGAGTACCTGTTCGCCGCGACCGTGCTGACCGGCGTGCTGCAGGTGTTCTTCGGCTGGGCGCGGCTCGCCCGGTACCTGAAGTTCGTGCCGCGGCCGGTGATGACGGGCTTCGTGAACGCCCTGGCCATCCTGATCTTCCTGGCGCAGCTCCCGCAGGTCGTCGGGGCCGGCTGGCCGACGTACGCCATGGTCGCCGCGGGCCTCGCGATCATCTACCTGCTGCCCAGGGTCACCAGGGCTGTGCCGAGCGCCCTGGTCGCGATCCTGGTCCTGAGCGCCGTGTCCATCCTCACCGGCGCGGACGTGCGGACGGTGGGGGACATGGGGGTGCTCCCGATGGCCCTGCCGCCCTTCCACCTGCCGGCCGTGCCCCTGACCCTCGAGACGCTGGACATCGTCTTCCCCGTGGCCCTCACGCTCACCCTGGTGGGTCTGCTCGAAAGCCTGCTCACCGCGCAGCTGATCGACGAGAAGACCGACACGACCAGCGACAAGAACGCCGAATCCCGCGGGCAGGGGATCGCCAACATCGTGACCGGGCTGTTCGGCGGCATGGCCGGGTGCGCCATGATCGGGCAGAGCATGATCAACGTCACCGGCGGGGGACGGGGTCGGCTGTCCACCTTCGTGGCCGGGGCGGTGCTGCTGCTGCTGATCCTGGTGCTGCAGGACCTGCTGGTGCAGATTCCCATGGCGGCGCTCGTCGCGGTGATGATCATGGTCAGCCTCAGCACCTTCGACTGGAAGAGCCTGCGCGCCATGGCCACCCACCCGAGAGGGGAGAGCGTCGTCATGGTCGCCACGGTGGCGGCCACGGTCCTGACGCATGACCTGTCCAAGGGGGTGCTGACCGGCGTGGTCCTCTCGGCGCTGTTCTTCGCACGCAAGGTCTCGCAGCTCTCCGGCGTCACCGCCGAGGACGCCCCGGACGGCACGCGCACCTACCGCGTGACCGGCCAGCTGTTTTTCGTCAGCACGCACGACGTCCTGCACCGCTTCGACTTCACGCCCCCGCCCACCCGCGTGGTGATCGACGTGCACGGCGCGCACTTCTGGGACAGCAGCGCCGTGACGGCCCTCGACCAGGTGCTGCGCCGGTACCGCGCTCAGGGCACGCCGGTGGAGTTGATCGGCCTGAATGGGGCCAGCGGGGCGCTGTTCGACCAGGTGATCCGGTGACCGGGTAACGGCGTTCTCCCGCGCTCCGGCTGAACCGTGAGTTAATGCGGGCCTGCGGTGAGGTTTGTGCGAGCCCGGGCCCCTATGCTCGTCAGCATGACCTGCCTCGTGGACAGCCTGGAGACGCCGGCTGCCGAACCGCTCCCGGCCGATCTCGCCGCGCAGATCGCGCTGGCGGACGAGCTGCTGGTGATGCACCCCACCCGCGCCGAGCAGGTGGCCCGCAGCGCCATCGCGCTCGCCGAGAAGCAGGAGGAGGGCGTTCAGGCTGGGCGGGCGGCCGTGCTGCTGGGCGGGGCGCTGTTCTTCCAGGCCCGCTACGACGAGGCCCGGGACGCGTTCGGGCAGGCGCTCGGCACGGCCCGCGCCCATCACGACCGGGTGCTGGAAGCGCGGGCGCTTAACGGCCTCGGGAACGTCGTCAGCTACCAGGGTGACTACGCCGGGGCGCTCGAGCACTTCATGGCCAGTTCCCGCGTGGCGCTCGACGCCGGGGACGAACTCGGCCGGGTGCGGGTGCTGAACAACATCGCGGCCGTCTGGTCGGAGCTCGGGGAGCACGGCAGCGCCCTGCAGCATCACCAGGAGGTCGTCACGGTGGCCGGCCGCGTCGGGGACGCCTCCCTGGTGAGCAGCGCGCGCGTGAACGTGATGGTCGACCATCACGCCCTCGGGGAGTACGGCCGGGCGCTGGACCTCGCCGAGACCCTGGTCCCGGCCCTGGAGGCGGCGGGCCTGCGCCAGCACCTGGTGGTCGCGCAGGCGTACCGGGCCGACAGCCTCCTGCGGCTGGGCCGCGCGCAGGACGCGCAGCAGGTCATCCTGGCTGCCCTGCCGCTCGCCGAGGCGATCGGGGAGCAGGCGCACACCTGCTTCCTGCTGGGCACCCTGGCGATGACGCACCAGCACCAGGGCCAGCCGGCGGTGGCGCTGCCGGTGCTCGAACTCGCCCTGGCGCTGGCCCGCGAGCACCGCCTGGCCGGTCAGGAACGCGACCTGCTGGGCCGGCTCAGCGAGGTGCGCGAAGCGCTCGGAGACTTCCAGGGCGCCCTGCGGGACCTGCGGGCGCATCACGCCCTGGAGCGGCAGATTCACGCGGAGGACGTGGACCGCAAGACGCGCTTTCTCACCGCGCAGTTCCAGCTCGACTCGCTGAAACGCGAGGCGGAACTCGAGCGCCAGCGGGCCCGGCAGCTCGAGGAGGACCACTCGGCCCTGCAGGAGGACCACGCCCTGCTCGCGCACGTCGCCGCGCACGACGCCCTGACCGGGCTGGCCAACCGCGCGCACTTCCAGGCCGTGGCCGAGCAGACCCTGGCCCGCGCCGGAGAGGCGGGCGTGGGCCTGCTGTTCCTGGATCTGGACGGCTTCAAGGCGGTGAACGACACCCTGGGTCACGACGCCGGCGACGACCTGCTGCGGCAGGTCGCCGGGCGGCTGCGGTCCCAGGTGAGGCGGGGGGACCTCGTCGCCCGCCCCGGCGGGGACGAGTTCACGGTCCTGCTTCCGCACCTGCGCACGCCGGGCGACGCGCGTCAGGTTGCCCAGAAGCTGCTGGGCGTCCTGAAGGAGCCCTTCGTGGTGTCTGGGAACACCGTGACCATCAGCGCGTCCGTGGGCGTCGCCGTGTCCCCTCAGGACGGGACGGAACTCGCGGTCCTGCAGCGCCGCGCCGACGAGGCCATGTACCGCGTGAAACGCAGCGGCCGCGCCGGCGTGCAGACCAGTTCCGCCTGAGAGCCCACCCCACGCGGGCCAGGGTCACTTCCGGCAGGTCAGGTTCACACGGAAGCTGGGGTCCGGCACGCTGAAGCGCATCTTCAGGGCGGGGCTGACCTCGGGTTTGACTTCCAGCAGGAACTTCACCGGGGCCGGCAGCGGCTGGCCGCTGGGCACCTGCTGTTCGGAGTACAGGCGGAAGGTGTACACCGTCCCGCCGCCCTGCTGAATTTTGGCCATGGTCTTGTCCTGCCAGCCGCCGCCGCGCCCGTCACTCCAGCTGTCACCGCTCGCGAAGCTCACCGCGGCGGCATTGTCGTACGACAACCCGGCCTGGTTGAGCTGGATGGTCTGGTTGATGCCGTTCTTGAATTCGGCCGTGACCGCGTACCCGGGGTAGGCGCTGCCCTTGTCCTGGTACGTGAGTTCCACCTTGGTCACGCGCATGCGCACGATGCCGTTGAACAGCCACTCGTTGACGCAGCCTTCGACGCTGGCCTTCTGGTTCGCGCCGCCCGCGCCGGTCAGGGCGCGTTTGAGGTCGTCGAGCAGCACGTAGGTCTTCCCGCCGATGACGGTGGTGGTGAGGGTGGCCGGCTGACCGTTGAGGGTCAGGGTGACCTGAGTGGCCAGGGCCTGGCCGAGCGTCAGGGCCGTGAGAAGCGCCGTCGTCCGTTTCATAGGTGACCTCCGGGGGGCGGCGCGGGGCGCGCCGCTCAGGGACCCCTGGAGGGTAGGCCGCCCGGCGTTGCGGGGGCGTTGCAGTCTCAGGCCAGGGCCGGGGTGATCCGGCCCAGGAGCCGCTCGAGGGCGCCGCCGTGCGCCGGCCAGGACGCGGTGAGACGGGCGAGCCGCGCGTCCCGGTCCCGAGCCGCGGCCTCGTCACCCTGAGCGGCGCGGACGTGGGCGAGCAGCAGGGCGTCGAGGGCCGGGACCTCCTCCTCACCGGTCACGCGCGGTCCCGGCGTGATCCCGGGCGTGGCAGCCGTGAGCAGCGCGGCCAGGCGCGTGCTCGGCAGGGGTTCGCACAGCAGCGCCCGCACGCCGGCGTGATCCCCGGCGAGCAGCCGGCCCAGGCCCACCACCCAGGCGTGCCGCTCGCGTTCGTCCTCGTTGGGCGTGAGCGCGTCCAGCAGCGGCTCCGCCGGTGCGCCGCAGCGCAGCAGCCCGGCCTCCACCTGCACGCAGGCAAGCTGGTGACGCAGATCGTCCAGGCCGAGCGCGGTGATCTCCTCCCGCAGCTGCCCGAGTTCCTCCGTGGTGGGCACAGCCCCGCAGCGCAGGCGGGCCTCGGTGAGGCGCAGCTGCCGCCGGGCGGCGACGGCCACCTCGCCCCGGTCCCGGGCTGTCGCGGCGGCCTCCGCCAGGCGCTGCAGGCCGCCCCCCAGGTCGCCAGCGAGGATCAGGGCCGTGCCGATGTTCGCCTGCGCGGCCGGCTGCGCCTGCGGCGGCAGGTGTGGCAGGGCCGCCCCGTACAGCGCGAGCGCACGGGTGTACCCGCTCGCGGCGAGCATCAGGCCCGCCAGGTTCGCGCGGGCCGTGGCGCCCAGCGCGTCCAGGCCGTGCTGCTCGGCGAGCTGCGCGGCCTCCTCCAGGTGCGTGCGCGCGCGGGTCTCGTCCCCCATCACCGCCGCCAGCGTGCCGCAGGCGTGCTCGGTCTGCAGCAGCCGCTCCGGGTCGCCGAGCACGTTCGCCACGCGGCGCAGGTACGCTGTTTCCTCCAGGCCCTCAGCGTGCGCGCCGCGGGCGATGGCGAGACTCACCAGCGTCAGGGACGCCTCGAACGCCCGGCGGGTGTGATCGAAGGGATCCACGTCCCGGGCGGCAAGCAGGTCGGCGCGCGCCGCGTCAAACTGCCCAACCTTCACGCGCGCCATGCCGCGCAGGTGCAGCGCCCGGGCCCGCACCGCCGGCGTGAGGTCCTCCACGGCCAGCACGCCTTCGGTCAGGGCGAGGGTGTCCGCGTACGCGGCGTCCATCAGGTGCAGCTGCGCTTCACGCAGGTTCAGTTCCGCCTGCCGCTGCCGGTCGGCGCCCACCCGGGCGCGCAGGCGAGGCAGGACCGCGCGGGCCTCCCCGGCCGCGCCGCTCAGCATCTGCAGGTCGAACAGCGCCGTCAGCACCGTCCAGGCGTGCGCGTCATCCAGGCCGAGGTTCAGGGCGCGCTCGAAGGCGCTCCTCGCCTCGGCCGGCGCCAGGGCGCTGCGGGCCGCCTCCCCGACCTTCACCCACGCCAGCGCGGCCTGCCGCGCGCACCCGCCGGCCTCGTAACACAGGGCGACGTCCTGCAGCGGCGCGCCGGTCGCGTGCAAGGCCCCGGCAAGTTCGGCGTGCAGCACCTGCGCTTCCTGCCCGGACAGCGCGCCGCGCAGCGCCTGACGCTGCAGGTCGTGGCGCAGCACGAACCCCCCGGCGACCTCGTGCGCGAACCCGCTGGTTTTCAGGAGTGCCGCCTGCTGCAGCACCTCCCACTCGCTGAGGTGACTCGCTCCGGCCAGCGCGGCCGCGCTGAGGGGCCGGGTCTGCAGGCACAGGACGTTCAGACACAGCCGCGCCGAGCCCGGCAGCAGCGCCGCGCGGGCCAGCACCGCCTCGGACACGCTGCGGGGAATCGCGAGGTGCCTGTACCCGCCGTCCTCGTCGAGCCGCGCCAGCCACGTCTGCCCGTCCGTGGGGTACACCTCGCCGCTCGCGAGCAGAGCCCGCAGGATCTCCTGAAAGAACAGCGGGTTCCCGCCCGAGCACTCGTGCAGCCGCGCGGCGAACTGCGCGCCCCCCTGCGCCTGTCGGCTCAGGAAGTGCACCAGGCTGAGCATGTCAATCTCCCCCAGGGGCGGCACCTCCGCCCGGCGCAGCGCCCCGCGCGCCTCCTGCTCCGCCACCCACTCCCCGGGACGGCCGCGCTGCAACTCCAGCGCGCGGGCCGTGGCGACCACCTTGACCTGCTGCGCCGGCGGGCGCTGCGCGTTGAGATGCAAGACCCGGCCCAGCACCTCCAGGGTCGCGGCGTCCAGGTCGTGCAGGTCATCCACGATCAGGACGCGCCGCTCCGCGAGGGCCTCCATCACCGCCTGCGCGAGCCCGGCGTGCAGCGCCTCCTGGCGGGACGGCGTGAACTCCGGCGCCTCCCGCTCCCGGCGCACCTGCGCCAGCGCGCGCCGGGCCGCCGCGCCGTACGGCACCTCGCCCACCTCCTCCAGCGTGAACAGCAGCGCCGAGAGCGGTGCGCCCGCCACCGCGCCGGACAGCATCAGCGAAGGCCCCAGCTGCCGGGCGACCTCCACCGCCAGGCGCGTCTTGCCCACCCCCGGCTCCCCCAGCAGCAGCCACACGCCCGGCTGCAGGACGTCACGAAAGAGCTTCTCCCGCCCGACCAGCGGCAGGCGCGGCAGGGACGCCGCGGCCGGCCGGCTGCTGCCCTCCGCCAGTTGCGACAGCCACGCGCGGGTGGCCGGCAGCGGCTCCCGCCCGAACTCCGCGCGCGTCATGCGCTCACACTCGCCGTACACGCGCCGCGCCGCGCCGGCGTCCCCCTGCAGGACGCACGCCCGCAGCGCCCGGGCATACGCCGTCTCCGACAGAGGATCGACGCCCAACCAGGCCTCCGCGAGCGCCCGCACCTGAGCGTGCTCCCCCTGCCGCTCCGCGTCCCGGAGCGCCGCGTCCAGCCAGCGCAGGTACTCCGCCTCCCAGCGGGCCCGCTCCCGCCCCAGCCACTCCTCGGAAGGCGCACTCGCCGTCACCCACGGCAGCAGCAGCGGCCCCACCAGGTCCACCGCGGCCGCGAACGCCCCCGCGCGCGCCCGCTCCCGGGCCTCCTGCACGTCCACCTGCACGGCACTCCCCAGCGCCAGCCGCTCCGCGTCCGCGTCCACGAACCCCGCGAACGGCCCGCGCTTGAGGCGGTGCAGTTCCACCCGCAGGTTCGACCGGGCGTGCGGCGAGTCCGGCCACAGCAGGTCCGCCAGGGCCGCCCGGGAAACCGGTCCCTGCAGGGCGATGACCCCCAGCAGCAGGGGAGCGGTCGGCTCCCCCGGCCGGGGCGCGCAGGTCAGGCACAGCTGCATAGCCCACTTTAATGACATTTGCCGCCGCGTGTAACGGCCGGGCAACGCCGCGCCTCTTACCTTCAGGGCATGAGTGACCCGGTGACCCCCCCCGACAGCACCCTCGGCCGGTTTACCGTCACGGTGCGGCGCGGACACGTCCTCGTGCAGGACCACGCCGACCTCAGCACTCACGACTTCGCCTCCCTGCTCGGCGCCTTCGGGTACCTCGAACAGGTCGTCCGGGACCGCCGCCAGGCCCGGCAGGACGGCGAGCTCCTCTGACGCCCCGCGGCCCCGCGCACGTCCACTCGCCTTCAGGAGGTTCCGTCATGAACGCACGCCGCGCCCTGAGTGCCGCCCTGCTGTCCACCACCGCCCTCGCCCAGGGGCCCGTGATCCTGCCCGTCAACCCGGTCCGGCCCGGCCCCGTCATCCCGGTCATTCCCACCAACCCGGGCGTCACGCCGCCCCCCGTGCGCACCGACCTGCTCATCCCCGCGGACCTCGTCGCGTACTTCCGCAACCTGCAGCGCAGCAGCCCCCTCACCAAGCCCACCGGCCTGAACACCAGTGCCCCCGGTCCCGCCGCCACCACGGCCGTGCCCGGATCCGGTGGCGCCCCGCTCGCCTGCACCACCCGGAAGGTCAACATGCAGTCCGCCCCGGAACGTTTCGCCGCCTCGGGATACGACCAGGACAAGCTCTGGCTCGGATCCATGCTGCAGGCGCAGTCCCTCAAGGACGGCATCGGGGGCCTGCGCGCCGCGTACGTCCCCGAGGACAACCGCCTGCCACTCAAGATCACGTCCGCCGCGCCGGTCGCCATCGCCTCACAGACCATCCAGCCCAACCAGTCGGCGTACAACGTCGCCCTCGCGAAAATCCGCCAGGGCATGCAGGGCACCTCCCTGGGCTCCACCGTGTCGTACAGGATCACCGAGGAGAAATCCTTCGAGAGCAGCGCCCTGAAACTCGGCCTGAACGCCCACTACCTCACCGCCCGGGTGTCCGGTGAGTTTCAGTCGAGCACCACCACCTCCAGGAACCGCGTGACGGCCGTGTTCATGCAGGAAGCCTTCACGGAGAACGTCGCGCTCAACAGCGTCCCCGCCGCCGGTCTCTTCCACGACCTGAGCGTCGAAGGGGCCGCGGAGTTCGAGAAGACCCGGCAGTGGGGCCCGGGGAACCCGCCCGTGCTGGTCAACTCCATCACGTACGGCCGGCTGCTGTTCGTCAGCATGGAAAGCAACTACTCCGCCGCCGAGATGCAGATCGCGCTGAAAGCCGCCTACGAGGGCGCAGCGGCCGGTGGTGACGCCAGCCTGAACGTCCAGACCAGCAAGGTCCTCGCCGACTCGACCTTCGACGTGTACGCCGTCGGCGGCAACGAGGAGGCCGTGACCTCCCTGATCCGCACGCAGCAGCTCGCCAGCTACTTCGAGAAGACCACCAACCCCACCACCTTCCAGCCGATCAGCTTCACCGTGATCAACCTCGCCGACGGCACCAAGGCCGCCGATCTGCGGGCCGGCGAGTACGCCGAAACCACCTGCAACCTCGCGAGCATGACGCTCTACCTGAAGGTGCAGGTCTACGCGCAGGACACGGACGACAACAGTTACGACGACGTGTACGGCACCATGCACGTCAACGGCACGCAGCTCTGGCGGCGCGGCACCGAGGACCCCTACGAGTTGTACCGCGGCACCACCGTGTACCTGTACCCGGAAGACACCCGGTACATCTACAACCGCGGCACCACCCCCTTCACGCTGGACGCCGACATGACCACCGACCAGTACGCGAAGTTCGAGGCGTCCTTCACGGATTTTGACAAGTGGCCTAACGGCGACGACTTCCTCGGCAGCGTGAACGAGAACATCAACGTCTCCGCCGTCGCCCGGTACTTCCGGGACAACCCCAGCGCGACCTTCTACCCGTACCGGGACCTGCCCCTGCGCGCGAAGGACAACACCTACCAGATCAAGATCACCTTCTACAAAGGCTGGTGACCGCCGAAGCTGCTGCCCCGGTGCAGGGAGACCTGGCCCGCACCGGGGCAGCGGCTCGTCCCGGCCGGAACAGGATCCCGTTGCGTCGGACCGCAGCGCCCCCAGCCATGACCTGCCGGGAGTGGCAGTGAAGTCAGCTGGGTCGTCGCCTGGGAAACCATGGAGACTGCAGCGGGAAGGTCGGCCAATTGCCCCCATCAGCGGCCACCGTCACGAGGTCCAGCCTCGCCGGTCTGCCCCGGCGCACCGAGGTCGCGCTGCCTGAAGTGCGGGAAGGAGGCCACGAGGGCCCGGCACGAGTGTTGGGGAGCGGGAAGAGATTCGTCAGCAGGACGCCGCTGCAGTGCTCGGTTCCGAAGGGGTCGATGGCCAGTCAATCCTGTACTGTCTGGGACGACCCCAGAAGCATCCGGCGGCTTCGGGAGACGCCGCAACGATCGAGACCAGGTCAGGCTGTGAACCCGGGCGTTCCGGGCACGCGGTACGTCATCCGCATGCGCCACCGTCGAGGGTGTCCGGGTCACCCTCGAGGACCACCACGTCGTAGGTCTGCGCCGGGTCGTCAAGGTCGACGGAGACGGCGTACGGCGCGAGGCGGATGGCGACGGCGCCGCTGATGGCGCGGTACGGCGGGCCGCTCCCGTCCCGGATGCTGTCGACGGCCGCGGGAGCATGCCCGTAATCCACGATCACGTGGATCAGGCCAGGCACGCCGGGGAGGTGCAGTCCCGTGCCGTCTTCATCCCAATACAGGAGTTCGTGCCCCAATAACATCACCTCGGTGGTGCCGCCGCGGCCATTCAGAGCCTGGGCGCGGGGGTCGCCGCTGCGCAGCCAGGCTCCGGCGCGCAGGATGGGCTGGTGCGCCCGCCGCCGCGCAGGAGTGTGGGCAGCGAGGGCAGCGGAATCGTCGCGCAGCTCCCAGGTGTCGTTCAGGCACTGGAGTGCCAACCATTGGGCGTCGGTGAGGGTCACGAGGATGAGACGTTGATTGTTGGTCATGGAGTTCCTTTGCCAGGAGGGCTTATTTCCCCCCTGTGCTCTCCTGGTTTTGCGTGGGCCGTGGGCGCAGCCCCGGTCCACGGGGCTGTTGAAGCCTCACCGCGCGTCATTGTTATTTCCGCCGTCAGGCGGGGTCCCCTCCGTGCTCTGCCGGTCTCCGGACAGCTGCCGAATTTTGTACCGGACATCTTGGCTTCAAGCCGCGCCTGACGCGTGAAACGGCGTGCTCAGCAGTCTGATCAGAGTGGGTAAGTGGGACAACTCCCACCGCAGCGCATTGCACAGCTGCTCCGCGCCGTATCGCACCAG
>JAANMV010003568.1_pt1 | contig 13377 bp, 6 predicted proteins | sample 7279661 | NCBI WGS metagenome assembly JAANMV01 (sample SAMN14094540, study PRJNA606508) | bioreactor metagenome | isolation source: A lab-scale SPAN reactor treating ammonium-rich wastewater day 121 | place: Ireland: Galway | collected 2017-05-16 | reverse complement strand
CGGAGTATCACGCGCGATAATTCCGGCCGTGCGTTTCGCGTTTTTTACTATTCGGATGAAGAAGGGGTTCGGCGTGGACCTCGTCGTGGACGGATGGGCGCGCGGACTTGCCCGGCGCGGACACGCGGTTTCCGTCTATTGCTTCGACAGCGACGGCGAAACCTTCGCCGGAGCGCCTTACGAAATCGAGCCGCTTCAATTAAGCCGGGACAAAGCGAACAAATTTCTGCCGGTTTTCGAAGCCGACGCAGCGAAAACGCTCGGAGAATTGCGGGGAAGGCTTGCGAAAGAAGTAAACCTCCCGGATGCGGTTATACCTGCGAGTTTTCCGTTCTACGGCGCCGGCAAAATCTTTACCCGTCCTTGCGTGCATCTTCATTTCGGCAATCCGCCGACGGGCGGTATGAGATTTTTGGCAAGGGCCAACCGGACATATCTGGAGAAAAGCGACAACCGGTATATGAAGTCCGCGGCGGCGATTATTACTATTTCCGAGTTTCTTAAATCCCGATTGCCCGGCAGGTTGCGGGAAAAGACGAAAGTCGTTTTTCCGGGAAGCGATCATTTGCCGCAGCCCGATGGAAAACTTGCGGCGGAAATTCGAAATGCGATTACGGAAAAGCGGGGCGCAAATCTTCAAGCGGGCGTGTTTCGAAATGGAGTTTTCATCGCGCTTTGCGTAAGCAGGCTCGATTTCAAATCCCATCCTTACAAAGGCGTGATGGAACTTGCGCAGGAGATCGGCAAAATGAGCCGACAAGGAATTCCGGTCGCTCTTGCGCTGGCGGGAACGGGCGGCGAGGAATCGAAAAACGCGCTTCGCGCAGCCGGCGCGACAATCTTCGATGCGCCGGATGCGAGAGAGCTTGCAGCACTTTACGCTGCCTGCGATGCGTACGTTACGCTGACACGCTGGGAAGGTTTCGATCTGCCAGTCGCGGAGGCGGCGCACTTCGGCAAGCCCGTGGTCGCTTTGAACTTGGCGGCGCATCCCGAAAATGCCGTGACTTGCCCGCTTGAAACCGAAGGCGAACTTGCTACGGCGATAAAAAAGCTGATTGACGACCCGGGGTTTTACGATGAAAACGTACGGCTGGCAGGAATCCTTGCGGCGAAATTCCGCTGGGAAAAGTCCGCCGAATCGTTTGCGGGCGAGGTTGAGCGGATTATCGAAGCAAAATTGTGAGTTTGAAAAACGATTCTTGAAATATCGCTTGCGTATGCGAGTAAGTTGCAGGAAAATACGGTAGAATCTGGAAGGTGCGGGTGTTGCAAGTGAACAGCCGCGCTTGAAAATCGTCATTCTGTCTGGTATATCCCTTTTGTGGGTAGAGACTTTATATCGAAGGTGATTATTCATGTCGAGTAAGCGCATCGGCATTTTGATTTTGATTGCGACCGCGGCGATGACAATCGTTGCGGGTTCCGCGTGCACTTCGTCGAGCAGCAACGTCGCGACGAATCCCGGCTTCAGGCAACAGTACAATAATCCGACTCGCACGCCCGATAACTACGCCGGTCAACAAGCGCCAGCTGGCGATACGAAGCCTTTGGATTTGCCCGTAACCGTAATGCAAATCAGTTTCGATACGGGCCGACTGGAAGTTAACGAAGCCTATAATTTATATGCGCTTATCGACAATCCGAGCAATAAAGACATTAAGTATCAGTGGCGGGCGACGGGCGGAAAGCTTTTGCCCGTTCTGGAGTCCGACAAGGAAAAGCTAAAGTCGCTTATCGATAGCGCGGTGAAACCCGAAACCGCCCCGGCGCCCGGCGCGGGAGCGCCTATCGCTCCGCCCGCGGGACAGCCCGCTCAGGACGGCGAAAGAATGGTGGACGGGAAGGTAATTCCCGGCGGCGTTCCTCCGGACGAAGCGCTAAAGCAGCGTCAGACTCCGGCAGCTGGCGGAACGCCCGAAACTTTTCGCGACAACGAACCCGTCCCTCCGCCGCAAATTCAAAGCAGGCCGTCGGCGCCCGCTACGGCAGGCGAGCCTCCCGCAACTCCGCCCGTCGAACTTGCAAAACGGCTGAACGGGCTGAAATTGGCCAGTAATTTTGCAGGCAGGGATTTTAAAGTCAGATATGCGGCCCTCGAACAAGCAATCGAAGATGCCGAAGTAGTGGTAGAAGAAAACGTTGACGAACCCGCAGGCGCGGAAGACTCTGGCGCAGCCGAAGACGATGGCGAAGGCGGCGCGGAAGAATCCGAACCGGAGAATGCGGAAGCGGAAGCGGAGGAATCCGAAGCAACCGGTTTCGAAGTGCCGGACGCGCCGAACGCGGAAAGGCTTAGCGGCATTCCGGTGGATACGGAAATAGCGGAGCTGGAAAAGCCCAAAACCGAATTCAGCATTTTCGACAGGGAAACGGGCGCAGGAAGGCACTGGCCGACTCCGTGGGAAAGCGTCTCGCCCGGAAAACGCGACGCGGGCGAAAAACTTATCGAGGACATTCAAGGCCAGATAATCGCCCAAGCGGACGCGGAAGCGGCGGCCGTAACCGACCCGTCGAACAAAGCCGTGACAATGCTGACAGTTGGCGACCCGTTCGTAAGGTTTATCCCGGACACGGCCGAAAGCGTCACGCTGAGTCTGGTCGTGGTGAGCGCGAAGGAAGTTGCGATTACCGAACCGACCGTACTCGACGTGGAAGTTCTAACGCCCCAACCCGGCGTCGAACTGAAATATACGCTGCCGAAAGAAGGGCTCGAACCCGGAGACAAGCTGGAAGTCAACGTTCACGTCAAGAATATTCCCGACTACAAGCGTTCCCTTTTGGGAATCAATTTTGAGCTGAACAACTTCGAAGTGTCGAAGGTCGCTCTAGGCGATTTGTTCGGCGGAACGAATAACGCTTCGCTGTTTTACGCTCAGCCGGATAAATCCAGCGGACTTGTGACCGTCGCCGTGTCTCTCGAAGACATCCTCAGAACGGTGCGCGGCAGCGGAAACGCATTCGTGCTTACATTCGAAGCGAAAGCGCCGATTGAAGGCGACCTGAAAGAACTCGGATTTTCGATATCGGGCGACGCCGCATACAGATATATTCAAGATACGGCCGGCGACAATCAACTTCCGGCTCCCGTCGGCGATTTGCCACCGCTTCAAACCGTTTACGTCGCGCCCCAGCGTCCCGCGGAAACCTTACCCGCGGCACAGCCTGGCATGGATGCCGGAGTCGAGGGCGTTACGCCGGGAGTGGGGCCGGGAGGACCGCCCGCGCTCGGAGGACCGCCGGCAATTTCCGGTGCCCCGGGAGTGGACTCCAAGCTTCAAGGCGGCGCCGGTATGATAGACCCGCGCACCGGTCAACCGATAGGCCCGCTCGCGCCAGGCGGCACGCCAACGGATACTGGAAAGCAGCCTCCTGCAGGACCGCTTCCGCCGGCAGGCCAAACTCCAGACCCGAATCAAAAGCCGCCGCCCAGCAGCGACGGCCCGAAGTCTGCAAAAGATCATCAGGGCTAATAAAGGCAAACAAAAGGCCGGACGAAAGTCCGGCCATTTTTTTTCGCATTAATTTCGGCCGAATGCAGCCGATTTGGTTCGAGTAATCAAGCCGAAATCACTCGGCCTCGCGAGATTTCTTGTAGGCTTCTTTGACCTTGTTCGCGACTTCGGCGGGCACGTCTTCGTAGTGCGAAAACTCCATTTCGAAGCTGCCCCTGCCCTGCGTCATCGAGCGCAGCACGTTCACATACTTATAAAGCTCCGCGAGCGGCACGTGCGCTTTGATCGATTGCTGCCCTCCGCCGAGCGCTTCCACGCCTTGAAGTTTGCCGCGCCTGCTGTTGATATCGCCCATAACGTCGCCCATAAAAGCCTCGGGAACGGTTATATTCACGGCGTAAATCGGTTCCAGCATTACCGGACTAGCTTTTTCGAACGCGTTGCGGAAACCGAGGCTTGCGGCGAGTTTGAAGGCCATTTCGCTCGAATCAACGCTGTGAAAACTGCCGTCGTAGAGCTTTACTTTGATGTCAACGACCTTGCATCCGGCAAGCGGACCGGATTCCATGGATTCGATTACGCCTTTTTCGACCGCGGGCACGAACTTACCCGGCACCACTCCGCCGACTATCGCGTCTTGAAACTCGAAGCCCGTTCCGCGGGAAAGCGGGGTTAGCTCCAGCCAGACGTCGCCGTATTGTCCGCGCCCGCCGGTTTGCTTTTTGTGTTTGCCCTGCGCGCTCGCGACGGCACGTATGGTTTCCCGGTATGGTATTTTCGGTTCGGCGAATTCGAATTTCACTTTGAACTTTTCGCTAACCTGCGAGCGGTAAACGTCGAGCTGCAATTCGCCCATTCCGCGCAGTACCATTTCTCTAGTATCCAAATCCTGCTCGAAGAAAAGCGTGGGATCTTCGTGGGCGCAAGCCTGAAGTCCCTGCGAGATTTTTTCGAGGTCTCCCTTGCTTTCGACGTATATGGCTTCGAATGCCAAAGGAGACGGGTACTTAACGGGAGGAAGAATTATCGGGTGGTCTTTGTCGCATATCGAGTGGTCGCGTTTGGTGTCTTTCAGCTTGACGGTGGCTACGATATCGCCCGCGGAAGCTTCGGTAATGTCTTCGCGGTTTTTCCCCATCATACGCAGTACGGTGGATACTTTTTCGATGCTTCTCACGGCAGGGTTGAAAAAGCTGTCGCCGGGCTTGAGCTTGCCGGAATATATCCTGAAGAACGTAAGCGTTCCCATCGGCGATTCTTCGACTTTGTAAACTCTGGCGCAGAACGGCTCGCCGTCGTCCATTTTGCGAACTTCTTCCGCGCCCCCCTCCTGCTTCACGCCCGCGACTTTTCCTCTGTGGAGGGGACTTGGCAATAGGTCGCGGATTATCGCAAGCAGGGGATGGACTCCGAAAAGCTTTTCTGCCGCGCCGGCGATAACCGGCACGAGAGCGCCGTCCAACGTCGATTTGCGCATCGTTGCGATTAGTTTATCGTCGAGAATCGGCTCCTCGGCGATGTAAAGCTCCATAAGCGAGTCGTCTGTTTCGACGATAGACTCGACCAGCGCGGCCCGCATTTCGCCGACTTGACCGCTCATTTCGGCCGGCACCGTTTCTTCCCTGACGGATTTCCCGTCCACGAAATAGGCTTTATTCGAAAGAATATCGACGACGCCTTTTAGCCCGTGCTGCTCGCCGATAGGGATTACCAGCGGGGCAACCGCGCTGCCGAATCTGCCTCGAAGCTCGCCGAGCACACGGAAATAATCCGCGCCTTCCTTTTCGAGCTGAGATATGAAGATTACACGAGGAAGGTTGAATTCTTCGCAATATTGCCACGCCTTTTCCGCCTGGCTTTCGAGCCCAGCCTGTCCGTTGACTACGAGCACGGCGCTGTCGACGACCGAAAGCGCGCCGATCATTTCGCTTACGAAATCCTGATAGCCGGGCGTGTCCAGAACAGTGACGCGATGCCCGTCGAATTCAAACGGAATCATGCTTGTAAATATGGAAAACTTGCGCTTGATTTCTTCTGCGTGATAGTCGCTGACAGTATTTCCGTCTTCGACTTTACCCATACGCGTGGTGGTGCCGGTCGCGAACAGCAGGGCTTCCGCAAGAACGGTTTTGCCGCTTCCGCCATGCCCTACGAGTGCGATATTCCGTTTTTTCTCCAAGGCAGCTTGTGACATTTCAACTCCAACATCAAAAAATCAGGCAGAAGAAGATATTAGCACAGGGTTTGGCTTCGGATAAGTCATTTTTTGCGGCGCCGGGATTGTGAACGGTGCGGCTTTTGCATCAAGCTCTGCGCCTTGCGAGAATAAGGCAGTTTCCGGAAATCCCGTCTTTCATTGCCCCGTACGCCGCCAAGATTTGATGTTTTGTATAAAACGTCGAAAAATCCAGCAGCCCGGTAGGCGTCAGAATAAACACCTCCGGCGCGGTTTCTCCTCCATCGCCGTACACGGTAAATTCCGTAACCGCAGTTTCGAGATTCTGTGCAAGTTTTTCGGCAACGGCCTTTTTATGGAATGCGCCGGAGATTACAAGCTGGGACCTGCCGAACCTGTCCAAGCATACCGTTATTTCCCTTTTCGCGCCGAACTTTTTCAAAGGCAGCTTCACGCAAACCGCGGCGGCGGTTAGTCCTTCCGAGTAAACCATCTCCGCCGAGTCCGGCTGTGTTCCGGCCAATTCAGCGCACCTTAGCAGTAGCGGCGCGTTGTCCATTTTTTCTCCGAAGGATTCGTATCCGATAGTTCCTTCGGCTTCGACCCGCAGAATTTTGGTTGCCGAATCGAATTCGAAAGTGATCTTTGCTTGGTCCGAAGGAACCCCCATTTCACCCAATTTCATCAGCGCTTCGCTTCTTAGTTTGGCGAAATCTTCCTGTGCAGGTTCGGGGCAAAAGACTTCGCCCGAATAGGTAGAAACGGCCGCCGCCGCGCCGACGGCGGAAATCACGGCCGGATACGGCGCGATTTCGAATCCCATTCCGAGCGCCTTTGCAACTTCGCTAGCAATGACGCCTGCCCCGCCGCCGCCGGCAACCAATCTGAGTTCGTCCAAACGCGCATGATAATCCCGTGCAAGCGAACGCACCGCAGAAATAATTCTCTCTCTGCATTCGGCAATCATCGCATTCGCTATTTCCGGAGGTTTTCTACCGATTACCTTGGCGGCGGCCGTGAATCCGGCCGCAATCGCTTCGTCATCGCTGTGAGCGACATCGTCAACGGGAATTATGCCCAGGAAATTCGCCGCGTCGGTGAGCGTAATTCCGAAATTGGACTCGCCCTTACGCAAGATTACATGACGGTCTTTCTCTATGGAAACTTCTATCGAACCATTCTTGCCTTCCTTAGTTTCCGGCGGGAAGGACAAATAGGACAGCCCGATAATATGTGCGCTTCGTGGGCCGCAGCGGGGACGGCCCTTCGGATCCAGCCATAGAAGCGAACCGCCGCCGACGGCCACCGTGCGGAGGTCTAGCGAGCGGGTATGCAAAACGTGACCGCCCAAAGTCGCCGCCTTTTTTCGAACGCGCCCCGCGATCACGAGACTGATGTCGGTCGACGTGCCCCCGATTTCCAGAAAAATTCCGTCGCTGATTTTCGAAACGTGGATGGCGGCGCTCGCGCCCGCCGCAGGGCCGGACAAAACGCACTGGAGCGGAGATTTTTCCATCTCGACGGCGTCCATTATCCCCCCATCGCTCTTCATAACCATCAGCGGTCTATGCGGAAGCATTTTCGAAACCGCTTCCGCGGTAAATCTGGCGGTTTGGACAACTTTAGGGATCATCGCCCCGTTTATTGCGGCTGTTACCGCACGCAACTTTAATCCGAGTTTGCCCGAAAGCTGGCTTGCTTTGACCGAGTGAAGATTGTCGAGGATACCTTCTTCAACAAGCTTGAATTCGACATCTTCTTCGTATTCGCCCGTCGGGTCGTCGGTTCCTCTGGATTCGGCGATAACGATTACGGGTATGGAATCGAGCCGCCCTTTAAGGTCCAATATCCACTTCGCGTCCGGCGGCAGGTCGGAAGCCGAAATCAAACTCGTCACGAGCGGAATTTCGCTTCTTTCGCCGAGCGCAATCCGCTTTTCCTTGAACAGAGCTTTTACAATCGGCATATGCTGACCGTGCGCGATAACGACGAGCGCGACCGGCGCCACGTCGCCTTCGAGAATGGAATTCGTCGCCTGAGTGGTCGAGTGGGCGACGAGCTCGACGTCGCTCGATTGCACGGTTTCGAGAAGAATCTCCAATACTTGCACGACGCCCTCGGCGACGCCGAAAGCGGCAGTATGAGTTGTGGAAACACGGGCTTGCGCAGCGACTTCCCGCGACTTTCCGAGAGCAACGCCATGCGTAAAAGTTCCGCCTACGTCAACACCGATGCGATACAAGATTCACCCGCGCGGGAAGAATTAAAAATGACGCACAATAATATCAGAGCGCAGTCTATTCAAGACCCCATTCGAAGCCGCCGAAAATTAGCGCATCTTCGAAATCGATAAAGCTAGTTCCTGCATAAAACGGGCCGCGCCGATAGGCAATGCCGCCGTTCGCGAAATCCTTCGCCGTATCGAACATGACTTCGAAACCGCCGGGGACTTTGAGTCCCGCACCTGCGAATACGCCGCCGCCGTACACTCCCCCGCCGTAGCCAAGATTAAGCGAAAGTTCCATGCCGGAAAACGAGCCGTCACGCGATGCAATGTCTATCCTTTTGCCGACGACCACGTACGGCGAAAAGTCGTGATCGCCGAATGCGTCCCAAACTCCCGCGGTAACCGACACTTGAGTGTCTCCGAGCTGCGGTAACAGCACGATTTTCGTATGCGCGGCGAATTGGGTTTCGCCGGAAGCGTCCTCGAAAACCGAAAGTCCGGCATCCATGTTCGGAAAGAAACCGAAACTGAAATGGCCGGCGTGGCTGGAATCGCCGAAACCGATTTCGCTAAGCCGGCGCGAAGAATCGATATAAGAAAAGCCGAATTTTGCCGTATGAAACGGGGCTACTTCGTCCGTCGGAATAAAAACGAGACCCGAGTTTCCAAAAACCGTCTGTGCCGGCTCGGCAACATTCACGGGCAAAACCGAAAAAATGAAAATAAACACTATTAAAGAAACTATTTTACATGCGTTATTGCTCATTTTTATTCGCTGCTTAATATATATAATTAAAGCCATAAATAGCCTAATTTCTGGTCGAGCGAATCCCGGTAGCGAATGTTTCGTAAGCGTCGAAAAGGAAAATCGCCTTGTATGATTCGGCGCTTAAATCGCAAATAAATATTCCTTCTTTTGCACCATTTATATCTGCGTTATCCCCATCCGATTTAGGCGGTTTATTCGCAAAAAACACTACAGCATCGCCGCTAGGCAAAAGCGAAACGGCGCTTGCCTTTAAAACCAGCGCTTCGGATAAATTTTCAATGGCGAGAAAGCCCAGAGACGTACGCCGGGCGATCATGATATTCCAGAATCCACCGCCGGCATCTTCGAGCCAAGCGGCGGTGTCCGAATCGTCCGAAATCGACAGGAATTTTTTCATCGCCCCGCTTCCGGTAACTTGTCCCGGCTCGTCGAGGCGCGGCGAAATTTCGTACACCGACCGGTCGTTATGGTAAACGAGGATTACACTGCCGTCGCCGCCCGCCACCGCGTCGAGCGCTTTACTCGCGGCGATTTCCGGTTTCGACCAGCCTGCGTTGTCGAGCGAGCGTTTCGATACGGAGACTTCCGAATCTTCGCCTTCGCCGGTCCAGTGTCTGATTAAAATCGAATTCCCGTCAGCGCTGACGGAAGTAACCTCTGCGTTCCGGCCTTCCGGCGTCAGGCCGATTAGCCCGAAGTGCGCTGAATTTAGATATGCCAAAGCCGCTCCGGAATCCCGCCGAACGTTGAAAAATATGTCCTCTCCGAATCGGGTGACGAACGCGCGGACGACTTTGCCGTTGCGCGGTTTGAATTCGAATACCGGCAATCCGGTTTTGATATCCGTAACAGCGAATCCGGCGCCTGCCGCATACGCCACATAGCCGCCGCCCGGGCTCATTTCCAAAAACGGGGACGAAGATTCGTCGAAAGAAACCGGAAGCTCGAACGAGCCTTCGCCGCTCGCGGAAGCGATAAAAAGCCGCTTAGTCTTTTTTCCGGTTTGAGTTTCGGCATCCCTTATCAACGCGAGGTTTTTTTCATACTCAGCCGCTTGCGGAAAAACTTCGATGGTAACCGGGGCTGAATCTACCGATTTTTCACCTTTGGCATCTGAGACTTTTACTTTGAGCGCGTACGTGCCGGGGGAGGTATATGTGTGAATGGGATTATATTCCGAGCTTGCGCCGCCGTCGCCGAAGTCCCATTCGTAACTCGGAGTTCCTTCGACACCCGCCGAAAGAGCCTTTGGTGTAACGGTGTAAGGGGCGAGAGCCATGACAGATTGCGGAAGCTGTATGGCCGCCGCGGGCGCATCGCCGGCAGGCAGCCAAATCTTCCGCTCTTTTTGCTCGATCCCCGCTCCGTAAGTTGCGATAACTTCGTAAATGCCAGCTGAATCGTATTTGTGAACCGGCTCGAATTCCGTCGAGTGATGGCCGTCGCCGAAATTCCAGCTAACGAAACTACGCTCGTCATCGGGCAATCCGTGAAGACCGAAGACAAATTCGGTTGCGTCTTGCTCCGAGGGATATGCGGCCGCTGTCACACGCCCTTCGCGGGCGGCAAATCTATCCGCGGCGACTATTTTTACTTTCGGAGAATCGATTCTAGTATCAGTTGCATCGACGGTAATCAGCAGGAACGTAGTATCCACGTTTTGATTGGAGTCCGTCGCGATAATGCTAGCGATGTAAGTTCCAGGCTGAGTGTAAGTGTGGCTCGCCGATTTGCCGGAACCGATTGCCGGCTTAGCTCCGCCCTCTTCGTCGCCGTATTCGAATTTCCACCTGACCGGCTCTTTTGCGTTTTCGAATTTGAGAGTGAAATCCACGCCAAGCGGCGCCCTTCCCTTTTCACGGCTCGCCAGCATCGAAAGCCTGAAAGGTTTTCCGTCGAACTTTGGCGCAGTTTTTTCTTTAATGTTTAGAGTAATTTCCCGCGCAACTTCTTGACCAGATTGGTCGCTGGCATAGACGAATACTTTGTGATTGCCGGGATTCTCGAATCTGAAGGCCGGGTTGAAAACCTCCGCGGTCCTGCCTTTGCCGAAATCCCAAAGGATAATGTACGGGTCGAGTCCGCCTACAGCGCTCGCGGCAAAATTGACGGCGACCGGCACGTTTCCGCTGGGAGGGAAAGTCGTGATGTTCAAGTCGAGTTTTTTGGGCGCGCTCGGCGGGAAAAGCTCGTCGACTTCGACGACGCCTGTTGCGACCGCGGACTTCGGGGATATGCCGTTGTCCGTTACTTTCAGCACCGTCGTGTATTTGCCGGTCACGTCGAAAACATAACTCGCCGTGAAAGACTCCCGGCTGGAAAAATCGAAAATGCCGTCGCCGTCGAAATCCCAGTCGTACTTAACTATATATCCGTCGCCGTCAGCGGATTTACTCGCATCGTATTCGACGCGCATTTTGCCGTCGTCGAGGGGGATATATGCAACGTCGAACTGCGCTTGCGGCGCGTCGTTCACCTTGCGCCTGCTCACTTCGCGCTGCGCGAGAGCGAAAGTACCGGTCGTCGTAATCGGGACCGAGACGGTTTGTTTGTCCAAATCGACTTTGCTTTTTCCGACTTCGCGCCATACGCCGTCGATCAGCCTGACAAGCGTTAAATCATCCGCCTTGAAGCCGATTAGCGCATCGGCGTCGTATCTTATGGATAGAACGGCCGGCAAACGGAACATATGACCGCTCGGCATAATCGAATACGATGTCGCTTTGAGGGCAATTTTGTCGTCAGTATTTTCTTCGATTGCCCGGATAGTGAAATAGGTTTTCTCCCTTATCGAATTGCGCGGAAAAGCGAGAGTGCAATTGCGGAATCCCAAGCTGCCGCCGCTCGGATCGAAATAGTCGCTTGCCTCCATCGGCGCCTTCGGCGGCTCGACGGGTTGTTCTTCTTCTTGCTGAGTGCGCGATTCGGTGCGTTCCGCCGGCGCTCCGAAACTGCCCATACCTTCGCAAGCTGCAACGAGCAGGACGGCGATAGCTGCCAGCGCATACGGGATCGCTTTCAATATCAATTCTCGCATCATTTCTCGCCAGATTTCGAATCTGCAGGAGTCAATCAAGTTTCTCCGGCATACGGCGGCATTCTACCAGACCGGACACCGCCACGAATTTTGGACGGAAAAATCGGGCGGTTATTCGATTTGAGCGTGTTTTGCGCGAAAACGACTCGTTTGGCGGCTACGGCGCCGGCTGCTTCGGAACGTTCATTTCATACAGAATTTTCAGCCCTTCGAGCGTCAAATCCGGCTCGAATTTTTCTATGCATCCGCAGTGTGCTGTCATCAGCTTTCCGAGTCCGCCGGTGGAAATCACAACGGTTTCGGTTCCAAGGTCGTCCCATACTCGCTTGATGAGCCCGTCAACGAGCGCGACGTACCCGTAAAACGTGCCGGATAAAATGGACTGCACGGGATTCCTTCCGATCACCGATTCCGGCGGTTGAAGTTCGACCGAAGGAAGTCTTGCCGCCCTGCCCGTAAGCGCTTCGAGCGCAAGCTTGACGCCCGGCGCAATCATACCGCCGAGATATACGTTCGGCGCGACCACGACGTCCAAAGTTGTTGCCGTGCCGAAATCTACGGCGATTAGCGGCGCGCCATATTTTTGCAGGCCCGCGACCGAATTTACTATTCTGTCCGCGCCTACTTCGCGAGGGTCTTCGTATTGAATGTCAAGACCAGTTTTAATGCCGGGGCCGACGATGAGCGCGTCAACCTGGACGACCTGCTGCCAGACTTGCGACCACACAGGCGTAAGCTGCGGAACGACGCTGCCGATAATTGCACGATTGATTTGCTCGTGACCGATTCCCTCGTTCGCGAGTAGGCTTAAGACGAAAGCCGAGTATTCGTCGGGCGTGCGGTGGGTAGCACTTACCACGCGCCAGCGGCCGAGAATTTCGTTTCCCTTATACAGTCCGAAAACCGTATGGGTATTTCCGATGTCTGTTACAACAAGCATTTCAGCACATTCCGCCTTTGCGCAGCCGCAGGAAATCAAAAATCGATGCCGAAGTCGAGCGGCCGCGCGCCCTTGATAACGTCGCTCGTCGAAATGTAATCCACGCCGGTTTTTGCATATTCGACGATGTTGGATTCGTTTATTCCGCCGCTGGCTTCGAGTACGACTTTGCCGGCGTTTTCCCCTACGGCGAGTGAGACTTCTTCCACGGAAAGGTTGTCGAGCATTATCCAGTCCACGCCGCAAGAAAGCGCTTCTTTGAACGCGTCGATGCTGTCAACTTCGATTTCGATTTTATAGACCGGCGAAACGTTGCGTCTTGCGTGCTTCACCGCGTCTTCAATCGAACCGACGACAGCGATGTGGTTGTCTTTAATCAGCACGTGGTCGTAAAGCCCCATTCTGTGATTGAGACCGCCGCCGTCGCGCACGGCGCGTTTTTCCCATTTTCGCCAAAGCGGAGTGGTTTTGCGCGTATCGAGCAGCTTCGCTTTGTAGTCATTGATTAGCCTGACGAGTTTGCGCGTGTGGGTTGCGATGCCGCTCATATGGGACAAAAGGTTAAGAGCGAGCCTTTCTCCCATTAGCAGGTTTTCGGGCTTGCCCGATATTTCCGCGACGACGTCGCCCGGCACAACCTCGTGACCGTCCCTTACAACGAAACGGATAACTTCTTCGCCGACTATTTCGTCGAATACCAATTGCACGAGTTCTTCGCCCGAAACGATGCCGGCCGAACGCGCGGCGATGATCGCGCCGGCGGGTTTCAATCT
>JAANMV010003566.1_pt1 | contig 13384 bp, 15 predicted proteins | sample 7279661 | NCBI WGS metagenome assembly JAANMV01 (sample SAMN14094540, study PRJNA606508) | bioreactor metagenome | isolation source: A lab-scale SPAN reactor treating ammonium-rich wastewater day 121 | place: Ireland: Galway | collected 2017-05-16 | reverse complement strand
GCCGGCCACGGTTCGCCGGAAGATCCTGACCTTCTCGGACGGCACGTACGACGGGCTGGTGTGGGCCACGCCGTCGCCCGTGCGGACCGCTCACCTGGAGCGTCAGTACGCCGGGCCGGGCCGGACGTTCATGACGGTGGGCGTGGCGGATCTGACTCAGGCCATTGCGGCGGCACGTGCACCGCGTGCAGGCGGGGATGATCGATGACGGGTCCTGTCGGATGCACCAGCACGAGTTTCACGCCGCGCGCGAGCAGGTCCGGCTCAAGGGCCTTGAGCTGGTCCCGGATGCGGCGCGCCGAGTAGCCGCCCATCATGACCCGGCCGATCAGCGGGTACGCCCGGCCATTCGGTCCGGTCACCACATAAAACGATTTGCGGCCCGGACGGAGGTTGGTGTACCCCGCCCGGGCCAGCGCTTCGCCGGCATCCTGAACGTACAGGGCCGAGCTGATGACCGCTTCCCCGTGCGGCATGAGAGGCAGTTCGAGCGCCTGGCGGCCGCGACGGGACAGCGTGATCCCCACCCCGATCAGGGTGGGGACGCGCTTGGTGAAGTTCAGTTCCTCCAGGGCGTCGGTGTCCACCTGGAGGAGGGGAGAGCCGGGCCGAACGGCCTTCCAGACGTGCAGGCGGGTGAGGGCGGCGTGGACGTCCACGGTCGCCCGTCAGGCCACGTGGCTCTGAACGGCCGCGGCCGACACAGGAAGCAGCGCGCGCACGTCGAAATGCTCACCGCTGCCCAGCACGACGCCTGTCCAGGTGAGGCGGGTCACGCGGTCCGGGAGGGGACCGGTCAGCTGGATGTCGCTGGTCACCTCGGCGCCGGCGGGCACGATCACCTCGTCCGTCCCCGCGCTGCGGGTCTGATCGACGAGCAGGTCAGCTTCGTTCAGGACCACGTCCGCGTCGAGGGTGTTGGTGATGGTGACCTTGAGGTGCGTCCGGTCCCCGGGCTGGGTGGTGATCTTCACGCGGAGGTAGCCAGGGGCGGTGGCGGCCACCGTGACCGGCCCGGCAGGCCGGGAGGCGGCCGGGGCGAGGGGTGGGGTGACGGGCCGGCTGGCCGGGGCGCTGGCAGCGGTCCAGGCTCCCACGGCGGGTGACGTGGGCAGCGCCGGCACGGAGGGCGCCGCAGCGGAACTCAGGGTGACCGCCGGCGTGCTGGGGGCGGGGGTGGTCTTGACGGCCGCGGCGGACGCGGGCGTCAGGGGCTTCCCGGCAGGGGCGGCCGTGGTGACCGGTACGGGCGCGCGGACGGCGACCGTCGCCGGCAGTGGCCTGGTCGGGGCGGGTGAGGGTTTGACGACGGTGGGCGTGGACGGAGGTTTCACTGCCGCTGCGGGCGCGGGGGTGGCCTGAGCAGCGGTGCATTTCGATCCGCCGGGGGGAAGGCCAGGGCGGATCAGGACGTTCTTGTTGCGGCCGCCTTTGCCGGCGGTGACGGTGATGTTGAACCGGGGGGCCTGCCCGTCCTCGGTGAGCACCAGGACGGGCGTCGTGCCCGTCTGGGCGGTGACGGCCATGATCAGGCGGTTGCCCTGGATCTGGCGCTCGACCACACCGGCCCGGGTGACGAACGCGTCGTTGACCGTGTCCGGGAAGGTCAGGGTCCACAGGTCGCCGGGCTGCATGTCGAGTTTCCCGGGGCAGTTCTCCAGGTCACTGAGGTAGTACACCCGCGTGATGTTCGGGTCCAGCTGCTGCGCGCCGGCGGTCCCAGCCAGGATCGCCAGGCTGGCCAGGAGGCCCCTCACTGCGCCCCGCCCCCCTCAGGTTTCTTCACGGTCAGGTTGAGGACCGCCTGGCCGCTGCCCCCACCGGCCACGGTGCCTTTCAGGGGCAGGCCGTACGTGCCTTCAGGCGTTTCGGCGCTGACCACGACGGTCAGGCCCGTTTCGTCCGGAACGCCGGTGATGCCCTTGGTGTTGATCGGTTCGAGCGTGGGCGTGCCCAGGCTGCGGCCGTCCGCGCTGGCGGTGACGCTGACGTGCGACTGGCCGCCGGGCGGGAGGGTGAGTTGCGCGGGCGTAACCGTGAACGTGATGGGCACCGTGAAGGGATTCTCGAAGCCGGAACCAGCGGTCCCGCAGGCGGTCAGTGCCAGGGCGAGCAGGGGCAGAGCAAGACGTTTCATCATGAATCTCCTTGTGAGCATGAGCACCACGGGCGCGGCGTGCCGTCCACGAGGACTTCCGGCACGCTCCGGCCGCACGTCGGGCAGGCCACCGCCCGCCCGGTCAGGGTGTGGCAGTGGTAACGGGTGTGCAGCGCCGGATCGAGCGCGTTGCCGTGCCGCCAGACCGCGTCGGTGAGGTGCCCGGCGCCGTTGGCCCGGAGAATGGAATCGACATGCTCGCGGGACTCCACGGCCGCCTCCTTGGGAAGGAGCGGGGCGGGGGCGTCGACGCGCAGCAGTCTGGTGCTCACAACGTCATGATGTGTGTAGGGCAGGTTGGCCGGTTTACGGAGTGTCAAACCCGTCGGCCCGGCCGGTTTCGATGTTCAGGAGGGTCTCCAGCTGGGCGAAATCCAGCACCTCGGCGTCCGTGACGATGAAGTCGTCCAGGACTGGATCCGGGGTGAAGTGCAGCAGGCCGTGGTCCAGCATCGCTTCACGCGCTTCGATCTCGGCCAGGTCGTGGGTGTCCATCACGGACTGCCCCCGCATGGCGCGCGCGCGATCGAGCCGCACGTCGCGGCTCAGGCTGCGCAGGTCCTCGGTGGGCGGCAGGCCGAGTGCGAGGAGGAAGTCCGGTTCGGGCGCCTGGAAGAGGATGTTCGCTGGAGCGGCCGACTCGTCGGGTTCCAGGACGTCGTGCAGGCTCACCTGGCGCTGCAGGTCCCTTGCGGCGTTCGTCACGTGACGGCGGAGCAGGGTGGCCAGTTCCGTGTGGGGGGTGACGAAATCGAAGGTGCCCGGTTCCGGGGTGGTGACGCGGACGTGCTCGCCGCTCCACAGGTGCTCGACCGTGCCGATCTCCGCGGCGGCCCGGCGGAAGTGGGGGGTGTCGATCAGCTGGTCGACGGACATGAGACCCTGGAGGTTCAGGAGCGGGTAATTGCCGTGGTAGGTGTGGGTGCGGTACGCGCCGGTCAGGCCGTACTCGTCCATGATCTGCTGGGTGAGGTGTGCGTCGGTCATGGTTTGACGTCATCACCACCTGGGCGAGGCTGTCAACCCCCTGGAGCTCGTGGGGGTGAAAAAGGCAAAAAAAAGGTGCCCAGCAATCAGAAGATTGGTGGGCGACGCGAGTAGTACGCGTTTGCATCCAGCAGTAGGACGCGGGCAAAGCTGATCGGAAAGGAGGTTATCGCAGGCTTGCCTGGATGACCTTGACGATCTGGAGGGCGTGTGAGACGCGAATACCGTAACGGGAGCACAGGGTGCAGAATCCGGGGCGGCCAGCGTCGTGCGCGCGGAGAAACTTGTGAAGAGGCAGGTTCATCGCGAGTTCCCACAGACCGGAGGCTTGGAGGCGCTCAGTGATGTAGGCGGCGTCGGTCAGCTCATCTTCGTTGAAGCGGGGCTTGATGACGTCGTACTCTTCACCGTTCTCGTGGATGGTGTCGATCTCGGGGAGGTCATCGTCACGTTCGGGGGCGGCGATGAATTCCAGGAGGCTCGTTTCGTCACCTTCGTCGTCCGTGAGGGCGATGTCGTAACTGGTGACGGTGTGCAGGGTGTCGAGAAGGGCAGCGATCCGGGGGATGGACCAGGTGGCTTCGTCGAGTTTCTGCGCTTTGTTGAGGCGGTCGCGGCGCATGACGGCTTGAATCATGCGGGGCGTGATCTCGTCTTCGCGGATGGGGCGGTAGGGTTTGTGAAACACCCGGGCGCGCATCAGGCGGGAGGTGAGCTTGGTGCCGAAGGTGCTGTCTGTGAAGGCAGCGTGGTGGTCCTGCAGCTCGGTGAGTTTGTACCCGGTTTTGCTTCTGGCTTGTTTCCTGGGCCAGTTGCGGGTCCGGTCGGTGAACACTTTGCGGGTGTTGACCTTGGTGTGGGTCGTCCAGGCGTACAGGGGGTTGAGTTCGTCCTTGCTGTCCTGGGCGAGCGGTCCGGCGATGGCGCGTCCGTGCGGCGTGTCGATGTACTGCACGGTGGCGGCCACGGGGAACGTGAGGCTGCGTTTGCCTTTGACGGTGACGGCGGTGCCTTCGGTGTCGCTGTAGAGGTTCAGGAAGGGCCGGTTGCGTCCGGTTTCCGTGATGTCGTGAATGGCGGCCTTGAGGGCGATCTCGGACCAGCTCACGCGGTCGATGACGGCGCTCGCTCGGCGTTCGCGTTCCAGTTCGACGGGGAGGGTGAGGGCGATGAAGCGGTTGAGTTTCATTCCTCGGGTCGGTTCCCAGCGTCGGACGGTGGTCCACAGGGCGAGTTCGGCGGCTGCCTGGGCAGTCTCGAAGGTTTCGAAGCGGTGCGCTTCCCGGACGGCCGTCGCCAGGGCGATGGGGGCGGTGGCGCGGTGCAGGGCGGCGTAGGCCGCCTCGCGTTGGCGGGGGGAGGCTTCCTCGTTTTTGAGGAGCCCGGCGAGCTTCATGGTTTCCGCGTCCGTGAGGAGAAGGAAGTCACGTTCGACCCGGGTGCGTGCCAGCTCGAAGCTGTCGGCGGGGCCGGTGAGGGGCGCGGGGTTGAAGCTGCTGCGGATCTTCTCGCTCAGGGTGGCCATCGTGGAGCTCCTTTCCGGGGGTCGCGGTTCGCGCCACGCCCCCGGTGTTGTGCTGGGGGGTGGGGGCCGCGAAGCCCGTGTGGGTCTGTCAGGCGTGAACGAGGGTGTCGTTGTGGATCAGGACTGCGCCGTCTGGGGTGTGACCCAGGTGGAAGGCGCTGTCCGCGACGGGGTAGACCGTGAGGGTCTGACCTTCGAAGGTGGTGAGAACGCCGTCTGTGCGGACGGTGGGGGCGTTGACCGTGGTGCCGGTCATGATCGCCCATTTGGGGTACGTGTTCACGACGGGTTTGCCCTGCGTTTCGGCGTCTTTGAGGCAGTTGGCGGTGCCGCCGGGACTGCCGTCGAAGCACGCGAGGATCAGCTGGCTGTGGTCCACCATGAACTCGTTGCGCCACTGCATGGCGGCGCGGATGTCAGCGTCGGCGAGTTCGTCACTGCCGACCGCGACGATCAGGGAGGCCTTCTTCAGCAGGAACGCGTGGCGCTGCTGGTCCTGGTCGGGCCAGCGTGCGGCCTGCCGGGGGAAGGGAAGCGCTGCGACGAACGGGGTGCCCGTTTTGACGCAGGCGAGGGCGAGGGCGGTGTCCCAGCCGAGGGCCATGCCGGTGATGACGAGGGCGGGTTTGAGCCGGCCCAGGTACTCTTCGGCGAGCGCGACGAGGACTTCCAGCGGGTCGCGCTGGGGTTCGGCCTGCTGCTGGAGCCGCTGGCGGATGGCCATGATCAGCAGCCCGAGGGTGTTCTTCCCGGTGCCGTTGACGACGCCCCAGAACGTGTCGCCCCAGGTGTTGCCTTCGACCAGGTTGCCTTTGCCCGTGGAGAGCAGCAGGGTCCGGTACTTGGGCTGGGCGAACTTCTGTTCGAGGAGGTCTTTCATGACATCGACCTTGATGTCGTCCCAGTCGGGGCGGAGGGTCACGGTCTTGCCGAGGCGTTTGGCGTCGGCCGGGGACGTGCAGGACCGGATGGTCCGACGTTCCTGGTCGTCGAGGGTCTTGGCGGCCTGGTAGGCAGCTTCGACACTCGGGTAGGTGTGGCCGTCGAGCATGACGGCGCAGGGCGCGAAGTTGCTGAAGCCGGTGCCTTTGAAACTGCGGATGGTGCGGTCCGCGGTGGAGCCGTACCCGCCGAGTTTGTCGGGTCGGTGCCCCGTGCCGGCGATGATCAGTCCGCGGGTGGAGCGGAACAGGGACTGCACTTCGGGGGCGGAGGGGCGGTGCATGTGGGTGTCCATCTCGGTGTCCTTTGCCTGAGGGGTCGCGTTTCGCGCCGCACCCCACAGGTCTTGCGTGGGGGAAGCGAGAGCCGCGAAGCTCAGGGGTGGGGACCGGGAACGGACGTCCTGGTCAGGTCAACGGGAGCGCGGGGACCTACTGGAGGTCGGCGATGCCGATGGCCCGGGCGCCGAGGAAAGCGGCCGGCAGGAAGACGGCGGCCATCAGGGCGAACTGGATCTCGTCGGGGGTGCCGATGAAGGCGATGGTGCACACCACGCCAGCGATGGCGGCGACGAGCACGGTCACGAACAGCACAACGGCCTGCAGTTTGGTAATGGTCATCTCGGTGTCCTTTGCCTGAGGGGTCGCGTTTCGCGCCGCACCCCACAGGTCTTGCGTGGGGGGGCGTGAGCCGCGGGGCTCAGGGGTGGGGGCCGGTCAGACGGTCAGGCGAGGTCTGAGGTGCCGAACAGGTAGGCGCCGATGCCGGTACCGGTCAGCAGCAGCACGGTGATGACCGTGGCGGCGAGCGGGTCCAGGCGGCCCTCGATGGGCGCGGCGAAGTAGCCGAGCACCAGGCAGAGGGCGATCACGGCGCACCCGAGGGTGCTGAGGAGGAGGGCAACCGCCTGAAGTTTGGTGAGGGTCATCTCGAGTCTCCTGGCCTGTGGTCGCGGTGTCGCGCGCCCCACAGGTCTTGCATGTGGGGGCGGTGAACAGCGGTGGTGGGCCGGGGAGGGGCTGCGGTCAGCCGGTGGACGCGCCGAGCGCGTTCGAGTAGGCCGCTTCAGGGGTGGTGCCGGAACCGGTGGCGGGCGCCTCGGTCAGGTCGTGGGCGGGCCGGTCGGTCAGGTAGCAGGTGTACATCGTCCTGCCCTGATGATCCGGGTGCACGTGCAGGTAGACGTTCAGCTCACGCTGGGCGTCGTACCCGCGGTGGATGGTCAGGTGCTCCGTTTCGGAGATGACCTTCAGGGGGGGCAGTGCGGGCATCGTCGGGTCTCCTCGTTCGGGGGCGCGCTTCGCGTCACGCCCCCGGTCTTCTTGGGGGGTGACGGGTGGACGGGCACCCGGTGCGGAGGGCGGGGTCAGTACAGTCCGTTGTGCTTGACCCAGGTGGGATCGAGCGCGAGGACCTTCTTGCCCTGCCGAGTGACGTTGTGCACGAGCACGTCGTCCTGGTTGCCCAGGGTGATCGCGCCGCCCACGAGTTCGGCGAGGAAGACGTCCAGTTCCGCGCGGGCGAGGTCTGCGTCCTTGCCGGTGGGCAGGGTTTCGCAGTACTGCGCCTGCATACGGGCGGGTTTGAAATCCCAGCCGGCGACCTGAACGGCGACGGTGTGCATGCCGATCCGTTTGGCGGCCATGATGGCGGCCTTGCCGACGAGGTCGTCGGTGTTGGCGGCCACGACGCGGGTGATGGGCCAGCGCGCGAGGCTCTGCTCGAAGAGGGTGACCAGCCGGTCGAACGCCTCGGCCTTGAGGGGCCGGGGGATCTGCAGGGCGTCCCAGGTGCCGGTGATGTAGATCGCGCCTGTGAGCGACTGCTTCACACGGGTGGAGATGACCTTGGGCCGGATGGTCCGGCCGCGGGGTCGATCGGCGGCGTACCAGGCGGTGGCCCGGAACGTGCCGTAGTCACGGGTGACGTTGTCCTGGTCGGTGTCCATCAGTCGGGAGAGCAGGTCTCCGTCCTGGTGGTCCATCAGGGCGAGCTGGTGGAGCGCTTCGTCCGCGGTATCGGCGTGGATACCGAGGTCCCGGAGGTCCGCGTCGACGCTGGCCAGTTCGTGTTCACCGTGCGCCCAGTGCCGCTGGGCTTCGTCAGCTTTGGCCTGGGCGTCGACTTCCTGATCGTCGATGCCGTAGCCGATGCTGCGCAGGTCGGCCAGGGCGGCGAGACCGGTGAGATCCACTCCTCCGCTGCTCAGGCCGTACATGACGGCCGGGTCGAGCATGTCGTCGGGGCTGGTCTTCACCTTGCCGGCGATGCCCGGGATGCTGAGCTGCGCTCCACGGACGTTCTTCGCCGAGGCGAAGATGGCGCGGATGATCACGTCGCGGGCCTTGACGTCCCATTTGCTCTTCGCGGGTGGGACGGCTTTGACGGCGGCGCCTTTGACGAACGCGAAGGGACGCATGGCTTCGAGCCAGCTGGCGGTGTCCGCGTGCGCGGTGAGGGCGGCGTACACCTTCTCGTCGACGTTCTGACCTTCGGCCTTGCGGGCACGGGCGAGAACTTCGGTGAGGGTGGTGGGGAAGACGGGCGCGTTCTGGACGTGCGGTACACTCATCTCGTTTCCTTTTGCTCGCGGCCGGGGGTCGGGTTCTTCCCCCTTTGACCCTGACTGCGAGTCTTGGAGAGAAACAACCCTTCCCGGTTCGGGAAGGAAACGGTGATTCCCTGTCGTTGCGAGCGGCGGGGAATCGCTTTTGGCAGGCGTGGAGCGTCCTGCGGTGGCACGTGGGCCGGGGGGGGTCTCCTTGCGGAGGGGCCTGCCTGGGGGTCGCTTGTCGCGCAGCGCCCCTCAGGTCTTCTTGAGGGGGGTGGGCTGCGACGCCCTGGCGGGGTGAGCCGGGTGGCTCCCATCGGGCATTCCGCACGAGAGTCTCGCCGGAAGGTCAGCAAGGTCTTGCTGGTGGGGTGAGTATAGCAACCAGGCGGGTTGGTCTGGGCCAGACTCGGGAGGTGGTTCTCTGAGCGTCTTTGCTCTCAGAGGCGCGACAGGCCCCTTCCGGGACCGTCACCCTGGGGGAGGGACGGGCATTCCCTCGCACGGGCCTTCCTGTCCTTCTGAAGCGCCGGGCGGAGGGCATGCAGGGTTCCGGCCTTTCCATGTTGCCGCTGGTCGCCGGACATACACGCCTCAGGCCAGCCCTGTAGAGTGGTAGCCCGGATACGCTGGTGACTCACGCTCCTCCTCCCTTGCTGCTGCATCTCTTAAAGAAGGTAATGATTAAAAGAAAAAAGATTGCAGCAGCAAGGGAGGGTGAAATGTATCGTGCTAGACGCTGTTTTTTTCGAAAGTACGTCGAAAGCGCGACGGAAGTACGTCGAAAGCGCGACGGGGAAACAGGCCAAGTACGTCGAAAGCGCGACGATGGGATTCATAAGTACATCGAAAGCGCGACGAGAAGTACGTCGAAAGCGCGACGGGTGCTTGCGGAATTTGCGTTCACCAATTCGCTATTGACATAAAAGTACGTCGAAAGCGCGACGGGGAAATCGGTCAAGTACGTCGAAAGCGCGACGGGGAAATCGGTCAAGTACGTCGAAAGCGCGACGGAAGTACGTCGAAAGCGCGACGGCTACTTAGAGAATTCAGTCTCGCCATTCTGGCCACTGCTAAAAAGTACGTCGAAAGCGCGACGGACTTGGGCATGGTCTTCACCCGGCACTCCGGTGCCAACCCCCTTCATCTACAAGGCGTCGCACCTGGCAGGGAGGTTCTCTGCCAGGTGCGACGAAATCGCGATGTTGCTGCTGGTGGCGCCTATCCGAGATGCGCGGCCAGCCAATCACTGACCTTGTCGCCGGTCATCATGATCAGTTCGTGCACTCGGTGAGGGTCCAAACTCCCATCTTCCACCCGCGACTGAATCTGACTGGCCTGCGCCGCGGTCAACCGCTTCAGCTGGACGAGTGTTCCAAGGTTCCGGATGGCCTGTTCTGTGGTCACCACCACTGGTTCATTATCAACTTCCGCCGGGGACGCCTTGACTGCTGCTTTGCGTATCGCGCCGCGCACAGCGACCGGGCGGGTCCGGTTCCTGAACCTCTCGAGTTCAGCGGCAGCGGATCCGTCCTTCAACAGCTTGATGGTCAGTCCGGCCTTGGACTGAACTTCGTACCCAGACGCTTTTTTCTGCTCCACGAGCCAGTCTGCGCACTCCACCAGATCGCGATTGAAGGTCATGGCGAGGGTCTCGGCGTGGCTTCCTTTAATTCCAATCTCGTGCAGGCGTTTGAGTGCCTGCATGTCCATCAGCTGGCCGTCCTGGCGGAATTCGAAGGCCAGCATCAGATTGTCACCGCGTCCCAAGCTGTCGACGCTCTTCAGGTACCCAGCCGCCTGGAGCTGTTCAAACGGCCCCCGTGCTTTCTGGAGCGGCTGCAGTAGCTGTGACACCGCTGTCCGTGACCCAATCAGACGTGCGGATTCCGCCAGTTCCGTCCCCCTGATCGTGACCCGGTTGCTGACCCGCGTCAGGTCCGCCGGATCACGGCGCCAGGCTTCCAACAGACGGTAAAGCCCCCGGGCCGCGGAACTGTTCAGCTGGCTGCTCACGCCTGGATTCATTGCGAGCGTGAGCGTTCCCGTGATCGAGTCGACCACGGACTCGTGCAGGGCCAACTCATACATGGTCATGATCTGCCCTGGGAACGCAAGGTTCTCTTCAGTGCGGATCTGCAGGTCCGGCAGCAGGGTCACCACTGCCTCCTCCTTTACGTTCATGACTGGAGTCCGCCACTTGTTCCACACGCGGTACGTGGAGTACCGAAGCTGGTAGAGGGCGTTGGTGATCCGGGCGTAATCCGCTGCCCGGGTGCCCATTCCTGCCTGACGGGCGATGTCGGCCACCGTCAACTGCAACCGGGATTCACCCGTTTCCCGTGCCGCGATCGTTTCGGTCACCAATGCGGAAAACACGTCGCCGGCGACGCCATGAGGGACTCCGGAATCATGCGCGGTCAGGCAGCTGATGCCGGCCGTGTTGGTTCCTTCGTTCACCTCGGACGTCCAGCCCTTCATCGCCCGGGCCGGCAGCACCCCTTGAATGCTGATCAGGCCCAGTTGCGCCACGTTGTATTCGGTGTAGCGCCAGGGAGTGGCGGGCTTCACAGCTGACCGTCCGGACATGAACATACGTTACCCCGCAATCTCATGGTCTGCTCCTCAAAAAAGCCTGCAGCCGCCCTTTGCCGGGCAGACTGACCCCATTTCGGAGCTCGTCGGCGGCCCAGCGGCTGAATCCGACGTCCAGTCCGGCGCTGCGCAGGGCCACTGCGGCGGCCTCCTCGCTCTCCCGGGCGAACGCGCCTGCTACCAGACGGGCCAATTCCTCCCGGTCGTCTCCTCCCAGCCGTGGCAGCACCCGGCGGACGTCCCCCAGCAGGTCACGGGGGGGCGCCTGCCCGCTGCGTGCAGGACGAAACCGGGCCGGGGCGCGGTACGCGCTTTCCAGACTGGCTAGGGCATGCCGCCGGGTGTACGGATCGCGGCGGCCGCGGACGTCCGTGTCCGGCACGTGATCGGCATAGCGTTCCATGACCCGCAGCGCTTCGAGTTTCGGGTACCCCGCGGACTTCAGTTGGCGGGCCAGCCAGTACCCGGCGTTGTTGCGGCCGCTGTCCATGCGCTCCAGGGCCTCGCGCAGCAGGGTGTCCGCGTCCTCCCCGGGGCCGGCGGCGGCCTCGTCGATCTCAGGAAGTTCGGGGACCGGCGGGCGGGACAGGCCGGTCCAGTAGGCGACCGCGTCGGGCAGCTCCCCGGCCTGGTGCAACTGGGCGTCCAGCAGCCGGTACTCACCGTTGGCGAGCCTGGAAGGTGGGAGGACGATCATGCCGCCGTCTCCGCGGACATCCAGCCCTGGAAAGGGAGGGTCCTTGTACGCGCCGCTGGCGACGGTGCGGACCGGCCATCCAGGGTGCTGGAAGTACAGGTGGGGCGCGCCGCTTCCGGACCGGGCGTTTGCCGGGAGGTCCCATCGGGCCAGCAGCTGCTCGCCGTCCGTGCCGTCGAGGTCCAGGACCACCCGGCCACTGATCGCGCCGGTGATTCCTGCCAGTCCCGGAACGCGCCAGCGGGGAGCGAACCACTCCCGCAGGAGATCCGGCGTGACCCGGTGCTGCTGGAACGGCCGCCACGACGGCACGAGGTCGCCGGCGTCGTTCATGGTGCTGTGGCCTGTTTCCACCAGCACCATGTGCGGTCCCTTCCGGGCATGCACGGGAATGACGTTCCACCCGTCATCCAGGGCCCGCAGCGCGGCGTCGAGCAACGAGGTCATGAGGCAGCGAGCTCCTGAGCCGGCTGGGCGCTGGGGGTGGCGCTCACGTCGCCCGGGCCTGCAGGCGCGCTGTCCTGCCCCGCCTGCGGGTCCGTCGGCGTGGCCGGAGCGGCCGCGCCCTGGGTGCCGGTCTGCGGTTTCGGTCCGGTGGGCGCCGTGGGTGTCACCTTCCCGGATTTCTTCCCGGTTTTTGCCGCCTTGTTGTCGCTTGTGGCGGCCGGCCCGGCTTTGGCGGCCCTGGCGCGTTCCGCGAGGAGGCGGAACTGCTCTTTGGTCAGGTGGCCGTAGGTGGCGGTCGAGGCCACCTGATTCAGGTCCGGTTCCTGGATTCGTTTGAGGGCAGCTTCGTGCCACTTTTGGAATTTTTCGTCGTTGAGAATCGCGTATGACGTGAATTCCAGCTTGGTCTTCTTGATCTGGACGGTGCTTTCCTTCCCGGGGATCGCGTCGAACGCCCCTTCCAGGAACGCTTTTTCGAACGCCTGGACGTACAGCTGTCCCAGGGCGTGCTCGTCGAAGGCTTTCAGGATTTGGTTCAGGTCAGTCAGCATGTCTACCTCGTTTTTGGATCAGGGCGCGGATCACGGTGGGCGTGGTGATCTCGTAGATGACGTTCTGGCCGCTGATTCGCGTGATGTTGCGTTGCAGCTGGTCGTCGGGCGCGCGGGCCGTCAGCACGACCAGCGCGCCGCCTTGCACGTCGATGGGGAACAGGTGGTGAAGCCTGATGGTGTCGTCGGGAAGAACCCGGCCCGGCACGTTGGGTGGACGGTGGTCGTACAGCGGCAGCGCCAGGTGCGCTGCGAGAGACGCGGCGTAGTCCGTTTCGTTGATGATGCCGGCCTCCACGGTGCGGTGCTCGCTGCCGTGGTACGCGCTCAGATGCCGCCGTGGCACGAGGCCCGTGACGGCCAGCCGGTCGATCAGGCTGACCGGTCCGGCGATGCCGCTGGGATAGGCGAGCCGGACGGCGGTGCGGAACAGGGCGGGCGTGATGACGGAGCACACCACGGTTCCCCGGCCGGTGGGGGAGACGGCCTGGGCGCGGGCCTGGAGTACGGCGTCATCCATCACGTTGAGCAGGGGCTCCGGGGACAGGACGCGCAGGGTTTCACCCTCTCGGCGCTGCGCGACTGCCAGGCACCCGAGCGCGAGGTCGCGGGGCAGCAGGGAGTGGAGCTTGCCGTCGGCGCCGCGCACCGCTTCTTCCAGGTTTTCCAGGCTGCTGAGGGTGGTGTAACAGTGGCGGCCGCTGACTTGAGCGAGTCTGCGCCAGGTGTCGTCGGCGTCCTGGGCGGACAGTTCCAGACAGCGGAGCAGGCTGCCGCCCTGGGTCTGCTGCATGTTGACGGCCGTGTCGATGTGCTCGCTGCTGAGGATCGCGTCGTCAGTGATGGCCTCGAGGAGCTCGGAATTCATCGCAGGTTGAGGCCGGTGTGCAGGCGGATCGCCCGGGTGAGGACGTCGTCTCGGCGCGTGGTG
>JAANMV010003563.1_pt1 | contig 13404 bp, 8 predicted proteins | sample 7279661 | NCBI WGS metagenome assembly JAANMV01 (sample SAMN14094540, study PRJNA606508) | bioreactor metagenome | isolation source: A lab-scale SPAN reactor treating ammonium-rich wastewater day 121 | place: Ireland: Galway | collected 2017-05-16 | reverse complement strand
AAATCTTCTCCGTTTCGCCATGATTCCTCCTTTCCTTCAAGGCACCGGAGCACTCTACTAATTTCCCGCTCTTGTGTCCAATTTCAGGGGTGCAGTCCACGCGGAGTTCCATGCTTAGCAGTATTCATCGCTTATGTTTTGATTTCCCATGGCCATTTGTCTGTCATATGTTTACAGCATGCCGAAACGAATATATTGAAATTATAGGCGGCAATTGACAAACCAAGAGTAACACTACCGATCAGTAATGCCGATAATAGCCATATTACGGGCATACTTGATATTGATTGAAGCATCGTTTTATATAGAATATATGTCAGCAGAGGAAACAACGCAAACAATGGAATCATGTAGTAATTTCCAGTAATTGCTCGTAAATAATCCGTAAATCGCATTCTATCGGGTACTTCTTTCGCTTTAAACCAGAACCAGAAATAGCTCTCAAGATACATTGAATTCAATGCAATTCGGGACTCTATTGTATTATCTTTACCGTAGCCGAACAAATCCAGGGTGTTTGGTTGCTTTGTTTGGTCCTCATCCACCACTACGCCCGTTTGAGGAATGGCAATCCGATCGAATAATAAGTACGCAAGTGGTAATGTCGCGATATAAGATAGCAGTTTCGGCGCATAGTGCCTTGGCAAAAGTAGGCATAAAAGAGATAAACCAGCAATATCGGGAACCAAAGTACTATAAGCTTGGAAGATTGCGGATTAAGAAATAAATGATTCTTCATGCTTACAATCGCTTCCATTGTACCTAGTAATCTAATATCACGCGTGAAAACAAAAAGAAATGGGAATACTGCGAGAAAATTCGCGGCCAAAATAAACTTAACAATTGTAGTTAAGCCCTGCCGATACAGCTTCGCAAAACGCTCTTCCAGCGATGGCCTGCTGGTTCTATTTTGCTCTGTGTTCATAGTATGTTCCGAATTGTAATCGCGAAAACAATGGGCGCGGAGGGGCTCGAACCCCCGACCTTCTGGGTGTAAACCAGACGCTCTGGCCAGCTGAGCTACGCGCCCGCGTGGGCCCAGCAGGATTCGAACCTGCGACCCACGGATTATGAGTCCGCTGCTCTGACCGCTGAGCTATGGGCCCGCAAGCCTATTTTACCACGAATCCCGCGCCGCCGCGCCATCCCCCGCCCGCTCGCGCCGGTTTCACGCGCATTAGCGCAAAACTACCAATCGAGCCACGGATAGCGCTCCATCGCCTCGTCCAAAAGCGCGAGCGCCTCGGCTTTGTCGGTTTCGTTTGGCTCCATTCCGAAGCCGAATTCCCAATCCCCATCTTTCTCGCGAAGGACGACTCGCTTCAATTCGCCGGTTTCGCCTTTTACTTCTGCGTAAGTAATCGAAAGTTTGGCGCCGTCCTTTTCCCGGCCAAAGTGCAAATTGAAGGCTTTTTCCCCGTCGCACCTGTTAAGCATTACGCTCCCTTGTCCGGTTTGCCAACATTCTTCGCCGCGCCGAATCTGCAAAGTGCCGCGGCCGCTTCTAAAAAGATCCCTTACATGAGCAACTTCTTTATCTCCGGGCTTTTCTTTTGCGAGGTTGTCCGCAAATTCCACGGCTTTTTTAACCCAAAAATTATCTTCGGGAAGCTCCAATTCCATATCGGGAACTTGATTTTCGGCGTAAGCCGTTACGATTGCTGTAACTGCGCCAAAGTATATTACTGCGTCGGCAGATAAAATTTCTACTTCGCCCGCTCCGAATTTTCGAACACCGCCGACGGATATTACCGACCACCATTGGCCCGGACCGGCGACGTTCCAGCTTGAATGGCCATCGTTAACAAAGGTGACACCTTCCGAAGGCGATTTTGCCACCGCGTCAGAACTGGCCTGCACAAAAGCAAACGACCCCACCGCAAGAACGCACACTGCGATTAAAACGATCCACAAAATCCTCATCGAAATCATCCTCCTCGAAAGCTCGTTTCGCGCCGAGCGGCGCAATTGTACAACACCGCGAGAAATTCCGCATCCCGGGCGGAATTCGAAATACACCGGAATTATACCGGGGGGGGTCAAGGAAAATTCGCGTTTTTTCGCAATGTTACAAAATTATACAAAAGCACCTTTGCGCTTCGATATAGCAAAATCACGCACGCACGCACAGGATTCAAACCGGTAGGCACGATAAGTGAGCTTGCCGAAACGCATTCAAGAAAAACGCGCTATCATGCCGCGTGCAGAATTTCAGCCGCATTTTCGCAATCGTTCTCGACAGCGCCGGCATCGGCGAGCTTCCCGACGCGCACGCGTTCGGCGACGAAGGCTCGAACACGCTCGGAAACGTCGCCCGGTTCGCGGCCAAAAGCGGCGCGCGTTTTTCAATGCCGAACCTGATGAAACTCGGGCTCGGCAATGCGTATATGCTGGCGAATCCCGCCGCCTCGCCGCCGCCCGCCATCGTTCCCGCGGATAAACCCGCCGGTTTTTTCGGCGCGATGGCCGAAAAGTCGGCGGGCAAAGACACCACGAGCGGCCACTGGGAAATGACCGGCGTCATCCGCACCGAGCCGTCGCGCACGTTCCCGGACGGCTTTCCGCCTGAATTCGTCGAGCGGCTTTCGGAAAAATGCGGCGTGGAATTTCTACTTAACAAACCGTACAGCGGTACCGAGGCGATAAAAGACTTCGGCGAAGAAAGCGTCCGGACCGGCAAACCGATTCTATACACCAGCGCGGACAGCGTGCTGCAAATCGCGGCGCACGTCGAATTCACGCCGCTCGAAAAGCTCTACGAATTCTGTCTGGCCGCACGCGCTCTTGCGCAGGGCGAATATCTCGTGGACCGCGTCATCGCCCGGCCGTTCGCGGGCGGCATAACTTGCCGCGACCCGCTGGCGCTGAATTCCGCAGAGTTCGCGCGAACTGGCGACCGCCGTGACTATTCGATTTCGCCGCCCGAAACCCATCTCGACCTTCTGACCGGCTCCGGCGTCCGCGTCATCGCCGTGGGCAAAATCAAAGAAATTTTCGCCGGGCGCGGCGTAACCGAATCGCACAAAACCTCGGACAACGCGCATGGAATGGAAGCCGCCGCGACGCTTGCGAAAACCGGCGGCGAGGGATTTTATTTCGTCAACCTCGTGGATTTCGATTCGAAATACGGCCACCGAAACGACCCGGCGGGATACGCACGCGCGCTGACGGAATTCGACGATTGGCTTCCTGAATTTTTGCCCGCGCTCGGCGGCGGCGACCTTGTCGTTATTACCGCCGACCACGGGAACGACCCCACGACGCCCTCCACCGACCACAGCCGGGAGTACGTTCCACTATTGTGCTTTTCGCCGCGATTCGAACTTGCGGATTGCGGCGGCGCATCCGCCCGAAGCCTCGGAATTCGCGATACTTTCGCCGACCTCGGCGCGTCCGTTCTCGAAAATTGGGGTATCGTAAATACGCTTGCCGGAACTTCGTTTCTCGCAATGCTAACCGGCCGATGAAACTTTCACATTACATATTTGCGGCGATATTTTTGGCAATGCCGGTTTACGCCGCGCTTGCCGCCGCCGGCGCGCGGGACGTTCCCCGCAGATATCGCATCGATTGCGGCAAGGTGCGCATCGAAAAAGGCGAAGAAATTACAACCGCAAATCTCTCCGGCGGCGTTTCTTTGGTTTCGCGCGACGGCGCCGCGATTACCGCCGCCGAAGGAATCGTCGAAATCGTCAGCCGAGCGGTGGACTCCGGGCTTGATACGGCCGCCGAATCCGCGCAAACTCAAGCGGGCGCCCGGCCCGAGAACGCCGCGGAGCGAAGGGAAATCTCGCCGGACGACGTGAAATACATCGAGCTTTCGGGCGCGGTGACGATGACCTCCACGGACGGCGTTATGAAATGCGACGCGATTTTCAGCACGGACGGCGGGCGCACATGGCAAACGCGCGGCCGCGCGTCGTTCGACGGCAAGGGAGAAAACGCCGGCGTGAAGCTGTCCGCAGGCTCGGTAAAATTCGATTCGGCGAAAAAAACCGTATCGGGCGGCGGCGGCGCGACCGTGACGCTCCCCGCGACGGACTCGCCCGGCGGCGGCAAATCGCCCGTAAACGTCAAAGCCGGCGGATTCACGTACGGACTGAAAACTGGACACGTTACGCTTACCGGCTCGCCCGTCGTAACGCAGGGCGATTCGTCGTTTTCCGCCGCTACAATCGAATATTCATCGAAAACCGGCGATGTCGTCGCGAAAGGCGGCGCGCGCGTAAAATTCCCGGCGGAGAAAATCGAAGCGTCCGCCGCAACCGCGACTTACGGCAAAGACGGCGTCGCTAGATTCAAAGGCGGAGTAAAGGTTACGCAGGCGGACGGCGGCAACGTCTTGACAAGCGACGCCCTCGACTACACGCCCGCTACCGGCGCTGTGAAGGCGAAGGGTAATGTAATGCTCGCGATACCGCGAGAGAACATTACGCTGACCGCGGGCATCCTCGATGGAAACCTCAAAGACGAATCGGGCGCGGCGAAGGAAAACCCCACGCTGAAGCGCGCTGGCGATTACGTCAAAGGCGAGGAAATCCGGTTTAAAAGACGTGGCGAAAAAATAGTGGTCGAAGTTCTCGGCGGCGACAAAACCGAATATTCGATTGACCCGGAGTCGTTCGAGTAATTCCATCCCGCGAAATGCCGGACGGAAATAGTGTAGCCGCCGCAGCACCCATTAATGAAAAAAAGGGGGCTGGGTTTACCAGCCCCCATTTATGCCGCACTCGGCGTAAATTCAAACTTTGCATCGGACCTGCAAACGCATATCGCGTCCGGAAAACCGGCCGGTTACACGTCCGCCGTCCGCGGCTTCATCAGCTTACGCTGACCGAAACCTGAATCGTAAACACCGGCCGGATTCCGTCGTCGATCGTCAGATTGACCGGGAAATTGCCCGTGCCGAGATATTTGTGAACCGGGTTTTGCTCCGTCGCCGGAGCGCTGCCGTCCCCGAAGTCCCAAGAATACGTCTCGCCGCCGAGGCCGAGCAGGTTGAACGGCTTGGCGTTGAACACGTAGTTCGTGTTTATAATCAGCGGAACGGGCGAACCCGGCGACGGCGGCTGAATCGGGTCGCCGCCCGGCTCTTCCATTACTACCGGCGCCGCGGAAAGCGGATTGGTAACGAGTAACGTCGCGATGCCGCTTGCCTCGTTACCGCGATTATCCATCGCGCGAAGCACGAGCACGTACACGCCAGGCTCGGTATAACCGCCGTCCTTTTCGTAAATCGTTCCCGACGACCATGGAGTGAATCCGCCCGGAGGCGTGGATGTACCGTCGCCCCGATCGATTAGTATCTGATACGGGCCTTCGCCGCCGTTGATGACAGGCTCGATGCTGAAATCTTCGTTCGTCGTTACCGCGTTCGCGCTTGTTGGAAGCGTCGCAAAAATTTCGAGCGCACGATAAACGAGGTCGTAGCCGCCGTTATTCGCGATTTGCGCAACGTAATTGACGTTGAGCAAGCGGTTTATGTCCGTATCTTCGATTCCGCCTTGAAGAAGGAGAATCGCAACCTGATTGTCGATGTCGGTCGGATCGCCGTTGGTTAAAATTCCTTCATATCCCAGCGCCGCCGCGCCGAGCGCATAGCCCAGCGCCATTTCGTTTCCTATAAAGCTACCCGGCGTAAGAAGCGGGAACCAATCCGGCGGGTCGGGAGCCGTTGCCTGATTGAACTGCCAAAGCGTATAGCCGATTCCCGTGGCATATATATCCGCGTCGCTGGCCGTAAATCCTGCGCGGGAATTAGGCCTTACGTCCAATCTCGGCGCAAACGTGTACATATTCTGCATCGCGTTCGTAACGTATCCTGTCGAGCCGACGCTCAGCACGCCCGGCGCGCCCGCGGGGCTGATTTGGCTTGTCGCGACTGAGTCGCCGTAAATCCACACTTCGTTCGTCGCATCCCAGAACGGTCCTTCCTGCGCTAGGTCTTGGCCCGTAGGCGCAAGAACGAGAACGTTCGAATTCCTTGCATTTGTAATCGCGGTGACTATGGCGGGGTTATGCACTCCCCCCGTATCGGCCCACATTCCCAGCCCGATTATGTCCGCACCGTTCGCCACGGCATAGTCGATGGCGGCCGCAATGTGAGCATCGTTAAAGGTATAGTCCGGGTCGTCGGGATTAAGGTTCGGCGTTCCGATTTTCAGAACCATATACTGCGCTCTCGGAGCGATTCCCGCCATTCCAACGATAATCGGCGGGTCTCCGCCGATGTTGATGGGAACGGAAGTATTGGCTGCCGCGAGTCCGAGCATCATATTGCCTTCGAAGCGATAAATGTTTCCGTCGCTTTCGATATAGCTAATCGCGGTCGGGTCGTCCAAAGCAAGCGTCCACGTCGTGCCGTTATATCCTGCGCTCGAGGAATGAAGCCTTTCGGTTACGAGACCGCCCAGACCGTCCGGGTCGCGCAGTTCATAATGCACGAAAATGTTTTCTATCGCGCCGCCGGTGCTGGTCGGGTCGATGTAGGTTCCGCCGTCGATAATCGCGACTACGGCGCCTTCGCCACGCAGACCATTATCAAGGCCGCCTTGGCCGCTGACGGGGTCCCAGCCCACCTTCTGTCCTAGCCCGACGAATGGATTGCCTTCGCCGTCAACCCAGATATTGTCGCGATAAACTTCAGAAAAAGTCCATTCGGTCGGAAGGAAATTCGGCTTGCGAAGCGTCACGTCGTCGCGGATTCCGACGTCCGGAAATCTGGTCTTCGATGTATATGTGTTGATTATCGTCGCGTCGTACACCGTTTGCTCGCGGGCGATTTTTTCAATCGCTCCGGTCAAATTACGGTCGGGAACGGCAAGCGTAGCCCAATTGCCCGCCTTAGTCTTTACCTCAAGGCCATACTTGCGGGCAAGCGAATCGAGTTCGGTTCCTTCGAGCGGTGTTTTTACGAGAATCTCGTCTTTAATGTAATCGGTGCTCGTGGCGATTCTGTTTTCGATAGCCTTCATATCGGGCTTCGTGTTGGTTACATCATCTCCTCCCCCCGCGGGCGGGTTCGGATTCGGGTTGACTTTTGCTCCGCCGCCGCCGCATGCGATCAGCGCCAAAGCCGATATCGTCAGAATAATAAAAGCGATAAACCTAAACATAGTCAGCTCCTTATGCGACAGGATGAGGGCGCGAGCGCCCGTCAAGCACCATTATACCCCAAGGCGCGCCCTGCGGCAACAAATTCCGCCGGAAATCCCGCCCGCGGAGCAAAATCCGGCAGGCTCGCGGACGGCCTCGGCGGCGGTCTCGCCCCGGCGCGGATGCACGCCCGGCCGGGGAATTTTTGCGAATATCGTGCAAACCGGCGGAAAATCCGGTATAATCCTTCCGGTCGGGAAGCGCGATTGCGCCGGCTTTTTTTTACGCGACCACGGCTTCATTTTCTTCCCGGCTATACCGATGGTTCAGGCGCCTTGCGACAGGATGCGGGGCGCATTTCCCGCTCGCGCTCGCGCACCCGTCCTTTCGCCCGCGGAGACTTACAAGCGGAGGCGTTTGCTTAAAAAATCGGACGGTTCAGGCGCGCCGGCCGCGCCGTGCGGAAACCGGCGCAGCAGCATGGAATAACCGAATATTCCTGCGCTGCGGACGGTGAAAAAATGCGTTTTTAATATCAAATCCGCAATGTATTAACGCGCTTAAATATCATTATCATTTAATGAAAAAATATTTTTATATTATTATTGACAAACATCATTTTGCCGGGTAGCATTTACATGGTCGAGGCCTGCAGGAGTAGTTCTGCGGGCCTTTTTGCATTAATCAATTCAAAGGAGTTTTGTGATGAAGAAAGGTTTTACGTTAATCGAGCTTCTTGTCGTAATCGTGATCATCGGCATCCTCGCGGCGATCGCCCTGCCCAATTACATCAGGGTGAAAGACAAGGCGAAGGAAGCCGAGATCAAAGCGAACCTGCACAACATCCAGCTTTCGATCGAGCGGTTCGCTGTGGATACCGAAGGCGTGTATCCGCAATACCTTATCGGCGGCGACATCCGCTATGCGCGGGATCAGCAATCCGGCAACAACGTCGCCGCGCTGGGCGGCATAACGGAAATCGCGAACCGGTTTCAGATGTCCGACCCGCTTCTTCGCCGGGGATACATAGACAGCTATCCCAAAAACCCGTTCATGCGCAACGGCGCGGCGATCCACAAGTTCCAGCAGGACATCAACGACCCGCTGCGCAACGACGCGAACGGCCCGGTACGCGGCAACCGTTTCGGCGGAAGCTGCGTAATCATGGGCAACGTGTCGGCGGACCACCGGTTCCCGAACTTCGTCGTCAGCCAGCCCGGGCAGGCGCCCGACCCGCGCGCGGAATCCGGCGCGAATTTCGACGGTTACAGGGCATACGACCTCTGGTACGGCAACCGCCCCAAGCTTTATTTGCCCGGACAGTTCTTCTATAAGAGCAACGGCCCCGTAGTCGCCGCAAGCTCCAGCACGCTCGACGCGAGCCGCCCGATTCAGCCGGTAGAAATCGACCAGTACATAATGGGCGGCTACGGCAGTATCCGCTCGAAAGGCTCGGACATGCTCGGCTACGAGCCCGAAATCCGCGGCTTCACAATCGTGAAACGCCCCGGCGAAGGTGGCCTTCTTGCGATGGAAGACCCATACGGGCCTCCGGAAATTGGATTCCTGGATGTACCCATTCCCGGCCCCGAAGGCGGCGGCGAAGGCATTCCCGGCGTCGAAGTCCGCATCCCCAGCTGGACTCGCTGGTCTAGAACCGCGGATTCTGCGGGAAGGTATCCCGGCAGCCCGTACAGCGCAGCGACGAACATCGGCCTCGAACAACTCTCCTACGGCAATCCGAACGGCATACGCGACGCCATCATCCTCGTTCTGCACGCGGGGGGAGATTCGAAAGACCCTAGGTAACAAATAACGCTCTGCGATTCGCCTGTCCCCTTGAAGTCGCGCTCCAGCGAAAGCCGGAGCGTTTTTTCGTCGCCAAAATGCCCCTATTCGGCAACTTGAAGCCCGATAAACGCCGCATCGGACAGTAAAATGCCGCATTCATCAAAACCCGCACAATGCGCAGGCGGCGCTTGTGATAACATTTTTCCCCTTATCTTGGAGAAATCTCGATGTTCGAACTTCCTGAAAAGCTGCGTGTAAGGTTCGCGCCAAGCCCGACCGGCTATCTGCACATCGGCGGGGCGCGCACCGCGCTGTTCAACTGGCTGCTCGCCCGCAGATACGGCGGCACGTTCATCCTTCGAATCGAAGACACCGACGAACTTCGCTCGACCGAAGAATCGACCGGGGGTATACTCGACGGGCTTCGCTGGCTTGGGCTTGCCTGGGACGAAGGCCCCGAAATCGGCGGGCCTCATGCGCCGTATTTTCAAAGCCAGCGCACCGCGATTTACAAAAATTACGCCAGAAAGCTGATAGAAACCGGAAACGCATACTTCGACAGAGTGACAAAGCCGCCCTCGCCCGGCGAAAAACCCGCGCCGCAGGTGGGCATAGACCGCCGCGCATACGACGCCGAAAGCCGCAATGCGCCGCCGGAATTTCATATGGAACTTTTCGATTCGAATGCGGGATTTCCGCTGCGAATCAAGTGTCCGCAAGGCGAGGCGAGCTTTCACGACGCGGTGCGCGGCGTCGTCACCGTCAATCTGGACGACGTCGGCGACATCGTCATACTCAAGGCCAACGGCGGGCCGGTATATAATTTCACGGTGGTCGTGGACGATTCCGAAATGGAAATCAGCCTCGTTTTGCGCGGCGAAGACCACATATCCAACACGCCGAAACAGCTGGTAATTTACGAGCTATTGGGCCTTGAACATCCCGCGTTCGCCCACGTGCCGCTCATACTCGGCGAAGACAAAAAGCGGCTCTCAAAACGGCACGGCGCGACCGATGTGCTCGAATACAAAGCGATGGGTTATCTGCCGGACGCGATGATAAATTTCCTCGCGCTCATCGGATGGAATCCCGGCGACGACCGGGAAATAATGAGCCGCGACGAACTTGTGGCGGCGTTTTCGATGGAAGGTTTGGGTGCGTCGAGCGGCGTTTACAACCAAACCAAGCTGGACAACTTCCAGGGGGTCCACGTAAGGGCGACCGGGGTGGACGACGTGGCGAGAATCGCGGCGCGCTATCTGCCGGCCGAATACGCTGCGGACTCCGCCTACTACCACAAAGTAGTGGCGCTATTGCACGACCGGATCGTGCGCTTCGCCGAATGCGAGGAACTTATGCACTACTTTTTCGGCGAGCCTCGTTACAGCGAAGATTCCGTCAAGAAATTCCTTACGGAAAATCCGGATAGGGAAAATTTATTTCCCGCGATTTTGGAAAACCTCGAAGCCGCAAGCCCGTTCACGGCGGCGCAGCTCGAGCCGAGGTTCAGGCTTCTCTCGACCGCAAAGAAAGCCGGCCTCGCTAAACTATTGCAGCCTCTTCGCGTCGCGATAACCGGCGACAAAATGAGCCCCGGAATGTTCGAAACGCTGGAACTTATCGGCCGCGAAAAATCTATCGAGCGATTCAAGAGATTCGTATAGCGGACGTTTTACAAAACTCGCTTATTTCAATAACCCGCTCGCCATTTTGGCGCGGGTAGATTTGCGTTAAACGATGAAATAGATAATTTCGCGGGAATAAAATTATTGAAATTGCAAGGGGAAATAGCGCAAAAAGGCGAGCCGTGGGCGGAAGTATATTACAATCCCGCGCACGCGACCGTGAGAAAGGAATTAGGCGCGTCCAAAACCGAATCGGCGTATAATATAACGAAGCGGATGGAGAGCGCGCTGGTGCAAGTGGAGGGGGAATATGGACATCAAGAAGTTATCTCTGACAAAATAATGTGAGGAATAGCTTTAGCTGATATTCCATAATCGACTAGTTAGTTAATTGCCATATAATCATTGATGTTAGAGATTTATGCCGGAAAGCTTAATGATGTTTATTGATATACGCGACGAATGGCATGATGTTATGTTAATAGCATCATGCCGGTTCCGCCCCGATTTATGATGTTGTTTCTATGTCTCTTTTTCGTAAATCGGAATCCAAAATTCATTTTCCGTGCTGTTGACTTTGACCTTCATCATCTTGACGAATTTCCAACCTGCTGGCGCGCCGCCTTTGCGCGTGGGGCCGTCCACGGCGCCGCTGCCGCCGGTGAAGGTCGAGATCGTCGCGGTCTGGTTTCCCGCCTCGGCGCCATCGATGTAGAGGATCGGCTGGTCCTCGTCTTTCTGGTCAAGGTGCAAAACCGAAATCGCCGCGCTCGAATTGCCCTGCTGGATGCAAGTTCTACCCTTCAGCGCCGTTATGCTGGGAAGCCCATTGTAGCCAACCATCAAACGGTCATATTCGTACCAAGTATATAAAAGTGGTACTACTCCGCTTCCCCTGATTGCGATACCGTGCCATGCGTCTTGAACGGTGCCGACTGTGGGATTGCCCTCATCAACGTTCGGGATGATGTTCCTGTCCACACCATCGTCATCCGTTTTGGGCATCATATCGTCAGCACCGCTGCTTTCCCAAGTTATATCAGCCACCTATATCACCTCCTTTTTCATGATTTTGGTACACTTTCAATCGAGCTGCCTTGATGCGTAATAGTAGTTTACGCTTCCGCCTTCCAAGTGGGCGCGAAAGACAATGTGCAACGTACCGGTTTCCGTAATCCCGGAACCTATGCTATACTTTCTACCGTTTTCCAATCCGCCGACCTCTACAACCCGACTGAACGACAGCGCTTCGTTCGACCAGTCTGCGCCATCATACAATAATACCCGTAAAATTCTATTTTGTTTCGAAAAAAACGCCACCGAGAGAAAAGTATTTCCGGCGGCGGATGAGAACACTTTGGAAAAGCCCGCGGGGTCGCCCATGGGTACGATATCCTCGCTTTCCCAGAATCCGTCACGCTCGGCGACAAATCTTATTCCTCCGGCCTGCTCGAACTCGTCCGTAAACGAGGCTACAGCCGAGAATTTGCCGCCTATCTTGTGAATCCGCACTTCCTTGAATGCCGTCAGTGCCGGCGGAACGTCGATAAGCTCTGTTCGCCATCCATCGCCTTCCTTTATTGCTAGCCACAAGCTGTCTCCAGAAGTCACGAACGCCAACGAATCGCCGTCGAAATACATGTCCGCGATGTTGATGTTGGGCAATGGAATTTGCTCGAAATTCCAAATCGAATCTTCGTATTCCGCAAGGTAAGCGAACGATTCCCCTGTAAGTTCGTGCGAAGCATAGACCGCCCCTATCAGTCCGAATTCGCCATTTAACTTCAAATTTCCAAACCGCGTATTCGACATAAAAGGAACGGCAGGGGGAGAGATTTGTACGAATGCCCCGTTAGGGTGGATTAAAACAACCCTCGTTGGACTTGTCGGACGGCTAAATAACACGACGTCGCCGTTTTGCCGGACTCCGGCAAGCTTTGCATCCAATGAACCAAAAGCTATTCCTATACTGGACTCGGTCGAGTGGCTTCTTTGCCACGCAAACGAATGTGAGGGAAAGAAAACTGAAACTCTACCCAAGCTTATCATCGTGACCATAGATGGGACCGAATCCGGATAGTAGAAAAAGTCTATAAACACATTACTTGTTTCATCGAACAGCGCAGTCTGATCGACACCGGTTATCGTCCACCCTTCAACGGGATACGCGGTCACGAGAGCGGTCTCCGCCGTCCCTACCACTCCCGCTTCGTCCGTCACTCGTAGCGTCGCCTTCCAAAGTCCGCCTTCGTACGTGTGAGTCGCGTTAGTGGGAACGTCGCTCTCCCAGTCGTACGTTCCGTCGGTTTCGAAATCCCATTCGTATTTCACGATCGCGCCGTTCGGGCTGTACGAGTTTTTGCTAAGAAACGTGACTTCCAGCGGAGCGTCGCCGCCGAGCGGCCACGCCTGCGCGATCGCGACCGGCGGCTGAAGCGGTTTTCCGGGGATGTAAAACCTGAAATCGCGAATCGCAGTGCCGTACTCGTTCGTCACGGTCAATCTCCCGTCGTACCAGCCGATAGCGCCGAGCGTCACGGTCGGCAGCGGGTCGTTCGTAACGTTCGGCTCCGCGCCGCCGCCGAAATTCCATTCGTAAAACCTCGGATGCGTACCCGTCACAACCGCCGAAAACAGCACAACGTCGCCGCTAACGCCGCTCGGAACGTTTATCGCGTAAATCACCGGCGCGACCGTCGTTATCACCGCGGCGAGGTTGCTGCGCTCGCCGAGGTCCCCAGCCTTCCCCACCGCGCGCACGCCCACGAGGTTTCTCGCGCCGCCGGGCAGCATTTGCTCGAACCGAACCGGAAACGTTTTGTCCGTTGGCATAATGATTCTGAAAAGCTCGATCCATTCGCCGTCCGGCGCGGTCGCGCTGTCCGCGCTCACG
>JAANMV010003562.1_pt1 | contig 13404 bp, 13 predicted proteins | sample 7279661 | NCBI WGS metagenome assembly JAANMV01 (sample SAMN14094540, study PRJNA606508) | bioreactor metagenome | isolation source: A lab-scale SPAN reactor treating ammonium-rich wastewater day 121 | place: Ireland: Galway | collected 2017-05-16 | reverse complement strand
CACCGGCATCGGCCTGCTCTGGGGCACGGCCTGCCTTTTTGTGCATCCGCGCTACGTTCACGGTGCGGCCACAAGCTGTAACGCCGATGTGTTCGCCTACGCGGCGGCACAAGTGAAGAAGGCCATCGAAGTCACGCACGAACTCGGCGGGGAGGGCTACGTGTTCTGGGGCGGACGCGAGGGCTACAGCACCTTGTGGAACACGGACCTCAAACGGGAGATGGAACATTTGGGCGCCTTTCTGCACCTCGCGGTCAAGCACAAGAAAGCCATCGGCTTCAAAGGCCAGTTCTACATCGAACCGAAACCCAAAGAGCCGACGAAACATCAGTACGATTCCGACGCCGCGGCCTGTCTGAACTTCCTGCGCGAGTTCGATCTGCTGCGCGATTTCAAACTGAACCTTGAAACCAATCACGCCACGCTGGCCGGCCACACGATGCAGCACGAACTGGAAGTGGCCATCGCCGCCGGTGCCCTCGGTTCGATTGACGCCAATACCGGCGACCTGTTGCTCGGCTGGGACACCGATCAATTTCCCACGAACATTTATCTCACCACCGAGATCATGCTGCCGATTCTCAAGATGGGCGGATTCAAGACCGGCGGCACGAATTTCGACGCCAAGGTGCGTCGCGAGAGTTTCGAGCCGGTGGACCTGTTCCACGCGCACATTGGCGGCATGGACGCCTTTGCGCGCGGGCTGAAGATTGCCGCCGCCATCCGCCAGGACGGACGGCTCGGGAAATTCGTACAACAACGCTACCGCTCCTGGGACAGCGGCATCGGTGCGAAGATCGAAGCCGGCAAAGCCAGCCTCAAAGACCTTGAGGCCTACATGCTCAAGCAAGGTGAGATTTCCCCCAACACCAGCGGCCGGCAGGAATACCTGGAGAACCTGATCAACGAATTCATCTGAGGGCGGTTGACGGCCCGGTAAACGAGTTTGATCTCCAGAACGGATTCCGCGTTCGACTGAGCAGGGGCCGTTGCGACGGCCCTGCCTGCTCCAGGAGTTTATGCGTGGGCGGAGGTCGCTGCAGGCGGAGCGGCTGCGTTGCTATCAGATTTGAGAAATGCGGCCATCCCGGCTGGATCGTGATTGATATTACCCGCGGGAAGTCATCACTCCTTCGCCGAGGAAATGTATTCCAACAAGTCCGCCATCTGCTGCGGGGTCAGGCCGTCCTCCAGACCTTCCGGCATGATGGATTGCCCCTGACTCTTCATTGAGGTGATGCTGACCCGCGGGATCACGTCCTCTTTGCCGTAGGCCTGGCGGAGCGTGACGCTCGTTCCGGTTTCGTTCACGACCAGTCCGAGCAGACTTTCATCGTCCCGCGTTTCCACCACGTAACCAACGTACTCCGGCCGCACCTCGGCGTTCGGGTCAATGATGTTGACGAGCATCTTCTCGTTGCCAGCGCTCTTGACCGTGATGAGATCGGGGCCGAGCAAGTATCCTTCGCCCGCGAGCCGATGACAGGAAATGCAGCGTTCATCGTAAATTTTCTTACCGCGTTGCGGGTTGCCTTTGAGCAGCAGGGCGGGCAGGAAAGCATTGATCACCTGCTGCCGGGAACTGGCGGGTGTGGTGGTCAACACGCTGGCCGCAAGCTGGCGGACGGAGGAATCGCGGTGGCCGGTCAGGAGTTTGACCTGCGTGGAATCCAGGGCCGAAGCGCGAATGGTGTCCGCCTCGATCGCGCGCAGCAAGGCTGTGGCGCGCTCGGGGCGGGCGAGTAACACGCTCAACACCTCCGCGCGCAACCGCGGGGTGAAAGTGTCCCAGCGTCGCGTCAATTCCGGGCCGATTTGCACGTCGGTGAAGCGCGCCAGCGTGGCCAACGCCGTCAGTTGCACCGGCTGCGGATGCTTGAGGTCCAGCAGCCCGAGCAGCAGGCTGCCGGAATCCGCGTAACTGGTGTGGGCCAGCAGTTGAATCGCCGGCAGGCGCAACGCCTCTGCGGCGGTGCCGTCGCCGGCCACCCCGCGGGCGACCAATAAAATCAAACGCACCCGATCGCCCGCAGTGAGAATGGGTTTCTTTGCCCGCTGCAAACCATCCCCCAGCGCGCGCGTCATGGTGAACATCAGTCCGCGGTCTTCCAACTGACTCACAAAATCGAGCACGACAGCGGTTTCCCGCGGTTCATTCCGGGCGCCAACGAGAATCGCAAGCTGCCGCAGGAAATCCTGACCTGACGCGGAATTGCGGAACGCCTCGTCCGCCGAAAGTTCCGCAAACATCGCGCCACCACCATCCGCCAGTGATGAAAGAATCGCCGCCTGCGTCCACGAACTCTCCACGTCCCGTCGGGCGATTTCCGCCAGCGGTGCGATCCTTTCCTTGCCTTTGACTTCGCCAAGAGTGAAGGCGAGTTGATAGCGCACCAAGTCATCCGGATCCCCCGCCAGCCGTCGCAGACTTTCCCAGAGCGATGCAGAAACCACGCCGTCGGAGATAAATTTCTCCGACAACTTGATGGCGTGTTCGCGCACGGCTGCGTCGGCGTCGCTCAAGGCCGTCAACAATTCGCCTTCCTTCAACGCGCCCAAACCGTCGAGCGCATGGAGCGCGTGCAATCGGGCGAGGGGTGTCATTGACTCCTGCTGCAGCTTTGCGATCAGCGGGACGGCGGATGGGTCCTGCCGCTCGTAAAGCAGCCGCGAGGCGGTTTCCCGATGCCAGGCGTTCCTGTGTTCCAGAGTGGCGACGAGTTCAGCGGTGGTGGCTTTACCAAGCCGCGGCGGTTTGCGCGGTGTGAACCCCGTCGGAGCAATGCGATAAATGCGCCCGCGATCATTGCCCGAATTGAGGTCGAGCAATTTCTTGATGTTCTCCGGCAGCGACCACGGATGTTCGATTACCTCGCGATACATGTCGCACACGTAAAGGCAGCCATCGGGCGCATTCGCCAGTTGCACGGGACGAAACCAAAGGTCCGTCGAAGTGATGAACTCAACATTCTGTTCGTCGGCGGGACGTTCCGCCAGGAGGGCCACTCCGCTGCGGCGGACTTTCTTGCGATGAATCAGATTGCTGCCCACGTCGGCAATGAAGGCATCACCAACATATTCCTCGGGAAAGGCGTCACCGCGATAAATCTGGATGCCCGTGGCCGAGGTGAAGTAACCGGACGCGCGCCCGCCGCCTTCAATCGGCCCGGTGGCCAGGCCGGCTACCCGCCATTTCGTGCGAATGACCCGCCACATTTCTTCCGGGCTGGTCCGGAACACTTCCGCCGCCGGGCCGTCCACGGGAATGTCCACCAGCGGCGCGGGCATGTTATGGAAGGGATTCCGCTCCGCGTACCGCGCGTCGTACATAAACGCCATGATATGGCGCGAGTTGCTGCATGCAAATTTGCGTCCCCGGTCATCATAAGCCATGCCATACTGTCCGCCGCCGGCTTCGGCCTGAATGTGGAGTGTGCGGGGATTGAAGTTGAAATCGCGTCCGCGCAAAGCAAGGGGCGCGACGTTGGTTTCGCCCGGGCGCGTGATGAGGCCGCCGTTCCCGGCTGTCTGGCCGTGAATGCGATTGTCCAGTCCCCAGCGCAGGCAATTGGGCAGCGCCTGCATGTTGAGCCGGTCCACCCCCGCGCCGAACCCGGCGAACACCACGCGGCGGACGTCCGCCTGGCCATCGCCGTTCGTGTCCTTGCAGTGCAGGATATCCGGCGAGGCGATCACGAACACCCCGCCGTCAAAGTAGAACACGCCCGTCGGCCACGGCAGGTCGTCCACATAAACAGTGGCCTTGTCGAAGACGCCATCCCCGTCCGTGTCCTCCAACATTCGCACCCGTCCCAGATGCGGCGTCACATCGCGCATCTCCGAGTAATCGCGCATCTCGACGACGAACAAGCGTCCGTTCTCGTCGAAACAGAGATCAATCGGATCCAGGATGAGCGGCTCGGCGGCTGCGATTTCGAGTTGAAATCCCGTTTTGACCGCAAAGCTTTTCAAGGCGTTGGTGGTTTCCAGCGGTGGCACACGCGGCATCTCCTCGGGCTTGAGGGCGGGGGGGGCAGTTTGACCTGGCAGTCCAAACGCTCCAACCACCATTATCGCTATTACCGCCATCAAGAATCTCAATTTCATAATTTGGTGAGAGACGTATTCAGGCAGCAACGGCCGCAAGCGCAAGCGATTTCTAACCACGCGCAGCTGCCGGAGCGCGAACCGCCAAATGCGAAGCCCTCGGTTGAGATGCGGAATGAATCGTCGCCTGGGCGGAGGGTGCGGTCAGAATTATTTTGACCCCATGATTTTGACCTTCAATACCCCGGCCCCAACACCGCCACTGGCTCGGCGGCTTTCCTCATGGCGGCGCACTGCCGAATCGCCACTACGCATGTTTTGGTGCGCCGCGTTCCCCTGTTCCCCACAGCAACAACTGAGGGTCACCGCCGAACATCACCTGCCGCCGGTCAGGAGATTTGCCCAAACACAGGAGTGACCCGCCCGTTGCGTGAGCCAGGATGGAGAAACAATTAAGGCTGAAAGGCAAAGGCCTGCCGGTCCGCTTCCGCCACGGCCCACAGGTTCAGCGGCCACACGTCCTGCCCGTACTTGAGCAGGCGCGCGCTGCCGTCGGCGAAGGCGTAATTTGAACCGCCGGAGCGGCTCACTGTTCCGGCAATGCGCGTGGAGTGACAGCCCCGCTCAACCTGCACGCCATCATTGCCCCAGCCCAGCCTTTCCGGCTCCAACAAGTCCATGAAATAATGCTTTGAGAGCCGGCCGTCTGGCGTGCCAAGGTCTATGTTCTTCTTTTCCCCAAAGAGCACGGTATCGGAGGGCTTTGTGATGGCATTTTCCTTCATGGCCATGCCGTTATAGGAGTTGACGTCCTGGTTGCCCGTGAGCCGCCAGAAATAGTCGTTCCAGCCATTGATGAGGTAGCTGCGGGGCGAGCGGTCCGGCAGCGTCACTGAGGAAGTATCCGTCTGGGGCGTGCCGCGCCGGGCGTCGGTGGGGCAGACCAGGACATCCAGGTTGACATAGTTGTCCTGCAAACTTGTGGGCCAACGCCAGGCATTCGTGCGCGGCGGCAGGCGGCCCTCGTTGTCACCGGCATACATGGCCGTGGCCAGGGAAAGCTGCCGCAGGTGGTTCACACACTTGATGCGGAAGGCGGATTCCTTGGCCCGCGAGAGCGCCGGCAACAACATGCTGGCCAGGATCGCAATAATGGCGATGACCACCAACAGTTCGATCAACGTGAAGCCGCCGCGCCTGGATCGCGAAGCGCTGAACTTAGGAAAGAAAAAGCCCGGGTTCATGTTCTGCATTTCAGTCCGTTCCTGTGCCTCCAGACGGTCGGCGCATCTCAAAGGTTTCATCGCATTGCGGCGGATCCGTTCAGGTCCGACTTGATTGCCACTGCCAATGACCCGTCGAATAATCGAAAGTGGTGCGGCGTCAACTCTTCCGCCATGTCGAAAGCCAAAGTCGCGTTGGTTCTGATCGTCATTATCGGGCTGGGCAGCCTGAGCGTTTACCTGAACAGAGACTGGTTTGCCGAGCCGACTATTCACATTTCCCATCGCGTCAGCCCGTGGGCCGCCAAAGCGCCGCGCGGAAAGCGGCCTGCGCCCGTCAGTCCGGGCAATCCTGTGGTGTTCAATTTTGATCCGTTCTGTCGCTTCTCCAGTGTCAAGGTTGTCATCGCGGCCGAAATTGAAACCAATAAATACGCGCATCCGCTGTGGCATCTCGTCTCGGAAACCAACTCCGTTCCTGTCGGCACCCTCACCTACGGCGCGCGTATCCCGGGAATGCAGCCGGCGGTTAAGGGTGCCACACCTGACCCGCTGCAGCCAGGGGTGAAATACCGACTCCTGGTCACCACAGGTGACCGGCAGGAGCAGCACGACTTCAGCACCACGCCGCGTCGCTGAACCCGGCAAAGGGGCAACGAACAACGCTGGAGGCTCCAGTGGCGTTCCCGGTCTGACGACGGTTATTCACGCGTCACGAATCACGAATCACTTTTTGCCAGGTGACACGCCGCCCAATGATTGGCGCCGACCTCGCGCCATTCCGGCAATGCCGTGGCGCAAAGCGGTTGCTCCGCAATCGGGCAGCGAGGATGAAACCGGCAGCCCGGCGGCGGATGAATGGGCGACGGCACATCGCCGGGCAGAATGATGCGTTGCCGCTTTGTCTCCGGGTCAACTTCCGGCACGGCGGAAATCAGCGCCAGTGTGTAAGGATGTTTCGGCGAGCGGATGAGGGCCTTCGCCTCCGCCAGTTCCACGATCTTGCCCAGATACATCACCATCACGCGGCAACTGATGTGTTCCACCACCGCCAGATCGTGCGCGATGAACAGGTAGGCGATGCCATGCTGCTGCTGCAAATCCTGGAGCAGATTGATGATCTGTGCTTGCACTGACACGTCCAGCGCGCTTACCGGCTCATCGCACACGATGAGTTTCGGTTCCACCGCCAGCGCGCGCGCAATGCCGATGCGCTGCCGTTGCCCGCCGCTGAACTCGTGCGGATACCGTTGCGCATAAGCCGCGTCCAAACCCACCGCCTGTAACAACTCCGCCACGCGTTTCGCCCGCGCGGATTTGTTCTCCGCCAGTCCGTGAATGTCCAGCGCTTCGCCGATGATGTCCTCCACCGTCATGCGCGGATTCAGCGAGCCGTAGGGGTCCTGGAAAATGATCTGCAATTTCCGCCGCCGCGCGCGCAACGTCGCCCCGCTCATCCGCGCGAGGTCTTCGCCCTCGAACAAAACGCTCCCTGCCGTCGGCTCGACCAGCCGCACGATGGCGCGGCCCAACGTCGTCTTGCCGCAACCGCTCTCGCCCACCAGTCCGAGGGTTTCGCCGGGCGCGAGGCTGAAGCTCACGTCGTCCACGGCTTTCACAAACTCTCGCGGGCGGCTGAACACGCCGTGCTTTACGGGGAAATGGACTTTGAGATTTTGGACTTCGAGGAGGTTCATGAAGGGAAATCCGAAACCCAAGTAGAAGTTTGTTTGACGCTCGCCCTCACCCTGGCCCTCTCCCCCGGGGAGAGGGAACAGCCATAAGACGCTTTTGAATTCTCGGCAGTCAAATTATGTGTCGCCGCTTTTTGGTATTTCGGAGTTGAGAACGAACGAACCAAGTGACGCTTTCGTAACGTGCGACCACGGCGAAAGATTCTCCCTCTCCTGGGGTAGAGGGCCGGGGTGAGGGCGAGCGTGTCAACAAACTCACAACTCCCGTCCGCGTGGGGTCGGTAAAAGTTCTGCGGAACCTTCAGGTTTTGGATTTCGAGGACCGACATTACAGTCAGGGGCTAAAGTTCGGCCACGAATTGTTCAAGCGACAAACCTGCCTGCTCGACGATGCCTTTGAGCGTTCCGGGTTTGAGCGGTTTGTGCTGAGGGACGACAACTGTCCGGCCTCCCTTCCGCAAAATGAGATGCGAGCCGGTTTGTCGAAGGGAAATGAAGCCGAGCCGTCTTAACGCGCGCGCCGCCTCGATGCCGTTGACATCGCGCGGGATTTTCACGCGACGGCGAGGACCGGGTCTCTGGAAAAATGCAAACGGACGCGCTTCGGCCGCCGCTTTGGCGCGAAGTAACCTTCCACAGCATCGGTGATCATGGCATCGAGTTCGGCAAACGAATCACCCTGGGTCGTGATGCCGCCTCCGCGAGGCGCATCCCAACGCGCAACGAAACCGCCCGTTTCGGGGCACGGCTCAACTTGAAAGGTTATTTCGCTCATGGCGAAAAAACTAGTCCCAGGCTAACCCAAGGTCAATTCGTCAAAACCAATACGCTCGCCCACACGACTGAACACGACGAGCTTCACGGGAAAGTGGACTTTCAGGATTTGGACCTCGAGGAGTGCGTTCATGGAACGGCGGCGATCGTATAGCTACTACCAGACGATCTTAGGAGACTGCCAAGGCTTCTCTCCATTTTTGAAGACCAGCACTTGTGCGTGCCCGTCCAGAAAAAGAAACGGCGCAACCAACTCCCGCCCTTTGGCGTAATGCTCACTTAACATAAGTGCTTGAGCGTTCTTGGCACGATGCCACAGAATGATCGGGTAATGCATCCCCGACTTCGCGGCGGGCCGTTCGTAAACCAATACCTGCTTGGCAGAATTGGCGAACGATTCTTCACGCTTGTTAGCTACTCCCGTCGTCCCGATTTCTGCGGCTGATCTCACTGGCGCAATGACGTTGTAAGTATAACTACACCCATAAACTGACCAATAACTCGGTCGTACGATGCGGTTGCGCGGCTTGTCTTCCCAACCTTGATCTGCGCGACAGTGAAATGTTTCGGCGGCTTTCGCATAAGGGAATAATGGCCGTTGGTTTGCTGGCGGCAGTATGGTTCCCACCTTCGGATCTTTGCCTCCCAGTGCGCGGGTGAAATCCCACCAGTTGGTAAAAGTAGCTGGACTTGTTGGCGGCGTTCCAGTTGATCCTTTCATACTGAAACGAAGGGGAAATCGGCCTTTGTTTTCGTCGTGGTAGAGTTTTATTGCGACACCGATTTGGCGAAGGTTGCTCACACAGATTGTCTCAATGGAATGCTGTTTCGCTCTCAACATTGCAGGAAGGAGAAGTGCGGTCAAAATGGCAATCATTGCGATTATGACCAGAAGTTCCAACAGAGTGAATGCTTTTTTACCGGGAGATGAAGTCAATTGGAGAGCGTATTTCATACAGGCATTTCAACACCCACTGACCGCAGAAGTTGCGACTTTCCAAAACGGACATCTCACGAAACGTCCGGGTTCGACTTCGACCAGATCGGGAATGGCGTCGGAACATTCCGGCTTCGCAATCGGACACCGCGGCGCGAAGCGGCAGCCGGGCGGGAAATCCCCGATGCGCGGGACGTTACCGGGAATCGCTATCAATCGTTTGGTGGAGCGCGCGTCCGCGCGAGCCGGCTCGTCTGTAGCCTCGCCCCACCGGCTGGCGTCACTCAGTTTCGGCACGCTGGCCATCAGCGCCCGCGTGTAGGGATGCAGCGGACGACGCAGCAATCCGCGCGCGGGCGCGAGTTCGACAATCTGCCCGGCATACATCACCGCCACGCGGTCGGCCATGTCGCCCACGATGCCGAGATTGTGCGTGATGAGCAGGATCGCCATGCCGAGGCGCTGCTTGAGGTCGCGCAACAAATCCAGAATCTGCGCCTGGATGGTCACGTCGAGCGCCGTGGTCGGCTCGTCGGCCACGAGCAGTTTCGGTTCGCTGGCCAGCGCCATGGCAATCATCACGCGCTGCTGCATTCCGCCGGACATCTCGAACGGATAGTTTCTCATCCGCGATTCCGGTGCCGGAATGCCCACGAGTTTCAGCAGGCGGATGACTTCGGCATCCGTCGCCTTGGCCGGCTGGTGCAGCTTGAGCGATTCCTCGATTTGCGCGCCGACGCGAAACACCGGATTCAAGGACGCGCCCGGCTCTTGAAACACGTAACTCACCACGCCGCCGCGAATGTTGCACAGTTCCGCCGGCGACATGTTTAACACATCGCGCCCGTTCAGCAGAATTTCGCCTCCGACGTAATGCGCCGGTGGGGTGGGCACGAGCCGCGCAATGGACTGCGCGGTCACGCTTTTGCCGCAACCGCTTTCGCCCACGAGGCAAACCGTCTCGCCCGCCTCGATGCTCAACGAAACGCCGTCCACCGCCCGCAGGCTTTCATCGCCCGCGAGAAGATCGAGTTGAAGATTTCTGATTTCGAGCAGCGACATGATCCCGGCGAGCTATCTGTTCGCGTACTATTCAACCCGCTCCCAAAGCGAAATCTCCGGCGGCGCGACACAGAGTTCGCCCAAGCGAGCGAGGACCGCTTGCACGTGGGCACTTTGCAGATGCGCATCCAGATGCGCCTTGCTCGTCCAGTTTTCGTGGAAGAGAAACTTCATCGGTTGCTCGGTGGCCTGATGCAGATTGTAGTTCAGACAGCCGGCTTCCTGACGGGTGGGCGCGAGCAGGCCTGTCAATGCGGCACGCAGTTCGGCTTCCTTGCTAGGCTTGGCTTCAAAGGTGGCAACAACAGTCAGTGTTTTCATGGTGCATTAAGAGAAACCACAGATGAACGCGCATGAACACAGAAATCTTGGCGGATTTGCCAGCAACTCATCGCGGCTCACGGCGATGGTTCGCAACGCGCCAAGAGCCATGCTTGACGGCGTCTGCACCGGGATGTCGTTGTTCTCCGGCGGATACGGCAGCGGCACAAAACGGCATCGTAATCAAGGAGCGGGTTACCGCTGACATGAGGCACCGGGCGCATCAAAGGCGAATCTGCTCGCAGGGAGTGTTTTCGAGCCGTGAGAGCTTCTCAAGCAGGTCGCGGGTCAGAGCTTCCAACGTTTTCTCCGGCAGTTCGCCTTCCACTGTCATCTGGACGGATTCCATTCCTTCCACGTAACGAACAACAACGCCATCGACTTTAATTCGATGGACATTGTATTCGTCTTCCGACTTCGCAACTTCGTCGTGTGTGACCGCAGGTTTATAGAGGCGGGCGAACAAATCCAAATCCGGCGACTTGCCTAGTTCGTCTTCCAAGGAAGGAATCTCAAACTGCTTTTTGATCTTTGCGAGTTCGCTGTCAGCCTTGCCAAGCTCCGGGAACTGCCTCGCCCAGACAGCTTGCTGGTAATCAAACAGGTGATTCCTCTCACCGTCCTTGCGGCGAATCTCCCAGCGCGGCCACCGACGCTCAGTCAGACGCTCCCAACGCCCGTCCGCCAGATGCAATTGCCAGTCGTCAATGTTCTCTACCAATGACCTGTTCTTCCCGTCGCGATCCAGCTTACCTCTCTCAATGAAAATCGAGTGGCCATCCGCCGACAGCGTCGCTTTGTGAGCGTGAATCCACCCCGGCGGTGTCCCCGAAGTCGGCATGGCCGAAATGGCAAACGTTTCCAGATCGAGGATCAGGACCGGCGTTTCGCCCGCGCGCCGTTGTTCTGGATAGCCCAGATTGCCGATCAGCACGATGCGATTGCCGGCGAGTGTTGCAGAGTGAAAATCGGTGGGAGGAAAGACTTCGCGGGGATAACCAAAGATATCAATACGTCCATCGGGATGCTGAACCACAACATCATTGTAAATGTAGAAGTCGGGATCGTAGTGGTCCTCATGTTCTCCGGCGATGAACACGCTTCGACCGTCAGGAAGCTGGTTGGTGCTTTGACCGAACCGATCGAAACACCAACCTGGTCCGGCATCCATCGCTGATGGTCCGTTCAAACGTTGAGTCGCCTGATAAGCGTTGATCCGGTGTTTGACCAGCCACTCCCACACTGGATTGTTCATTCGCTCCGGGTTTGCGGTGCCTAAGCGAGGTGAGCGCCATTGGAGGAACAATTCCCGAGTCACTGCGGGATCGAGCGGCACCACATCAGCCGCATTGTCGCCAGTATTCATTGTCGAATCGGCCATAACGTCGCCTTTCTCTTTGCATCCTTGGGCGAACAACAAAACCGAGAGTGCGGTCGCAACAGCCGGGACAGATTGCTGAATTGCGGGAGTTGTTCGCATCGTGTCATGCCGTCGCTAGATTATCTTCCAACACCTTGGATTTGCCCGCCGGCGGTTCAGCTTCATCCGCTGTGGTGACCGTCTGCAAAGGCCCGTCCGCAAGGACTTTGATCGGTTCGCAAAACGTATTCCGTTGCACCGGCGTGTGGCCGGCTTTGCCGATGGCTTTGCTCATGCCCGTTGTCCTGGTCATTTCACTTCGGGCAGCTTCCTCATCCTCACGGCGAATTCCTCCACCACACTAAAGTGTCCCGCCCAGTCATCGCGGGAGCGCAATGTGTTCGCCACTTTGTCAGCGACCACAACGGCGGAGGGTTGCGGGATACGAAAGAGCACGATCCCATGTGAAGCCTTCGCCCCGCGCTTGAACACCAACTCGCCAAAATCCTTGTCGAAGGTGATAAGCAGGCGATCTTCCGAGAGAGCGCGGGCGAGGACGGCGGTGTCGGGACTGCCGGGAGCAGTTTCGCGAATCCAGAGAACATCGTGCCCGTCGGCCCGCAGTCTGGCGATGCAATCTTCCGGGAGGTTCTCGTTGGCGCAAAGGCGCATGAGAAATCAAGCCGCGTGAGCAAAGACTTTTTCCTCGCTCAACCGCTGCCGGGCGCAGGCCACGCAGGCGCGCACTTGCTCGCGGGTGATGTGGTGGTTGCGGACGATTTCATCCTCCGGCCAGCCTTGCGCGATCAATCCCAAAATGAATTCCACGGAAAGACGTGTGCCACGGATAACGGGTTTCCCGACCAGAACAGCAGGATCGGCCGTGATGTATTCTTGCCAGTTCATGCTGGCGGAAGATTACTACGGATATTCACGCCTGTCAGCGGGAAGTTTTCACGCTGACGCCAGATTGTCTTCCAACACTTTCGTGTTGCCCGACGCCGGTTCGGTTTCATCCGTGGTGGGCGCGTTCTTCAACACGCGGCTGCGTGGCGGAGACCATTCATTCGGGAACCCACCCCGCGAGTTCAGCCCAGCGAAGCCAGGATGGCCTCCGCCGCCGCGCGCGGATTGGATGCCGCATAGATGGGCCGACCGATGACCAGCCAGTTGGCGCCGGCCTGCATGGCTTCCCGCGGAGTAAGGGTGCGCTTCTGATCGTCGGCCTGCTCGGCGCCGGTGCGGATGCCGGGGGTGACGAGTTGAATGTTCGCCGGCAGCAGTTGTCGCAGTTGTACGATTTCGAGCGGCGAGCAGACGAGTCCCCCCAGACCCGCCTGCACGGCAAGTTGCGCGAGGCGCTCCACCTGCCGGCCGACGTTGGTTTCGCAGCCAATCTCCGCCAGCGTGTTGGCGTCGTGGCTGGTCAGCACGGTCACGCCCAACAGCAGCGGCGCGTTGCGACCGGATTGCCGGGCGGTGCGCTGGGCAGATTCCTCCGCCGCGCGCATCATGGCCAGCCCGCCGCACGTGTGAATCGTCAGCATTTGCACATCGAGCCGCGTGGCGGACGCCACGGCCTTGGCGACGGTGTTTGGAATGTCGTGAAACTTCAAATCGAGAAAGACCGAAGCGCCCGTGTCGCGCACGCGGCGGACGATGTCCGGTCCGGCGGCGGTGAACAGTTCACTGCCGATTTTGAACGCCCCCACTGCCGGGGCGATTTCGCGGGCCAAAGCGAGGGCCTGCTCTGCCGTGGGCACATCCAGTGCCGCGATGATTGGATTCTGCATGGCGTGAATATCGAAGTCAGCCCGCGACAACAAAAGCCTAAAACTTTCTTCTGTGTCGGCGCCGCGCGCATTTTTGACTTTCCGCTCCGCTTCCCCTAGCAGCCTGTCGGACTTAAGGGCGAAAGATTTCTGAAAATAATTTGAACAAAAAGGGGGCGGTACGGATCCAAAGGCCATGGCTGCACGTTTTGTG
>JAANMV010003556.1_pt1 | contig 13435 bp, 6 predicted proteins | sample 7279661 | NCBI WGS metagenome assembly JAANMV01 (sample SAMN14094540, study PRJNA606508) | bioreactor metagenome | isolation source: A lab-scale SPAN reactor treating ammonium-rich wastewater day 121 | place: Ireland: Galway | collected 2017-05-16 | reverse complement strand
GGGCTGATGGAGCGGCTCGATGCGCGCGAGCTGAACGCCGTGCTGGCGCACGAGCTGACGCATATCCGCAACGGCGACGCCCGGCTCGGCGTGATCGCGCCCGGCATCGCGCTCTGGGGCCGGCAGGTGATGCTGGAGATCCCCACCCTCGCCTTCGCCGTCTGGGCGATCCTGGCGCTGCGCCGCCACGCCGAAACCGGGCGGCCCGCGCCGCTCCATCTCGGCGCCTTCCTGCTGCTCTGCGCGGTCTGGACCAAGATCACCACGGTCTTCCTGGCGCCCGTCGCGGCGGCGATGCTGCTGGCGGCGCGGGGGCCGGGACCGCTGCTGCGCGACCGGCACGGCTGGATCGCCGCCGCGCTGTTCACGCTCGGCCTGCTTCCCGTGGCGGCGCTGACGCTGAAATTCGGCGCCGCCAACGTGCAGTCCGTGGTCGGCATCGCCGACAGCGCGGTGTCGCGCCGCTCCCTCGCCGGCTGGCTGTGGTATGCGCGGGAGCTGCCGGGACAGCTCGGCTGGCCGCTGCTCGCGGCCGCGCTTCTCGGCATCCTGACCGCCGCCGCCGCCGGCCGGCACGACGCGGAGGCCGCCCGGCGGCAGCTCACGCCGGCCGACCGGGTGCTGCTGATCGGCTGGTTCGTGCTGGGCTACCTGTTCTTCTCCGCGATCGACCTGAAGGAGGCGCGGCATTCGACGCTGATCCTGCCGCCGCTGCTGATCGCGGCAGGGCTCGCCGCCGACCGCCTGCTTCCCGGCCGCGCCGCGGCGCCCGCGGCGCTGCTGCTGGCCGCCGTCACCGCCTACGGGACCTGGCGCGACGCGCCGGTGCCGAGCATCGCCGGCTACCGCGAGGCGGCGGAGTGGATCGCGCGCGCCGCGCCGCGGGGCGCGGTGATCGTCTTCTCCGGCAACCGCGATGGCTCCTTCATCTTCAACCTGCGCGCGATCGAGGGGCGGGACGACGTCACCACGCTGCGCGCCGACAAGCTGCTGCTGGAGGTCGCGGTGCGCCGCGAGCTCGGCGTCACGCAGCACGATCTCTCGGAGCCGGAAATCGCCGCGCTGCTCGACCGCTACGGCGTCAGCCATGTGGTCGCGCAGGTGGATTTCTGGACCGACCTGGCGGTGATGGCGCGGCTGCAGGCGGTGCTGCGGTCGGCGCAGTTCGAAGAGGTCGCGCGGATCCCCGTGATCGCCAATCTGCCGACCGAGGACAAGGAGCTGCGCATCTACCGCAACACGCACGACATCGCCGACGCCGCCGCGGAGATCCGGCTGAACCTGCCGATCATCGGCCGCAGCGTGCAGGGCAGTGCGGGCGGAGGCGCCGCCCGGTAAGGGGCCCGGCACCAAAGCGGAACGGGCGCCGCCGCGGAGGCGCCGCCCGAAACGATCCCTTCATCCCATCCCGGAGGCGCTGCCCGTCCGGCTGCCCCGACCTGGGGCAGCCGGTGCGGCCCGAGGCACCACTCAGAGGAAGATCGCGGTGCTCAGTTGATCGAGGTGAACATCGACCAGGGTGACGGTGCGTCCCGCGGAGATGGTGAGCACCGCATTGCCCCACGCATCGGCGGTCGCCGAGGCGAGGAAGTCCGCCCCATGGCCCGCCGCGGCGCCGAGCAGATTCAGGTGGTCGGTCCCGGGGCGGAAGCCATCGACCTCCAGATGCCCCGCAGCCACCGGATCGACGTCGATCAGCGCCGCGCCACGGCCGACGGCGGCGTAGTCGTAACCGGCGCCAGAGGTGAAGCGGTTGGTGCCGACGCCGCCGATCAGGTAGTCGTCGCTCGCGCCGCCGACCAGCGTGTCGCCGCCCTGGGTCGAATGGTCGATCAGCACGCTCGACCCTGGCCCGGCCTGCAGCGTCGTGCGGCCCACGCCGTTGTCGTAGATCAGCACGTTGTTGCCGGAGAAGCTCTGCACGCCGCCCGTGGTGGTCTCGGTGGTGACGTGCTGCTCGTCCGCGCTGAGCTGCGTGCCGTCCCGGAGGCGCGGCGCCATCTGGAACTGCGGATCGAAGCGCAGATAGGGATCGCCGCTGGTCAGCAGCCAGCCGAAGGCGCGCATCGCGTCGGCCGCCACGGCATGATCGGTCGGATCGGTGCCGCCGGAGAACACGGTGATGAGCGCGGCGTTGGATTCCAGCGCCAGCTCGGCGTAGTAGCCGGCGGGGTAGTTGCTGACCCAGTCATTGTGCGCCGCCACGGTCGCGTTCTGCACCTGCGCCCAGGTCTTGTAGTAGGTGCCATCGCCCGGGCCGTTGTTCAGGTGGTAGGCGTAGCCGTTGTGCGGGTCCATGTCGGGTGACAGGAAACGCCCGCTCAGGAAGTTCGCTTCCCACTTCAACACAGTACGGGCGTCGGCGATGCCCTGAAGAGCGGCCTGGGCCGCCGTGGTGGCGAAGAAATCGTCCATCCAAGGGGCGATGAAGCCAGTAAAATCGGTGCCATAACCCGGTATCCAGCCATGGACGTCGCCCTGCTGCTGGGTCCAGGTCGGAAGCTGGTTGACAAGATGCGCCCAGTTGTTCTGCGCGATCTGGGTGAAGTACGCTTTCTCGTAGGAGCCGTCGGGATTGGCGTAGGCCGCCTCGTCGATCTGGCGGAGATTCCACGCCTGGGCGCGCACCTGCTCGCCGACATTGGCGACGATGCCGGCACTGCCCTCGCGCATGCCGGGCCAGGTGCGAGCCACCGCCCAGCTCGCCTGCGCGTTGAGCTGGTCGAGGTAATACTGCTCCCCGGTCAGCATGTAGGCGGTGTAGGCGAGGTCGGGCTGGTGCGCGGTCTCCGGCGACCAGCCCCCGTAGGGGTCCCCGTAATTCTGGGTGGGCTGCACGGCGCCGCGCAAGTCAATCCACATGTCCGGATAGTCCTGCAACGACAGGTAGTGACCGCGTGCGACATCGTAGTAGTGCCAGGGCACGGACCCGCCGACCTCCGCCTGCCCAAGGGCGAATTTCGCCGCGGTCGGATCCTGGGTCATCAGCCAGAGGGCATTGGCCTCCGTCGTCGGGCCGATATCCGGGCGACCGCCGGTCGTCGGCATCTCCTGCATGATACCATTTGTGCCGAGGATGCTGGTCCAGTTGTGGCTCGGGTCCGCCATGTAGGCGCCCTCCGCGGACACGCGGGCCGCCGCACCGCTCCAGTGCAGGTCGTAGTTCTGCACCGCGCCGATCTGCTGGAGGTAGTTGATGTCGTGCACCACGTGCAGCGTCGGCGTCGCCGAAGGGCCGCTGCTCACCTCCTGGTTCCAGGTCTGGTACTGGTACTGGGTCAGCGCCCCGGTCGAGAATTTGGTCTGGCCGCCCTGGGTGATGGCGATGCTGTTGAAGCTGACGGCGTCGCCGGTCGCGGTCATCGCCCGGTCGTTGTTGAACTGGACCTGGGTCGCGTTGCTGCCGTCGGCGAAGGAGGTGATGTCGAGCGTCAGGCGCAGCGAGCTGGTGACATAGACATCGACCTGCACCTCGACGGCGTTGGCGCCCTGGCGGATGACCTCGGCGGTGCCGTTGGCGATCGCCTTGCTGAGCTCCTGGGCGGCATTGATGGTGAAGCTGCCGGCCCCGGCGATGTTCATCGCCACCGCCAGGTCGTAGCCGTGGTTCAGCGCATCGCCCGCGGTCAGCGCAGCACCCGGCGCGGTACCGCTGATCTGCAGCATGCCCTGCACCGTGGCGCCGGCTCCGATGCTCGGCTCGAGCAGCGTGAACAGCGCCGCCTTCACCGATCCGTCGGCGTAGCGCTGCGTCACGTCCATCTGCGTCGCGACCGCAGCGCCATTGATGACCGCGACGACATTGGCGCCGCTGGGCAGCAGCCCCGACTCGAATTGCTGGTTGAAGGTGACGTATTGCTTCGCCGACGCCGCCCCCCCGGTGTTCTGCAGGGCGAATCCGACGAGATCGCCGGGCGCCGTCGCCGCAGGCACCGCCGGCGCGAGGCCGGCCTCGGCCGGCGGGGTCGGCATCTGCGTGGGGCTGGGGCTCGGAGTGGGAGTGGGCGTCGGCGTCGGCTCCGGGGTGGGCGTCGGGGTCGGCGTCGGCTCCGGGGTCGGGGTCGGGGTCGGGGTCGGGGTCGGGGTCGGCTCCGGGGTCGGGGTCGGCGTCGGTGTCGGGGTCGGCGTCGGCGTGGAGGTCGCGGATTCGGCCGAGGCGAAGACGATGTCACCCGCCGTGAAGGAGGTGGCCCGCGCCAGGAAGACGCTGTCCCCGGCGGTACCGTAGTCGATCTCGATGCCGTTGACGCCGTTCACCGTCGCCCAGGCGGTGGTGATCGAGGCGGGATCGACGCCGCGCAGCACCAGGTGATCGACGCCGGAGGCGAAGTCCTCGATCCGGTCCGCGCCGTCGCCGATGCCGAACACGAAGCTGTCGGCACCGGCGCCGCCGGTGAGGGTGTCGGCGCCCCTGCCACCCTCCAGCCAATCGCCGGCCTTGCCGCCCTTCAGGACGTCCTTGCCGGCGAGCCCGTAGATGTCGACCGGCGCGCTCGCCGCAGACTTGTTGAGCTTGTCGGCGCCGCTGCTGCCGACCAGCGGCTGCAGCCCGGACACGATGTCGTTCGGTCCCAGGCTGGTGACGCCGGCAAGCAGCACCGAATTCGCGCCATAGCTCACCTTCAGCCCGTCTGTGGTCAGGGCGGTCTTGATCTTCGAGAGCGCCACGCCCTGGATCAGCAGCGTGTCCACGCCGCTCTGGAAGTCGGCGATCACGTCCAGGCCGCCGGCGTTGAGCACGAAGACGTCGGCGCCGGCGCCCCCGAACAGGATGTCGGTGCCCTTGCCGCCGGCGATGCGGTCGTTGCCGTCGCCGCCGACGAGGCTGTCCATCCTGTCGGTCCCGGTGAGCACCCGCATGTAGAGCGGCTCGGGCAACACCGGCCCGGCTTTCGCGGCAAGCGCGAGCGGACCCGGGGCGAGGGTGGAGGTGGAGCCGAGGCTCGTGCGGAGGGTCGTAGAAATCGGACGGATCTCCTGGTTGCGGCCGGCCGCAGCACGCCGCGCGCGACCGCTGGGCCAGCGCGGACGTCTCCTAGAGGGAGGCGGTTACCGGACGGTGAGGGAGGTGGGCCGGGCGATGCAGTCGATCGGACCAGGCTCGGCCGGAGTCAGGGCTCCGGTGGCCGTGGCCGGCGCACCGGCGGCATGATTGGTCCGCAGCGATGCAGAACGGGCCCGTGCGGGCGAAACGCGGCAGGACCGTGGGTCGGCAGCCGATTGCAACCGATGGATGTGGTTCTCATATGTATGCCCCCCAATTTAGCGAGCGACCGCGTCGTCGCGATCACTCCGGTTGCGGCCCCCAAGCCGCAACCACAACCTATCAACCGCTAGGGGTATCACGCAAGCGTGAATTGTATATTCTAGGTTAAAATGTGCTCGGCGCACCTACAGAGCGCCTCGGCCACCCTAGCCCCATCGCCAGGCATGGCAACCTCTTTCGGCCCTGAGGCCGGCGCGAAAGCACGCCTTGGTCTCGGCGCATGGCCGCGGCGCGCCCTCCGAGCGGTGCCAGGACCGCAAACCCGGCCCGCCCATGGGCGGGCAGCGCGCCGCCCGGGACCGGGCCCATCGACGCGTCGGTTCGGGCCGGGCGTCGGGGATGCAGCCAGCCGGCCGGTGGGCCCGCCTCGACCAAGGGGGCGCATGCCCCCCCGGTCGCGCGGTCCTGACGTCTCCGGGTTCTCGCCCGGCCCTCGCCTTCCCGGAGGTCAGCCGGACCGGGCGGACCGGCTGGATCGCCACCGCATCGCGGCGATGGAGAGCATCGCCAGGCCGAGCAGGAACAGGCCGCCGGGCTCAGGAATTGGCGCGAAATTCCCGGTGAACTGGCAGACGCCCGTGGTGCGGCATTCGCCCTGCGGGCCACCGCCCAGGAAATCCGTGTTGAACGACCCTGCGCTCGCCGCGCCGTCGAGCAGGAGATGCAGGTCCCAGGCGGTGTTGTTGAAATCCAGGAGCCCGCTCAGGGTCCCCGAGGGCGCGCTCGACAGGCTGAGCGACCAGGCCGGGTAGCTGCTCGGAAACACCGCCGGGACCAGGTTTCCGAGGGTCACGCCGAGCGTGTTCACGGTGAAGGACAGTGCCGTGACACCCAGCGCCGCCCAGTCCGTGAGCGGGCTGAACTGATTGCGCGTGATGCTCACCCCGTTCGCGAAGGCGGCATCGGACAACGAGATCGAGCCCGAGGCCGTCACCGCGCCCGCCGGCGTGCCGCCGGTCTGGGTGAAGGCGAAGACCACGTCGGCGGACGCCGGCCCGCAGGTTTGGAGAAGGAATGCCAGGACCACCGCTCTACGCAGCATCGGATACTCTCCGTTCGCATGGGACCGCCCCCTACCGCCGGGCGGCCTGTCCCCGGCGTGACGCCGGAGGCGGAAGATTACCGAAGCCGGGCGGGAACCCACCAAGAAGGTGGTTCAATTCACCGCAAGGCCGCGTGATGCGCGGGGCCCCTGGCTAGGTTCCGGCATCCGGCCCGCCGACCGCCCCCGCGAGAGGATGACCGCACGCACCCCGGACGGCCTCGCCTGCCGCCGATCGTGCGCGGGGCCCGGCTGTGAGCGGAACCGTCGCGGTCCAAAACGCGACCCGGGTCTCGGCCGCGGGACCGTGTCGAGATTTCTTACAGGAGGGCCGCCATCCATCACGGTTTCCTGGCACGCCTCCACCGGATGGCCCCGTGCAGGACAGGCGCCGGCCCGTGCCCCCGCGGCTCGGAATCGGGACGTGATTCCGCCTGCCCCCGGCGCAGCGCGGCTGGCGCCCGCCGGTCGCGGCGGCTCCAGCGCCGTCAGCGACACCGGCCAGGAGGGATCGGGCGCCCGGCGGCCTGTCGGAGATCTTTACAGATCTCCCGAGGCAACCTCGGTGGCTTCCTTATAAAGCCCTGGAATTGCAAATTTCTTCATCCTGGCACGCCACATGCATGAGGTCTTCGGTACATCCCACCGGCGCCCCTCACTGCCGGTGCGCCGCAGAAGAGGAGATGTTCGTGGGAACCTTGAGGAAAGCGTTGCTGGCCGGTGCGGCCGTCGCGGCGATGAGCTTCGGCACCGCACATGCGGCCGCGGTCATTGAGGGTGGCGGCCTCAACATCAGCTTCAACCTTCCGGTCGCCGGGCACCCGAACGTGACTGCGACGGCCGCGCTCTCCAATTTCCACTACGCAGACAATAATACGCTGACCTTCAACATGAGCGTCAGCAACACGATCAACAATGTTGGTGCCGGCGCCTACGCCAATGCCGCGATCCTCAGCCTGGGCTGGGTGGCCACGCCGGTCGCCAGCGCCGTGACCGACAACTCCAGCATATTCGCCTCGGTCATCAATCCGCAGCAGCCGCTGCCGGGCTTCCAGCAGGTCAATCTCTGCTTCTATGCCGGCAACAACTGCGCCGGCGGCCCCGTCAACAACGGCATCCAGATCGGCGGCACGAGCGGCACGTTCCTGGTGACCGTGGACTTCCTGCAGAACGTCCCGCCGCTCGACTTCAGCACCTTCGCGATCAAGTTCCAGACCAGCGCGGGATCATACGAGTTCGAGGGGAGCGTCACGCCGGCGCCGCCGCCTTCGGTTCCGGAGCCGGCCTCGCTGGCGCTGCTCGGCATGGGGCTTCTTGGCCTCGGCGCGGCCCGGCGCTTCGTGATCGGCGTCTGATCGCTGCGCATCGCGCCGCCCGCCGGGTCGGTCCCGCGACACCGCGTGGGCCTCGCCTTGGCATTCGAGGGACGTGACCCAGGTGGGCGGTGGCGCGGAGTTCCACGCCGCCGCCGTCCCGTCTGCATTGATGTCTGGCCGGTTCGATGACGACAGGCCGAGCCGGTTTTGCTCGCGTCGCACGGCGCAAGCGTCCTGCGCCGTGCGAGGCTGCGCCGCTCTCACCCCGGCCGGGGCTGGCGTACCCCGCGAAACGCCAGCCCGTGCCGAAGCCGATCGGCGCTTCCGCCGCCTTCCTCCGCCGCTCGTGATTGCGCGGGAGGCGGCCTGCCGTCATCCTTCTATTCCCATGCGCCATCCCGTGGGATACCCGGGAAGCCGGGCAGCGTACGAAACGGACGGACAACGGACGGATGGGCAGCGGCGGCGCTGAGCGCATCGCGGTGATCGGGCTGGGCTATGTCGGCCTGCCGGTGGCGGTCGGCATGGCGCGCGCGCACGGGCCCGGCCGCGTGGTCGGCTTCGACGTCAAACCCGCGCGCATCGAACAGCTCCGCCGCGGCGAGGACGAGACCCATGAATTCACCCCCGCCGAGCTGGCCGAGGTGGAGATCCGCTACACCGCCGAGCCGGAGGCGCTGAAGGGCTGCACGCTGTTCATCGTCACCGTGCCGACGCCGATCGACGCCAACCGCCAGCCCGAGCTGGGGCCGCTGCGCGCCGCCTGCGCCACGGTCGGCAGCGTCATGGCGCCGGGCGCGCTGGTGGTGTTTGAATCCACCGTCTATCCCGGCGTCACCGAGGAATTCTGCGGCCCGCTCCTCGCCGCCGCCTCCGGCCTGACGTCCGGCGCGGACTTCACGCTCGGCTACTCGCCGGAACGGATCAATCCCGGCGACCGCGCCCACCGGCTGGAGAGCATCGTCAAGGTCGTCGCCGCCTCCGACGAGGCGGCGCTCGCCCGCGTCGAGGCCGCCTACGGGCCGGTGGTCAGGGCCGGGCTGCACAAGGCCCCGTCGATCCGCGTCGCCGAGGCGGCGAAGGTGATCGAGAACACCCAGCGCGACCTCAACATCGCGCTGATGAACGAGCTGGCGCTGATCTTCGACCGGCTCGGCCTGCGCACCAAGGACGTGCTGCTCGCCGCGGCGACGAAGTGGAACTTCCTGCCCTTCACCCCCGGCCTGGTCGGCGGCCACTGCATCGGCGTCGATCCCTACTACCTCACCGCCAAGGCCGAGAGCGTCGGCTACCACCCGGAGGTGATCCTCGCCGGGCGGCGCATCAACGACGGCATGGGCGCCTTCATCGCCCGCAAGCTGGTGAAGCTGCTGGTGCAGGACGACGTGCCGGTGCGCCGCGCCCGGGTCGCGGTGCTCGGCCTGACGTTCAAGGAGAACGTGCCCGACCTGCGCAACAGCCGGGTGCCCGACATCCTGCGCGAGCTGCTGGAATTCGGCATCGCGGCGCAGGTGCACGATCCGCTGGCCGATCCCGATCACGCGCGGGAGGAGTACGGGATCGCCCTCGCCCCGCTGGAGGCGCTGCGCGGCCTGGACGCGGTGGTGCTGGCGGTGCCGCACGCGGCCTATCGGCGCGCGCCGGCGGCGCTGCTCGCGGCGATGCTCGGGCCGCGGGGCGGCATCGTGGTGGACGTGAAGTCGGCGCTTTCCGCCGCGGATCTGCCGCCCAATTCGACCTATTGGAGCCTCTAGAGCATGATCGCCGGAGGTGGCTTCACCGGAGGCGTGACTCATGCCCTCAAATCAAACAGCGAGACCAGGTTCCGTGCGTCTATCAGCATGGAACGTGGTCTAGGACGATGGCGGGCCTGGCGCGGGCGGGCGGCGGCGCGCTCCTGGTGACCGGCGCCGCCGGCTTCATCGGCTACCACCTGTGCGACCGCCTGCTGCGCGAGGGCTGCCGCGTCGTCGGGGTGGACAACCTCAACGACTACTACGACCCGCGGCTCAAGCAGGCGCGCCTGGCGCGGCTCCAGGGCCGGCCCGGCTTCTCCTTCGAGCGGCTCGACATCGCCGACCGCGACGCGGTGCCGGCGCTGTTCCGCGCGGTGCGGCCGGCGGTGGTGGTGAACCTCGCGGCGCAGGCGGGGGTGCGCTACAGCCTGGAGAACCCGCACGCCTATGTGGACGCGAACCTGGTCGGGTTCACCAACATCCTGGAGGGCTGCCGGCACCACGGGGTGCGGCACCTGGTCTATGCCTCCTCCAGCTCGGTCTATGGCGCCAACACGCGGATGCCGTTCTCGGTGCACCACAACGTGGACCATCCGGTGAGCCTCTACGGCGCCACCAAGAAGGCCAACGAGCTGATGGCGCATACCTACAGCCACCTGTTCGGCCTGCCGACCACGGGGCTGCGCTTCTTCACCGTCTACGGCCCCTGGGGCCGGCCGGACATGGCGCTGTTCCTGTTCACCCGCGCGATCCTGGCAGGCGAGCCGATCAAGGTGTTCAACCACGGCCGGATGCAGCGCGACTTCACCTATATCGACGACATCGTCGAGGGCGTGCGGCGGGTGATCGACCACGTGCCGGAGGGCGATCCGGCCTGGTCCGGCGACGCCCCGGATCCCGGCAGCAGCCGGGCGCCGTACCGGCTCTACAACATCGGCAACAACAACCCGGTGCCGCTGATGCGGCTGATCGGCGCCCTCGAACAGGCGCTGGGCCGGCCGGCGGAGAAGCGGATGCTGCCGATGCAGCCCGGCGACGTGCCGGCCACCTTCGCCGATGTGGACGACCTGCAGCGCGACGTCGGCTTCCGCCCCGCCACCCCGATCGAGGAGGGGGTGCGGCGCTTCGTCGCCTGGTACCGCGAGGCGTGGGAACCCCTCGCCGCTGCCGCCGCCGACGGCGGCGCGTGACCGGATTGGCCGCAGCCCGGGCGCCGCATGCGGAGCCTGGCTCCGGCGACGACGGGCCATCACCGGAGCGCCTTGCCGTGTCAGCGGCGCCGCAGGCCACCGCGGCCCCCCGCCCGCTGCGCGTCCTGACCTTCACCTCGCTCTACCCGAACCGCGCGATGCCGACCTTCGGCGTGTTCGTCGAGAACCGCATCCGCCGGCTGGCGGAAACCGGCGCCGCCGAGTTCCGCGTGGTCGCGCCCGTGCCCTGGTTCCCGATCCGCCACCCCGCCTTCGGCGCCTACGCGCAGTGGGCCGGCGTGCCGCGCGAGGAATCGCGCCACGGCATCCCGGTCCTCCATCCGCGCTACCCGCTGCCGCCGCGGATCGGCACGCATCTGCATCCCTTCCTGATGGCGGCGCGCGCGCTGCCGGTGCTGCGGCGGGCGATCGCCGCGGCCGACGGCTTCGACTTCGACCTGATCGATGCGCACTACTACTACCCGGATGGCGTGGCGGCGCTGCTGCTCGGCCGCCGGCTCGGCAAGCCGGTGGTGATCACCGCGCGCGGCAGCGACCTCAACCTCTATCCCCGCCGCTATCCGCTGATCCGGCGGCTGATCGCCTGGGCGGCGCGCCACGCCGCGGCCTCGGTCGCCGTCTCCGCCGCGCTCGGCGAGGTGCTGCGCGAGCTCGGCGCGCCGCGCGAGCGGGTGCACGTGCTGCGCAACGGCGTGGATCTCGACCTGTTCCGCCCGCCCGCCGACCGCGCGGCGGCGCGGCGCGCGCTGGGCGCGCAGGAAGGCCCGGTGGTGCTGGTCTCGGTCGGCAACCTGGTCGAGCTCAAGGGCCACGACCTGGTCATCGAGGCCCTCGCCTCGCTGCCGGACCATCACCTGCTGCTCATCGTCGGCGAGGGGCCGGAGCGGCCGGCCCTGGAGGCGCTCGCCGGCCGCCTCGGCGTCGGTGGGCGGGTGCGCTTCCTCGGCCGCGTCGCGCATGAGGGGCTGGCCGCGATCTACGGCGCCGCCGACGCGCTGATCCTCGCCTCCAGCCGCGAGGGCTGGCCCAACGTGCTGCTGGAGGCGATGGCCTGCGGCACGCCGGTGATCGCCTCCCGCGTCGGCGGGGTGCCGGAGATGGTCAACGCGCCGGAGGCGGGGCTGCTGCTGCCCGAGCGCAGCGCCGCGGCGATCGCCGGCGCGGTGACGGAATTGCTCGCCGCCCCGCCGCAGCGCGAGGCGACGCGCCGCCATGCCGAGCGGTTCTCCTGGGACGAGACGGTGCGTCGCCAGATCGCGCTGTTCCGCGCCGTCGCCGAGGAACACGCCGCCGCCGGCGGCCGGCGGGATTGATCGGGGGGAGGCGCGCGAAGCCGCTGCTGGCGAACGCACCTCGCCCGCCGGCGCTGCGGACGACCGGTCCGTCACGCAGCCCCTTCGCCCGCTCCCTGCGCTGTGCCCGCAGGCATGCCCCCATCACCGGCGCGGCGCCGGTGCGCGGCCGCGTCAGCGGCGGCTGCCTGTCCCCACCATGCCCTCACCCGTTGCAGGCAATGCCTTCAACCCTCTCCCACGCCATGGGAGAGGGGGTGCCGCGGCACCACCGGGACTCCCTCTCCCGTGGAACGGGATGAGGTTTGGAAGCATCCCTTCCGAAGGGTGAGGGTGGATGGCTCACCTCCACCGCCGCCGCCGCCGCTGCACCCGGCCGGCGGAGACATTCCGACGGCGTCGCCCGCCTCCGCAGGCCGTATCGAGCCGCCGGTACCCACCGGGAAACGGATCCCTGTTCCGGACCGGCCGATCAGCCCACGAAACAGCGCGTCGTACTGCCGGACCATGGCGCCAAGATCGTAATTCTCCCGCGCATGAGCCCGGTGCCGCGCCCCCGCCGCGGCGCGCCGCGCCGGGTCGCGCAGCAGCGCCTCCAGCCGCCGCGCGAAGCCGGCCTCGTCCGCCACCGGCACCACCACGGCCTCCTCCCGCGATGCCGCCGGCAGCATCGCGCGCACATCGCCGACATCGGTGGCGACCACGGCGAGGCCGGCGGCCATCGCCTCGACCAGGCTGTAGGGCATCTGCTCGGTGTCCGAGCCGAGGGCGAAGACGTCGAAGCGGTGCAGCGCCGGCCGCGGATCGAGGAGATGGCCGGTGAAGGTCACCCGACCGGCGATGCCGAGCCCGGCCGCCAGCGCCTCCAGCGCGCCGCGCTCCGGACCGTCGCCGACCAGCACCAGCCGCGCCGGCATCTCCCGCGGCAGCCGGGCGAAGGCCCGCAGCAGCCGGGCGAAATTCTTCTCCGGCCGGAACACGCCGACCGAGCCGACGACCATCTCGCCCGCCCGCCACCAGGCAGGCGGCGCACCCCCGCCGACCGCCGCCGCCGCCCAGTGCGCCGTGTCGATGCCGTTCGGGAGGTACAGGACACGTCCCCGCCGCAGGCGCCACGCGTCGAGCGCGATCCGCTCCAGCGTGCGGGAGGGCACCACGACGCGGCTGTTGCCGGAGAGCGCCAGGCGCCGGGCCCAGACGCGGCGCGGCAATTGCCGGCCGCCCGCCTCCTCCGGGCCGAAGCCGTCCTCGAAGTGGACATGCGGGCAGAGCGGCCACAGCCGGTTGGCCAGCGCCGCCTCGATGGTCCCGAAATTGTAGGTCAGCAGCAGGTCCGGCCTCACCTCCCGCAGCAGGCGCCGCAGCCGCAGCAGGTTGCCCGGGGCGAGGCCGGAGGAACGCCGCACGACGCCGCGGCGGAACGACACCGCGACACCCGGATCGAGCAGCCGGCTCGCCGAGACCTCGCCGTCGATGGCGAGCACGACATGGGCGAAGTCGCGCCCGAGCGCGTTGGCGAGGTCGATCGTGCGCCGCTGCGAGCCGCCGAGCGCGAAGGTCGGGAAGACATGC
>JAANMV010003551.1_pt1 | contig 13462 bp, 13 predicted proteins | sample 7279661 | NCBI WGS metagenome assembly JAANMV01 (sample SAMN14094540, study PRJNA606508) | bioreactor metagenome | isolation source: A lab-scale SPAN reactor treating ammonium-rich wastewater day 121 | place: Ireland: Galway | collected 2017-05-16 | reverse complement strand
AGGCCCGCGCGTCGCCGTTCCACTGCGCATGCAGGTCGGCCCCACCACGGCCCTTGACCCGCATCGGCGTCAGGAACTTCGAAGCCTGGAACCCGGTGCCATAGATGATCACGTCCGCCGGGTACTCCGTCCCGTCGGCCGCAACCACCCCCGCGGCGGTGACCTCTCGGATGCCGTCCGTCACCAGGCGCACGTTGTCGCGCTTCAGCGTGGCCGCCCAGATGCCGTTGTCCAGCACCAGCCGCTTTGCCGCCGGCGGGTATTTCGGAAGCACCTTCTCCAGCAGGTCGGGCCGGTCGCCGAACTGCATCTGCATGTAACCCGTGAGCAGCATCCGCAGCTGGTCGTTCGCCTCGCTCACCGCCAGCGTCTTCGGCTCCCAGCTCTCGTCCACCGTCGCCGCCGCGAGCATCCCATCGGTCGTGTTCCAGAACAGCCAGAACCGGTACCAGTGCACGTAGTGCGGCACGTGCCGGAAGAGCCACTGCAGGCCGCCCGGCACCTCGTCGTGGTATTGGGGCACCGGCACCAGCCACGGCGGCGTCCGCTGGAACACCGTCAGGTCCGCCACCTCCGGCGCGATCGACGGGATGAACTGGGCCGCACTCGCCCCCGTCCCGATGACCACCACTCGCTTCCCCTTCAGGTCTACGCTGTGGTCCCAGCGGGCCGAGTGGAACGATGGGCCCCGGAACGTCTCCATCCCCTTGATCTCCGGCATCTTCGGCCGGTTCAGCTGCCCCACCGCGCTGATCACGCCCTGGACTTCGACCGTCTCCTCGGCCCCGTTCGCGCGACGCACCTGCAGCCGCCACGACCCGCTCGCTTCGTCGAATGCCGCCTCCAGCACCTCGGTGTTGAAGCGCACGTGCTCGCGGATGCCGTACTCACCCGCCACGTCGCGGAAGTAATCGAGCAACACATCCTGCGTCGAATAGTGCTTGGGCCAGTCCGTCTTCTGCGCGAACGAGTAGCTGTAGAACGCGTTCGAAACGTCGACCCGCGCCCCCGGGTAGGTGTTCTCCAGCCACGTGCCGCCTACATCGTGGTTCTTCTCCAGGATGACAAACGGCACGCCTGCCTGCTTCAGCCGGATCCCCGCCAGGATGCCTGACATCCCTGCCCCGATGATCGCCACGGTGAAGGGCACGTTCGGGTCTTTCCGCCACTGCGGCGCACGCGGGTCCTCGCCCTCCGGCCCGAGCTCTTCCAGCAGCAGCGGCAGGTAGTCGTCCGAAGCCTGCGACCCCGTCATCCACGCCGTGATGCGCTTGATCGCGTCTTCGAGCGGGGCCGGGGTCCTGGTCTCACCCTCGATGCGCAACTGCTTCAGCGCCTCAAATGCGATCTCCCGCGCGGCTTCCTGCTGCTGGGGGCTCATGCCGCCCTGGGGCACGCCCGGCGCAATCCCCGGCGGGCGCAGCTCCGCCCGCAGGATGGTGAAGTCGCCCGTTGCCTGCGCCAGTGCCGGCAAGAGCGCCGGCAGGAAGGCGTCGGCCAGCGCCGCACGGATGGCGGCGTCGTCGGCGGTGATTGGTTCGGTCGTGCGTGTGAGGGCCATGGTGGTGAACTCCCGTGTATCGGTCTGTGAGCGCTGTCCCGGCGTCCGCGGCAAAGATTACCCGCATTGCGGCCACATTGCTGCTAACAACCAGGGAAATCGCAAAAACCAGGATCCGGGCAGGCCGCTGCTACCCCGCAGGACCGACCCTGAGGGCCAGCTCGCCCCGCCCGATCGCCCGCTCCTCCTCCACCGCCATCCCCACCGCGGCCAACGCTGTGCGCAACTCATCCTTGCCCGGCGACTCCTCCTCCGCCGGGTCGATCACCAGCCACGCCATCGCGCCGCCGGCATCCACCATCCAGGCCAGCCGCTGCAGCGTGCCGCCGTCCATGTGCCGCTTCTCCGGCCACCAGACGATCCGGGCGGCGGGCTCGGCGGTCAGCAATGTGCTCGCGAACGACGGCCGCGGCTTCATCGCCCCCGACTCCGCCAGCACGGAATCCGGCGCAGAGATCACCATGATCGACCCGTCATCGGTCGTCAGCCCCAGGTCGGTCAGCGCACCCATCCCGCAAACGGTACCAGCCACCGGCCCCGCCGTCGCGGCGCTTCACCTGCGCGGCCTCCCGGCAAAGGCATCGGATACAGTGAGGGGGCCATGAAGATGAAGAAGCAAGGCCACCGGGGTCGGAGTCAGACCGGGTCGCCGCTCCCCGGCCACGCGGAGCCGCTCATCCCCGGGACGCGAGCCTTCCGGGAGGAGGCTCATCGCCAGTCGCTGGCCATTGCCCGAAGCCCGGATGACGCAGAGGACCAGCGGTTCGTCGACGCGATCGCTTACTGGCCCGAGGATTGAGTCTCAAGAACCGCAGAGATCAGCTCAGGCCCGCGACTGCCTTCCGGTCCTCCGCCCACAGCCACGCCACGATCGCCTCCCGGATGTTTGCGAGCGCTTCCTGCTCGTCCTGGCCCTGCGTCGCGCAACCCGGCAGCGCCGGGCACGCCGCCACGACCCAGCCGTCCTCGTCTGATTCGAGCGTCACGTGGAACAGCATGGCCTCAGTCTACCAGAATGCAGCTTCAGCCCGGTTGCGGTGCGCGCGTGCACACGAAAGTCCTTAGTCCTCAGTCCTCAGTCCTCAGTCCCGAGCCCCGCTACCGGATCAGCTTCCGGCGCTTCGCCGAGTTCGAGCCCTTCCCCGTCGCCGCGCGCTTGCCGCCGCTCCCCAGCGTCCGGATCTGCTCGTCCGATGGCCCGCTCGGCTTCGCCAGCACCGGGGCCGCCGGCTTCGAGGGCTTCGGGCCCGCACCGTTCCCATCCCCGCCCGCCCCCGCCGCTGGCGCCTGGGCTTCCTGCGGCACGATCCGCACCTTGAACACCGTCCGCGCCACCTGCTTGCGGATGTTCGCCACCAGCTGCTGGTACATGTCGTGGCCTTCGCGCTTGAACGCTACCAGCGGGTCCACCTGCGCATAGGCCTGGAGCCCGATGCTCTGGCGCAGCTCTTCGATCGCTGTCAGGTGCTCCCGCCAGTGCGTGTCGATCGACTCCAGGAGCAGCCAGTGCTCCACCTTCCGCATGTTTTCGGCGCCGACCATCTCTTCGATCTGCTCGTAGCGGTCTTCCGCCCGGTCCAGCATCTCGTCGGTCAGCTCGTCGCCAAGCTCCTGCATCTCCGCAATCGATGGCACGTCTTCCGGCGGGAAAACCTCTCGTAGCTCGGCTTCCACCAGTTCCAGCGACATCACATCGCTGGTGTTCGCGTTCCGAAGGACCCGCTCGACTTCCGGCAGGAGCATCGCGTCGACCACATTGTCCCGCGTGTCGACGCCCTTCAGGATCATGTCCCGCTGCTCGTAGATCTGCTTCCGGTGTTCGTTGATGACGTCGTCGAACTCCACGAGCCGCTTGCGGATGTCGAAGTTGTGGCCCTCCACCTTCGTCTGCGCCTGCTCGATCGCCCGCGTCACCATCCGCGATTCGAGCGGCATTTCCTCGGTCATCCCGAGCTTCTGCATCATCCCCGGCACCCAGTCCGGCGAGAACCGCTTCATGATGTCGTCCCCGAACGAGACGAAGAAGCGGCTCGAACCCGGGTCCCCTTGCCGCCCGGCGCGCCCCCGCAGCTGGTTGTCGATGCGCCGCGATTCGTGCCGCTCCGTGCCAATTACGTGGAGCCCGCCCAGGTCCGCAATCCCGTTCCCCAGCTTAATGTCGGTACCGCGCCCGGCCATGTTCGTCGCGATGGTCACCGCGGCCCGCTGGCCCGCGTCCTTCACGATCAACGCTTCACGTTCGTGCTGCTTCGCGTTCAGCACCTCGTGCGCGATGCCCTTGCGCGTCAGCAGCGTCGCAAGGTACTCCGACTTCTCGATCGAGGTCGTACCAACGAGCACCGGGCGTCCCGCCGTATTCATCTCCTCGATCTCGTTGACTACCGCGTTGAACTTCGCGCGCTCGTTGATGTAGACCACGTCCGCCTGGTCATCGCGGACCATGGGACGGTGCGTGGGAATCACGACCACGTCGAGCGAGTAGATCTTCGCGAACTCCTCCGCCTCGGTCTCCGCTGTACCGGTCATACCCGCCAGCTTCTCGTACAGCCGGAAGAGGTTCTGGAACGTGATCGTCGCGTAGGTGATCGACTCCCGCTGGACCTGCAGCCCTTCCTTCGCCTCCACCGCCTGGTGGATGCCATGGCTCCAGCGCCGCCCCGGCATCAACCGCCCGGTGAACTCGTCGACGATGATGATCTCGCCGTCTTTGACGACGTAGTCCCGGTCGATGCGCTTCAGGTACTCCGCGTCGAGCGCCGCTTCCAGGTGGCGCGCCAGGCGCGGGTCGCCTTCGAACAGGTCTGGAATACCGAGCGCCCGCTCCACCCGCGTGATCCCGTCTTCGGTGAGGGCGATGTGCTTCGCCTTGTGGTCGACCTGGTAGTCGGCGTCCTCGCGGAGCCCCTTGAGGGCCTTCGCGAACTTCACGTACGTCGCGCTCGCCTCTTCCGCGTTGCCGCTGATGATGAGCGGCGTGCGCGCTTCGTCGATCAGGATGTTGTCAACCTCGTCGATGATGGCGAAGTACAGCGGCCGCTGCGCCTTTTCGTCCCATTCGCGCACCATGTTGTCGCGCAGGTAGTCGAACCCGAACTCATTGTTCGTCCCGTAGGTGATGTCCGCCCGGTAGACGTCCCGGCGCGAGCACGGCCGCAGGTCTTCGAGTCCGCCCGTGCTGCCTTCCTCGCCCGGCACGTATCCCGGCTCGTACATGTACGAAACGCCGTTGTTCTGGATGATCCCGATGCTCATCCCCAGCGACTGGTAGACCGGCCCGTACCAGACGGCGTCGCGCCGCGCCAGGTAGTCGTTGACCGTGATCACGTGGACGCCCCGGCCCGCCAGCCCGTTCAGGTAGACGGGCGCAACGGCGGTGAGCGTCTTGCCTTCACCGGTCCGCATCTCGGCGATCTTGCCCTCATGCAGCACGATGCCGCCCATGAGCTGCACATCGTAGGGGCGCTCCCCCACCTTTCGGAAGGCAGTCTCGCGCGCAACCGCGAACGCTTCGGGCAGGATGTCGTCCAGGTCCTCGCCATCCGCCAGGCGGGCCTTGAACTCCGCGGTCTTCGCGAACAACTCGTCGTCGGAAAGCTTCGCGTATTCGTCTGAGTACTCGTTGACTTCCGCGACGGTCGTGGAGAGCCGCTTCAGCTCGCGTTCGTTCGAGTCACCGAGGATGCGGCTGATAAATCCAAGCTTGGCCATAACACTCCCAGTGTATCCCATAGCCCTGTTCAGGGATTGGCAACCTGCCTCTCGTGCTGTGCCTCAGGCCCCGGCCAATCTCGCCAGCGCTGTCACCAGGGCGGCGATGACCACCGCGGCTAGCAACGGCGCGCGCAGGGCGATGCACACCGCTGCCGCGCCAACGCCTGCCACGCGCGCGTCCACCGTCAGCGCCTGGCCCTCCCCGAACGTGTTCGTCACCACCAGTGCCGCCAGGAGCGCCGGGGCGAGCGCCGCCACCAGCGGGCCAACCCGTCCCGGCAGCTCCCGCCCACCGAAGACGACCGGCCCCGCGGCCTTCATCGCCGCCGCCGCCGCGCCAACGATCACGGTGGCCAGCCATGTGTCGCTCACTTCCGCCTCCACCCCGCGAGGCACGCCAGGGCGGCGACGATGATGGGGATACCGGGTCGCGCCACCGGGATGAGGACGCCTGCAATCACCGCGCCCCCGATGGCTGCCGCCACGGCTGTCCGGCTTCGTATCTGGGGCACCAGCAACGCCAGGAACAGCGCCGGGAATGCCGCGTCGAGCCCGAGCGTCTCCGGGTCGCCAAGCGCGTCTCCGCCCAGCACCCCCAGCGCTGTCCCGGCGACCCACGAAACGTAGATGGCGCTCCCCGCCCCGAGCAGCGCGCCCCGGTCGAACGTCCCATCGCCCCGGTTGGCGACTGCCCACGACTCATCGATGATCAGCTGGCTCTGGAAGAACCGCGAGAGCACCGGCCCCCGCAACACCGGCGCCACCGAAAACCCGATCGGTATGTACCGCGCCGCCAGCAGGACCGCCGCCGTCACCGCCGCGCCCAGCCCGCCTCCGTCCCCCAGGATCGCCACGACCGCGAACTGCGAAGCCCCCGTGAATGCTGTCAGCGACATCACGATCGGCGCCACCAGCCCGAACCCATTCGACCGCGCCAGGACACCGAACGACACCCCGAACGCCCCGACCGCCACGCACAGCGGCACCGATGCGCGTAACCCGTACGCGAATCCACCTCCACCCTGGCCCTGTTCGACGGATCTGCGAGTGCGCGCCTGGGGCATCGACTTCGGAGTGAACCACAGGCCCCGGCTTCCCCGCCAGTTGTCCCGCGGTCTACGCGGTCGAGATCACCCGCTCCCGATCAAACCCGCGCTGGGCGCTTCGCCATAGCATCAGGTCAACCAGCCCAACTGCCGCCGCGAACACCACCCACGTCACCACCGTCGCCGGGATCGTCCGCGTCACCACCAGCAACACCGGCAACATCCCCGGCAGCAGCACCAGCCCGCTCAGGTGTTCCGCAACCCGCACGTCTTTCGCCCGCGCTGAAAACGTCATCCCGGTCAGCGTGGAGAACAGCGCCAGCAGCGGCGCCAACAGCACCATCCCGAACGGCCACGTCCAATCCAGCGCCGCCCCGCGGACCTCGCTATGCACCGCCCCTGCCACCACGCCCATGTACGCGACGTAGATCCCCAGCGACATGGCGATGGTCGGGATCACGATCGCCAGCACCTTGCCCGCCAGGAACTGCCGGTCGCTCATCGGCAGCGTTAGCAGTGGCTCCAGCGTCCCCTGGTCGCGCTCACCGATGACCCCATAGGCCGCCATCGTCGCTGGCACGATCACCGGCGTCAGGAAGAAGCAGAACATCGCCTGCCCCACCGCCAGGTTCACCCCGCCCGGCGCCCGGTCGATGTCGAAGAACACCAGGTTCAGGATCGGCAGGACCAGGAATGCGATCGGCAGGATCGTCGCGGTAGCCAGGATCATCCGGTGGTGCCGGAACTCCCGCCACTCCTTGCGCATCAGCGCCCGCAACGGCGGCGCCACGGTCATCACACTCATGCCGCTTCCTCCAGTTCCGGCCGGATGCTCCGGGCCATCAGCTCCAGGTACACGCGCTCCAGGTCACCCGCCTGCCTCACCGAAACTACCTTCGCGCCCGCGTGCACCAGCCGCGCGACCAGGTCCGGCGTGTCGCGGGCAGCATCCTGGAGCCGGCAGCTCAACCGGCCCCTGGACCACTTGATCTCCGCGACCCCCGGAAGCGATTCGACCGCCCGCTGCACCGGCAGGTCCGCCGCTCCGTTGAACTCGACTTCGATGACGTTGCCCAGGAGCCGCGCGCGCAACTGGCCGGGGGTGCCCAATTCCAGGAGCTCGCCTTCGCGCAGGATGGCCACCCGGTCGCAGAGCCGTTCCGCTTCCGCCAGCCGGTGCGTGTTCATCAGCACCGTCGCGCCATCGCGCACCAGGTCGCGGATCATCCCCTCCATCGCCACCGCCGCCGAGGGGTCGAGCCCCGACGAGGGCTCGTCGAGCAGAAGCACCGGCGGCCGATGCACGATCGCCCGCGCGAGTGCCACCCGCTGCTTTAGCCCCTTCGAAAGCTGCCCAACGCGCTCACGGCGCCGGTCTACCAGCCCGACGAACTCCAGGGCCGAGCGGATCGCCGCCTCCGGCTCGGCCAATTCGTGCGCCTCCGCCCAGAACCGCAGGTTGTCCTCGATCGTCAGCCGCTCGTACAGGCTCGGTTTTTCGGGCATCACGCCGATGTTCCGGCGCACCTGCATCGCGTCGCCCACCACGTCCCACGAGAGCACCGCCGCCTTGCCCCGTGTCGGGTGAAGGAGCGTCGCCAGCATGCGCAGCGTCGTTGTCTTTCCCGATCCGTTCGGGCCAAGCAGACCGAACACCTCGCCCCGCGCGACCTCGAGATGCAAGGGCTGGAGCGCCACCCGCTCCCCGAACGTTCGCCCCGCCCCCTGGAGTTCTATCGCCGGCCCAGCACTCATCACATCCAGAGAATCGGCATCGACGACGCCGCAGGCCAGCTTTGCAATACGTGTTGGTGTTTACCCGGCCGTTTCGCGCGACCTACCTGTCTGCACCGGCCGTGAGTTCCGCCCGTACCTCGTCGAGTATCGCCTCCGCTGCGGCGAGCGCGTCCGCCGACTGCTGCCCCACGGCCGGGTCCAGCTTCGCGATCGCTTCCTTCAGGAGGTTCGCGCCCTTGGTCAGGCCTTCCACCGCCTCCGCGACCTTTCCCCTGAGCGCCTCGGGCGCCCCTGTGGGCGCCTGCACCGCGGCCAGCGCCGCCGCCTTCGCGATCACGAGGTCCGCGTCTGCCGTCAGCAAGCCCGGCACCTTCGGGTCTGCCTGGTTCTGCTGTGCCGCGAGCATGTCGTCGTTCAACTGGTTCACCGCCTCGGCAAGCGTGTCCGCGGCCTTGAGCGCGTCCCCGTACCACGCGGTCAGCGGGTCCGACGTCGGCGCTGCCGTGGGGGAAGGCGTCAACAGTGCTGCCGCGGTGGCCGTCTTTCGGATGTTCTCGAACTCGTCCTCGCTGCTCCCACCGCAGGCGCCCACCAGCAGCCCCGCAGCCGCAACCCAGGCCACAGCGATGGCCACAACCTCTCGCGAAATCTTCACGCGCTCAACGTACCGCAAATCGTCGTACTCGGATCGCGGCCACCCAGCCCGGTTTCCTGTCCCCACCAGAACCACGAGCGGCCAGCAGTGGCGGTCCAAACTCTTTGCCCATAACCACCTACCGCGCCATCCGCCCACCGTCGACCGGGATGATCTCGCCGGTCAGGTAGCTCGCGTCAGCGCTGCACAGGAATGCCACCAGTGCCGCGACTTCTTCCGGCTCCCCGTACCGCCCCATCGGGTTCGTGGCCACCATGCGCTCCTTCGCCTCCCCGGGGGCGTCCGGATTCATGCCGCGTTCCAGTGCCCGCATCATCCGCGTTTCGATCGGCGAGGGGCACACCGCGTTCACCCGGATCTTCGCGGGCGCCAGCTCCAGTGCCGCCGTCTTCGTCATCCCCACCACCGCGTGCTTGCTCGCTCCGTACGCGATGATCCCGGGAGTCCCGCTCAGCCCGGCGATCGAGGCCGTGTTCACGATGGCGCCGCCGCCCCCGGCCGCCATCACCGGCGCGACGTGCTTCATCCCGAGCCAGACGCCCTTCACGTTCACGGCCAGCACCCGGTCGAACTGGTCCTCCGGGTAGGCCAGCATCGGCCCGATCCAGCCCTCGATCCCCGCATTGTTGAAGAACGCGTCGATCCGCCCGAAGCGCTCCTTCGCGGCCGTCACGTACTTCTCCACGTCCGCCGCTTTCGTTACGTCAGCAGCGACCGCGAGCGCGCTCTGCCCCGCTCCCTCTACCGCCGACACGGTCTCCTCCAGCCCGCTGCCGGGCAGGTCCACCGCGACGACGTTCGCCCCTTCGCTCGCGAACCGCACTGCCGCCGCCCGCCCGATTCCCCCGGCCGCGCCGGTGATCACCACTACCTTGCTTGCAAACCGCTGTTCCATTGCTTTCCCCTTGAAGTGTGTAGTGCTACTCCCGGCTGGCCACGGGCGCAACCCCGCTCCCCGCGACAACGACCGCCCGCGCGGTTCGTCCCTTGAGCGATGAAGCGACGATCGCCGTGGATGATGCGATCGCCGCCACCAGGAACGCTACCCGGATGCCGTCGACCAGCGCACCCTCCGGGAGGTCCGCCAGCCGTTCGGCGCTGAAGCCGGCCGATGCCGTTGAGACCGCCACCACGATCGCGCTCGCCATTGCCAGCCCCGTGGCGTTGCCGATGTTCCGGGCCGTGCCCACCGCCGCCGAGGCCGTCCCCAGCCGGTCCTTCGGCACGCTGCCCATGATCGCCGAGCTGTTGGGCGACATAAAGATGGCCGTCCCGATCCCGATCAGCGCCAACCGCAGCACAAGCATCGGCACTGGTGTCCCTGCGTTGATGGTCGCCATCGAGAGGAGGCCGATCGAAACGAGGGCAATCCCGAACGTCGTCTGGTGCTGGAACCCGTACCGGTCCGAGACCCGCCCGCTCACCGGCGAAAGCAACAGCATCATGCTCGGTACCGTCGCCATCACCAGCCCCGTCCGCGCCGTGGAGAAGTCCTTCACTTCCTGCAGGTAGAACGGCAGCAGGAACGTCACCGCGGATTGACCCGCGAAGCTCAGCGCAAGGCTCGAAACGCCCACACTGAAGGCCCGCACCTTGAACAGTGCGAGCGCCACCACCGGGCTCACTGCTTTCGATTCGATCCGCAGGAACGCAATCAGCGCGCAAATCGCGAAGATCAGCAGCCCAACGATCACTGGTGAACCCCACCCCCACGACTGCCCCCGGTTCACCGCCAGCAACGCCGACGAAAGCGCCACGAACAGCGCGGCAGCCCCCGGGATGTCCAGCTTCCGCGATGTCCCCGCCGGCAGCGGCTCCGAAGGGCGGATGAACAGGAACGCCAGCGTCATCGCGATGATCCCGATCGGCACGCGCAGGTAGAAAATCGACTGCCACCCGAACAGCCCCAGCAACACGCCGCCGATGATCGGCCCCGACATCAGCCCGGCCCCGACAACCGAACCGGTCGTCCCCAGGGCCTGGCCCCGCTCCTCCGGCGGGAACGCGTCCGTCACGATGGCGTTCCCGTTCGCCATCGCCAGCGAGACGCCGATCGCCTGGAAGAACCGGTACGCGATGAGCTGCTCGATGGTCTGGGCGAAGCTCGCGATAGCCATCCCGAGCGTGAAGATCACCCAGCCCGTGATGTACACCCGCTTCCGCCCATAAAGGTCGCCCACGCGCCCGGCGGTCAGCGTCAGGCCCGTCACCACCAGGCTCGAGATCAGCGTCGCCCACACCACCGTGTCTGGCGAACGGTCGAACTCCCGCGAGAGCGTTGGCAGTGCAACGTTCACGATGCTGAAGTCCATGGTCGCCATGAAGGTGCCGAACGCGACCGCGATCAGGCAGCGCCACTTGTAAGCCATCGGCCCGGATTATGGGGCCCCTCCAGAGTCCTGTCAGGTTGCCGAAACCGCCCAGCGCAGCTCCCACACGCGTACGGGCTCATCGCTCCCCGGCATCGCCGCTTCCCCCCGGTCCGCGAACGCGAATCCCTTCCCCGCGGCCAACTCCCTCACGACATTCGCGACCAGCACCTCGCCGCCGTCTGCCATCGCCGCAATCCGCTCCGCGTTTACCACCACCGCCCCGAAGAGCTCGTCCCCCTCCGCAATCGGTTCACCCGCGTTGATGCCAACCCGCACGCGCAGCTCTACCGGGAGGTCTGCGCTCGCATCGGCCAGTTCGCGCTGCAGGTCCACGGCGCACTCCAGCGCCGACTGCGCCGTGGCGAACCGCGCCAGGAACCCGTCGCCCGTTGAAAGGACCTCGATGCCACCATGCGCAGCCAGTGCCTGGCGGGTGATTCGCTCGTGTTCGCGCAAGACGATCCGCCCACGCTCGTCGCCCAGCGTCCGGATGATCGCCGTGTGGCCCTCAATGTCCGTGTACAGGAGCGTGCAGAACCCCGAACTGGGCACCGGGTGCCGGGCGGGCAATTCCTCGATCTCCAGGAATTCGCAAAACGCCCGGACGATCTCCGCCGGCCCCTGGGTCAGGAAAAACAGCGACGTGCCGGGAAATGGCATGAGGCTCGCATCACGGATCGAAGCCGCCAGCCGCCGCGCCGTCGCCGGGGGCGGCGCATTGCCCTCCATCCGGTGAGCAACCATCACCGGGCAGCGCACCAGCGGCAGGCACTCAGCGATGTCCGCCTCCAGGTAATCATGCAGGATCGCCTCGTGGATGGCCGCGCTCGATGACTCCCGCATAATTCGCGCGATCCGGTGTGCTGACGCCGCGTTGTCCCATCCCGCCACGATTGCGTGCGCTGCCGCCTCGCAGAATAGCCCCCAGTCGGTCGCGCTCAGCTGGCGTAGCGCTTCGAACCGCGGCGTCCGCATGTCCGTCCCCCGCTGCACCGCCATCCACAACACCAGGCGGCTCACGCGCTCCGGGTTGCGCGCCGCGAACGCGATCGCCGCGGGCCCCGCCTGCACCGGCGCAATCAGCCCGAAACGCTCGACCCCGGCCCGATCCGCGACCGCCCGCAGGTCCTCGACCATGGTCTCGAGCGTGTGCGTCTGCCCCTCCGCCGAAGACAGCCCGCACCCCCGCGTGTCATAGCGGATCAGCCGGAACTGTTGCAACAGCCCCGAGTACCAGGCGTTGAAGTCCGGGTCCTGCCATTCCAGCTGGATGTGAGTGAACGGCATGGTAGGCATCTGGATGACCGGCGGGCCGCTCCCGAGCGACCAGAAGGCGATGCTCGCTCCGTCGGCCGTCAATGCGTACTGGATGCGCGGGTCCATGGCGGTGGATTGTACGCACCCCTGCCAGCGCGGGAGCTATCCAAACCTCAGATTCCCACGAGGCAGCCTAACCCGGCTTTTGCACCAGCACCGGCCGCCCGCTTGTCCGGATCACCGCCTCAGCCACACTGCCCGCCAGCACATGCGAAATCCCGGACCGTCCGTGGGTGGCCATCACGATGACGTCCGCATCCAGCTCGTTCGCCAGCTCCGTGATGGCCTGGGCTGCATTGCCCGACCACTTCACGTGCGCCACGCTCGCCGCCTGCGGGATCTCCTTCGCCGCAATCGCCTCGAGCTCCTCGCGCAACTCGATCCCCTTTCGGGCCATCGCCTCGCCGTGGCTCTCAACCAGCCGCGGTGGTGGCGCCTGGACCGTGGTCTTCCCGACTGTTGCCGCCGGCGGTTCTCCAACGACACGCTCCAGCCGCCCCCGGACATCCTTCGGGTCCATCACCCGCAGAAGGTGAATCTCAATCCCGGGCGACATCTCGATCAACCTGCGCACCGAGGGCATGATGCCCATCGCGGTGTCGCTTCCATCCAGCGGTACTATGGCTTTCATCTGCGGTCTCCTCCATCTGGTGCATGGTACTTTCCCGCCGGACTTCACCCGGGTGAACCGCCAAAAGGGGCCTGCCCTACGGACCGTTAGTCTATCCCAAGCCACAGATCGTGATGAAGATATCTCGCGGTACCCCTTGCAGACTCGCTGAGTGAATGCTAAAACTCATATCGGGTCGCGCTGGATGCTGTGTCCGCTCCACACATCCACCGGCCCCTTTTCTTTGCCCCGAACCCCGGGTGGGGGTGTGGTTCAAAGTTTTGCGTGGCGTGGCGTGACGGCTGGGTAGCGCTTCCAGGGGTGGTGCTCAGTGGGACGGCCGGCGATCGTGCGAGGTGGACGAGGAGGGCGTGGCCGGCGAGAGGGAGGTTGAGCGAGCCGCTGGTCGTGGCGACGGGCTCGCTGGAGCCTCGCGGCGTGCCGGCGTTGGGC
>JAANMV010003550.1_pt1 | contig 13465 bp, 12 predicted proteins | sample 7279661 | NCBI WGS metagenome assembly JAANMV01 (sample SAMN14094540, study PRJNA606508) | bioreactor metagenome | isolation source: A lab-scale SPAN reactor treating ammonium-rich wastewater day 121 | place: Ireland: Galway | collected 2017-05-16 | reverse complement strand
GACATCTACCTCATCAGCCGCATGCCCAGCGACCCGCAGCCTGCCGACATCGTGCCCGTGGGCGTGATCTCGCTGGTGCTGTCCTTCGTGGCCACGCTCTACCCGAGCTGGCGCGCCAGCCGCGTCAACCCTGCCGAGGCCTTGCGCTATGAGTAATATAGCTAGTGGCGCTTATCAAGCAAGCGCTGGAGGCCAAAATGGCTTCAAGAATCAAGTCGTGCTGCAGGCCCGGGGCCTGACCAAGCGCTTCACCGAGGGGCGCCTGGACGTGACGGTGCTGCAGGGTGTCGACCTGGATGTGCACGCGGGCGAGACGCTGGCCATCGTCGGCGCCTCGGGTTCGGGCAAGAGCACGCTCTTGCACCTGCTGGGCGCGCTCGATGCACCCACGTCGGGCAGCGTGCACCTGCATGGGCGGAATCTGGCGCAGATGTCTGCAGCGCAGCAGGGCGACTTGCGCAACCAGTACCTGGGCTTTGTCTACCAGTTTCACCACCTGCTGCCCGAGTTCAGCGCGCTCGACAACGTGGCCATGCCGCTGCGCATCCGCCGCCTGCCTTACGAAGAATGCACGCGCCAGGCCGCGCAGATGCTGGCCCACGTGGGCCTGGCGGGCCGCGTGCAACACCGCCCGGCCGAGCTGTCGGGCGGCGAGCGCCAGCGCGTGGCTATTGCGCGTGCCCTGGTCACCCGGCCGGCCTGCGTGCTGGCCGACGAGCCCACCGGCAACCTTGACCGCACCACGGCCGAGGGGGTGTTCCAGCACATGCTGCAACTGGCACGCGAGCAGGGGACGGCGTTTGTGATGGTGACGCATGACGAGACCTTGGCGGCGCGGTGCGACCGGGTGCTCAGGCTGGTGGCGGGGCGGCTGGATTCGGCTGCGTAGTTTTTGTGTCTGTGCTTCTTGCGAAGTGCGGAGGCCGGGCGCACACCCCGGCTCCCGCCCTCAGCACAAGCACACCGCCATTCAGCACTGCCCTGTGGGATCATCCCGTCATGCCCCACTCTTGGATCGACACCCACTGCCACCTGGACGCCCCCGAGTTCGCTCCCGACGTGGACGCCGTGCGCGCCCATGCCCGCGCAGCCGGCGTGCAGCACCTCGTCATTCCAGCAGTGCAAGTGGCCCACGTTGAAGCCGTGCGTGAACTGGCCCACCGCCACGGCGACAGCTATGCCCTGGGCATCCATCCGCTCTACACCCCGCAGGCGGCGGACGACGACGTGGAGCGCCTGGCGCAACTACTGGAGCAGCACAGCAACGACCCGCACCTCGTCGCCATCGGCGAGATCGGCTTGGATTTCTTCGTTCCCGGGCTGGACGCCGAGCGCCAGACGCTCTTCTATCGCCAGCAGCTGCAACTGGCCCGGCGCTTCGACCTGCCCGTGATCCTGCATGTGCGGCGCTCGGCCGACGCGCTGCTCAAGGGCCTGCGCGAGGTGCCGGTGCAAGGCGGCATTGCCCACGCCTTCAATGGCAGCCTGCAGCAGGCGCAGGCCTTCATCGCGCTGGGCTTCAAGCTGGGCTTTGGCGGGGCGCTGACCTATGAGCGCGCGCTGCAGTTGCGCCGCCTGGCCACGGAACTGCCCATCGACGCCCTGGTGCTGGAGACCGATGCGCCCGACATGCCGCCGCACTGGATCTACCGCACCGCGGCCGAGCGTGCCGCCGGCCAGCCGCAGGGACGCAACGCGCCGGCCGAGCTGCCGCGCATCGCACAGGTGCTGGCCGATCTGCGTGGCCTGCCGCTGGAGACATTGGCCGTTCAGACGAAGGAAAACGCCTTGGCGGCCCTGCCGCGGCTAAGACGATGGGCGGGACAGGGCGGAGCCTGCGTTGCAATGGTGCAGCCCGCAAGTGGGCCATCGCAAAACCGATAGCATGGCAAGCGCAGGCGGATTGCCAGAGCGTGCTGCACCGGAACTTTGATACGCCATGAACAAGCGATTGCTTCAACTGATGCCGACACCCGATGCCTTGCGCAGCAACCGCTGGCTGCGCTGGCTGGGGCCGGCATTGCACCACCCCCGCCTGTGGCACATGAGCCGACGCGGAATTGCCCTGGGCATGGCGCTGGGGGTGTTTTTCGGGCTCCTCATTCCTCTGGCACAGATTCCTTTGGCCGCAGGGGCCGCCGTGGTTCTGCGCGCCAACGTGCCTGCTGCAGTGGCCAGCACGCTGGTGACAAACCCCGTGACTTTCGGTCCGGTGTACTACGCGGTATGGCGCCTGGGTTCGGCCATTCTGGGCGAGCCGGTCGGCGAGGGCGAGCAGCCGCCGCAAATCCAGGAGGAAGCCGCTGAAATCCCGGACCAAGGGTGGCTGGCCACGGTCGTGCAGCGAATCCGGGGCGTGGGAAAGCCCTTGCTGCTGGGGCTGGCCATCGTGGCCACAGTGGTGGGCCTGCTGACGTACCTGATGGTCACCTGGATATGGCAGGCCAAGGTGGTCTGGCTGCGACGCAGGCGCCAGCGTGGCAGTGGCGAAAGAGCCAATGTCCGCCCGTAAGCCCGACGAAGGCTGGGGCGAGGGCATGGACTGCATGGAGGGCCTGTGACGTCTGTGCTGCGTCTGGCGCTTTGCACGGTGGCTGCGGCGCTGACGGCGGCCATGGCCCCCGGGCCGCATGAACTGCAGTGGGGGCTGGCCCTGTTCGTGCTGATCGGGGGGTTGTGGGTGACTCAGGCCTTGCCGTTGGCGGTGACCGCGCTGGTGGTTCCCTTGGCGGCGGTTCTGGCGGGGTTGCTGCCGGTGCGCCAGGCACTGGCATCCTTTGCGCATCCGGTGATTTTTCTCTTTCTTGGTGGTTTCGCCCTGGGCGCTGCCTTGTCCAGCCAGGGGTTGGACAAGGCGCTGGCCCATGCCGTCGTGCGGCTGGCACGGGGGTACCGCATGGTTGCGGTATTGCTGCTGGCGGGCTTGGCGGCCCTGCTGTCCATGTGGATGAGCAACACCGCGACGGCCGCCATGATGGTGCCCCTGGCGCTGGGGTTGCTGACCGAAGAAGACCCTGCGCACCCGGTGGGGCCCCGCGAAAAAGCGTTTGTGCTGCTGGTGCTGGCCTACAGCGCCGGAATCGGCGGCATAGGCACCCTGGTGGGAAGCCCGCCCAATGCCATTGCTGCGGCGCAAATGGGCATCGGGTTTGCGCAGTGGCTGCGCTATGGCATTCCCATGGTGCTCCTGCTGTGGCCCGCGATGGTGCTGATGCTCTTTCTGCTGCTGCGCCCTCGTCTGGGTGGGCGCATGCAGCAGCCTGCACAGGCCCTGGAGTGGACGCGCTCGCGGGTGGTGACAGTGGTGATTTTCCTGTGCACGGTGGCGGGCTGGGTCGGGGGCGTGCCGCTGGCCCAGGCGCTGAGCATGGCGGCGGATACGGACACGCTGGTGGCACTGGCGGCCATCGCCGCGCTGTCGGTCTCCGGGGTGCTGGGCTGGAAGGACATTGAACAGCACACCCAATGGGGCGTGCTGCTGCTGTTTGGTGGCGGCTTGGCATTGAGCGAGGTGATGGCGGTCACGGGGAGCAGCCGTTTTCTGGCGCAGGCTTTGCTGGACGGGGCGCAGGCCGCTTCGCCTGCGGTGTTCCTGCTGGGCGTGGTGGCGTTCGTGGTGTTGCTGACCGAGCTGGTCAGCAACACCGCCAGTGCGGCGCTGCTGTTGCCGGTGTTCCTGCCCGTGGCCACCGCCATGGGGCTGCCGCCGGTCACCGTGGCGGTGGCGATTGCCATGGCCGCCTCTTGCGCCTTCATGCTGCCGGTGGCGACACCACCCAATGCCATTGTTTTTGCCACCGGCGAGGTGCCTCAGGGCACCATGATGCGCTGCGGCCTGTGGCTCAACGCCCTGGCGGTGGTGACCATCACGGCGTTGGCACTGTGGAGGTGGACATGAGTGGGTGGAACATTCTGGCCAGCGTGGCGGGCGGGCTGGGCCTATTTTTGCTGGGCATGACGATGATGACCGACGGCCTGCGCCTGGCTGCAGGCCCGGCGCTCGAACGCATCCTGGCCAGCGCCACGCGCACGCGCTGGCATGCGCTGGGCTCGGGCGTCCTGATCACATCCATGGTGCAGTCGTCCAGCGCGGTTACGGTGGCGGCCATCGGTTTCGTCAACGCCGGGCTTCTGTCGCTCGCACCATCGCTGTGGGTGCTGTTTGGCGCCAACGTGGGCACCACCATGACGGGATGGATCGTTGCGCTGGTGGGGCTCAAGTTCAAGGTCGAGGCGCTGGCGCTGCCCCTAGTGGGATTGGGCGTGGTGCTACGCCTGACGGGAGAGGGCCAGCGGCGCGGTGCATTGGGGTCGGCACTGGCGGGCTTTGGTCTGCTGTTCATGGGGATAGCGCTGCTCCAGCAATCGTTCACAGGGCTGGCAGCACAGGTCAGCCTGCCTCAAGGAGAGGGGTTTCTGGCGGTGACGGCGCAGGTGGGCGTGGGGGCACTGATGACGGTGCTGATGCAGTCCTCCAGTGCCTCGATGGCGATTGCCCTTACGGCGGCTCAAGAGGGACTGCTCACCCCCCAGGGGGCTGCGGCGGTGGTCATTGGCTCGAACATTGGCACCACGGTGACGGCGGTGCTGGCATCGCTGGGCGCCACGCCCAATGCGCGGCGTGCCGCAGCAGCACATGTGCTGTTTAATGGCCTCACCGGCGTGGTGGCCCTGCTGCTGCTGCCCTGGCTGGTGCCCGCCATTGCCCAGGCGCGTGAGGCACTCGATCTTCCGCCCGACCCGGCGACCAAGCTGGCGTTGTTTCATACCGTGTTCAACCTCATGGGGGTGATGCTGATGTGGCCTGTGGCCGACCGCCTGGCGCGCTGGCTTCTGCAGCGCTTCAAAGCCCGCGAAGAGGACGAAGCCCAGCCGCGCCACCTGGATGACAACGTCCTGGCAGTGCCGACCCTGGCGCTGGACGCGCTGGTGCACGAGGTGGCACGCATCGGTCATGTGGCCGTGCGCATGGCGCGCACCGTGCTGGGCGGTGCAGACACGCCGGCTCTGGTGCGCGACCGGACCATCGTGGAGCGCCTGGACGTGGCTGCCGAGACTTTTGTCGAGCGCATGAATCGAACGGCCATGAACGAACCCACCAGCGCGCGTCTGGCGCAGGTGTTGCGAGTTCAGCGCTACCACCAGGGCACTGCGCAGCGGGCGTTTGAAGCGGCTCCTCTGACATCCCCCGTCGGCAATGCCATGGAGCCGTTGCACGCGGCGTTTGTACGGCAGGCCGATGAGTTGCTGGCATTGTGCGACCTGGAGAGGGGGAATGCCGACACACCCGCCATTGACGCTGCGGCCGATGCCGCAGAGGTGGCCTACCAGCAGCTGAAGGCGGCGTGGCTGGCTGCGGGCGCGGCCGGGGTGGTGCGCCTGTCGGCGATGGAGGGCGCTCTGGGCCGCCTGAGCGCGGTGCGAGTGATGGTGCAGCAGGCCATGAAGGCCCGGACGCGCTACCCCGGCCTCAGGGCCGACAGCCCAGACGGGACGGATGCGGCAGAGCATGGCAGCGGTTCCTGATCGATCAGTGGCGCCCCGCTTGCAGGGATTGGCGCCCGTGGTTTCCGACCGCACCGTGGTGCTGGTGCTCGGCAGCTTTCCCGGCGTGGCCTCGCTGCGCGCGCAGCAGTACTATGCGCACCCGCAAAACCACTTCTGGCGCATCCTGCAGGCGCTCTGGCCGCAGCACCCCTTGCCTGAGCCGTACGCCGAGCGCTGTGACTGGCTACTGGCGCGCGGCCTGGGCCTGTGGGACGTGTACGGCGCCTGCGAGCGCGAGGGCAGCCTGGATGCCCGCATCCGCCACCCCGAGGTGAACGATTTCGCCAGTCTGCGCGCGGGCTGTCCGCGCCTGGCCGCCATCGCCCACAATGGCGGGGAGAGCTTTCGCCATGCGCGCGCCACGGCGCAACTGGGCGTGCCGGTGCTCCGGCTGCCGTCCACCAGCCCGGCGAACGCCTCGTGGAGCTTCGAGCGCAAGCGGCAGGCCTGGGCGCAGGCCCTGGCCGAGCATGGATTACTGTGAGAACCCCGAACCAATGGCCCGCAAGAAAAACAACACCGCCGAACTGCCCGAAGTCAGCGTCTCCGACGATGGCGAGGTGCGCCACCTGCACCTGGGCACGCCCTGGATCCAGGGCTCCATGCGCATCGATGCGCCCTTCGATCTGGAGCTGGAATACATCCAGCGCATGATGGCCTGGCTGCTGTTCATGGAGCCCGATGCCGTACGCAAGGGCCACGCCATGCAGCTGGGCCTGGGCGCGGGCGCCATCACCAAGTTCTGCCACAAGAAGCTGCGCATGTGCGCCACCGCCATCGAGCTGAACCCGCAGGTCCTGGCCGTGTGCCGCGCGTGGTTCAAGCTGCCGCCCGACGGCCCCAAGCTGCGGGTGGTGCTGGCCGATGCGGCGCAGGAGATCCGCAACCCGATGTGGCTGGGCACGGTGGATGGGCTCTGTGTCGATCTGTACGACGACAACGCAGCGGCCCCCGTGCTCGACAGCGCCGAGTTCTACGCCGACTGCCGCGCCCTGCTGAGCGAGGGCGGCTGCATGACGGTGAACCTGTTCGGCCGGGGCTCCAGCTTTGCCGAGAGCGTGGAGAAGCTCGCGGGTGTTTTTGGCGAGGATGCGCTCTGGGCCTTCAAGCCCACGCGCGAGGGCAACACCGTGGTGCTGGCGCAGCGCACGCCCAGCCGGTTCAAGCGCGGCGAGCTGGCTGCGCGCTGCGCCGACATCCAGGAGCGCTGGGGCATCCCCACCGCCAAATGGGTGCGCGGATTCAAGCCGCTCACGACCTGATGGTTTTGTCACATTCTTCTGCACCTATGTCATGACACACCACCACGCCGCCACGTCCGCGAAACTGGCTCCGGCCTCTGTCCACACCGGGCCGCTCGACTGGCGCCGCATTGTGGAATGGCTGCGCACCGATGGCGTCATTGCCGACGAAGAGGCGCAGCGCACCATCGCGCGCTGCTCGCAGGCCGAGAGTTCGCAGCACCCGCTGGTGCGGCTGGCCAACGTGGCCATGGCACGCGCCAGCGATGGCAAGCCGCTCGATGCCGAGATGCTGACCGAGTACCTGGCCCAGCGCTGCGGCCTGCCGTATCTGCGCATCGACCCGCTGAAGGTCGATGTGGGCAAGGTGGCCGACACCATGAGCGCCAGCTATGCCGAGCGCCACAAGGTGCTTCCGGTGCAGGTGACGACCAAGGAAGTCGTGGTGGCCACGGCCGAGCCCTTCATCACCGACTGGGTCGCCGAGGTAGAGCGCCAGGCCAAGCGGCCGGTGCGCCGCGTGCTGGTCAACCCGCAGGAAATCCACCGCTACACGGCTGAGTTTTTCGCACTGGCCAAGTCGGTGCGTGCGGCGCAGAAGGCGGGGGGCAGCGCGGCGTCGAGCAATTTCGAGCAACTGGTCGAACTGGGCCGGACGAACAAGCAGCTCGATGCCAATGACCAGGGCGTGGTCAAGGTGGTGGACTGGCTCTGGCAGTACGCCTTTGACCAGCGCGCCAGCGACATCCACCTCGAACCCCGGCGCGAGCAGGGCGTGATCCGCTTTCGCATCGACGGCGTGCTGCACCCGGTCTACCAGATGCCGCTGGGTGTCATGAGCGCCATGGTGGCGCGCGTCAAGCTGCTCGGGCGCATGGACGTGGTGGAAAAGCGCCGCCCGCAGGATGGCCGCATCAAGACCCGCAACCAGCGCGGCGACGAGGTCGAGATGCGTCTGGCCACGCTGCCCACGGCCTTCGGCGAGAAGATGGTGATGCGTATCTTCGACCCCGATACGGCGGTCAAGGACCTGGACGCACTGGGTTTCGCGCAGCACGACGCGCAGCGCTGGGAAGACCTCATCAAGCGCCCCTACGGCATCATCCTCGTGACCGGGCCCACCGGTTCGGGCAAGACCACCACGCTGTATTCCACGCTCAAGCGCGTGGCCACCGAAGAGGTCAATGTCAGCACGGTCGAAGACCCGATCGAAATGATCGAGCCCAGCTTCAACCAGACGCAGGTGCAGCCGCAGCTTGACTTCAGCTTTGCCGAGGGCGTGCGCGCCCTCATGCGGCAGGACCCGGACATCATCATGGTGGGCGAAATCCGCGACCTGGAAACGGCCGAAATGGCCGTGCAGGCCGCGCTGACGGGCCACCTGGTGTTCAGCACCCTGCACACCAACGATGCGCCCTCGGCTGTCACGCGCCTGATGGAGCTGGGCGTGCCGTCCTACCTCATCAATGCCACGCTGCTGGGCGTGCTGGCCCAGCGCCTGGTGCGCACCCTTTGCAAGCTGTGCAAGCAGCCCGACGAAAGCGCTTCGCAGGAGGCGCTGGCCGAGGCCGTAAAGCCCTGGAAGCTCAGCGGCGGCTACCACCCCTACAAACCCGTGGGCTGCGTGGATTGCCGCATGACGGGTTTCCGTGGGCGCATGGGGCTGTACGAACTCCTCACGGTGACCGAGACGCTCAAGGAAGGCATCACCAAGGAGCCTTCCATTGACGCGCTGCGCCGCCAAGCGGTCAAGGACGGCATGCGCCCGCTGCGCATGGCGGGAGCCCTGCGCGTGGCACAGGGTGTGACCACCCTTGAAGAGGTCGTGGCGGCGACACCGCCGCCGCGCTAGCCGGCAGCCATTTCCGTTGCCCATGGCGCTGTGCGCCACCCGCAGCCCATGAAACCGGCGCGGCCCAGGCCAGCGGCCACCGCGCAAGGGCCGCCCCGCCGCGCTGGTGGCGTCCCCCTGCCCGCATCGCGCAGCGATGCGAGAGCGGGGGAAGGCGCGCAGCGACACAGGGGGGGTGTTTCATTTCACGGGGGACAACCCTCGGTTCCTGCGTAGGTGGAATCCACATCGGAAAGTGGTCATGGCGGCGACACAATTCCGGGTGTTGGATCAACGTCAGGAGACTTTCCGTGAAAATCAAAAGTCAAAAGGACTTTTTTTCCGGCCTCATGTTCATGGGGGTCGGTGCTGCCTTTGCCTGGGGGGCCACCACGTACAGCGTTGGTACCGGTGCCCGCATGGGGCCGGGCTACTTCCCGCTGATGCTGGGCATCTTGCTGGCGCTGATCGGGGGCGTCATCACCTTCAAGGCCACGGTCGTCGAGACCGTGGACGGCGACAAGATCGGCCACTGGGCCTGGAAGCCGCTGTTCTTCATCCTGCTGGCCAATGTGGTCTTCGGCATCCTGCTGGCCGGCCTGCCCAGCCTGGGCATTCCGGCCATGGGGCTGATCGTCGCCATCTACGCGCTGACCTTCATCGCCAGCCTGGCCGGCAAAGAATTCAACGCCAAGGCGGTGTTCGTGCTGGCCACCGTCCTCGCGGCCGGTAGCTACGGCGCCTTCGTGCTGGCTCTGAAGCTGCAGTTTCCCGTGTGGCCCAGTTTCATTGTCGGTTAAGCCAGGAGCAATAGACCATGGAATTGTTTGACAACCTGGCCCTGGGTTTTGGCGTCGCCTTCACCTTCCAGAACCTTATTTACTGCTTTGTCGGCTGCCTGCTGGGCACGCTGATCGGCGTGCTGCCCGGCATCGGCCCGGTGGCCACCATCGCCATGCTGCTGCCGGCCACCTATGCGCTGCCGCCCGTGGCCGCGCTCATCATGCTCGCCGGCATCTACTACGGCGCGCAGTACGGCGGCTCCACCACCGCCATTCTGGTGAACCTGCCGGGCGAATCGTCCTCGGTGGTGACCGTGATCGACGGCTACCAGATGGCGCGCAACGGCCGGGCGGGGCCCGCACTGGCGGCCGCCGGCCTGGGCTCGTTCTTCGCCGGCTGCGTGGGCACACTGATTCTGGCCGCCTTCGCAGCGCCGCTGACCGAGGTGGCCTTCAAGTTCGGTCCGGCCGAATACTTCTCGCTGATGGTGCTGGGCCTGATCGGCGCCGTGGTGCTGGCCTCGGGCTCGCTGCTCAAGGCCGTGGCCATGATCGTGCTGGGCCTGCTGCTGGGCCTGGTAGGCACCGACGTGAATTCCGGCGTGGCGCGTTTCTCCTTCGACGTGCCCGAGTTGACCGACGGCATCGGTTTCGTGGCCATCGCCATGGGCGTGTTCGGTTACGGTGAAATCATCGCCAACCTGGCCCGCCCGGACGATCAGCGCGAGGTGTTCACCGCCAAGGTGCAGGGCCTGTTCCCCACGGCGCAGGACTTCAAGCGCATGATTCCGGCCGTGCTGCGCGGCACGGCGCTGGGCTCGACCCTGGGCATCCTGCCCGGTGGCGGTGCGCTGCTGTCGGCCTTTGCGGCCTACACCATCGAGAAGAAGACCAAGCTGCACCCCGGCGAAGTGCCGTTCGGCAAGGGCAATATCCGTGGTGTGGCGGCCCCCGAGTCGGCCAACAACGCCGGTTCGCAGACCTCCTTCATCCCGCTGCTGACGCTGGGCATTCCGCCCAACGCCGTGATGGCGCTGATGGTCGGTGCCATGACCATCCACAACATCCAGCCCGGCCCGCAGGTGATGACCAGCAACCCCGAGCTGTTCTGGGGCCTGATCGCCTCGATGTGGATCGGCAACGCCATGCTGGTGATCCTGAATCTGCCGCTGATCGGCCTGTGGATCAAGCTGCTGACGGTGCCCTACCGCTGGCTGTACCCGTCCATCGTGCTGTTCTGTGCTGTGGGTGTGTATTCCACCAACAACAACACCTGGGACATCTGGATGGTGGGCGGCTTCGGGCTGGTGGGTTACATCTTCCACAAGCTGGGAACCGAGCCGGCGCCCCTGCTGCTGGGCTTCATCCTGGGTCCGATGATGGAAGAAAACCTGCGCCGCGCGCTGCTGCTCTCGCGGGGTGACTGGAGTGTGTTCGTCACCCGTCCGCTGTCGGCCGGCCTGCTGGCGGCGGCTGCCCTGCTGCTCGTCATCGTGCTGCTGCCCGCCGTGAAGAACAAGCGCGAGGAAGCTTTCGTCGAAGACTGAACGGGCACTTCCCTGTGTTTCCGGCAGCGGCACCTTCGGGTGCCGTTGCTTTTTGGAGAGCCGTCCCGGTGGAGGTAGGTCCGACAGACCGCACAATAGCGCGCTGTTTAAAGACCCATCCATGCACATCGCGCTCCAACCCGCGCAGCACCCGCAACGGGCGCTGCTGCACAACGAAGTCCACGCCCGACCGCCCGAGGCCATCGAAGGCCCCGTGGCCAGCACGCACATCGTCATGTGGGCCGACGCCGCCGGGCGTGAGGCGAGCCGCGCGCACATCGCCGCGCTGCTGCGCAACCACCACCTGGCGCCGCCCGACCAACATACCACGCACCTGCGCGTGGACCTGGGGACGTTTCGCCTGCGCTGGGAGCTGCACACCGAGTTTGTCACCTGGACTTTCACGGTGCCGATCGAGACCACCGCCTTTGGCGAGCGCGAGCCCGTGGGCGCCACCGGTGCCGTGCCGCGCGAATGGCTGGCGCAACTGCCGGGCCAGTGTCTGTGCAGCCTGAACCTGTGGGTGCTGCCGACCAAGGAGTTTGGCTCGGGCTCGCTGGTGCGCCATGTGCTGAGCGAGGACACGCTGGTGGCCTCCACCGTGGCCGACGGGCATGGCGAGGTCTATACCGACTTTGCCATCCACCCCGACGGGCATTCGCGCATGGTGCTGCTGGCGGGCGGCATGACACCCCGGCGCCTGGGCCGGCTGGTGCAGCGCCTGCAGGAGATCGAAACCTACCGCATGGCTGCGCTGCTGGGCTTGCCCGCAGCGCGCGAGGCCACCAGCGTGCTGGCCAGCGCCGAGCGCGAGCTGGCCGAGCTGGCCGACGCCATCCGCACGGCCAACCGCCATGCCGAGCCGGCGCTGCTCGACCGCCTGACCCGCCTGGCCGGGCAGGTGGAGAGCGAATATGCCGCCACGCATTCGCGTTTTTCGGCCAGCAGCGCGTATTTCGAGCTGGTGGACCGGCGCATCCAGGACATTGCCGAATCGCGCCTGGCGGGCATGCAGACCATTGGCGAATTCATGCACCGGCGCCTCACGCCCGCGCGCAGCACCTGCGAGTGGGCTGCGCGGCGGCAAGAGGCGCTTTCGCGCCGCGTCTCGCGCATCAGCCACCTGCTGCGCACGCGCGTGGAGATCGAGCAGCAGCAGAGCAGCCAGGCGCTGCTGGCGAGCATGAACCAGCGCGCAGACCTGCAACTCAAGCTCCAGTCCACGGTGGAGGGCCTGTCGGTCGCGGCCATCACCTATTACATCGTCGGCCTGGTCAGCTACCTGGCCAAGGGTGCGCAGCAGGTCGGCTGGCCGCTTTCACCCGAGACCACGGCCGCCATCGCCATTCCGGCGGTGGGCTTCACCGTCTGGTGGTCGCTGCGGCGGCTGCACCAGCGCGTGTTTTCCCGTTGACCCTTGGGTCTTTTCGAGAGTTTTTCCATGCCCAGAATCCAGTTCGAGCTGCCCGAGCAGTTCACGTTCTCGACCGAGATCCAGATCTACATCAGCCACGTCAACCAGGGTGGGCACCTCGACAACGCGCAGCTGCTCACGCTGGTGTCCGAGGCGCGCGTGCGCTTCTTCCAGGCCCTGGGCTACCGCGAGGCAGGCGTCGAAGGCCTGTCCATCGTGGTGGGTGACATCGTGGCGCAGTACAAGTCCGAGGGCTTCCACGGCGAGACCATGCGTGTGGAGATGGTGCCGGCGGATTTCAACAAGTACGGCTTCGACATCGTTTTTCGCATGACCGAGAAGGATTCGGGTCGTGAGGTGGCGCGCGGCAAGCTCGGCGTGGTGTTCACGGACCGCGAGACGCGCAAGGTGGCCCTGGTGCCCGACCGCTTCAAGGAGCGCATCGCGGCGCTGTAGGCCAGCGCCCGGAGGGCATGCACGGCGGCGCGTTGCCTCCGATAATCGGCCATGCCCTTCCAGTACCAGCAGCCCTATGCCAGCGCCCGCTTGTCGCTGTTCGCGCGCAACGTGGTCGCCACCTCCCACCCCCTGGCCGTGCAGGCCGGCCTGCGCATGCTCTGGCAGGGCGGAAATGCCGTCGATGCTGCCGTGGCCGCAGCGGCGGCCATGACCGTTTGTGAGCCTACAGGCAATGGCCTGGGGAGCGACGCCTTCTGCATCCTCTGGGACGGGCAGTCGCTGCACGGTCTCAATGCTTCGGGCCGTGCGCCGCAGGCCTGGACGCCGGACTACTTTCACCGCAAATACGGCGAGGGCGCGCCCACGCCGCCCCGGCGCGGCATCGATGCGGTCACCGTGCCCGGCGCGGTGAGTGCCTGGGTGGCGCTGAGCGAGCGTTTTGGCCGGCTGCCCTTCGCCGACCTCATGGCGCCGGCCGCCGAGATTGCCGAGCGCGGCTACGCCGTGCCCGTGGTGGTGCAAGGCAAGTGGGCCGCCGCCGTGCCCGAGCTGCAAGCGCAACCCGGCTTTGCCCAGAGCTTTCTGCCCCGGGGGCGGGCGCCGCACGTGGGGGAACTGTTCACCTTCCCGGCGGCAGCGCGCGC
>JAANMV010003546.1_pt1 | contig 13475 bp, 9 predicted proteins | sample 7279661 | NCBI WGS metagenome assembly JAANMV01 (sample SAMN14094540, study PRJNA606508) | bioreactor metagenome | isolation source: A lab-scale SPAN reactor treating ammonium-rich wastewater day 121 | place: Ireland: Galway | collected 2017-05-16 | reverse complement strand
ACACGGCCGCCGCTTTCCCCGCCTCATGCTCATCCGGCGTGAAGCGGTCGCGGAAGAGGAAGGTCGCCAGCGCCAGGCCCAGGGGCGGCGTCATCCCGGCGGCCATCACCGCCGCCATCGGCAAATATACCTGGCTTTCCAGCAGCCCCACCGAGAAGGCATAGGCCGCTTTGTTCACCGGGCCGCCCATATCCAGAGCCATCATCGCGCCCAAGATAATGCCCAACATCACCTTGCTGCTGCCTTGCATATTCGTCAGCCAGTTGACCATCGCCGTGTTCAAGGCGCTCATCGGCGTCCCCACCACGTAGAACATCAGCAGCCCGGTAACCAGCGCGCCCAGCAACGGCAGGATGAGGACCGGCATCAAACCCGCTAACGAAGGCGGCAGCTTAATGGCATTCTTCAACCACGCTACCGTGTACCCGGCGATGAAACCGGCAATGATACCACCCAAGAAACCAGAACCGGTGGAAACGGCAATGACGCCGCCGATCATCCCCGGCGCCAGGCCAGGACGATCCGCAATCGAGAAGGCGATGCACCCCGCCAAAATGGGAACCATCAAGCCAAAGCCCCCCTGCACGCCAACGGCAAAGATGTTCGCCCAAAACGTTGACCAGCCAGTGGCCGCCATGGCCTCGCCGGTGGCGTTGAGGGCGGCGTCATAGGCATAAATACCGCGCGCGGCAAAGGCCACGGCAATGAGCAGCCCCCCGGCCACCACAAAGGGGATCATGTAGGAGACGCCGGTCATCAGATGCATGTAGGGGCCGGTGCGGCTGGCGGCGCGCTCGGCCTTGACCTGCTGCACCGAGGCGACGTAATCTTGTTTGGAAGCGGTCCCGGCCGTTTTCACCGTCGCCTGCTCCAGCGCGGCTTTGACCACCGCCTGACCATCGTGGATGGCCGCTTTCGTCGAAGTCTCATAAATGGGCTTCCCGGCAAAGCGGCTCAGGTCTACTTTGGTGTCGGCAGCGATAATCACCAGATCGGCCGCCTGAATATCGGCGGCGGTCAGGGTGTTTTGCGAGCCAACGGAACCCTGCGTTTCCACTTTGGCGCTGTACCCCAGGGCTTCGGCGCCCCGCTGCACCCCTTCGGCAGCCATAAAGGTGTGGGCAATGCCCGTCGGACAAGAGGTCACGGCTACAATTTTCTTCGTCATTTTTTTCTCCTTCGCAAGACAGTTACCAACTAACAAACTAACGAACTAACAAATTAACGAACCAAAACCTGCGACATCCGCTCTCGCAGCGCCTGCAAGTCAGGCAAATGAGCGCCCACGCGGCTGACAGCTTCCAATGAGAACGCCGTCGCCAGGCGGGCCAGGTCCGGCAGGGGCAGTTGGGCGATACGCCCGGCGATGAGGCCGGCGACCATAGCGTCCCCCGCGCCAACGGTGCTTTTGACGGAGATTTGGGGCGGAACGGCCGTTACCACCTCAGTTTCCGTCACCAACAATGCCCCCTGCTCCCCCCTCGAAACCACAACCAGTTCAATGCCCATGTCTAACAATTGGCGGGCGGCGGCGATGACGGCCGTCTCCGTCGTCAGCTTAGCGCCCAAAATCTGCTCCAATTCATGAATATTCGGCTTCGCCAACGTCGGCCCCGCCAGCAGACCCGCTTGCAGCGCCGCCTGACTCGCATCCAGCGCCACCTGCTTGCCCTGCGCCTTAATCTGCACAATCAGGTCCGCGTAAATCGTCTCCGGGACCCCCGGCGGCAAATTGCCCGACAACACAAACCAGTCGACCACCCGGAACCAGTATCCGGTAGCAATTATGCCAGACTTTATCGAGTTCAATGAGAAAATCCTCATATTTGTTTACAGCACCCAGCTGAGCTTCATGCTCGTGATACTTTTTCAGGGTCCAGTAAGGAGGCGATGTCACTATCAGGTGAACAGAGTTGTCTTCAATATAGCCGATTTCCCTGGCGTCTCCTTGAATAAATCGGTGAAACGTAGGGATGGAAGGAAGGACCTTTTCAATCTCATCAACCAGGTCCCTTGATTTGGCAATTTGCGGGATCAAATTCTGCGCATACTCGAGGTTCTTCAACTGGTTTGGTAAAAATTCTCCAAGGTCAGTTTTTGGCAGTAGGGGGATTTTCATTTTTTCTTGAGACAGGAAAAGGTCCGTTTTCCGTTGGCGCAGGAATTTTACTTGAGGATAGCAGAAGTCTTAAGCCAGTTGAACAAATTTACCGAAGCTCCAGATGTGCCGTAGAAAAAGATTAAAACTATCCGATGATAATTGAATAAAGGGAAATCTGATTTGGAGAACCAACGCAATCCCCCTCTGTCTCGATGCGGCTGACAACTGTTCCGGGGGGCTGCTATTCTGCCATTTCTCATGAGCGAAAGAGTGGTTTTTGTTTCGGATATCCACCTGGATCACCGGGTGCCTGCACGGATCGAACGGTTCGAGCAGTTCCTTCTGGAAGATTTGCGGAAACTGGGAGTTTCCCGTGTTTTCCTGCTTGGGGATGTATTCAACATCTGGTATCGGGATGCACGCCTCGATGACCTGTTCGGCAACCGGATCTTTTCAATCCTGAACAGATTTATCGATCAGGGCGGCGAGCTCGAATTTGTTGTCGGCAACCGCGATTTCGCCCTGTGCTTCGATCCAGTGATCCAACCCCCCTTTCCCATTCACTTCGAGGCGATTCGCCGGACCCTCGGACGGCGCTGCTTTCATCTCTGCCATGGAGATGACCTGTGCCGGCGTGATTTCGGCTATCGCCTGCTGCATGGATTGATCCGCCGTCCACTCCCGATGAAGGCTTTCCATCGCCTGTCCTCGGCTGCCAAGGACCAGCTGGTGCGAAAGATGATCAATCTGACTCATGAAGTGACCCGTAAAAAATCTCTCTGGAAAACGCAGCCCTACTGGCCTTATGTCGAAAAGATGATCGATGAGGGGGTCGATGTGTGTGTCCAGGGGCACAGGCATTATCGGACCTACCGGATTCTGGAAGGGAAAAGGCGTGTCGGACGCCACTTTATTCTGCCGCGCTGGTCTTCAAAGGCAAGTGGCCTGATTTATGATTCCAAGGATGATTCTTTCGAGTTTTTCGATCGATGATTCCCGAGAGGCCTTGTGAAGAGGGGTGTGCCCGGAGCTTCTCTGCAGCGATGTTTTTACGGCAGGCTGAGAACGACAGAAGGAGTCATCTGCTCAAGATGGTTTGATCGCCATGGGAAAAAGCGGCTTTTACTTTCAGCTGGCGCGCCCCTTCACACTGCTTGCGCCATTGATCGGCTTTCTCAGTGCCGGCTGGGTGGCCTGGCTGGCGCGGGGCCTGGGGAACCTCACCCTGGGGCAGGGGATTTGCGCGGTTCTTCTCGGCGGGCTGGCAGCGGCTTTTCTCAATGCTGCCTCCAATGCCATCAACCAGATCTTTGACCTGGAAATCGACCGGATCAACAAGCCGGATCGACCCCTCCCATCCGGAACAATCAACCTGAGGGAGGCCTGGATATTCACTCTGGTGTGTTATGTATTGACTTTCCTGCTGGCGGCCCTGGTGAACCGCTGGTTCTTTATCATTGTATTGTTCACCTCACTGATCACCTATGCCTATTCCGGACCTCCCTTCCGGACCAAGCGATTCGGGATCCTGGCCAATGTCACCATCGCGATTCCCAGGGGATGCCTGCTGGTAGTGGCGGGATGGTCTTCGATCGCAAATCCGATGGATCGCGAACCCTGGCTGCTGGGGCTGGTGATGGGCCTTTACATTCTCGGGGCTGCAACCACCAAGGATTTTTCTGACATGGAAGGTGACCGGAAGTATGGCTGCATGACCCTCCCGATACGATATGGAGTTCGTGCCAGCGCCTGGATGATCAGCCCCTTTTTTATTCTGCCCTTTATCCTGCTGGCGTTCTTTGCAGGGACTGGCTGGCTGTCAGCGGATGGCCGCTGGATTGGCCTGCTCGGAGTGCTGCTGGCGGTCTGGGGGGCTTATATCGCTTACCTGATCCTGCGCAAGCCGGATGAACTGACCCTCGAGGCCAACCATGTGTCCTGGAAGCACATGTATCTTCTCATGCTGGCTGCGCAGGTCGGCATGGGTGTGGCCTATGCCCTGTCCCGATGATGGAGTTTTCCACGGCAGTAAAAAGCTCAGATGTTTTCCTTTGCAGACGCCAGCCTTTGTGGAATGATTGCCTTTCACCAGAAAGGAGTGGTCATGCGATTCATTGGCACCTGGAGGGCGAAAAAGACCGGATTCATGATTCTCGCCTGGTGTTTATCTGGCTTATTGTCAGCCTGGTGTGAATCGACACCCCCAAATCAGAATGTCACAGAGGAGAAGCTGCTCATGGTTGGGCCTAATCAAGCCGGCAGTTCCGGTGAGTATATCCTTCTGCCGAAACCGCGGCGGATTCAGTTTCTCGAAGGGCATTATGCCTGCAGTGAGAAGTCGGTTCTGACCATCGAGGGAGTCGACCGGGATGGAACCCGGCTATTCGAGAAGATCTGGAACCATTTGTTTCCTCCCGGTGGGGAACGCCCCGCGACACATCTGCGGATCGATCCGGCTTCGATCATTCACAAAGATGGTTATCGCCTGCTGGTGGATCAGAATGGAGTCTGGGTCACAGCGCGTGACAATGCGGGCCTGTATTATGGCCTGATGACACTGCGCCAGCTGCAGCGGCAGGCATCCCCCTCCCCTCTGATTCCGAATGTGCATATCGAGGATTGGCCGGACTTTCCATCCCGTGGAGTCCTGCTGGATATTTCGCGTGACAAGGTCCCGGAAATGGAAACCCTGTACCGCCTCGTGGATCTTCTGTCGGAGTGGAAAATCAACCAGCTGCAGCTGTACACCGAGCATACTTTCGCTTACCGCAATCACCCAGTGGTGTGGCAGGATGCCTCCCCGATGACGCCCCACCAGATACGTGCTCTGGATGCCTATTGCCAGGAGCACTTCATCCTGCTGGTGCCCAATCAGAACTCTTTCGGCCACATGGAAAGATGGCTCAAGCATGAGCGATACCTCCCGCTGGCGGAAATGCCGGAGGGAGGCATGGATCTCTGTGCTGTCGATCCGGGCAGCATCGCGCTGCTGGGGGATATGTATGCCGATTCGCTCCCCAATTTCAGCAGCCCTCTGTTCAATGTGGGCTGTGATGAAACCTGGACTCTTGGCAAAGGGCGCAGCAAGGAAGCGACCGACAAACAGGGTGTGGGCCGTGTCTATCTCGAATTCCTGCTGAAGATACACGAGCTGGTCACAGAGCAGGGGCGCCGGATGCAGTTCTGGGGCGATATCATCATGCAGCACCCCGAACTGATCGGAGAGCTCCCGAAGGATGTCATCGCCATGGAGTGGGGCTATGAGGACGATCATCCCTTTGCGGAGCATGGGCAGAAATTCGCTGACTCCGGGATACCGTTTTATGTCTGTCCGGGATCCTCTTCCTGGAACAGCCTGATCGGCCGAACTGACAATGCCCTGGGGAATCTGCGCAATGCCGCGAGGAATGGGCTTCACCATGGGGCCATCGGTTACCTCATTACCGACTGGGGGGATGGAGGCCACTGGCAGTTCCTTCCGGTATCCTATGCGGGATTTGCCTTCGGCGCGGGGGTATCCTGGTGCTATGACAGCAATACAGAGATGCCGCTGGCCAGAGCGCTGGATGTGCATGTTTTCAAAGACAGTTCGAACACCATGGGGCAGGCAGTGCTCGATCTTGGAAATGTCTACCAGAAAACCGGAGTCCTGGCCGAAAACAATACCCTGTATTACCTGCTCCTGCAGCACAGCATCCGTGGAGGGATCGAGGGCACAGCCCTGGCCGGGATGACCATGGAGAATCTCGATGCAGCTTCCCTGCAGATTGAACAGATTAAAAAGGCCATTCAGCAGGCAGACATGCAATGTGAGGAGGCCGGGCTGATCCGCCAGGAGTTTCTGCTCGGGTCGGAAATTGCATTACTGGCCCTGGATCTGGGGCGTGCGCGGCTGGCGGCCGGTGGAGTGGGCACTGAGCAGCTGCCCCTGGAGAAGCGCAATGCCCTGGCAGATAAAATCGACCAGCTGCTCCCGGAGTATCGCCAGCTCTGGCTGGCGCGAAACCGCAGCGGTGGCCTCAAGGACAGTGCCGGACGATTCGAGGCTTTGAGCAGCCTGTTGAGAGCCGGTTCTTGAAATTTATCCGAGTCGAGCTGAAAGCACACTGTTTTCAAGGGGGCAAATAACATGATCGATCAGGCGCGTGCAGTCATTATTGGTGGAGGAATTGTCGGCTGCAGTATTGGTTATCACCTGGGAAAAATGGGATGGAAGGATGTGGTCATCCTGGAGAAAGCGGAGCTCACCAGCGGAGCGACCTGGCATGCGGCCGGGTTGGTCGGCCAGCTGCGCCAGTCCAGAAATCTCACCCGGATGCTGTCGTACAGTGTGGAGCTGTACAACCGCCTGGAGGCGGAAACGGGACAATCGACCGGATGGAAACCCGCCGGGAGCCTGCGTATTGCCGCTTCGGAAAACCGTATGATGGAGCTCAAGCGTGCAGCCACCAGTGCGCGCAGTTTCGGGCTGGAATTGCATCTCCTGGGGCCTGAAGAAACCCGCAATCTGTTTCCGATCATGAACCCGAAGGGTGTTGTTGGCTCGGCATACATCCCCAGCGATGGGTTTGCGGATCCGGCCAGCCTGGCTCATGCGCTGGCCAAAGGGGCGCGAACTTCAGGAGTGACCATCCTGCGGCACACCACAGTCACCGGCATGACTGTCAAAAAAGGGAGAGTGACTGAAGTTCTGACCGACAAAGGCCCCATACGGACCGAGGTGGTTGTCAATGCGGCTGGGATGTGGGCGCGCAGCATCGGCCTGATGGCGGGAGTGATTGTTCCGGTCTGTTCGATGGAGCATCAGTATATTGTGACCGAGGCCATCCCGGACATGCCGCCTGATCTCCCCACTGTGCGCGATCCGGATGGGTTGATCTATTACAAGCCGGAGGTGGATGGATTGGCCATGGGAGGATTCGAGCTCAATCCCATCCCATGGGGAATGCGGGGGATCCCCAACAGTTTTACCCAGCAGCTGCTGGAACCCAATTATGAACAGTTCGAGCCTCTCTCTCAGGCAGCGGTTTTCCGCACACCCTGCATCGAAACTGTGGGCATCCGAAAGATGATCAATGGCCCGGATGGTTACTCACCGGATGGAAATTATATCCTCGGGCCATCTCCCGAAGTGCCCAATTTCTATGTGGCAGCAGGTATGAACTGCTTTGGAATCGCTGGAGGCGGCGGGGTTGGCAGGGCCATGGCGGAGTGGATTGTCGAGGGTGAGCCGGGCATGGATCTCTGGCCACTGGATATCCGGCGCTTCTCCAGACACCATGGCAGCCTGAGCTTTGTGGTGGATCGCACCTCCGAGCACTATGCCAAGCATTACACTCTGCGCTGGCCCGGCGAGGAAAATGAGTCGGCGCGCGGGATCAGGCGCAGCCCGCTCAATGAGGTGCTCAGGAGCAAGCGGGCGGTTTTCGGAGAGAAGAATGGCTGGGAACGGGTGAGCTGGTTTGCACCGGAGGGGATGGAACCGGTCGAAACTCTCTCTTTCGATTATCCGAACTGGTTCGAGGCTGTAGGAAGCGAACACCGTGCCGTGCGCGAGAAAGTCGGCATCATCGATATGGCCTCTTTCGGGAAGATTGAAGTCCGGGGGCCTAAATCTTTCGAATTTCTCCAGAGGTTAGCAGTGGCAAACCTCGACAAGCCGGCTGGAAGTCTGACCTATACCCAGATGTGCAATCCACGTGGGGGGATCGAGTGTGATCTGACAGTGGCGCGCATCGATGAGGACCACTTTTATCTGGTGACCGGCACCTCTTTTCCAACCCACGATCTGAGCTGGATCAGCAGGCATCTCCCCGGGGATGGCGGTGTGTTCGTCAAAGATGTGACCTCCATGAACTCGGTCATCGGGTTGTGGGGGCCACTCGCACGCCATGTCCTTTCGAAGGTGACCGATCAGGATATTTCAAATGCAGCCTTTCCGTTCGCGAGCTGCCGTCACATGGCCATCGGCTATGCGCCGGTGACTGCCCTGCGGGTTACTTATGTGGGGGAGCTTGGCTGGGAGCTGCATGTTTCTTATGAGTTTGCGCAGCATGTCTATGAGCTGCTCTGGGAGGCCGGACAGGAATTCGGCCTGGTGGATTTCGGGTACCGTGCTCTGGAGTCCATGCGCCTCGAAAAGGGCTATCGTTACTGGAGCGCGGATATCACCCCGGATTACAACCCTTATGAAGCCGGTTTGGGGTTCTGTGTCGATCTGAACAAAGGTGATTTCATCGGGCGTGAGGCGCTGGCGCGAGTCAAAAAGGATGGGATACGCCGCAAGCTGTGCTGTTTCAGCCTGGAGAAGCCGCTCCGCCTCCTGGGTGGTGAGACGATCCTCAAGGATGGCCATGTTTCGGGCATTATCACCAGCGGCGGATATGGATACACAGTGGGCCGGACTGTGGCTTATGGGTACCTGCCGATCGAAGATTCAACCCACACCGATTTCGAGGTTGAGGCTTACTGTGAACGTTACCCGGCGAAACGCCATGACAAAGTTCTCTATGATCCCGAGAGGAAGCGTGTGCTGGGGTAAACCCGGAGGGTGTCCACTAATTTCCCTCGCGCTTCTTTTTCTCTTCAGCGCAGAGGCGATATCCAGCGGCTTCCGCTTTTGAAGCTGAAGGAAATTCGATTCGGTTCGCGGCTGATATTCTGGTTCCATTCGGACAGTCCGGGTGGTGGTAGACCTTGCTCCTGCGGTTGGCAATGACCCGGCCATCTGTCTTTTCGGCCTTCCCCGAAGAATCGGATGCTGTGGGCTTTCGGGTCGGTGTGGGAGCCGGTGTGGAGGCTTTTGACCTGGGCTGCTCACGGCTCGCCCAGATGCGGTGCTGTGCACGGTAATCCCAGGGTGCGGTCGGTTGAATATCCCTCCATACCCCCTTTTTTTCGGCTCGCGCCTGGTTCTCCAGCGCGGCCATGGCCGGGTCTTTGCTGTGTTTTTTGTAATGCCAGGCGAATCCCTCGCGAACCAGTGCCTGGTTGAGGTTCTCTTTGCCGTTGCCTGTCACCTCCGCAACCAGGCGGCCATAACGGTCTCTGTCCCTGATGTGGATCTGAACAGTCTTATTGAGGACCTGGCTCTCAGTGAACTTGCGTGCCGCATCGGCAAAGGGCTGCCCCTTTTCCGGGCAGTCGATGCCAAAGAGGCGGATGGTCACAGTCTCTCCATTCCGCCGGGCTTCGAAAGTGTCGCCATCCTTCACAAAAGTCACCAAAGCGGGAAAGTCTTCGGCCTGGCTTGTGGAAAAAAGAATCCAGGCCAGCAGGATGGCACTGACAAAAACAGACCGCATGAAAACGCTCCTTCCGGGAGGCCTCCTCCTAAAAAACAAGCCTGTGCTATGATAGGCACGCCATGTTTGATCTTGCCACTTATCTGTCTCATGTCAAAGAGACAGTCGAAACATACCTGGACAAACGCCTCTCAGCCGACGATGGAGCATCGGCGCGCCTGATCGAAGCGATGCGTTACAGCCTCTTTGTGGGAGGCAAACGGATCCGCCCCCTGCTGGTGTTCGCAGCGGCGGATGCTGTCCGGGGGATGAACGGGCAGCCCGCAGCGAAGTCCGCGATTCTGCCCGAAACCCGTGTGGGAGCTGCGGTGGAATGCATCCACACCTATTCATTGATCCATGATGACCTTCCGGCCATGGATGATGACGACCTGCGGCGTGGAAAGCCAACCTGCCATAAGGCATTCGATGAAGCGACCGCTATTCTCGCCGGAGATGCCCTCCTCAATCTTGGCTTTCAGCTGCTGGTCGAGGGGATTGTCGATCATGGAATGGAGTTGGCACACGCAGCCAGGAGCATCGGCGATGCAACCGGGATCGGCGGGATGGTCACGGGACAGATGCTCGACCTGGAATCTGTCCACCACGAACCCACTCCGCAGCTTGTCGAAGAGATCCACCGGAACAAGACCGGGGCATTTCTGCGCGCCTGTGTGGTTGCTGGAGGCCAGGCGGCAGGAGCCACCAGGCAGCAGGTCGAGTACCTCGCGACCTTTGGTGAATGCATCGGGCTTGCTTTCCAGATCATCGATGATCTGCTCGACCTTGTGGAAACCACGGAGCAGCTGGGCAAGCGTTCCCATAAGGATGTCGAGCAGAACAAGGTCACCTATCCGGCGGTTTTCGGAATCGAAGAGTCACGTGCCAAGGCTGCAGGGCTGACCCAGCGTGCCGAGCAGAGCCTGGTTCCGTTCGGTGAACATGCAACAGCCCTGCGCGCCGCCGCTGACCTGATTCTGAAACGGCACTATTGATTTATGCGGCTGGACCGCAATCCACCTCAACAGGATCCTGAGCGATGATGGAGACAGCCCCATTCCGGATCACAGAGGAGGCTTACCAGCAGATGGTGGCCAGCCTGAAGAAGGAATCTCCCAGGGAGGCCTGTGGATTTCTGGCGGGCCGGCATGGAATTGCTGACCGCTTTTATCCCCTCGATAATCTCAATGGCCAGCTGAAAGATTTTTTCCTCGATGCGGGGCATGTCCGACGCACAGAAATTTCCATTCATCGCCGGAACCAGCAGATCATGGCCCTCTGTCATTCTCATCCGACCGGAGTGTGCCATCCCGATCCGTGGGATATCCAGGCCCGATTCCTGGATCCCGATCTGGGCTGGCCAGCCTGGCTGGATGGATACTACCTGATCGCACGGTTTCCAGAGGAATCCGATGCCGAAGTGCGTTGCTATCGCCTGGTGATTGGAGTGAGTGTGGATGAGATCCCGCTTGTACGGGAACCTCTGCAAGGCTGTGGTTCTTCCAGGGCTGTTAAATAAAAAAGGGGCATGGATTGCCATACCCCTGTGTTGCATCGAATAAACCGAATGGAACAGACAGGCTTTTACCAGGTTACTCCCGGGCCAGCTTTTCAGCCTTCTCTTTGACCTGTTCGATATTACCCACCATGTAGAACGCCTGTTCAGGCAGATCGTCCATATCGCCAGAGAGTATTTCCCTGAAGCCGGCGACGGACTGTTCACGTGGAACATACTGACCCTGATAGCCGGTGAACTGCTCGGCCACAAAGAAGGGTTGCGAAAGGAAGCGTTGAATCTTCCGTGCGCGGGACACGATCAGTTTGTCGTCGTCAGACAGCTCATCCATACCAAGAATGGCGATAATGTCCTGCAGATCCTTGTAGGTCTGGAGGACTTTCTGGGTCTGGCGGGCGATCAGGTAATGGTCGAGGCCAACCACATCGGGTTTGAGGATTCGGGAAGTCGAATCGAGTGGATCGACTGCGGGATAAATCCCCAGTTCGGCAATCTGGCGGGAGAGAACTGTGGTGGCATCCAGATGTGCGAATGCGGTCGCCGGGGCTGGATCGGTCAAGTCATCGGCGGGGACATAAATCGCCTGGACAGAAGTCACAGAACCTTTGCGGGTGGAGGTGATTCTCTCCTGAAGACCCGCCATTTCGGTCGCCAGGTTGGGCTGATAACCCACCGCGGAAGGCATGCGTCCCAGAAGTGCCGACACTTCCGAACCGGCCTGTGTGAACCGGAAGATGTTATCGATGAAGAGGAGCACATCCTGCCCTTCTTCGTCACGGAAGTATTCGGCCATGGTCAAACCGGTCAATCCGACACGGAGGCGTGCCCCGGGGGGTTCGTTCATCTGCCCGTACACAAGAGCGGTTTTGGCGATAACACCGGACTCCTGCATTTCGAGCCAGAGGTCATTTCCTTCACGGGTGCGTTCGCCCACGCCGGAGAACACAGAGGTTCCACCATGCTCCTGGGCGATGTTACGGATCAATTCCATGATGAGCACGGTTTTTCCGACACCGGCTCCCCCGAACAGGCCGACCTTGCCTCCCTTGGCATACGGGCAGAGGAGATCCACCACTTTGAGGCCTGTTTCCAGCATCTCGGAAGTGGTGCTCTGATCGACAAACTGAGGCGGTTTTTTGTGGATCGGGGCACGCAGTTTTGTATCCGGATCGGGCATTTTATCGACCGGTTCCCCAAGCACATTGAAGATTCGGCCGAGTGTTTGCGGCCCCACCGGAACTGTGATCGGCGCGCCGGAATCGTGAACCACCTGGCCACGCCCGATGCCGTCGGTGCTGGACATGGCAACCGCGCGGACCACATTGTTGCCGAGGTGCTGTGCCACTTCGATGACCACATCGCGTTCCATGACATTCCCGTCTTTCGGAATGACCAAGGCATTAAGAATATCCGGCAGGGATCCTGAATCGAACTCGACATCCACCACCGGACCGATAACCTGAACGACTTTCCCATCCACCATGGATTTTTATGCTCCTGATTCAGTCTTGTAATTTATCTGCTTGTGCTGGAGAACTCAGGCTTTGGCGCTGACTGCGAGCTGAGCCTCTTTGAATTCCTGGATGGCCTTCCGCATCCGTGCGCGCAGGTCATCGCTGAGTTCTTTTTTAGCCACAATCTCACTCAGGATGGCTGACTGGGAAACACGCATGTGATCGAGCAGCTCATCGCTCATCCGGACCACATCGGCAACTGGAACATCATCCCAGAAGCCTTCGGTTGCGGCGAATATTTGAAGAACCTGCTCTTCAACCGGCAGTGGAACATACTGGCCCTGCTTGAGCACTTCCACCAGCCTTTCACCGCGCCGCAGCTGTTTCTGGGTCGCGGCATCGAGGTCCGATCCGAATTTTGCAAAAGCCGCCAGTTCGCGGTACTGGGCGAGCTCGATGCGCAGCCTTCCGGCAACCTGCTTCATGGCTTTGATCTGGGCAGCAGAACCGACACGAGAGACTGACAAACCGACGTTAATAGCTGGTTTCATACCAGAGTTAAAGAGGTCTGTTTCAAGATAAATCTGTCCATCTGTAATGGAAATAACATTTGTCGGAATATAAGCAGAATAATCACCGCCTTGTGTTTCTACCACTGGCAAGGCTGTAAGAGAACCAGCACCAAGCTCATCGTTCAATTTCGCCGCTCTTTCAAGCAAACGTGAATGCAAATTAAAAATGTCTCCCGGAAATGCTTCCCGCCCCGGTGGACGTCTTAAAAGGAGAGAAATCTGTCGGTATGCAATCGCGTGCTTGTATAAATCATCATACATAACAACCGCATGCATGCCGTTATCCCTGAAATATTCTCCCATAGCGCAACCTGCATAGGGCGCTATATATTGCAATGGAGCAGGATCTCCGGCAGATGCAACGACAACAATGCTGTTGTCCATCACATTATTTTCTTCCAATGTCTTCACTACACTCGCAACCGTCGACATCTTTTGCCCGATTGCCACATAGATACAGTACACCCCTGATGTTCTTTGGTTGATAATAGTATCCACCAAAATCGCCGTTTTCCCGGTCTGCCGGTCGCCGATAATCAGTTCGCGCTG
>JAANMV010003544.1_pt1 | contig 13478 bp, 10 predicted proteins | sample 7279661 | NCBI WGS metagenome assembly JAANMV01 (sample SAMN14094540, study PRJNA606508) | bioreactor metagenome | isolation source: A lab-scale SPAN reactor treating ammonium-rich wastewater day 121 | place: Ireland: Galway | collected 2017-05-16 | reverse complement strand
CGTAGCTGTCCACCACCACGTCGTTCACGTCCATGCCCGGCTGGCCGTAATCGTCCACCGTCTTGCGCAGAAATCGTGGGTGAACAATCTCATACCAGAGATAAACCGGACCGGGATCATGCCGCAGAAACATCAGATTGAACTTGTCCTTGAGCGTCATTGCTTCGAGCACGTCGCCTCCGCCACCGGCGGCATAAATCAGCAGCGCGTCGTGGTTTTCCCTGGCGATGTTGGCCGCCTGCTCCCGATTGCGCACTGCGACCAGCGGCCGCACCTCCAGCGGGAAGTTGGCTTTGCTCGACATCTTGGCGAGTTCGTCGGTGATGCGCGCCATCTCCTTGGCGGCGTCCCCATCGGTTTGAATCCCGCCCCAACTACGCCAGCTCGTCGCCTCGCGGCGTGTCGGCGTGTCGTAAGTGAACACCGGTTGAACCCGCAGCGGTTTGACAATTCGTCCGGGCCGGGTGCTGGCGGACGTGGCCTCCGCCGCGCCCAGCGGGAACGCCGGCAGCGCCAGGCCGCCAACGGTCAGCGCGCCGACGCGCAGGAGGAAATCGCGGCGATTGAGGTTTTGGAATTGCACGGGCGCGGCCGTATGGCCGGCACAACAACTGCACGTGCAACGATGGGGGATTGATGAAGTATTCATGGTCGTTTCAGTTTGCCCATAAAGCCCGGAAGTCCTCTGAAGGCGGCTGTTCGATCATCCACCTTCAGCCACTGGCATCCTTCTCCCGTTGGCGGCCGATTGCAACTGGTTTTTTTCAGGAAACGAATGGCCGTGATTCACGGTGACTTGCCGAACACGGTGAAGTTCGTCCGGCTTTGGGGACACCGCCGTTTCGCGGGTCAGCAAGTTCACAAGACCAACGTGTTGTGTGACCAGGATGTCGTTGAGATTCACGAATGAATTGAAGAGTCTCGTCGGTCCTGGAAGCTCGTCGTGCAGCGGCAGCAGGTTGCTGGGCCGCCACCACGATGTTGGAATCGCGCGTCGGAGCTGTGAACCGCGAAGGCGTAACGCCGGTTTTCCAGCCGACGTGTCTGCCGACTGGAAAGTCGGCGATACAGGGATTCATGAGGAAGACCGCTACGGGCAGCGGAATATCCCCTTGCAACCGTTGGCGAGACGCACTACCAAAGTCGTCACACGGATGGAGTCACGATGAACGTTAAAATCGCCAAGATCGAAGCCTTTCCGGTCAGCTACCCGACGGTCGGTTATTTCAAATTCCTTGAAGGGCCAGGAGGCCGGTCACTGGGCCGGCCAACGGTGGCGGTGAAGATGACCGCAGATAACGGCGCGGTGGGCTGGGGTCAAAGTGTGCCGTCGCATCGGTGGAGTTACGAGACCCACGAGACCGTCCAAACCACGATCGAACATTATCTCGCGCCTGAGTTGATTGGGCTTGATCCGTTCAACGCGGACGCGATCCATGCCGTGATGAATCGCATCATTGCACCGTCCTTCTCCACCGGACAGCCGATCTGCAAAGCGGGAGTGGATCTCGCGTTGTTCGATCTTACCGGGAGAATCCTCCGACAGAGCGCGGCAGAGCGTTGGAACAGGACTGGGCGAAACAAGATTACCTTGAGCTGGACAGTCAACGTGCAGTCGCTTGGCGAGGTAGAGAGAGTCGTGTCCGATGGCCTGGCACGCGGATACCAGAACTTCAATGTGAAGGTGGCGCCCGATTCAAAGTTCGACCTGGAGCTTTGCCGAACGGTCAGGCGTCTCGCACCGGAGGGTTTTCTGTGGGCCGACGCGAATGGTGGATATGACGAACGCACCGCGCTGGCCGTCGCGCCGAAACTGGCGGAACTGGGCGTGCCGGTATTGGAACAGCCGTTGCCCGCCAACCGGCTTACCGGTTATCAGCGGCTCAAGCGGCAGGGTGCGTTGCCCATCATTATGGACGAGGGCATCGTTTCGTCAGTCGAGTTGCAGGAGTTCATCAAACTTGGCCTGCTGGACGGCGTGGCGATGAAGCCGGGTCGTTGCGGCGGAATTACCGAGGCGCGGCGGCAAGTGGAGATTCTGCTGGATCGCGGCTTGATGTTTCTCGGCAGTGGGTTGTCCGATCCGGACATTTCGCTCGCGGCGTCGCTGGCGTTGTATGGTGCGTATGATCTGAAATATCCGGCGGCACTGAATGGGCCGCAGTTTCTCGAGGGCAGCATTCTGCGGGAGCCCATTCAGGTGAGTAATGGCGAGGCCGTTGTTCCGCGTGGCCCCGGCCTCGGGGTGGTGGTGGATGAATCGAAGCTTGGCGAAGCAGTCGGCAGAGGGTAAATCTTGGGGCGGGATGAAAGGGATAACCAACCGGCGCAGTTTCCTCCGCGCCATGACGATGGGCGCCGCGGCCGGCGCGCTGAATCTTTCATGTCGTACCACTCCGCTCACTCAACGGAGCAGCCCAATCAAGCCGATCAAAGGAAGTTGGATCAGCATCTGGTGGGATGACCGCCGGCATTTCTACTGGAACGAAGCGTGCCGGAATTTCACCACGGAGCAATGGCAACTTGCGGTGAAGGACGTGGCGGAACTGGGCATGAAATATCTGGTCCTTCTCGCCATTGCCAAGGGCGGTCAGGCCTTTTACGACACGCCGCTGCTGCCGAAGCTGCCGATGGTTTGTCCGGACCCGATTGGTGCCTTGCTGACCGCGGGCGACAGGTATGGGGTAAAGTTTTTCCTCAGTAGCGACTGGTATGGCGCGTGGGACCATCACGCGCTCCGTGATCCCGACCGGGTGGCCAAGCGATTTCAAATGATGGGTGAAATCGCGGAACGCTACGCGCATCATCGGAGCTTTTACGGTTGGTATTGGCCGAACGAAGCGCACCTCTCGCCGTACTTCACGCCGGATTTCATCGCCCACGTCAACGCATGCAGCGCCGAGGCGCACCGTCTGACGCCGAGGGCAAAGACGTTGACCGCACCTTACGGCACGTATCGCGCCGTGTGCGATGACGCTTTCGTGAAGCAATTGGAGCAGCTCGACGTGGACATCATCGCCTATCAGGACGAGGTCGGTTGCCTGCGCATGGACGCCGCGGGCAGCGCGGCGGCGTTTGAACGACTGCGCCGCGCGCATGATCGCGTCCCGCAACGCGCGCTGTGGGCGGACGTGGAGGTGTTTGCCTGGGAAGGGCCGCCCAACCAACAAACGAGTCCGCTCATCCCCGCTCCCTTTGCGCGGGTGCGTGAACAGTTGGAAGCGGTGTCACCTTTCGTGGACAAAATCTTGATCTACCAGTATCAGGGATTGATGAACAAACCCGGTACGCGGGCGTTCGGCGGGCATCCGGATTCGACGGCGCTCTACAGGGATTACGAGCGCTGGTTGAAAACTGGCGGACGAGAAGATTAGCCTGCCTATGTGCGGGGCGGGGCTTGCGGTCACCGGTATTATTTCATGACTTAGGTCAAGGCTCGCCAGAGAAACCAGACGTTCAATTCGTCAAACTGAAAAACATGCAAACTCGATTCACGCTGACCCAGGCCGAGATTCCGACGCATTGGTACAATCTGCTCGCGGATTTTCCCGAACCGCTGCCGCCGCCGTTGCATCCCGGCACCAAACAGCCCATTCCACCGGAAGCCTTGCTGGCCATTTTTCCGGAGAACCTTGTGCGACAGGAAATGTGTCCGGATCGGCACGTCGAGATTCCAGAGGAGGTGCGGGACATTTATGCGCTGTGGCGACCCACGGCGTTATTGCGTGCGGTGCGTTTTGAGAAGGCGCTGCAAACGCCAGCGCACATTTACTACAAATACGAGGGCGCCAGTCCCGCGGGCAGTCACAAGGTCAACACCTCCGTGGCGCAGGCTTATTTCAACAAGGTCGCCGGCACGAAACGGCTGGCCACCGAAACCGGCGCCGGCCAGTGGGGCGCGTCGCTGGCGCTGGCCTGCAAATTGTTTGGTCTGGAGTGCAATGTTTACATGGTGAAGGTGAGCTATCAGCAGAAGCCGTATCGCCGGATGCTCATGCACACCTGGGGCGCGACCGTGCATCCCAGTCCCAGCGACCAGACGGAATACGGGCGCAAGCTGCTGGCCGAGGATCCGCATTGCCAGGGCAGCCTGGGCATCGCCATCAGTGAGGCCATCGAGGACACCGTCAAGCATCCCGGGACGAAGTATTCGCTGGGGAGCGTGCTCAACCACGTTTGCCTGCATCAAACCGTCATCGGCCAGGAGGCGATCAAGCAGATGGAATTGGCGGGCGAAGAACCCGACGCGATCATCGGGTGTTGCGGTGGTGGCAGCAACTTTGCCGGTTTGGCCTTTCCGTTTATCCACAAGAAAATCACCGAAAAGAAACCCTACCGCATCGTGGGCGTGGAACCCTCGGCGTGTCCGACGTTAACCCAAGGCAATCTGCGCTACGACTTCGGCGACACAGCAGAAATGACTCCGTTGCTGATGATGTACACGCTGGGACACCAGTTTATGCCGCCGTCCATTCACGCGGGCGGACTGCGCTATCACGGCATGTCGCCGATGGTGAGCCACGCGGTGAAGTTGGGGTTGATGGAAGCGGAGGCGTATCACCAGACGAAAGTATTCGAGGCCGGAACCTTGTTCGCCCGGAGCGAGGGCATCGTGCCCGCGCCTGAATCGGCCCATGCCATTGCTTCGGTGGTGGAGGAAGCTGTCAAGGCGCGCGAGTCAGGCCAGAAGCGCGTGATCTTGTTCAATCTTTCCGGCCACGGCTTGCTCGACCTGAGCGCCTACGAAACCTATCTGTCCGGAAAAATGCAGGATGTTTGAGTGAACCAATTGAAGAACCGACCCAACCCACAACCATGAAACTCACATTAAAATCTCTGCTCGGCGGCGCGGCGCTGCTCGCGTTAATCACAGTTGTCCAGGCGCAACCCACGGCCCATTATGTGCCCGGCATTGAAGGTATCAAAGGCGCCAGCCTCCCGCCGCCGGGGGTTTATCTCCGCGATTACAGTGTCTTCTATTGGGCCAAGCGGGTGAACGACGACCGGGGCAAGGAGATCAAGGCTGCGGACCCGGACGTGTTCATTTTCGCCAATGTCCCGCGGCTGGTGTGGATCACGGACGTCGAGGTGCTGGGCGGTTTCCTGGGCGTGGACGCTTTGCTGCCGCTGCAATACACGAGCGCCGAAGCGGACTATCCGCCGCCGATTGGACATTTTGACGACTCCACTTTCGGCATCGGCGATTTCTTTGCGGAGGCCACGCTGTCCTGGCACTTGAAGCAATTCGACTTCTCGCTGGGCGCCGGGGTTTGGGCGCCCACCGGTGATTCGCCACGGAGCGCTTATGCGCCCACGACCCGGGCCGGGCTGGGTTATTGGACGCCCATGCTGACGGCCGGTGCCACATGGTACATTGACGAGCAGAAGAAATGGGCTTTGTCGGCTCTGAACCGCTACGAATTCAATACCGAACAACGCGACACGGACATCACCCCCGGCCAGGCTTATACGCTCGAGTGGGGCGCGAGTTACGCGTTGCGCCCGACGATTGACCTCGGGGTCGTAGGTTATTACCAGGTCCAGACCACGAAGGATAGCGGGTCTGGATCTTCGGACCTCAAGGACTGGGTGTGGGGTGTCGGCCCGGAGATCAATATGGTGTGTCCAAAGTTGGGCCTGATTACCTCCATCCGCTACGTGCGCGAAATCGAAGCCGAGAACCGGTTGCAGGGCAACACGGTGACCGTGACCTTGACGAAGCGATTTTGAAAGACTCTGCGCCGCCCGGTGTCGGTAGCTGTCACGGGAAATAATGCAGCGCTTTTCGGCTTATGGGGGGCTTTGGAAAGCCCCCCGCCCAAACGCCGGACTCAATACCGAATCATGCCGCTGCCGCTGTAGTTGTAGTCGGCGTGGAAGACCGGGAATTCGCCTTCCCACTCCACCGTCAGGTTTTCGGTCATGTCACCAACGGCGGCTTCAAACCGGCCCGTGCCACCGGCAAAATGAACAACGCAGGTCGCTCCCCCTCCACCCACCAAGTCCGCTGTGCCGGTGACCACCCAGAACACTTCATCCTTGCTGGCTGTGGTCAAGCGTCCATAGCCACTGATGCGCCCCGTCGCCATATCCAGAAGTCCGATCCCGGTATTCACGGAACGCCCGAAGTGCGTTCCCACCCCGACATCGCTGAGGAGGTTGAACGTCCCCATTGCACCAGGCGTTTCTGAGGGCAGGAAGATGCCCGGGTGAATCACGAATTCCTCGGTGCGCGAAGCCTGCCACTTCATGGGGCGATCGCCTGGCTTGCCTTTCGCCTCAATGATATAGCCGGTCCCCATGAGGGGTTCGCCGGCGGGCGCGTCGGTCGCGGCGTAATCCCAGCGCGCTTCGAGGCCCTCGTAGCCGCCTCGTCCGACGCCCACCGCCGTCACGCTCGTTATCAAGTGTCCATCCTCAAGAGTCAGGGATCCTTGCCAATAAGCTTCCCAGGACCCGCCCACATTCTCGATCTGGAAGGTTCCCCACATCGTACCGGTCCCGGTCGCCACGTCCTGGATGACGGAGACCCCGATGCGGGCGTTCCCGGAAACCCGCGGATCGGTGGCTGTTTCCACCGCGCTCATGATATTGCCGAGGATGAACACACTTTCGCCGTCGGTTAACATCGCACCTTGTTCGACCATCCCCGTGATGGTTTCAACCGTGGTGAACGGGGTCTGCTTGGGTGCCGCCCCGGCGGTCAGTGAGGCCGCCAAGGCGAGCATGGAGAGGTATCCGAGGGCCGCAGCCAGCGGAGTTGTGATGGTCACTGTTTTCACTGTCTTCATGTCGTCTTGCCTTTCATTTGTTGGTATTGCTGCCGGTCCGTCCGGCAGACTCTCACGCGAAAGCCCGGCACCGATGCACGGAACCGGTTCACCCGTTCCAACGGGAAAACTTGCGAAGGGTTACATGGCGGCCGCGGCATTTCTTCGGGCGTCCGCGACCACCGCCTGCCTGGCGAGCAGCCGGGGTTCTACGAAAGCACTCATGGTTTGGGATGTGCCAAGAGCCAATCCACCAACCGGGCGAGGGACTCGGACGAGTCCGTCGGCACGTGATTACCGCCATTGACAGTCCACAGTTCGACGGCGCCGCCAGGCGGGCAATGGGTATAATGCAGCACGGTGCTGTCTATTCCCGCCACGGTGGTGGAGAGGTCGAGCGAGGGGGCGGCGTCGGCCACCGGGTCCTGGCAGCCATTCAAACGCGCCCAATTCTGGACGGTTCTGACCGCACCGGGGGCTTCGGCGACATAGGGCAGGCCGTAGTCAGGGCCAGTCCAGCCCAGATAGACGTCGTTGCTGCCGTCGATTTGCAGCACATGGACAGGTTGAGTTGGATGACATCGGTCTGGATCGTAGTAGGTCCGCCCGGAGATACTGGCGATCCCGGCGATCAAATCCGCGTGTTCACAAGCGAAGCGGTGCGATATCGCCCCGCCGCTGGAAGCCCCGGTCATGTAAATGCGCTTGGGGTCCACCGGGAACCGGCGCTGGATCTCCTCGATAACCGCGCGCAGATAACTCGAGTCATCCATGTCCGGATTGGAGAAACTCAGGAAGTCGGGTCCGTTCCAAAAACGCTTGCCCACGGTAACGGTGCCCGAGGAGGTGTCCACGGTCCCGTTCGGGTAACAGAGGAGGAATCCTCTCGACTCGGCCAGGGACTCAAGGTTGAACCTACTTCGCATCCCCGCCGCGTCTCCGCCCAACCAGTGGAGCACCAGGATCAAGGGCAGCAGCGTCTGGCCGTCAGAACTGGCCGGCACGTACACCTCGGTTGGCCGCGTGCTTTGGACCCGGTAGAAGCTGGCGCGGAGGCTTGGATTCACCGAGAAGGGGCTCTTCGCGCCGGCAAGGTCTTCCCAGGATCCGCTCACCTCATCGGCCCGCCGCAGAGCGCCGTCTCCCTCCCAAGTCAGCAAAAGGCCACCAGCCTCACGTTGCAGCTTGGGTTTGCCCTCAATCAGTGGAAGGATGGGATAGTAACCGCCCGGATTGCACAGGTGGATCGTGGCGGTCGCGGTTCCCAAGGGGAGCCCTTCCGACGGATTGCTCAGGGTCACGTTGAATGATCTTCGACCGCTGGCCGCAACGCTGTGCAGGAGCGGAATTGTGATCGTCTGGAGCGTGTCGCCGGCCTTGAACTCCAAGGTTCCAGAGACGGCCTGGTAATCCACGCCCGCGAGGCCTGACCCATCGGCCGTCTGGTAGTCCACCGTGAACGGACTTGTCACGTCGTCGCCGCCCCGCGTGACGGAGACTCTCGCCGCGCTTTCGCTCCCCCAAGCGAAGAAGAGGTTGGCGGTGAATCCAACCCCTGGATCGTTGTCGCCGACTTGCACCGTTGCGGTTCGCTGACTGCCCAACGCGGCCCCGCCGGTCGGATTGCTCAACGCGACAGTGAAGGACCGCGCAGACTCCTTGACTCCATCGTTGAGAAGGGGAATCCGGACCCATTTCAGCCGTTCGCCCGGAGCGAACGCGATCGTGTTCGTTATGCCCACGTAGTCCACCCCGGCCTCGGCTGTGCCGTCGGTTGTGGTCAAGTCCACCGCAGCCGCCGCATCGTTTTCGGCTTGGATGATGTCCACCTGGACGTACGCCGCTTCTTCCCGTGTAGTGTAGTTCTTGGCACCAAGCTGGAACCTCCGATCTGTGTCCTGGATGGTCACGGTGGTCACGGTGGGCGAACCCAACACGCCGCCGCCGGTCGGGTTGCTCAGGGTCACGCGGAAAGTCTTGGCGCCCTCCGGCAGAGCGTCGTCTAGGATCGGCACCAGGATTGATTTCAAGACCTCCCCCGCCTCGAAAACAACGGTGCCGGACGTGCTCGTGTAATCCAAGCCTGCCTTGGCGGTCAGATCCATTGTGGCGTAGTCCACACTCACCCGGTTTTCCCCGTCATCGCCGCGGGCGACTTTGACTTCCGCGACGCCCGAGTCTTCGTTGACCGAAAGACTCGGCACATAGAGATGCAGCGCCTTGTCAGTTTCCCGGATGCCGACGTTGGCGACGGCGCGTGCGCCCAAGACAGCCCCGCCCGTTGGGTTGCTCAGGCTCACCTGAAAGCTCGTCGTGGTTCCGACCAAACCGTCGTTCAGGATGGGCACGACAATGAACTGGTTCGTTTCACCCGGCGCGAACGTCAGCGTGCCGGTCGTCGCAACGTAATTCACGCCCGCCGTCGCGGTCCCATCAGCGCTGGCGTAATCCACGGTGACGGCCGGGAGGGGGTCGGTCATGCGTTGGACTCTGAGGCTGACGGCGCCGTTGAGTTCAGGCACCGTGCAATTTGACACGGCGAATTGAATCATGGGCTGGCCAAGACCAGTGCTGCCGGCGCCCGCGAGTAGCAGCGCGAACAGGCCCGCTCGGATCGTTTTCTTGGTCATGGTGTTAACCTTTCTGTTGTTGGCTGTTCTTTTCCTCCGCCGTCCGTTGTGGGCGGCGAAATCTCTCGGCACCTACGCGGAACCGGTTCACCCATTCCAACGGGAAAACTTGCGAAGGGTTACATGGCGGCCGCGGCATTTCTTCGGGCCTCGGCGGTGACTGGCGAAGCTGACCGGTGGTGGCCTCCCTACTGGCCAACGATGCGATAGAAACCGCAGGAGCCCGTCACCGGCAGGATCACCGGCGCAATGGCGTCTGACAGGACATTGGTCCAATCGGACGCAAACAGATCGCTGGCGCGCTGAATCCGGTAAGGCGATCCGCCGCCAGTCCAGTGCAGGAGCGCGGTGGTTGTCTCCAATGTCAGCGTCGCGTGGATCGGGGAGCAAACGACCATCAGCGTCTCGTTAAAGGTGGTGTTGCCACCGCAGGCCGGCGCCCAACTGGTGGTGGTGCCGGTGACGATGACGACATTGGTTTTGCCGGCGACCAGAGGGATGTCCGCAACACTCCATGCATTGGAACCCTCGGCAATGCCCGTCAGCTTGTTGGCTGCGTTTTCCCAAGCCATGCGGGTCACGTCCTGGTCGAGGGCCGCCGCCGAGCCTGTCAGGTTGAGGTTCGTCGCGCCGGTGGTCCAAACGGTCTGGGTGGTTGGACTGGTGATGGTCAACAGCGGCTGCGCTGTCGAGGGTGCGCCGCGTCGTTGGGCGAGCAGCCAATCAATAACGGTCGGTGTAGCTGACCCCATCAGGATACCGCCGATGTGGGGGCCTTTTCCGTGGGTATCAACGTATGCGCCGGTAGCATACTCGGTGTAGAGCACATTTCCACCGGCCCCGCGAAGGGTGCGCACCGCCTGTCGGCAGGTAACCAACTGACCTGTATTATCATCGCGGGCACAGCAAGCCCAAACCGGGACTTCTTTGACCGCAGTAGCGGGGCTGTTGCCCTGCCAGCCTGCCGCGAGAAGCGCGCCGGCGAAGAAACCGGGCCGCATCGCGACCAGGTCCCAAACGGCGTGGACTCCCTCAGCGCCTCCGACAACGTAGATCCGGTTGGTGTCCACATTGAACTGCAGGATGAACTGGTCGAGCAGGGCAGAGACATGGCGCAGGTATGAGTCCGTCCAAGAGGTATCTCCTGCACGTTTTGATGGCCAGAGCTGAATCACCGGGTCTCGCTCCTGCTGCCGATAAGAGGCCATCGTTTTGAGGGCCGGGTAGGTGGCATAATCAACCGGAAACTGGTTTTCGTCACCAAGTCCGTGGAACTGCAGGTCCAGCGGGTAGCTGCGTGTGGTGTGGTAGTTGGTCGGCAGCAGGTAAAAGTACGGCAGGCGCCCCAGACTGTCGGTGAAATTCGTTTTGACGAACGCAGGAGCGCGCGGCGTGACCCAGAGCCGGACGGGTGCGCTCGTCACCGCGCCGGCCAGGTTGGTGACCACCAAGCTGTAGTCACCCTCATCGGCTGGCTGGACAGCGCTGAACGTCAGGGTACGGTTGGTCTGGCCTGCGAGGTCGAGACCATCGAGCTGCCATTGATAGGCGAGCGGAGCGGTCCCGGAGGCGGTCACCGCAAGTGTCACCGGCGTACTGATGTCCGCAGCTTGATGCTGGAGCGAGGGCGTGGGAGTGATCCGTGGCGGGACGGGTTGGGCTGATGCCGTCAAAGAAAACAGGGCGGCACAAACCGCCCGACTTGCGACTGTGCATGCAAATATCGTCTTTTTCATAATCGCTCACTCTGCTGTAGTCGTTCTCACGACTGGTTCGTGTTTCGCTTCTCAGAGGTTGCTCGCGCAGAATTCGCGGACCCGGCGGCAAGGCGCCGCCGGGTTCCGCGAGTGTGGACCTCAGCACCAGCTGTGTAGCGGTAATGCGCGCTATGGTGCGACGTTCTCGACGTTGTCGCTTCGCGTGGTGGCCTTGTTATTGGTGATGACGGTTGAGCTGTCGAAGGTGAACACGCCCAGATAGTTGCTGACGCCGCCGCCAATGCCTTCGCCGCCGGGGCCGCCACCCACGGCCAAGTTGTGCGTGACGGTCGCGCCTTCGAGGCTGAGTGTGGCAAACAGGTTCATGAGACCGCCGCCCCATCCGCCTCCGCCGGTGCCTCCGGCGCGACCATTGCCACCCAGGGCGCGGTTGTGCGCCACGGTGGTGTTGAGGACGGTGAGCGTCGCCCCGTCACCGCTGGTGAAACCGCCGCCCAAGCCGGGGCCGCCGCTGCCCGCCCGCGCCCCGGGGCCACCCCGGGCGGTGTTGTGTTCGACCGCGCAGTCCCTGACGGTGACCGCCGAGACACCTTCGAGTTGGATGCCACCGCCGTTGCCCCAGCCCGCCTCAGCACCCGGAAGTCCGGCGCCCCCAAGGGCCTGATTATGATCCAGCGTGCAGCCCGTGATGGTGCCGGGCGCATTGTTGAAATGGATGGCGCCACCCATGGCGCTGCCACTGTAGAGGCCGCTGTTGCCGTTGCCGCCGATGGCCTGGTTGTGCTGGAACCGGCTGTTGCTGACTTCCAGCGATGCGGGCCCGGCAAAGACCTCCGTGTGAATGGCGCCGCTGAAGGCGAATCCGCTATTGTCCCCGACGTTGTCGTTGCCGGCGATGGCTTGGTTCCGGCTGAACATGCTGGCGGCCACGCTCAGGGTGCCAAAGTTCCCGATGGCTCCACCGAAAACGCAACCGGCGAAGAACCCGCTGCTGCCACTGCCACCTTGGCATACGTTGTCAGTGAACTGACTGCTGGTGAGCTGCATGTCCCCCCAGTTCACGAGGGCGCCGCCGCCGCCATCGCCGGGGGCAAATGGGCCGCTGCTGGCGTCACCGCCCTTGGCCAGGTTCCCGAGGAACGCCGAGTCCCTGGCGGCCAGAACGCCGAAGTTCGCGACTCCACCGCCTTGCCCCAGACCAGGGAGACCCAACGGACTCTGACTGGGATCACCCAGTGCCTGATTGCCAGATACAACGACGTTCGCGAGTGTCAGGCTCCCGAGGTTGAGAATCCCGCCGCCCGTGCTGGGCATAATGGGTGAGTTCCCGTCGGCCAGGCCATCGCGGATCGTCACCCCGGCGATTGTCACCGCGCCGCCCACGATGACGAAGACCCGGTCGGCGTTGTTGCCGCTGATCTTGAGCTTGTGGAAGCCCGGCCCTCGGATGTCGAGGTCCTGGGTGATCATCAATGGGCCACTGGTCAGGGTGATCGTGCCTTTCACGCTGAAGGTAATCGTGTCGCCTGCGGCAGCCGTGGCCATGGCTTCGCGGAGGGAGCCGGGGCCGCTGTCGTTGAGCGTGCTCACCACGAGGGTGGCGGCCCGGAGGCTGCTCGCGCTGGCCAGTGCGACCAACGCAAACGCGCACACGGCGAGCGTTGTGATCCCTCGCACGGATGTTGATTTTTTCATAGCTGTTAGCCTTTCTATGGTTTGATTGTTCTTCGGAGGTCCGACCCGCCGCGTTTCGCCTGATCGGCGAACCGCACACGGTCTAACTTCCACCGCTTCCAACGGGAAACCGGACGAATGGTTACAGGTCACTCAATACCGGATTGCGCCGACCCCGTCGTAACAGAACTGCGACACTGCCGGGTCGTCTGTAGGTACGGGACCCTCAGTGATTTGGCCCACGAACCCACCTGTCACGGCGTCGAATCGGCCGGTGCCGCCACAGAAATGCACGGAGTTTTGAACTACTCCGTTCTGATCGAAGGTGGCGATGTGTACCCAATAAATCTCGTCGCCGTTCGCGGCTTTGGCGGTCCCCGTACCGGTCATGACACCCGTGACCGGGTCCATCAAAGAAAAGCCTTCAGTGGTGATGCGCCCGGCATGCGTGGCCTGTCCCATCTCGCTCACGATCGTCGTGCGGACGACAGTCGCCGGCCTCAAAGGCATGAACGGCTCGGGTGGCCAGAAGGCCGGGTCCAACTCGACGCAGTTCAGCATCTCAAGCCGGTCCGTGCGGCAGAGGTTTATTCTAGTTCGCTTTCAAGATGAGACTAACAATCCACGGCCAGGCGCAGATGCTGCGCACGCGATCTCGATCTGAAGCCAGCCGTGGCAGGCCCGCC